>MTKZ01000431.1_pt1 | contig 31042 bp, 25 predicted proteins | sample 1042781 | NCBI WGS metagenome assembly MTKZ01 (sample SAMN06212207, study PRJNA360539) | anaerobic digester metagenome | biome: Wastewater treatment plant; material: sludge; isolation source: anaerobic digester fed with sludge from wastewater treatment plant | place: Denmark: WWTP Viborg ...
GATCATTGAATTCGCCTTTTGAGGGGATTTTCCCAACAGGTACCGCGCGAAATCATCGAGGTTGGCACTGATCTTTTCCACTGCTGAGGAATCTATTGGGAATGTCCCATTATTGATGGCGTTAACGAATTGCTGCGGACTAATAGGGCACGCTGATGGATTGTCACAGGTAAATACTTTCAATAATTGTGCATGGAGGTAAAGATCATCATTCCATTGATTGGGCGCGAATTGAAAAGGGGTGCGCTTATCAGCCCCAAGGCTCGTGGTCCCGTAACTAAGCAAATTTTGATCGATATATTTTGGCTCGTAAAGCATCACCATGTATTCAGCCGATGTTTCAAGCCACCATTTTGAAGTGCTCGAAATACCCAGCTTATTACTCCAATACGATGAGGTCATATTATAGGCAGCATCCTGAACCCAGTGAGCCAATTCGTGCGCCAGTTCAGAAGCCAGGTTGTCTTTTCCCATACTGTCTTGCGGGATATGGACAGTGCCATTGCTGGGGGAGTATACAGGGTCGCCGCTGCCGGGTTCAATGACAACATTGACCTTGTATCCATTTTTCACCAGGTTAGCCGCGGTAAATCCTTCAGCCTGGTAAGTCGACATGATTTTCTGCACCAAATCGACAGCCTGGTCAGCAAGGGCAGGGGTAACATTTGGGGTATAGGTGGTGTTGTACATCACCCGAACCGTATCGTCTGGATTTTTTCGGCAAAAACTGACAGGTTTTTTCGGTTCCTCGATCCCATAACCGCTTGACGCAATTTGCTGGTAGATCGTGCAGTCTCTTTCATCCTTGGCCAACGAAAAGCTTGCCATTTGGATGAACGACTGGTAAGAGGCGCTGCCTTTAGGGGTGATCAGGGCAAAAGCATAGGTACTATTAAAGACCAATGATTCATCACCGGGATCTGATTTTCCGCTTAAAAGGGGAACTGAAATCTCAATCCTGGATCCAGCATAAGGCATTCGGCTGGTGGCCATATATTTGCCATCGAACAATTCAACCAGGAAAAGCAGTTCGCCTGAAGCCGGAATTGACAGGGTAGCGGTGGCAGTGCCATCGTTTTCTCCTTCGGCTTGCAATTGATAGAAGGGCGTCAGCAGTGTGGCCGAATTTTCAATCTCCTTTTTCAGAGTGTTGTTTGGTTCATTGGTAACAAATTGAGCATTCACTCCTTCAGGCAGGCTTCCTTCCGGAACAAAAAGCTGCGCCTGGTTTGAATCCACCACTTGCGAGTCTCCAGGAACAACAACGATCGTGTCAATTGGATTGACCTGGAATTTCCCACTTGCCTGGGAAACGTTACTGCCCGAACCGGCAAAAATGGTCTGAAGGAATGTTGAAAACACACCTTTTTTTGCGAGGAAAATTCCAGTAAACAACAGTCCCAGGCAAACCACAAGAACAACAGGAAGAATGACCAGCAGTGGGCTTTTTTTCCTTGTTTTTAGCGCGGGCGGATGATAAACCGGAGGGGGAATTTGCGCGGTGGGAATTTGAGGTGGGCTGTCAGATTTCCCGGGTTCCTGGAAGAGCCATTGGCCTCCCTGATAAACGCACCACTTTGCGGATTGCGGATGGATCATCCACAATCGACCCGACTGGTCATAGACAGTGATTTGGTTAACCGCGTTGATAAACTGGTCATAGCTGATCAATCCACGGGTGCATTGATCTGCCAAAATGCGGTATTGATTCTCAGCACTAAGGAAATCCATTCGCCCCTCCATGATTGAATTTGTATCACATATGATTATGAATTAAGGCAATTTTACTACCAGGTAGTAATTTCCAGTGTTGTCAACTGGTGAAAAATGGTTGGAGGAAGACAGTCAGCCGAACGAGTGTTTGCGTAATTCCTTGACAGTTAATATAACCCGAACTTAATCCAACCCCGATTAAAAAAATACTGGCCTACTATTCTCAAAATTTGGGTTAGAAATATCCGTCGTTGTAAATAATTGAATGACTTGCCAGAGCAAGAATTATTTTTCAACCTGTCACTTCACGCTTAGATCGCACAGCCTTGAAAGTACGTTTCGGTCAAGGTGATTTTGAGAATTCTTTCGCTTCTAAGTCCCTGGTGCCTGACGTTATCTGGTTAAGTCCTACAAGACTACAGGCTAACGAAAAACCAGAGCCCGACGGACTCTGGTTTGACTTTAGTAGCGGGGAGTGGATTCGAACCACTGACCTCCGGGTTATGAGAGATTTTCCTAGTTTCGGAACGTTTTTCACTCAGGCTACGCATTTCAGCCTGGCCTGAGGGACGCTCTTCTGAAGAGGCCGGAGGATCTTCGGTTACGAGTTATTAGTCGTATGATAGCGACTTTTTATGACAGGGTCAAGTAGTAGTTTTTTCGCGACCCGGAGGACGATGGTTGAATTTTGATGAATGAACGTCCTCTTTTTGAAAAACTTTTGTGAAATGGAAACAATCTTTAAGATTCGAGGGTGTTTGATTCTGTCAAAGCCTGAGGGCCACCGGTTGATCAAAGAATCAAGGTTATTACACGCCAAATTTAGAAGCAAGCTGATATCTCTGTCATGGGGGTAATTATTTGTGTAATTTGAGGCATTTTGTTTTATTAATAATTTTTCGAAATAAACTCATCGCATTTCTTAATTATAAATTCTGGGATCATTTCAAATTTACGAAAGTCCAGATTGTATATAAAATCATTTTCTACATGGTAAGTTTTGTCTATATAGTTTAATAAAATATCATCCTTAATTTTTGTTCTATTATTATCGAGCTCAAGAATTATTCTAAATAGTTGAAGTTTGAAGAAATTACAAGTTTCGGATTTATAAGATTTACTAAGCGAATCTATTGTTAATTTTTCTTTAATTACTGAATCATAGGAAAAAACCGAGATCCATTTTTTGATATAAGCAGTTCCAATTTTTATTTCCTTCTCACTCATATCAACGCATTCATCAAACCCAATTATTTTATCAGGTTTAATTTTTGCGTGTAGGACACATGAAACAATATTGTAAGCATAGCCTTTTTCTTCTGTTGGTTCGGTAAGTTCGATATATTTTCTTAATGATATTAATCGATAGACCTCATTTAATTGTTCATTGCTGATAATGTTTACTAGTAAATGAATTTGAGAATACATATCATCATCATTTATCGGTTTTTCTGAAACAGTGCCGTTCAGGTTTTGCAGGTGGTAAGCACGCACGAAACCGCCTGTGGGTTTATTGTTCACAACGAAATCAATAATTGGTTCAAGATCGTGAGTCATCATTAAAATTGTCTGCTTATAAAAAGAGCGAGTTGTTGAACTATTCGTAAAGAGCCTATTGATGATTGCATATTTTTTGTCATTATCGAATGACGAAATGGGATCATCAAGAATTATTAGATCTGCACTTTGGCTCAATGCATAATGCATAAAAAGAACTAATGAGAATGCATTTCTTTCACCCCAACTTAAATGGTTTTTAATTTTATCGACTTCAAAGCCCTTATTTTGCCTATCTTTGTATTTGAGTATGGTTTTGGAGTCGTTTTCCGAAATAGCTTTTATTACTAGTTCATAATTTATTCCGGCTGATTCTAAAAACCCATTAATATCCTTATTAGCGGTATTTGCCAGCGCTTGAATTATTCCTTTGAGTTCACCAATTTCTTTTTTAACTTCTTTTATCTCGTTCAATATCGAATCAATTTTTGTATTGATTTTTGTTATTATTGATTCGGTTTTTTCACTTTGAAGCATAGTTAAAACTGCGGGATTAATTCTCATATCGATTATTTTTTTATCTAGATCAGAAATTTCGTCGCTTTGAATATTGTATGAATCAAAGTTAAAAATTTCTCGAATTTTATCTTGTAAGTACTTTATATCAATAGTAAATTGCCCAATAATTGCTCTGATCTTGGTTTCATCAGTAATGGACGTTATACATTCATTTAGTAATTCGTATTTTTCGGGGGAAATGTATTCTTCGAGGGTCTTAATATAATTTAGGAAATCTAAAAGGTTCTTAGCATTGGTTTTAGTATATGAGCTAGTAAATGTTTCTTTTTCTTTTTCGTACTCGGGTATAAATTTTTCTGTACAAAAAGGGCATTTTCCTTTTTCGTCAAATTCGAATCCCTTATTTTTCCAATCAATCCATTCAACTGTGTAGTTCGTTTCAAAAAAAGGTCGGAATTTTATTAGATTTTCAGGAACTTTAAATAGGTGTTGCTTATTTGTAATACTTTTAAAAAAGGGGTTGTTTTTAATTTCTCCATCAGTATTAAATTGGATTTTAGTTGTAAATTCCGAAAAAGTCGACAATAGCGATATTAATTCCTCGTCTTTGCTTATATCGACTTTTAATCCACTTAATCTCAAATTAACGTTTTTTAAACGTTCGTCGTATAAAGGTGTCTTAATAAATATTTCAAACGATTTCTCAATTACTTCACTTTCACGAAAAACAATATTATTTACAAAGTTCTCATTAAAAATAAAAACTTTCTCCAACGGTAACGAAGATGATAAGAATGGATCTTCTTTTACTCCAAAAGAATGTAATTCAGATAAACCCTTTTTAGTGGAATCACAGAATATTGCATTAGCAATTGTTGATTTTCCGGTCCCATTAGGGGCAAATTTAATATTTAAATGGTTTTTGTTTAACTCGATTGTTGCCTTTGCAATATTGTTACAATTATTTATTGTTATTGTGATGACATCATTATCCATTTTCCCACCTCGAGTTTTCAAAATTAATTAAGGTAATCTCATACTAATGCCTGAATTTGGTTGTACAAGTTTGCTTTTAAAGCTTGATTGAGTATCTTTTAGCTGAGACTCGATCTCAGTAATTGCTATAGCTTTATCTATAAGTAGATCAGATTCTGGACGAGGACGTAGACTTTCTTTGGCTCTGTAAACAATTAATTGTTGTATGTTTTTTGACGTTGCGACTTTGCATAACCCTAAAATGTAAAACCGATTAAATTGGCCTTCTGAAAGTGTTTCAGCAGCATTATTTGGTATGTGTTTAATTGTGTATCCACCTGATGGCACTTGGGCGCTTTCCATATCCTTGAATAATCGGAGCTCTTCTAATTTAAACGCAAGCCAATGTTCGTTATATTGAAGAGCAGCTTGTTTAAGTAAAGGAAGCCATTCCTTTTTACCTAATTCATTGAATCGGGTGCTGTAATAAATATTCCCTGATTCAGAAGCTTCTTCAATTGCTTCAAGCATACAAGAACGAGTGAATTGATCGAGATTCAGAAAATTAAACATTTTTTCCTCACTTCTGTGTAATTACAAAATTTTTCGAGTTAGATAATTACCAATAATTGTCAAAATAACAGAAGTTATTATGAAATTCCCACCAATAAATATAGATTAATTATAGCAACAAAATCATAGGTTCATCTGGGGTACAGTGTTTTTTCAAGGCAATAACGGATGACGTTTTAATTAAATATCCGAACGATGAAATAATCCTTCAGAAAAATTACTTACTCTAAAAATTAAAAAAATTCCTGAATTCTAAGTAATCCCAGTGGAAATCCTACATACATCATCGTATTACCTAGTTTTCTAAGGTTATCTAATCTCGCTCAGAAAATATATTCCTATTGGCAGGAATTTCAGTTCATGTCAATAACTACAAAAAGGCCGTCTGCGTCCAGGCTGACGTGACGCAGACGCTGCCGCGGACGGTGATCGAACAGGAAGGTTTCCAAGGTGTTCTTTCTGATGGAGGGGGTAGGAAATATCAACTGAAGAAGAAACGCGGGAAAATGGTCACTTTTTGCCGAGAGCAACTGCAAAAATTCTGCGTTATTCTGGATCAAATCTTTCGATCAAGCGGTTGTAAATTGGCTATTTTTGTGCACAAACAAATCGCCCGCTTTTTTTGTGCACAAAATATCTCCAATACAGCGGGGAACGGTGTGGCACTTCGTTCTTGCCACTTCGATCCCCTAGAGTCTTAAGGGGGAACGGGTCAACGGAGTGACACATCGTTCTCTGTTGGATGGTCCCTGCTGGTTTTGAGAATATCACCCAACCGCCAGGGACGATATTCCCTGACCTCAACGCTCATATTGATATGGTCGGGTCCCAAGTTAGAACCCTCAGGAGGCGGTGGAACATTATGAATATGACCATGTAGATTGATCCAACCATCTTCAAGAGGAACAATCGGGTGATGTGAAAAAATCAGCTTCATGTGATTTTCTAATTCAACCAGTAATGAGTTTTTAATCAGGGTCACGCCATGTGCTTCACAAAAGGACTGGCTCAACCGATCGTGGTTTCCCTGGATTAAAAACAATCTACCATTCAAAATGCCGGTCAACAGCTCAAAATTGCTTTTCTTTCCTAAAGCGAAATCGCCCAAGTGCAGGACAGTTTCAACGGGAGAAATCAAGTCATTCCAGTTTTTGATGATCAGCTCCTGCCAGTTTTGGGGGCGATTGCAGTATCTTCCGATATTCTCATGAAAAAAATGCGTATCGGAAATAATCCAGGTATTTTGGGTAATGGTGAGTGTGTTGTCGGGAGTCATCCTTAATTAACCGTATCGGATATCGATTTTAATTTCGATTCAAAAATTAAGGGGAACGACCTGATTGGTCGTTCAATATATATCGAACCCATAGTATCTTAAGTGGTAATGGTAGAACAACCTGGTATATTCTTATATATTTTTCGACGAATTATCATTCCCTGATTTTCATACAAAATTATGGGGAAAAGGAATTATCAAGGAACTTTATCACATCAGGACGAATTCTGTGAGGATATACCAATAAGAAAATTAGCAACATAGTAGGATTAGTCTGGAAATACGAAGGAATCTTAACAACATTAATTTCAGTTGATTGCTCTTTTAATAGTTGCCAACTCTGGGGGGTTTTAGGCATTGTCTCATGAAAAATTCCATCTTCGCAATGCCAGGTACAGAATTGCCAGGGATTTTCTGGCTCAAATTCAACGAGATGCGTCAAAGTAATTTGCTTCCAATTTTCAGCTAAGACGCCTCGATATTCACATTTAGCAAAAAGTTGAATAAGCGAATCCAGGGAATAAGATCTTCCAGCAAAATTCTCTTCTCGTAACTGGTCGGATAAGCCAGAAATTCCTAACACGATTTCTCCAAGGTTATGATATGGATCAGGAATTCCTTCTTTTGATGTGGTTTTATCGAGAATCCCTTTAAAAATGGCAAACAATAACCGATCAGCCAATTGGGGGTAGCCGACAGTTCTCAACGTCCAGTGAATTGAAAGAAATTGGGGTATCGCGGCTTCTCCCCAAAGCAGAAACGATTTTTGGTTCTTAAAAAAAGAATTTATAAATTCTTCTTCAATAATAAAATCGGGATTCTTTTGTTTTTGCAATAGCATGTAGGATGAAACAAATCCGGTTAACCAGGTTAACCTACCCCGATAAAAAGGAGCATCGACAAGAACATTCCCTGCGACAAAAAATTGCATGGTTCTGATTTCTTCCCATAAGTTGGAAAGTGCCATTTCAACTGCTTCTTCAGCAATCTGAATTGTATTTTGCCAATATCTTTCGTCGAGCTTATATTTCTCAATATAAGAGATTGCATACGCAATAAATATTGTCCAACCTTCGATTATCGCGACATGGTTGCCTGCTTGGCTAAATGGCAACAATCCATAGGAAGCAAATAGAGCCGCACTAGCCAGAACTCTCTGACCCTCAACTTTTGTCGGTTCTTCGGTGCCAAAGATAAGGCTTCCAAGAAATCCCGCGTATTTAGCTTTGTCTAAATATCCTGTTCCGTCGGCGAGATATAACTCGAGAAGGTCTTTTTCGGATTGAAGTTGTAAAGGCCATAAATCAGTATGTATCTTGCTGAACCGATTTAACAACTCACCTTTGAGAATTGTTCCTAACTCGGGTAGTTGTCTGCGTACCCTGTCAGGATTTTGGTTTGTAATCTGAACACGGACTTCTTCTTCCAGTTCTCCATTCGTGACAAAATAAACACGCCGGCTTTTTGATTCGTCAATCGATGGATGTTTAATTGGGATTTCTACCAGACGAGTTATTTGATCATTATATTTTGACCATTCATTCTGAGATATCTTTCCCCCATTCGCACCTTTTAGTTGAAATGCGCATGGCGTCCCGTCAGGTGCAATCGCTAAAACATCTTTTCCTTCTTCAAAAGAACCATGCCTGCTTAGGTGGATGACTTGATAACCTTCACCAATAAGCATTTGGCAGAATGGCACCTGGAATGACTTCTCATTGACTTTAGTCAACCAATTTTCGATGATTCTCTCGATCACGCCATTCTTCCTTCTTTTTTTCGATTATCGTTTTTTGCTTTGAAAGAAATTCATTGTTCGTTTCCCATGATTTCATTTCTTCTTTCTTGGCTTCCCATAAATCTGGATGCATAACAATGGTAGGCGGATTCCAATTTCCGTTTTCATCGAAGTCCAAATCCATCTTTTCTAGCATTTGTAAGAAAAGGCCTTGGCTTAAGGGTTGCCCTTCAGCATTGACCTCATTGCCCACTTCTTTTGTCACCCTGGATACTTCTGCAATCATCCCCTGAGATATCTGACGAGCCATATCATCTGCTATTTTGTCTAGTTTTTCCCGAATTTTATCCGGGGTTAAGTAAGGAACCTCGCTGATTTCGACAGTCATCAACCCTTCAATTTGGTGATAAGGCTGATTATCCCCCGTGCCATCTGCCCGATTAAGCGCCCATTGATGACCTTCGTGGTTCATATGTGCTGGCAGGGTTCCAAAAAATCCTAGCAATTCCTGATTTTTCGCAATCAGATACTTATTCCAGAATTGCATTATTTTTTCTTTTTCTCGAGGAAAATCCGGGATCATCAAAACCCTCGCTTAATTTACCAACGAAAATGGGTAAGTAAAAGAAAGACACGAAACGAATGGTACTTGTTTCATTAATAATATTCCTTGATATACCCGTACGCTTTATCAAACAACTCCTGCTCTTTGTGCAACTGGTATTTCAACAGCACCCTACGCAACGCCTGTTTGACCTCACGCTCCCCGGCGATGGTTTGCTGCCAACCAGGGAAACGCACATTGCGGACGATCTCGTCAATGTCGGCTACGATTCGTTCGACAATTACCGGAGTTTGGGTAGTCTTGGTTTCGTTGAATAGCTCAGTTAATGCGGCCTTAGCGGATTGGCGTTCTTCTTCCGGATCCACATCCTTTTCGGCTTGCAACACTTTGCGGGCGATTTCAAGCAGTTGTTTCAGGTAATCCAGGCTGTTGACCAGCCCTTGTTCCATGCGGTTCTTCAGATCTTCAAGCTGCTTTCCGAGCGCAATGAATTTTGGATTATTGCCATGCTTTCGGATGCGTGCGATGACCTTGATTTCCACCTCGCGGATCTTCTCTGGATCGCGTTCTCCAAGCAGTTCATCCAGGAAATCCGCGTCCATGACCAATGTGTCCAGGTCATCCCGAACGCGTTCAACATGAACGTTCTCGTGGATCAATTCCAGGGTCTTGGCTCCGAGTGCATGCCAGAGCAGTTTACCGCTGCCGCTGGGAGGTTTGACAGATTCGTACACATGGCCTAACCAGCGATAATCATCTTCATAATCAGAAAGCACCGGATCCGGCGATATCGCCTCCCAGAGTTGAGAAAGCAATGAGAAGTCGCCGGCGAATTTGTCCCGCGTATCGTTATCCGGCAGGCACGCCTGGGCTGCCACCAGCCCTTCCCATCCACCGAGGGTGCGATCCACATTGGGAAAATACGCCAAGCAGGTTTGCATCGCTTCAGGAAGCTGTGCATGCAGCGCCTTCAGGTTGGTAATCACCTGCTGCATGTTGGCTTCGTCAAAGGCCAGCGTTCGAGCCACATCATCGAAGACGCCAATGTAATCCACAATCAAGCCATAATCCTTGCCGGGGTAGGGACGATTTACGCGGCAGATACCCTGCAGCAGGTTATGCTCCTTCATCGGTTTGTCCAGATACATGACCTGCAGAATAGGGGCATCAAACCCGGTCAAAAGGCGTGAAGTCACAATGAGGAACCTTAACGGATCTGCCGGATCGCGGAAACGGTCGAGCAATCTTTCCTCATCTTCTTTACTGCGGTCGAAGGCTTTGTATTCCGTCTCATTGTGAAACACGCTCATCACGATTTCACTGGCTTCCGGTCGCAGGATTTCATCCATGGCTTTTTTATACAGAACACAGGCCTGGCGGTCAAAGGTAACCACCATCGCCTTAAAGCCGTTGGGTTCCACCTTTTCCTGATAATGATCCACGATATCTGATACGATGCGCTGCACCCGTTCCGGCGCTTTGACCAATACCGCCATGCGCGCAGCCTGGCGCGCCAGGTTCGCCTGATCGGCTTCGGATAAATGACCGGTCAGATTGGCATAGGCTTCATCAATGGATTGTCTGTCCACGCGCAGTTCCACCAACCGAGACTCAAAACGCAAGGGCAGGGTGGCCTGGTCGCGGATGGATTCCTCAAAAGAGTAACGGCTCAGGTAGCCTTTTTCATCCTCTTCAGCGCCAAACGCAAAGAAGGTGTTGCGATCGCGTTGATTGATGGGGGTACCGGTCATGCCAAACAGAAATGCATTGGGCAGGGATTCGCGCATTTTCCTGCCCAGGTCGCCTTCCTGGGTGCGGTGAGCTTCATCCACCAGGGCAATGATGTTGTCGCGGTTGTTCAGAACGCCGTCCGCTTCGCCAAACTTGTGGATGGTGGTGATGATGACCTTACGCACGTCCTGAGCCAATAGGGTGCGCAGTTCTTCACGGCTGTCAGTTGAGATCAGGTTGGGAACATCCGCCGCGTTGAACGTAGCCGTAATCTGCGTATCCAGATCGATACGATCCACCACGATCAGTACGGTAGGATTTTTCAACGCCGGATGCATGCGCAGCTTCTGAGCCGCGAAAACCATTAACAGCGATTTACCCGACCCCTGAAAATGCCAGATCAAGCCTTTCTTCACCCGGCCCTGTACCACCCGTTCGACGATCTGGTTGGCGGCGTGATATTGTTGAAAGCGGCAAATGATCTTGGTCTTGCGATGTTTCTTATCGGTGGCAAACAGGGTGAAGTTTTTGAGGATATCCAGAATGATTGCCGGGCGCAGCATGCCCAGCGCAGCGGTTTGCAGTTCATTCAAACCGGAATATTCGTTGTTATCTTCTTCACGCCAGGGTGCCCAGCTTTCCAGCGGTTGCCGGATGGCGCCATAGCGATAGGTTTTCCCTTCGGTGGCAAATGAAAACACATTCGGCGCAAAGAACGCCGGCACGTTGACTTCATAATCATCCTGCACCTGCACCGCGCCGTCCACCCAGGAGATGGCCGGGCGGGTAGGGGTTTTAGCTTCGCCGATCACCAGCGGAATGCCATTTACAAACAAGACCAGATCGAAGCGGCGGGTTTGTGAGCCGGCCTGGAAGATGACTTGATTGGTGAGGACGCATTGATTATTGCCGATATTCTCAAAATCGATCAAACGAACCGAGGTGTGCTCATGATTGGGTCCAAACGGCATCGAACGCTCGCCGCGCAGCCAGGTGGTGAACTCCTCATTGGCACGCACCAGGCCATCGCTTTTGACCGACAACAGCACGGCACGCAGACGGTAGAGCACCTCGTCGGCGCGGTCGGGCTGCTCTGCGATCTCCGGATTCAGGCGGATCAACGCCGCACGCAGTTCATCTTCCAGCAGCACATCCTGGGTGGAACGATGCAGTTTATCCGCGGGTTTGTAAACCCAACCCTGCCCTCGGGCAAGCTGCGATAGCGCACCAGCGTACAACCCGGGCTGCTCGCCAATTTGTTTGCCGGTTTTGCCGCACAGCAGATCGCGGATAAAGAGTTCGACTGAGTTGGATTCATTGAACATGTTTATTTCCTCGAGTTTTTCAACAATCCTTCGCGCAGAAGGATAAATTGATTTCTTAATATTGATAGATGTTTCTTTGTTGAAATAATTTGCTTGTGAATATTTGACAATTCACTTGTGAAAATATACTGGTTTTCTAAATCAGGGATCGAAATGTCAATGTTTCCAACGTCATTTACATTAAGATGGGGTTGAGCGCTTCGGATACTTAACGGTTTTAAGATTTTTTCAACCGTTCTCTTATGTAATAAGAACTCGGCGAGAAAGTACGGGATAATTTTTTGAGGATTAGGTTGTATCACAAGATCATAACCCGCAATACAATCAACAAATTCACGAGTAATCAAAGCTGAATCGCCTGTATACGCGCCACTCCGAACAATGATGATATCTCCTTCATCGAGCAAGATTGCTCTTCCATTAGGCACTTCATCCAAATCAACACGAATAACTCCATTTTCGTTAATCTCGCCCTTACTTATATCGGTTGCACGGATCATTCGTACGCCGTCTTCTTTTAAACTAGGGGGCTGACCTAGTCCATAACGAATAGATGCCAATTCTTTTATCGGTTTAGATTTGTATCCGGATTTGAAGAAAATAGTCTCACGGACGCTATCTTGAAGGTCCCCCAGATTATTCAAGACAGTAACAAATCCTTGGATTGTTTCATCCGCAGCCCAGAGGATCTCTGCGATGCGGCGCTGCTCGTCCAGCAGCGGCAGGGGGAATTCATAACGAGCTAAATCCGACCAATTAATATAAGGATTTACTGATCCTTTTGAATTCTTTACAGAAAATTCTGTAAATGACCCCGATTGCATAATAAAGGGAAGTAACTCAGGTATTAGACTCCCATCTTTTGGCTCAAGGACAAGAGTAGTATTTGCACAAATTCCATCGAATTCGGCAACAGCTACTTTGCGTAAATAAGTACGGCGAGATCCGTATAACACTTGACCTTTTACGAATTTTCGGTGAAAGGCAGGTCCAAGGTAGCCATTCCCAATGTTTCCCCAACTTGTAATATGGAGATTGTCGGTTTCCATATGTTCACCGGCAATATAACGTTCAAGGCCAGATGTTTCTGGATTAACGTCTTCTTTAACACTATGAACAACATCGCCAAATCTCACTTTGGACCATTTAAGGGTGGACTGTGAAGAAGTTTTCACTAAATTATTCCTTGCCTTTGTGCTAGATACAAGTAAGAAAATGAATTTTCTTGCAAAATTCTTCTTTCCTCATTTCTGTGATCTAGCCAATATTTTCGGATGGTAATTCCACCTAAGGCAGCCGCTCCCGCAATTTGGATACCCAAGGGAATTTGAACCTGTGTAGAAAACAACCCAATAAGGGGAAGTGTGTCTACTTTAATCAGGTTTTCAATTGTTCCTAATACAAATGGAATATGCCCATCATCAAACACCCTATATAAATTGTTTACCTGCCCAACAAATCGTTCTGAGAACCTGGTTGTTAGGTCTCTTACTTCTGGATAATTTTGGGCTTGTTTTAATTCCGATTGAAATTGGTCAATTTCCTGTCGAAAAGCGAGTAATTCATCGTGCCTTTGTCTCCTAAACCTTAGAATATCACTTAAAGTAGCATCCCGGCGTGGTGTGGGCAGAATATTCTTCAGCCTTAAAGATAATCCAAGGTCTGAATTTTCTTGGTTATAAGATTTGAAAAGTAAATCCTTATAAAGTCCATAATCGGAACCCGGAATTGTCGTAAACTGACTGGCGTCAGCCATATACTTAGCCAGCAAAGCCATGTATAACATCCCCATATGTCTTTCAAAACGCCATCGGCGTTCATCGATTCTTTGTACGAGTTCTTCATCTTCTAACCAGGCAGTAAGTTGGCCAGGGATCTTCTCAGAGTAAATATCAAAATGTTGCGCTCTTCCAATTCCAACATTGCGATAAAGTTGAAACTGTTGGCTGTTTACTTTTTCACGAAATTCTTCGATTAATGCTGTGCCTAGATTTGGATTCCGGTTAAAAATATCTTCAGGACGAAAAGGAATGAAAGCTCCTTCATCTTGCAATTCCCTTATCCATGAAGAATTGATGATTCGTCTATCCAATTCATACGGAACAATTGATCCAACGGTATCCCAATACAAAAGAGCTTGCTTCAACCATGTTCCTGGATTAATCAAAACTTTTGGATAATATAGAATTACTCTTTGATGTGGATTCTGATAATCCATGAAAACCTCACATTATTGCATAGCGATCACGATAATTTTTATTAATTGATTATGGACCCCGACCATCTTAGATGTCGTTTTAACTTATTGCAATTTGCTTTCTCTAGTTGACCATCATGCTGCAATCGACCAACAACAATCCCAGGAGCGATTCCCAATTGCACCGCAAACTCGATGATGTCCTCGTGACTAATGTGCGCGCCGCGTGGATGAAAACGCCTGAATGCTTCGGGCGGAATCAGAAAATCGGACGCAAACCGGTCCGCTTCTTCTTCCTTGGCGCGAACATCCTCGCTGACTTCATCATCATCTTCCAGGAATACTTCGCGTTTTCCGTGCAGTAAAATGTGCGCCGCTTCATGAAAGAAGGTGAACCACAGGTGGTCATCCGTTTTGTAACGTAAACTGAGCATGATCATGGCTTTGGTGGGGGTTAACCAGCGTGTCGCGCCACAGGTACGCGTGCCTGGAATTTCAGGGACGAATATCACCGCCACGCCCGCCTGCGCGCACAGCTTGGTCATCTGTGTTACGAAACCTTCCGGTGGCTGTGTGGTTAACCCGCGAATCTGTTGAAGCGCTTGATGAAAACGAGCTTCATCATAGGCTGTACATTGTATTTGAGTAGATTGAATTTCTCCCTGGCGCAGCCAGGCTGAAACCGCGGCCGGGTCAGCCGCGAAGGTGGGCGATTGTCGCCACTGGGTTCCCTGCAGCATGGTCTGCCACTGGACCGGGGATGCCACACCCAGGTAGCGCAGCAATTCTTCAAGCTGGTTGATCGGATCGCTGTGTTCGGCAATCCAGTCCAGCTTGATCATTGCCCTTAATGGGAATTTCTTCATCCAGGGAATGTATTCAGCCAGCGCTTTGCGCTCTTCCTGGCGGGCCAACCAATCGCGATAATTTTGTTCGCGATTGTTCCAAAAGCTTGCCGGCGTGCCCAAAACGCGCTCCAACTGGATAGCTGTCTCTGGCGTTAAAGCCGCCTTGCCTTTGATGATCTCATTGATGGTTTTCTTGGGCCGGCCGGTGCGCTCTGCCAGTTCTGCCTGAGACATCCCCCGATCTTCCAGTATCTCCAGCAGTGTTTCACCAGGTGGGGATACAACATCTGGTACGTATTGGTTTTGAATGGGGTTACTCATGTGTATCCTCGATTCCGATAATTTCAATTGTTCTCACATTTTTCCAGTCAATCCCGCCGTCCGGCTTGCTCGCCGGTGGATTATCGGCAGGTGTAAAGATCAAGCGCCAGGGATGATCTAAGTCCAAAGAGATTTGCGCGTGGCGATCCCCTTTTAACTCATGGCATCTTCCAGGCAAGGTTTTCATATCCTCCAAAACATCTGCAGCCTTAAGATCGTCCAAACGCTGTTGGATTTTCTTCGCTCTTAATGCGCCTTGACGCTTCTTTAGTAGTTTAGAGTTGTTGCATTCATGTTGAAATGACTGGTCTCGAAACAAGATGTTCAATGGGTTTCCCCCTCTTTGTACAATATCATTAACGTCAGGGGTTAATAGTATTATACAACATAAATGGTTTTTTTACACTACATTCTATGCGCGGTATGCTGCTAATCGATTGGCTTTTCCAAATCATTCATCATTTCTTGTAAGGACTTACGCAATTCTATTGAGCTGATTTGCCATTCCTCAATAGCTTTCGCAAGCGTATTTTCGTTCTGGTTGTCCTGGCTTCCATTCCCATTTTTCTTGCGAACGTAGAGTGCAATATTGAGATTCCCATTTTGATCAAGCGCTTCCTCTTTTGTGATCACCCGGGTGAAACCCTCTTCGTCTTCGAATGCGCGGTAAGAAGCGGTGATCCGTTGAATGTGGTCATCCTCCAGGAAGCTCTGCGCGCGTTCACGGGTCACTTCGTCGACAGCATTGATTAATAGAATCTTTCCCTTACGGTCAGACGGTTTATGGGTGCGGCAGATCATCACGCAGGCTTCCATGGGAGAGTTGTAAAACAGATTTGGACCCAGCCCAATGACGCATTCACCCCAATCCTGTTCAATCAACTTGCGGCGCATCTCTCTTTCTTCATCACGGAATAGCACACCATGTGGAAAGAGAATGGCGCAACGACCGCTAACCGGCTTGAGGCTCTTAAGGATGTGTTGGAAGAATGCATAATCGGCGCGTCCCTGCGGAGGAACACCCAGAAAATTCCGCCCGAAGGGGTCGCTTTCCCAGCACTTGCGGTTCCATTGTTTAATGGAGTAAGGTGGGTTGGCCAGTACAATATCAAACTGGCGCAAACGGTCACCCTGAATCAGCTTTGGATCAGCCAGGGTATCACCGCGCTCAATTCGAAAATCCTCAAAACCATGCAGAAATAAATTCATCCGGGCGATGGATGAAGTGATTAGATTGCGTTCCTGCCCAAATAATTTCAACGTGCGATATTCCTTGCCCTGATCCTTCAAACGAACGGCACAGGAAAGCAGCATGCCACCGGAACCACAGGTGGGGTCGTAAATGGATTCTCCTTCTTGCGGTTCAAGGAGCTCGGTCATCAGGCGCACCACGGTGCGGTTGGTATAGAACTCAGCTGCAGTGTGTCCACTATCATCCGCAAATTTCTTGATCAAATATTCATACCCGATGCCCAGCTCATCCTCGGGTACATTGGCAATGGAGAGGGTGTGTTTGGAGAAATGCTCAATCAAATCCCGTAGGATACGATCCGAAAGCCGGCTTTTGTTCGTCCAGGGTGCGTCCCCAAAGATACCCGCGAGGGTATCCGGGTTGGCCTGTTCAATTGCCCGCATCGCGTTTTGCAGGGCTTTACCCAGGTCGGTTGTTTGAGAACGCACATCATTCCAATGCGCGCCTTCTGGAATTTTGAAGCGGTGTTCGATCAGGCCTGCATAATCTTGATCCCCTTTCGATTCCACCAATGCTTGCTGATACTCCTCATCAAACACGTCGCAAAGGCGCTTGTAGAATAAAAGCGGAAAGATGTACTGCTTATAATCGCCAGCATCGATTAAGCCACGCAATAAGGTAGCTGCGCCCCAAAGGTGGGATTCAAGGTCAGCCAGAGAGATGGGTGATGGAAGATTGTTGAAAGTGTTAAGCTGCATGAATGTTGTGACCTTATTCTTTATTTGTGATTGGTTCAGAAGATCGGTACTCTGGGGAAGCCAATCCAGCATCTTTGAGTAACTCCAACAGGTGATCTTCCGCCCGATAGGCTTCCTGTAATGCGTTTTTGAGTTCCTTCAGCGCATCATCAACACTTACAATATCTTCGTCCTGCTTTGATTCGACATAGCGCGGAATATTGAGGTTGTAATCGTTCCGAGCAATTTCGTCCAGGGAAACGATCTGCGAAAAACCTGGGTGGTTGTCAAATGCCTTGTAGCAGGTTAGGATTTGTTCGACATGCTCATCTTCAAGGGTATTCTGGTTTCGCCCTTTGCGATAAAGCACAGAAGCATCGATCATCAGAACTTTATTTTGGCGTTCGGGAGCTTTTCTGTTCCGAAATACCAGGATGGCGGCCGCGAGGGTGGCTCCATAAAACAAATTGGGTGCCAGGCCAATCACCGCTTCCAATAAATCCATTTCCAAGATCTTCTGACGAATTTTCCCTTCTGCACCCATTCGAAATAATGTACCATGCGGTAAAACTACAGCCATGCGACCTGACCGTGATTTGAGTGATTTCAACATATGCTGAACCCAGGCGTAATCACCACTGCTGGAGGGGGGCAAACCCGCAAAACAACGCCCGTAAGGATCAGACTTCCAAATCTCTTCTCCCCATTTTTCCAGCGAAAAAGGAGGATTTGCAATGACACAGTCGAATGTTTTCAGCCGATCATCTTCGATAAAACGGGGACGGCGCAGTGTGTCATCTCGGAGAATGTGGAAATCATCGATACCGTGGAGGAACAGATTCATTCGGGCAATGGATGAAGTGGTCAGGTTTTTTTCCTGACCGAATAAACGGCCAAATAACCGCTTAATATCCCCATTCTTCTCACGCACATGTTGTATTGCACCGAGCAACATACCGCCTGTTCCGCAGGCAGGATCGTAGATTGTTTCATCCGGCTGGGGGTCTAAAATATCAACCATCAACCGTACAACGCTGCGAGGGGTATAAAATTCGCCGGCTTTCTTGTTTGTGGCGTCCGCGAATTTCTCGATCAGGTACTCATAAGCCAGTCCCATGATATCCGCGTCAACATCTGAATTTCGCAATCTTAATCGTGAAAAATGGTCAATGAGATCGCGCAACAATGAGTCAGAAAGGCGATCCTTATTCGTCCATTGGGCATCGCCGAAAATTCCATATAAAGTATCAGGGTTGCATTTTTCAATTTCCGTTAAAGAATAATGTAGGGCCTGACCAATATCGGATGTCCGATTCCGTACATCTTCCCAATGGCAGCCTCTGGGGATGATGAAGCGATGGAATTCAGGCAATTGAGCAAAATCAATATCCCCTCCAGATTCAGCAAGCGCCGCTTCTGTTTCCTCATCATAGGCGTCCGAGATACGTTTGAAAAATAGTAAAGGGAAAATATAGGTCTTAAAATCTGCTGCGTCTACCGGACCACGCAAGATGTTGGCAGCTTCCCAAAGGTGACTTTCGAGTTTTGATAATTCGATCATGATTGCCTTAATGTCCGACGATTTTTGTTTCTTCAACAGTATTAAGTATATCTCTGGCAACAAATACCCTGTTACGGGCTTTACCAGAGCTTTCAAGGATCCCCTGCTTTACCAATTCATCAATATAGCGTTCAGCAGTTGGATAAGGCAAGGCTAGCTCCTCTTCAACCGTGCGTACAGAAATGAGCGGCCGGGCAAAAAGCAGATCCACAACCTGGAGTAAACGAGCTGCAGAGCGCCCTTGCTGGAAGCGCTGGCGATAATTCTCTCTCAGATCGTTGATACGTTTAACCCGATCAGCTGCATCGATTGCTTGAGAGGAAACACCATTTAAGAAAAAGCTCAACCAAGAATTCCAATTCCCTTTTTCAGAAACGCCACGCAGATTGGCATAATAATCAGGTCGGTTGGTTTCAAAAAAGGCGCTCAAATACAATAAAGGCTGAGGCAGCAAATTCCAGGCGCACAACAGTATAGAAATCAACAGCCGGCCCAATCGTCCATTACCATCTGGAAAAGGATGGATGGCTTCAAATTGATAATGGATTAAGCCCAAACGGATCAGTGGAGGAAGATTGGATGCTTCATTGATATACAACTCCAATTGCTGCAATGCCTTTATCATCTCTTTGGGAGGGGGTGGAACATAGGTGGCCGTGGCAAGGCTGCTCCCTGGAGGACCAATAAAATTCTGGCCTTGCCTGAATTCACCCGCTCGGAACTGTTCCCCACGCACCCCTTCCAGGAGGATACCGTGCAATTCACGGATCAGACGTAAACTTACGGGTAAGCTGCTCATCCGCTCGAGACCATATTCCAAAGCGCGTACATAATTGTGCACTTCTTTTACATCATCTGAGGCGTCAAAAAGCGGCAATTGGACAGCTTCATAGGCCAGTACATCTGCAAGCGATGCCTGTGTTCCTTCAATCCGGGAAGAAAGGACGGCCTCACGCCTGAGGAAAGGGCGCACCAACAAATGTGGATTGGGTAATGATCTACCTATACCAGCCAATTCCCCTAAAGCGCGGTCAGCAAGCGAGAGCACCTCGATCAACCCGGAATCCCAGGTTAGATTCATCGGTGGAAGTGGATTAGGCACATAGGCAAATCCCCCCTCGGGGATGGAGATTAATTGTCCGCTTAAGTTTTCCTGGAAATCTTCAGGGTTCATGCTATCTTCTCACAAGTGATAATAAGGAAATTATTGTTATCATTATACGCTTATTTTGATAACAAGTAAAGAAATTAGGAGAATCACTTTCAATGCTGGACGATCCTTCACTTTCACTGTATGATTAACTTGTAGTGAATCGCATTTTGTGAGCAGTCCGTGAAACTCGATCAATCCCGATTGGAATATTACATCACTCCCGAACAGGCCGCCAAACAGCTTGGGTTGGATTTGGATGCCATTTATCAGTTGGCAGATGAGGGAAAACTTCAGGCAGCCGTGATGACGGATGGAAGGATTGGCATCAGCCAAATCAGCGTCAACAATCTGCTGCCCAAGGAAGCCTTACCTGAGTATCAGCTCAACGCCGGCTTGAAAGGCGTTCCGATCAGCATCAATGAAGCCGGCCGTAAATACAAACTCAACACCTCCACGCTCACGCGCTGGATGCAGAGAGGGCTGATCCATCAATTGGGCAAAGAGGGTCGAAAGACATTGCTGGATGAAGCGGACGTGGCTTACTGCGCCAGAGTCTATCGCCAAAACAGTGGTCAGGGCAAATGGGCATTTGATGACTCAGGACGTCCATATAAAAAGTAGTCCTCCGAATAATTACTACAAGATATTGATTAACATGGAGTAATATGCTACAATAAATTCAACCGAGGAGGTTGATTTTTTTACTTCAATCTACTCCAAGTTTACTTTCATCTTGTAGGATAAAGGAGATTGCATGACAGAAACAATGAATTTTGGACTTGATCTGGGAATGGGAGCGCTCAAACTGCACGGGATTCAGCAGAGCATTCAATTGATCTCTCAGGTCGCGGTCAATAATGGTCCTCTGGTAGGGCGCATGCTGGGGTTAGGCAGTTCCCGCCTGCCACTGCGGATCGCTTTGCCGTCGGGAAGTACATTCTTTGTCGATAGCGGCGCACACGACAGCGGACGGCCAGTAGAAAACCTGAGCATGGATCGTTTTGCCGGTTCACCGGAAATGCTGGCGCTTTTCTATGGAGCATTCACCCGCTTGATCCTGCGATCTGGGGATATTTCTCAGCTTGTCAGCATCACCTGTGGTTTGCCATTGGATACTCTTTCCGGAGAGGAAGCACGAACCACGGTGGAGAGCATTCAGCGCTGGATGAAGGCAGATCATACCTGGAAAGCCAATGACCAGGAATATCACCTGAATGTGACCGAGGTTCGGGTTACTTCTCAGCCGGCTGGCGCTCTGTTTGATTATGTGCTGGACGACGAAGGCAAGATCGTTCCAGAACGGCGCAGCGCATACACCCAGGAGGTCGGGGTTGTATCTATTGGCATGAACACCACCGAATTGCTGGTCGTGCGCGAAAAAGTTCCGGTTCAACGATTTACGGGTGCTTCAACCACTGGTGTACGCCGGCTTTTGGAGCTGGTCAACGGTCAACAGCTTTACTCCCTGGGCGAATTGGACACACTCCTGCGCGCCAATAAACTGGATATATCGCAGGCACTGCCAATCTGGGAGCGTGAGGTCACTGGAGAAATTGAAAAGCGGTGGGGCAAAGCCTGGCAGCGTTTCACAGCCGTCATCCTGGTAGGCGGTGGGGCGATCCTACTCAAGAACTCATTGCCGTATTTTTTCAATGGTAAAGGCATCCTGGCGGATGATCCTGTTCAATCGATTGCGAGGGGTTTATGGAAACTATCATTATTTCAGAACCACAATCGAAAAAACTAAACGTGGGTTCAAAGCGCGGTCGCCCAAAGCTGGAATGCAGGGTTCATCAGATTCGTTTCACGCTGAGCCTGCGAGAAGGGGAGGATGATGATCTGATCTTCTTCTTTTCCGATATTCCCGAACGGAGGCGAGCTGCAGCCTTGAAAACCGCTTTACGAGCGGGGGGTGTTTCACTTATAGCCGGATCCGTCTCAATCACGGATGATCTTGATCTGACCATTCAGGGTCTGGTTTTTGGCTAATCAATTTTCTGGAGGAAGGTATGTTTCTGTTGAAGGGATTTCATTTAGTCTTCAAGATTTTCAAAAACGCTTTGCTTCTGATGGTGATGGCAACCATTCTGTTTATCGCTTACCGGGGCAATCAGCCGATGAGCGTTCCTCAGGCACCACAGGGTATGACCTATTTCGAATTCATGGCAGATCGGATCGATGCTGCGAAAACGGTCAAACCATCTACATGCGGATGGGGAATGATGCTGTCTCTGGCAGCCCTTGGGCCAATCTATTCAGTAGTGTATACAATGGTTGCGGTCAATCCAGATAGTGCATTGGCCAAGGGAACCGCTCCGGACCCGGATATTGCGCGGGATGTTGCCGGCGCAGCCTGGTATGAAATCCCGGATATCTGGTGGAAAACGGTTGAGCGATTGTCCTGGACGATGCTGGGGAAACCTGCCGCGTATGGCTGTCAGTTCCGGCCTGTCCAAATCGCTGAACATACGAATTAACATGACCACCTTGGATCATGCCTGATTTATTTGTAGAATAAAAATGTAATCGTTTCGGGTCGCTGATCTCCTTGGACAACCATCAAATCGTAGGAGCGGCCGCATAACATAGAACATTGTTATGCCGGTCGCTTTTCGTTTTCTCTGGCGACCTTCTTATTGAAGTAAAGAGTAAATATCAAACCATGTGGAGCCTTTGATGCCAGATCCCATTCCGCCCAGAGATATTGATGCCGAACAGGCCTTGCTCGGTTCGATCATGATTGCACCTTATTTATTTGAGGATTTGGTCACTATCGTGAAAGCGGAATATTTTTATCGCAACTCACATCGCTGGATTTGGGAAGCAATGAATCACCTGTTGGAATCTGAGCAACAGATCGATCATGTCACCTTGTGTAATGCTTTGAATACCAGCGGCAAACTAAAGGAAATTGGTGGGCCAGCATATATCATGGGCTTGCTCAATGCAACTCCGACTTCCATGCACGCAGAGTCTTATGCGAAGATCGTGCGTGAAAAAGCATTCAAGCGAAAAGCGTTGGAGGTTGCAACAAACCTTGCTCAAAATGCTATTCAAGATAAACCGCTTTCTGAAGCTCTGCAGAAAATGGAAGAATTCTTTGTCAACTCATCCGCCTTGTCGGGAGTCACGGAGCGAATGGTTATGACCGCAGAGAAATTGTGTTTGTCGGAGATGGGTGAATTGACCTGGATCCTCAAAGACTGGATTATGGCTGGTGGGATCAACTTGATCGCCGGAATGCCGGCAGCCGGAAAGAGTTTTCTCGCTTTGGACCTGGCGATTGGCATGGCTTCTTCGGGTTTGGCATGGGATAACCGGCCAGTAACCCAGGGCAAAGTTCTGTATCACTTCCTGGATGGCAGCTACCGGGGTATGCGCTCACGCGTTCTCAAATTGTGCCATGCACGGGGCATTCAACCGTCTGCGAACTTAATTTTCGACTTTTCTCCGCTTAACTTAAAAGTCACTTCCGAAGTGCTGGCATTGCGTCAACGCATTCACCGGTTGGATGCCTCTGTGGTCATTTTTGATGTTATGGCAAAGTTTATTCCTGGCGCAGATGAAAATTCAGTTGCAGAAATTTCTCCGATGATGAACACCCTGCGAGAAATTGCCAACCAGACCGGTACCACTTTCATTCTCATTCATCACCTCAATAAGGGTGGAAACACCGATCTTTCCTATCGCGTCCGGGGTTCATCCGATATTTTAGGGTCTGTCGATACCGCCATTGTGGTTACACACGAAAACCAGCATTCAGCACACTCGATGCGAACGATCATTCCACAAAAGGTGCGTGAATCCCTGCCACCCGCGCAGTTGCAGTTTCAAATTGAATCGACTGAAGAGAGCATCGCACTTCGATTTTCTGAAACAAATGCTTCTGAACTAGTGCGTATGCCTGGTCAGGCAGAAATAATCTTTGCGGATATTCTGGAATATCTGCAGAGTTTACCGGCGCAGGAATTCAAGAAGAATGAGCTCATCTCAGCACTCCAAATCAATAGCAGCGCCAGGACGATCGACCGGGCATTTTCAAAACTCAATAATGATCCGTGTATCAGAGTTACAAAACGAGGATCTTTCAACACCTATCAGTGGGAAGAGGATACGCCAGCCACGCCATTCCCTTAAGGGGTTGGCATGGCTGGCGTATGTTTATTTCATGCAAAATCTAAAAAATAACAAAGGAGAAGAATGTCAGAAAACCAAAATACTTCAAATTGCCGGATTTCCAGGAATGTCTTTATCAAAGCACCTGGTTTGCTGCCCATGCTTTACACACCGCGTGAAATAGCTGAAGACCTGGACGTTCCTGAAACCACCTTGCGAGATTGGCTCAATCATGGCGCGCCACACAGCCGGGATGAATCCAACCATATCTGGATCGACGGCAAGGAATTTGCCGCCTGGGTTGACAGTCAACGGAACGCCAGAAAGAAATCAACCCATCCGCTTCAAACAGGGGAAGGCTTTTGCATGCGTTGCAATACGATCGTCAAAATTCAAAATGGGGAAATTCACCCTGTCAAAGGCCGCCTGAGCCATCTGAAAGGCAAATGTCCCATCTGCGGCGGGATTGTCAATCGCGGGATTTGGAATGCTGGATCGGCAGAACTATCTCAAGGTTAAGTTGTTCCTGAAATTTTCACGAGATGTTCATGGGCGTTCTTCGCTTCAGATCTCTAACGATTTCGAGCATCTTAAAGCGCTGCTTCTTTGGCCTGGCTCACAACCGTTTGGATCGGTGCCGACTATCAACACCAGTCTCCCTGATTTCCTTTTTCAGGTAGGCGAGAGAGGATTGGATCCAGCAGAATTACAGAGCATCTTGAATACCACCCAGCGTTTTCTCTTGTGGACGAAAGCTATGTTCCCGGATGAGTTTCAAAATATCCAGCTGAGCTGGATTATGAAAATTTCAGCAATCATGGAAGGAAAGGAGGTGATTATTTGAAAAAACGACCGGTTATCATTACTGCGACCAACGCCATCACAATCCCTAAAAAGGTTCGTAACCTGTTGGATTTACAACCTGGTGACTGCCTGGAATATGAAGTCATGGCAAATGGTTCAATCATCTTGGTACGCAAGGAATGCTGCGATTCGCCGTCGCTCCGTCCAACATGCAAATTTCCCTGTGAAGCCCAAAAGCATAAATAACCTGAATGGCTGGAGGAAGATGAAAACTTACATAATAGCCATCCCCCTATTCGTTTTTAACAAGAGGCTTTGGCATTTGATTTAATCGATTGCTTATATAATGTTAACAAGGGTTCATGGAATCTAATTAAAGGAAAATAACCTACTATGGAGTTGTTACCCATTCTCATTGACATTGAAGATAAACTTCTTCCTTATTTCCATTGTGATATCTGGGAAAGAGGATTGTATTACTATCTATTTAGGCAGACCCATTTAAAGGGGAACGAATCTGCTACGATTCCATTATCCTCAATTGCAACTGCTTTAGGTTGCTCAGAATGGCAAGCGAGAAAAAGCGTACGGCAATTGGCTCAAAAAGGTTGTATTGAGCTAGAACAAACCAGAAAAGGGCATAAAGTTAAAGTCCTATTACCAAATCAATTAGGAATACCAGATATAAGCAATGAGAAAGTAGATGTAGATGTTGAAAGTCTTGATTTCTTTTCGAATCGTATTTACGTCGAGGCATTATTGGATAGAGAAAATCACCAATGTTTTTATTGTTTAAGAAAAATTACTGATGAAAATTGTGAATTAGATCATGTTATTCCATTAGTTGGCGGAGGGAGCAACAGTTACACGAATATTGTAGCTTCCTGTCATCGATGCAATACTATTAAGCAAGGGAATAGTGCTGAACAACACATTAGACAACTCTATCGTTATAATCTGCTCGATGAAAATGAATTTAATAGCAGGTTAAAAGCAATTGAAGATTTGAAAAACGGAAGACTTAAACCATCGCTATAGAAAGATCCGGAGATTATATTGCTTATCTCCGGATTAGTGATTAGGACGACTTCTTATTATTTCCTCTCTTAGCTTCTATCAAAATTTCAAATTATCTACTGGGCTGGCTTTCCGATGCACTCGTTCAATGTCCATCTCAGCGATTTGAGCATAATGACGAACCATATCCAATGAGCTATGGCCTAAGAGGGCTTGCAGAGTAAAAACATCCCCGCCTGAACGGAGGTAAGTGATTGCAAAAGTATGCCGGAATTTATGTGGATGAGCCCCTTTGACGCCCGCTTTATCAGCCAGGCGCACGATCAAATGTCGCAGGCTATTGGAGTTAAACGGATGATTGCCACGGTTGATAAATACTGGCGATTCTGGGTCATCGCGATCTTCGCGGTCAGCCAAATAGCGCCATACAGCCCGGCGAGTGCTCTTTCCGATGAACACCGTGCGCCCTTTGCCGCCTTTTGCCCCACCTTCGTCTCCATGCTTGATGACAACTTTGCCGGTGCGCAAATCCAGTTCGCCGGTTTTCAAACTGCAAAGCTCGGAAGCGCGCAAACCGGTATCCAACATGAACAGTATCATGGCTTCATCTCTTTTGGCGGATGGTCGCCGGGTGACAAAATTATGGCGATTGATTGGATTGTACTCACGGGAGTAGGCACAGGCTTTGAGAAGTGCAGCAAGATCTTCCTGAGTAAAAGCAGCCACGGGTGCTTCTTTGTAGCGAGGTCCCGGGATGCCTTCAATGGGATTCTTGATTTTGAACTCTGCAACCGCCCAACCGAAGAATGCTTTGAAAGTGATCCAGTGATTTCGCAGTGTCTTGGGGGAGAGTTTGCGTGTCGGCGCATCATGCGCAGGATTCGGTTTGGCGAAGGTGTGGGGAACATACTCTGTGCGCAGATAGGTCATGTAATCGAGCACATCGGCAGAGGTGATCTTGCCAACCGGCTGATCGCCTATCTTTTCCATCCACTTACGCAGCACCCACTCATACGAATCGACCGTCCGTTGGCTTAAGCCTTCGGCGGTTTTGTATTTGACGAAGCCGTCAATACAAAGAGAAAATAACAGGCCTGAGGGATTACGGTTCATCGAAAAATCCTCCTAAAAGTGATTTTTCGTAACCATCGACCCTCAGGCCTATCAAAAAACCGTAGCCCCAGGGACTACGGTTCTCGTTAGTAGCGGGGAGTGGATTCGAACCACTGACCTCCGGGTTATGAGTCAAAATCCTGAATCCGTGCCATTTGTGCGGCGGGCTCTGCAAATCAGCCGACCTGACGAACTCTGGTACACGCTTGCCGGGCACGCTGCGGTAGCTAATCGATGTTCGTATAGTATCTGTTTAACGTGGGTTCGTCAAGTCATGTTTTCATCATTTTTAACGTAAATTATGTGTCAACAATAGCAAGTGCCTTGACAATTCCCAAATTCGACAATAATATATAACAATTCTTTGGTTATTTTGGAAATTTATGAAGCTTACACACCGTCAAGAAACTTTTATCCGCCGTCTACTGGACTTGTGCCGTGAGTATAAGGGGCCAATTCATTATTCAACCCTAGCCGAGAGAATTGGAGTAAGCCCTTTTACTGCTTATGACATGCTTCGCCTTCTTGAAGAAAAGGGGTTTGTAACTTCTGAATATCGTATTGAAGCTGGTAAAAGTACGGTTGGTAGATCTGAAATTGTATTTCTTCCAACACAATTAACCTATAACCGGTTTGCAGAATTAGCAAATGGTGCTGATCTAGACAACTGGGAAAACGTAAAATCCCAAATTATGAAGAGAATTCTCGCAGGCGATATTCGTGACCGCGACCTAGCCGACGAATTAATTGCAAGGATACCGCCAGATGCGCCTGAGACACTTCGGTATTGCTTTGAAGTGATAACTTTGCTAATTTTACGTCTCGGCAAAAATACGGGACGAAAAGTTCTCCTTGAGAGAATGCCCCAAATGTTTGGATGGAAAGAATCCTTTTCAAAATCAGGGCTCATCATTCTAGGAGGTTTTATTTTAGGCTTGTTGGCATCAGACAATTCGTTAATTTTGGAAAGAGACCAGCCAATTCTTGAGTATGTCCAAAGGTACCAGTCTCTGGTCTCAGAAATGGAACCTCGATTGGCAAACCGTTTAGCCAACAACATCTATGACATGTTTTCTTCGGTGCTTAAAGCATAATTTTTGTGGATAATATTTTGGTCTTTTTGGAAATTTTCTTATGACAACCTCAATCGAAACGTTTAATCTAACCAAGCGATATCCTTCCCAGTCAAAAGAGAGCCGTTCTGCTTTGGACAATTACGACCTGCATGTAGAAGCTGGTCAACTCTATGGCATTGTAGGACCAGATGGGGCGGGTAAAACCACACTGCTTCGGATTTTATCAACTGTGTTAACCCCTACCTCAGGATCTGCCCAAATAGAAGGTTTTGATGTCATTAAACAATCCGAGCAAGTTCGATCTCGAATTGGATATATGCCTCAAGCATTTAGTTTATATCCAGACCTAAGCGTTTTAGAAAACCTTCGCTTTTTTGCGGATATGAATGGCGTTTCCCGCGAAAAACAAAAAAACCGGATCGCAGAATTATTAGAATTTGCTCGATTGACTGAGTTTGCATCTCGGCGAAGTGAAAATCTTTCCGGCGGCATGCGCAAAAAATTGGCTCTGGCTTGCGCGATGATCCATGAACCCGAAATTTTACTTCTGGATGAACCAACAACGGGAGTAGATCCGGTTTCACGTCGGGAATTATGGCAACTTTTAGCAAAAGTAATCGAAAGAGGAGTCACTATCGTTGTTAGCACGCCCTATATGGATGAAGCAGAGCGGTGTGANNGATATGGAACAACAGATGCCCTTCAAGATTATTGAGGTCAAAGCAAGACCGAGAGGAACTCTGCGACAGGTGGCGGATAGTATCGATGGAGTGATCCAATGGCGGGCGGTTGGTGATCGTTTACGTCTTTCGGTGAACAATTCGATGGCCGTCCAAGAATATTTGAAAGACGCATTAAAAAAGGCAGGAGCAGAAATCACAATTTTACGTGAAGCACGAATCACAATGGAAGATGTATTCATTTACCTGGTTGAATCACAGGAGCATCCTGTATGAAACGAGATAATTCTGTCGAAGTTCATCAGCTAACACGTAATTTTGGAGATTTTACGGCTGTGGACCACATCAGTTTTGAAATACCCAAAGGTGAGATTTTTGGATTACTTGGCCCGAACGGGGCTGGAAAGACAACGACCATCCGAATGCTTTGTGGCCTGTTAAAACCGACTGGAGGAGAGGCTAGAGTGCTGGGCTTTGATGTGGCAGGCCAATCAGAACAAGTCAAACGCAATATTGGCTATATGTCGCAAAAATTCTCCTTATATAACGACCTGACAGTGTACGAAAACCTTTGGTTTTATGCAAACCTTTACGGCATCCAAAATGATCGAATAAAACAACGAATTGACGATTTGATTGAAATGGCCGGATTGCGCGGCCATGAAAAACAATTGACTCATAACCTTTCAGGTGCCTGGCGACAGCGGCTGGCCTTAGCCTGCGCTATTGTTCATGAACCCCCTATGTTGTTTTTAGATGAACCCACTGCCGGTGTTGACCCTGTATCCCGGCGTGAATTTTGGGAAATGATTTACACCATGGCTGGTAAGGGGGTAAGTGTGTTGGCTACTACCCATTACATGGATGAAGCCGAATTCTGTAATGTGATTGGCATGATGTATCGTTCTCGACTGATCGCCTTAAATGACCCTGATACGCTAAAGAACAATATGCGGGGATATTTATACGAGGTGGATTGTAATGCCCCAGGAAAGGCTGAACATATTTTGAAATCCCTGGCAGAGGTGGAGGATGTCGCGGCTCATGGTGTGCTCTTGCATTTACTCTTATCGAATGAAAATGAAAAGGAACTGATCCTCAAGATATTGTCTGAAAATCAAATCCAAGTTCACCGAATCGAAAGAGTACTTCCATCTCTGGAAGATGTGTTTGTTTCTTTAGTTGATCAAGAGAATCGCCAGCAGGTACGGACGGATATTGAATAAGGAGGTTCATGTGAGACAAAGTTTCCGGAGAATGTTCACAATCGTTCGAAAAGAATGGCTTCATATTATCCGAGACCCCCGAACTCTTGGGCTTGTGATTATCATGCCCGTTATGATGCTTTTTTTATTGGGTTATGCTGTAGCAAACGATGTAACGGATATACCGATGGTTATTGCTGATTTATCTCAAACTGAAAACAGTCGCACCCTGGTTGATAAGTTGACTGTAAGCGGATTTTTCAAATACACATATTCAGCCCAAAGCGAAAATGAAATTTTAAAGCTGCTGGATGAAGGCACCGTAAAGGTTGGTCTGTACATCCCGGAAAATTTCGGCAGAAACCTCAGCACGGGGGGGACTGGAACCATACAATTTTACATTGACGGATCGAATCCAACCGTTGCCCAAACCGCGCAATTGGCTGCCGAGACAATCAGTCAGTCCATGTCTCAGGAAATCCTAATTAACCGCCTTGAACGAAGCGGTTCCGGAATGCAACTAAATCTACCGGTCGATGCCCGTTTACGATATTTATATAACCCGGATATGAAGCGTATGAACTTCATGATCCCTGGTCTGGTTGCCATCATCCTGCAAATACAAACCCTATTGCTCACCGCTTTTGCCATCGTGCGGGAACGTGAGCAGGGAACCCTAGAACAGCTAATCGTGACTCCTGTTCGCTCATGGGAATTAATGCTCGGCAAGATCCTACCCTTTGTTGTGGTTGCCTTTGTAAATGTAGTCATGACAGTTACGGTTGGGGCGATCTGGTTTGGCGTGGAAGTCGCAGGCAGTATTACACTCCTGGGCATTTTGAGTCTGATCTTTTTATTGGGATCGCTGGGCCTGGGCGTTTTTATTTCGAACATATCGAAAACCCAAATGCAAGCCATGTATATGGCATCCTTCATCATGATGCCATCGTTCATATTGGCAGGTTTACTTTTCCCCCGGGAAAACATGCCCTGGCTGGCTTATTATGCAGGTTACCTGTTACCTGTGACTTACTTTCTCGAAATCGTTCGCGGGATTATTCTAAAAGGCGCCGAGTTTGCCTCATTGTGGGTATGGATTTGGCCTATGGC
>MTKZ01008860.1_pt1 | contig 31023 bp, 17 predicted proteins | sample 1042781 | NCBI WGS metagenome assembly MTKZ01 (sample SAMN06212207, study PRJNA360539) | anaerobic digester metagenome | biome: Wastewater treatment plant; material: sludge; isolation source: anaerobic digester fed with sludge from wastewater treatment plant | place: Denmark: WWTP Viborg ...
GAATTCCGGGGGCAGGCAATTAGTTCTTGACGCTCTCTTAAAAACAAAAAACCCGGAGCTGATCTCCGGGTGAGTGATTTGTTGAAATTATCAGTTAACGTTATTTGTTACACTCTTTGGGGTAAAAGAGGGTACCTGAAGTCCATCCGGTGTCTGGAGAGGTTTAGTTGCAGGTTTTGTGTAGGCAACAGTTACGGCATTGCCCTTCATTACAGCAGATGATAGAGTCAGCCTGACTGTTTTGCCGGAAACGGCTACTGAACTAACTGCCCTTACTGCTGCTGCAACCGTTGTATTAAACGCAGAAGCATCCGGAACAATGTCGGCCAGGGGAAGACTAAATGTCATTACAATTACAGAGGGCGCATCATTTTCGATGACTGCACTTACATAGACCGGTAGAGCGGTAAGGACGAAATCCCTGACTGTCTTATTCCCCGGAACCACAACAACACCTTCAATGCCGGTATCAATATAGTTTTCCTTTGTTACAGTCATTGAATAAGTTCCTTCAGGGACTCCGATAAAAGCATAATAACCTGATGCATCAGTAAGAGTAACAACTGGTTCTCCTTCATCTGACTGCAAAGTTACTTTAGCATTTTCAATACCGGTTCTTTCCGCAGAGTTATCTCTTACAAAACCTTCAATCCTGCCTGCGGTAGAGATGTTTGTCGCTCTTATGCTTGGTTTGAAAATAAATCCGTTCTGAGCATTATGTCCCCTCATGACAAAGGATTTTGAAAGGTCTAAATCGAGGAGCAGTTCAGCTGAAATACCACCCTCAACATGGATCACAGGACTTATAAATACTTTTATCCCGGTTTGTTCACCCCCTGGGACTTTCAGGTTAAATGGATCATTTATGTCTTTGAGTTTAAGGCTTGCCTCATCCACATAAAGCCTCACAAGGTCGTAGTCACCTTCCGGAACCTCGAGATCAACCAGCTCCTGAGTGATCCCGTTTCTGAGTTCAAAAATATCAATGGTGACCGGGTTCATCAATAATTCAATAAATTTTTCTCCTTCACCAGCACTTTTCCGGCGGATCTCAATTTTCGAAATAGTAACTGTCGCTGATTCGACAGAACTGATATCGAACGGATCATCTGTGATCTTAACCGACAACCTTCCAGGACCTCCGGTTTCTGTTTTATCACATCCTGATATCAGTACAGCTGCGGCAAAGATTGCAAATAATAGCTTTTTCATAATTCTTTGTTTTAGTTTGATTCATTCTTATTAGCATGAATGTCGATCAAATATAGAATTGCTTAAATGAATAATTGATGAATTTTCATTCTGAAATGAAAAAGAAGCCAGCATCCTTAGCTGTAATAATGATCTACTGAATTTGTAGTTGAAAGTCAAAAAACAGGATGCCGGCTTTGCACGAGGTACGTCCTCTGATACGAGAATGAGCTGATATTGTTTCGAACTTCAGGCTGTAGTTTTCGGACAATTGATCTTATCAGGGGCAAATTACATTTACCAGGTTCCCGTTCCAGCAATGCCAGTTGGGATCACCGAAATTTGCCAGGCTCCTGACCCTCCCGTTATGTGTGGTTGAATTCCACTCGACATCCATTTCAGAAAAGGCCAGACCGTTGAAATAAAAGATTGAATAATATGAATCGAGAGATCCTGTTTGTTTCCCGTATTCAATATTGCTTGTCTTAAAAGGATCGGGGTCCCTGTTATTATCCAGGTCTCTGATATAAGTATATTTAACAATTACTGCAGTATTTCCGCTGATTGTCCAGTCAATCTGAAGAACAGGTTCTTTAAACTGAGGACTGTGATTCAGTATCCATTGTCCTCCTGTACCGTCTGATTCAGATGTTCCTTCAAACCACAGGAATTCGGGAAATCCTCCGCTTCCTTCACCCGTAATATACATTTTCCACTGGACATCCGATGTCCTGACCTGACCTGTAAGCCTGGCTTTATATGTTATACCAGCCAGACTGGCTGAGTAACTCCATTCCCAGGTTTTATTTTCGATAAACACTGGCGCTGAGCCGGAAGCAAGTTTGAATGAATATACGGGCACGGCAAGGGTTCCGGCGATCACTGATCTGAAATATCCGGCAACGAGTGCTGCAAATTCCCAGTTGCTGTTTTCAATCCCTTTTGAAGAATAAGCAACAGCTGATTTTTTTCCAGGCTCGAAATTACTGAAATCAATTGTCATAGATTCTTCGGGAGGAAGGGCAGGGGGATTATCTTTATCCTTCTTACAACTTGTCAGAAAGCTGCAAAGTGAGATTATTAGCAGGACTTGCGAAATGATCTTCTTCATTTTATCAATAGATGGATTACTGTTTATTTCACTATTACCTTATATGTACCTGATATCTTATCAACGGTTATCCGGAGGAAATATTCTCCCGGGGTAAATCCGTTAACAAAAATTTCAATACCGGCTGACTGAATTTCCTTATACTCCTCTCTGTAGACCGGAATGCCGTTCAGATCGAATAGCTCTATCCTGATATTCCTGGCAACTTCCAGATCCACTTTTACGTGAAGTATATCCTGCACCGGATTCGGGTAAATTTTTACTTCTCCGGGAAAGGCCTGCAATTCTTCAACATGAAAGGGAGAGTACACATAAACAGAATCTGCAGCGGAGCAGCCATTTTCATCGGTAACCCGTACCCAGTACAGATTCCACTGGGTCACATTCAATGTACTTCTAACGGAATTATCCTGCCACTGATAGGACGCAAATCCTGTTCCAGCATCGAGAGTGATTGGCAAAGTATAAGTTTTAATAGTATCCTTCCCGCCACCAATTTCTATTTCTGGTAATTCCCAGATGGTTACTGAACTGCTTAATGAATTATTCAGTGTATTATTATCCGGAGTGTGGCTCAGTGTTAAGCTGATCTGATAATTACCCGGTTCAGAAAAGTCATAAGGGGTTATGAATGACATTATCCTCGACTGACCAGGGTATAAAGTACTGCCCGGGTTAAATGCCTCCGTTACCGGGCTCCCGTTGTTTATAGTGCAGGTAACATTGATCGTTTCATTTCCGGGGATCCTGTAAAATCCGTTATTTACAACCTCAAAGGATACTGAACTGTACTGGTCAGGTTTACAGGAGTTAACTGGTGAAACTATCCGGCTGATACCGATATCCGGTGCGTCGTATGCCACAAAAACGCTGTCGCGTGTGGAACAGCCATTTATGCCTGTTACTAAAACCGAATACATTGCGGCACCGGGGGAATTGATCCCGAAGGTAGTGCCGGTACTACCATCCTGCCATTTATAGGAAGCGTATCCGGGGGTTGCCGAAAGTACAACAGGATTATATGTAAGAACAGTATCGCGACCACCACCGATATCGACAACCGGACTTCCGAGTACGCTGAAATTCACGTTCAATGAATTATTGGACGGAATAAGGTCCGAAGCATAAATTGTTGCTGCATTGATTACATAATTACCCAAAGCACTCAGATCTTCAGTACGGGCGAATGTATGATAGATAACAGTCCCATTTTCAAAATTTGCATCCAGCACTATATTCTCTGTCACCGGAGGCCGGCCATTCAGAGAATATGAAACTGCTATGGATTCGGATTTGTCGATATCCCAGTTGCTTAGATTCTGAACCGCGATTTTTACCTTTTCAGCAGTTCCGAGGATGCATGAAGTTTTGGGATTGAGGATTTCAACAACCCCGATATCCGGAACTGCAAGCATGACACTTATCTCATCGTAACCCGGACACCCGTTAAGATCAGTCACTGTAACACTGCATTTATTTATTCCGGGAGTCTTTATAGTGTAAGTCTGACCTGTGCTTCCGTCGTGCCACAAATATGAAACAAAGCCCGGACCGGCGTCCAGAATATATTGGAGGGCTGTAACCACCTTGTAATCTTCTCCAAGATCTACTACAGGGGTTTTGAAAACTCCCACCGGCATTGTAATCGTATCGTTCTTAAGTTTCATGTCAGCAGCAAAACTGACAAATACTGTAAAATCGTACCAGTTGCCGGTCATAACACTGGTTTGTTGTGAGAATGTAAAATCGATTGAATCGCCTGGAAGAAAATCCTTTGTGAGGATTAAAGGTTCACCATAAGGTGAGCCCTGATCAACAAAGTAACCAAGGTTAATAGTCTGGCCGGATGTTATGAGCTGGTTACCTGAATTTTTTATCCTGACGGAAACTGTTATTGATTCCGACAGACCACACGATGTTTCAGGAGAAAGGATCCGGTCAAGTTCAACATCCGTCATGTTAAGGGTTACTCTTACTGAATCTGAAGCGGTACATTGATGATCATCGCTTACAGTAACATAGTAAAATCCCGGGCCTGCCTGTTCAACAGTAAATGAACCAAGTGTAGATCCATCCTGCCACCGGTAGCTTTGGTAGCCTGCCGGTGCGGTCAGGACATACTCGGGAGCCATAAGGGTAACATCATCTCCGAGTTCCACAGCCGGATAACCATAAACCTCGAGAGTATAAATTAATGTGTCGTTATCCTTCCTGTAATCATCCCTGTATCTGGTATATAATTTCATTTCATATATTCCCGGCGCTGAGAAGTTATAGTTCCTGGAATACAGATAATCAATAGTACTGTCGGGAGCAATTGGTTTGCTGACAATAAGCGTATCTGCCAATAATCCGGAGTTAATTTTCCTGTAAATAAAAATACTGTCATTTACTTCAACTGTATCTGTTCCGAAATTCTTTAAAGTGATCCATACAGGAACATTATTTCCCAGTTCACATGCTGAAGCAGGAGTTATGAGCTGACTGACACCCACGTCCGCGATCAGCTCGGTTACATGAACGGTGTCTGAAGCAATACAGCCGATATCATTTGATACCCTCACATAATAAGTTCCCTGTGTGCTTACATGATATACAGAATCTTTTGAATTATCCTGCCAGCGGTAATCATATCCGGCAACTCCGGAGAAAGCTCTTAATATAACTGTATCAGGCCTGACTGTTGAGATATCCGGTCCCAGGTCAACTACCGGCTTGTTCACACGTATAAGCTGATAAAGTGTGTCATTTGATACCGGGTAATAATAAAACGGATCATCCTCAAGAGTGAATACCCTGGTATTATATTCGCCGCCAATGCTGAAGTCAAATTCTTTTGTCAGGTTAAAATCACGGGTTGTGCCGGCTGTGAAAGCCTGGGTAAGGTAAATGGTCTCTTCATCTTCCTGTATCAGACCTGATCTTTCAATATGATATCCTATTCTGATGGAATCTCCGGCTGACAGATTCCGGATACCATAATTTTTCAATCTGAGCGTGAATTTCTGATTTGCCGACAGTTCACAGGCCGTAACTGGGGATAATATTGCCAAAACACCCAGATCATGAGGGGCTTCAGTTATTTTTATATCATCTATTGCTATTCCGTCAAATTCATTATTCACTTTATCAGCCATAAATTTGTACCTGAACTGAACGTTTTTCTTATTAATCAGTTCAAATGGCAGGAGATGACGGGTTGTTAGCCAACCGTTGCTATGACCGCTCCATCCGTTGAGACCCAGTGCCGAAACAGGCTTCCCCGTATACCAGTTCCAGTATGTGTCAAACGCGGAAGTGTTTGTAACCGGTGTCCAGTTAATGCCGTCGTCAAGTGAGTATAATAAAGTCGCGCCATCTGCACTTTGTTCGGTCTCAATCCATAGCTTCGATTCAAAAACAGGATTTGTCAGTCCTGAAAGATCATAGCTTGGTGAAGTCAGTGAGCCTTCGTTCACATTTACAAGGTCGCCGGTTAGCAGGAAATCATCAATACTCCATCCCTGTGCTACAGAACCGGATGCAGAAGTATAGAACAGTGAAAATCTTAACCTGAACTTTTCAGAATTGCCCAGTGATTCAGGAATTGTAAACTGCCTGTACATGAAATCTTCATCGGATATAGCACCCGAAGTGTTTTTCCAGATTGTATACCACGTGACACCGTTATCCTTACTAACCTCAAATTCCAGTGAATCGCCCTGCTGGATAGTAATCCAGGCGTAGAAGCTTGCGGTAAGATTACTGTAATTTCTCACATCGAAGGAAGGAGTGGTGGCGGTATATGCGGAAGCAGGTGAAATGCCATTTTCATAACTGAAGAGGTTTGTTCCTTTTCCTGATAAATCAGTCCCAATGCAATAATAACCAGACCAGGCGAAATATGGCAGAAAAGCATAGTCGGGTATATTTCTTTCAAATTCACCTGAATATGACCATCCAAGGTCATATTCAAAATCGTCTTCAAAGATTATCCTGTTCCTTCGGGTAATTATTTCACCGTATGTACGGTTAAGCCCGGTCACCCAGCTTTTCATTCCTGATGAGGCGGAATCAATCACACTTCCTGCAGGTGTACCATATTCCCATATCTCATTACCCACCGATCTCCAGAAACCATCGTTTGTTTCAAAGTTATCAGAATAGGGTGGTTTATAAGTCGGTATAATATAAATCTGAGTAGATAACTGATCATTACCCGTATACTGGTCATTGGGTAACAGAGTTTTAGCCAGGACTGAAGGTTTCAGTCCCGGGACGGAAAGGTCAGCTTTTGTCGGGAAGGTAAAAACTACAGAACCTCCCACCGGTATATTCCGGGTCATATTATTTACAACCCAGGTCAGTCCTCCGTCGAAAGAATATGCAACAGGGACAGGCTCTGTTATTTCGGCCCCGCCAAAATTACTGATTCGGACAGTTACTGAATCGGCTGATGAATGGCCGCTGCCGCTTAAAGGATAAATCCATTCCGAAACACCGACATCGCGGATTATGAATTCTCCTGTGAGATATACATCATCAATATTCCAGCCCGAGTAATTATCTTCCCCGTCTGTGGGGCCCAGCTGGAAGCGTATCTGCAGCTGATGGGTCCTGGCATATTCATCCGGGATCTCAATACGCTGTTGTGCCCACTGAAAATCACTGATCCACGAATTATGATTGTTCCAGATGTTATTCCATGTATTTCCGTTATCAATGCTTACCTGGATATATGCACTATCCCATACTTCAATGTTAAGATATCTCTGAAAGAACAGATTGAGGTTTTTATAATAGAAAAGATCAAGAGTGGGAGAGGTGGCTCGGTAAGATAAAGCATCACTCAGGTCAGGTTCATAGTTATTGGGATGTGCCCCAAGGCCTGTAAGGTCTGTTCCCAATATCTTTATACCGCGAAATGCTGAGGACGGATCAGGATTACCGGGTAATCCTCCGGAACCGTTTGGTGAATTTACTTCAAATTCTCCGGTGAGACTCCAGTTATGTGTTGCTTCAAAACCTTCAAAATACTGTGAACTATATATTACTCTGGAACCAGCGGGTGATTTTTCAGATGACGGATAAAGAGTACTGTTTGCAAGGATGCTGTTTGGTGCAATTTTTACATCAAGAGTATTCCCGTAAGCAACGTCGTTTTTTATATCAACAGCAAGCCACAGGTAAGAGTGACCCGGAGGTAAGGAATGGTTCAGATTGGTAAAAGAAGCAATCCCGGATACAAAACTGCCAGGTGATCCGACAGGTGTTTCCTTGCTGAATGTCTGCGTAATGGTACTGTATAGTTTCACACCTCCGGGTTGTATATCATTGTCGGAGGTATTCAATGAGGTAAAGATTATATTTTGAAGAATTGCCGAGCCACTGTTCCCGTAAACTGTAAAATCAATTCTCATCAAAGGTACATCAGGTGATCCTGAAGGGACCTGACTGGTAAAAGGTTGCTGAAAGTCGATGTCTTTTATCCACAATGGCTCCAGACCGATGGATTCGATTGATATCTTATCGATGCAGGTACCGTAACCCCAGCGTGTATGTCCTTCAAAAGCAACATAATACGTTGAAGAAGGATTTGGCAGAGTAAGGATTTGCGGAGCCCATTCATAAACAGGATCAAGATATTCGTGAAGCAGCACCCATGGTGCACTTTCGGATACCTTATAATATACACGTAATACATCCCAGTCGGTTGATCCTTCAAAGGTCCATGGTATCTGACATAGATAAAAACTCAGCTGTATACTGGCGCCACCAAGAAGGTTCATTGGCGGAGTGATGAGTTTTGTTCTTTCGTTATTATCTCCCTGTTTAAAGAAAATAGCATTGTAAGTACCCTCGTAAGCAGAAGGCGGATTCCTTGTAATATCCTCCTGTTCCGGTGGTACCAGCCAGTTATTGTCATTAGGGCTGTGCCCGCCGTTCCTGTACCTCCATGGTTCTTTACCATAAGTGTATTCCTCGGTCCAGCCCTCTGGCCTCGCACCGAGCTCGAATCCTTCACTTAGATAAACCTGCGCTTCTACCGGAAGAGCAGGAGAAATAAGTATACTTATTAAAAGGATTTTTAACAGCCTTTGAAAGTAATGTTCATTAAACATATACTTTGTTTATAACTATCAGATAGTACAAAACAATTTAATTTCCTTTTACGTATAATTGCCATGAAAGTTTATGCCAGCTTATGATTTTGTCTGTCAGGGTAAAGGGGATTTTTAAAAAATGCCTGTTTTACACAGGTATTTTGTTTATTTTATACGGGCATTCCTTAATTTCTTATTCTCAGGTAGATACCGAGTTCTGGTTTGTAGTTCCGGAACTATCGCACAGGGGAAATACAGGAGGGACTCCCGGCACCTTAAGGATTGCCACCCTTGAATTACCTGCGACTGTTACTATCAGTATGCCGGCAAATCCATATCATCCGACTTCAAATCCGAACGGGTTTCAGGATATAGTGGTTGATATCCCTGCAAATTCCACTTCGGCAGTAAACCTTACTTCTTTTATTGATGTGGCAGCAAATCCGGCCAATAATAAACTTGAGAACAAGCCTCTTACTACAAGTGGCATCAATAATTTTGGCCTTCACATCACGGCCACCAACATGATCACTGCTTACTGGGAAGTTAATTACGCATATGGTTCTGACCTCTGGACATTAAAAGGGAGGAATGCTATCGGGACACTTTTCTATACACCGTTTCAGACCACATATGATAACAGGAATTTCATGCCCCGGACCTATTCGGCGATTGATATAGGTGCAACTACTGACAACACTCAGATTACTATAACACTACCGGTAGGAAAGTCGGCTAGTTATGGCCAGCCTTTTACAACAATTCCGGCAGGAGGGACATACACGCTTATTCTTAACAAAGGACAGACTTTTTCGTTATTTCCTGCAAGTTATAGTATTCTTGCATCGGACAGGCTTGCCGGGACCAGGATCGAGGCTAATGAACCTATTTGTGTCACTGTAAAGGATGACGCACTGGATGTAGGCTCACAGGGTATGGATGTAATAGGAGATCAGATAGTGCCAGTGAATATTGTGGGAAGTCATTACATAGTGCCTGAAATATGGAATCCGAATAATGTTTATGTACTGGCAACTGAAGATAACACAAATATTTACGTATATGATGGTGCAGGTATTCCTATTGGTTCCTCTCCATATGCAACACTCAACCGCGGACAACAGGCGCACGTTATTATCCCTGGTGGATCAAAATTTGGCAGGATAACCTCAAGCCTTAATCTCAGCGATCCCGGGAAGCCATTTTATACATTCCAGCTGGGAGGAGTAAACCAGGCACGTGCTGGGGCTCTTGTACCGGCTATCGGATGTACAGGTAACACTCAGCTTGCATTTACTCGTGCAAGGGATGAAAATAGGTTCAATTTTTTTATCATCGTTAAAAAAGGAAATGAGGATAAGTTTCTCCTGGATGGAATCCGGCAGGATGGTATTATTGATCCGGGTGCATTTACGGAAATTCCGGGAAGCGGAGGCTATATGGCATGGTTCTCAAATTCCATTAATGCCAATATACTTACAATAGGACAACATCTCGTTGAAAATACAGGAGATATATTCCACCTGGGAATTTTCAACGGCTTCACGGGGGCCGGACAGGGAGGATTGTATTATGGGTATTATTCCGACTTTGGGGGATTAAATGTTGGCGCCAATGTGGCAGGAACAAACTCAGTGGTTGTCAGAGCCTGCTATGGAGATCCAGTACAGCTTTATGCCTATGGCGGGACAAATTATCAATGGACCCCGGATACATATCTCGATGATGCCACAAGCAACCTGCCTACGGCAATAAATCTTCCACCCGGTCCGCATAACTATTCAGTCGAAGTATCCGGAGCCTGTGCCACCGGGATCATTGATCTGACTGTACTTGTCTCAACCCCTGTTGTTGCATTTTTCGAAACAAATGTTACCTCAGGATGTTCGCCTCTGAAGATTCAGTTTGATGATAAGTCTTCCGGTGGATTTTCATGGCAGTATGAAATCGGAGGGACACTTATAAAATATGACCTCGATCCGGCCACATCGTACCCTCCTCCTCCCAATTATCCGGAGCCTTTCTCCCTTACCCATACATACATCAACACTACAAATAGTCCGATAACTGATACGGTTACCCTGCTTGTCAAAAATGAAAGCGGATGTTCCGATATTTTTACCAAGACAATTGTTGTTTTTCCGGAAGTCTATTCGGCTTTTTCAATTCCTGGATTGAGCAGGGGATGTGATCCGCTGGCTGTTCAATTCCAGAATAATTCAACAGGAAATACAGATACCTGGTACTGGGATTTCGGTGACGGAGGGTCCTCAGTTGACCAGAATCCGCAACATACATTCAGGAATTTATTCGGTCCCGACAGTATTGTTTATGAAACAAAACTGATTGCAATATCACCGTATTACTGCCGCGATACATCATTTCACACAGTTACCGTAATGCCTTATATTGAGGCAAATTTTGTCTTCGATACAGTTTTTGCCTGCACTCCCCATGAAATAGTTATCACCGATCAATCTTTCGGAGCCGACTTTTATTTCTGGGATTTTGGTGACGGTGAAACATCAATATCGCCCGGGCCCCGGATATCGAAGAAATATATTAATGACACGGATGATCCGGTGACTTATACGATAAAACTCAGAGTTGTAAATGAAGAAGGTTGCGAGGATGAGATAGTCCGTGAAGTGATTGTATTCCCTGAAATAAATGCCTCTTTTACAACTGATCCTGATGTAGGTTGTTCTCCGTTTGAAGTCGAATTCATTAATAACTCAACAGGAGCAAGCTCATATTACTGGAATTTTGGTGATGGAGGTACATCATCGGAAGAAGAACCGCGCCACCTCTTTGAAAGAAATCTTATGGATCATGATACCACCTACGCTGTGACACTGATCGCTACTTCATCTGAGTTCTGCCGCGATACAATGTCAATGGATATTGTGGTTCATCCATATATTGAAGCATCTTTTGCTGTAAACGACATTGTTGGTTGCCACCCGTTCCAGGTAACAATTACTAACAGATCAGTCGGGGTTGACAGGTATCTGTGGGATTTCGGTGACGGAAGCCCTGTATTAACCACTGATGAACCCACTTTTGAACACCTCTACTTTAATGAAGGAACCTCTGCTGTTGTTTATACTCTTCAACTTTTAGTTTTTAACGAAGAGGGCTGCAGCGATACGCTGACAAGATATATTACCGTTCATCCGGATATAACCCCGAACTTTTCCACAAGCGCACTTAATGGTTGTCACCCTCTTACAGTAAAGTTCACTGATCTTTCAATAAAGGCTGTTAATTACTTCTGGGATTTCGGAGATGGATCTTCTTCCGTTACACCGTCTCCTGAACATACTTTCACGAATTTCGGAAGTTCTGATATTACCTATACTGTTACCCTGACGGTATCGACTGCAGACGGGGAATGCGTAAAATCGGTATCCTGGCCGATCCTTGTTCATCCACAGGTCATTGCAGGATTTACTTTGCCAAAAGTAATTGACTGCAATCCCTCTGTCATAACCTTTGAAAACATCTCAGTCGGCGGAGATACTTATACATGGAACTTCGGGGACGGTCCAGATACTATTACCACTGATCTGAGTCCTGTTACACATACATTTGTAAATTCAGGTTTTGTTAATATCCGTGAATTTGAAGTCGTACTCACGGCAAGAAATAATGAAGGTTGTTCCGATGTAATGCGAAAGACTGTCAGGGTCTATCCGGATATACAGGCAGTTTTTACTGCTTCCCCCATAGATGGATGTCATCCTCTGAATGTTCAGTTCAGTAATCTTACGCAGGGGAACAATGCTTTCATCTGGGATTTCGGGGATGGAACAAGCTCATCAATGAGGAATCCTTCTCACACTTTCAGGAATACCGGAACAATTGATTCCACCTACAGGGTAATTCTGAAAGCACTCTCGCCCAACCTGGAGTGCTCCGATACTGTTTCTATCCAGATTACGGTCCATCCGGATATAAATGCTCAGTTTACTTTTGATGAGAATATTGACTGTACTCCTTTTGAAGTTGAATTTCACAATGCATCCACCACGGGGAGTACATATTACTGGGATTTCGGAGACGGAGCAGACACAATCACAACAGATCTGAATTCAGTATCTCACGTTTTCCGGAATGACGATTTTGTCAATACGACTAATTTTAATGTAACCCTGAGAGTTGTAAATACGCAGGGCTGTTCGGACAACATAACCAGAACCATTATGGTTTATCCTGCCGTCAGGGCTGAATTCACGATGGATATCAATGAAGGATGTCATCCTCTGAAGGTAGATTTTACAAATTCAACAAGCGGTGGATTTACCTATTTGTGGGATTTCGGCGATGGTACAACAAGCAGCTCGACCAGTCCGGGTCATGTCTTCAACAACTTTACAGATGTTCCTGTTACACGGCAGATAAGGTTAATCGCTACTTCCAGGTTTAATTGTACAAGTGAATTTAGTGCTGAAGTCACAATTCATCCCAGACCTAAAGCCAGATTTGAAACTGACCGGATTGAAAATTGTCCTCCGTTCGATGTCATGATTACAAATACAAGCCTGAATTCAACCCATTTCCTCTGGAAGTTCGGAGATGGTGAAATTCTTAATACAGATTCGGGGGATCCGGTAAATCATGTTTATTACAACCAGACATCAAACATTTTGCCTTATACTATCAGGCTAATTGCCTCCACAAGCTATGGGTGTGTTGACTCAACACAGCAGAATATAATTGTTTATCCGTCAACTGTCGCAGATTTCAGTGTGAATGATGAAGGATGTACTCCTCTGACCAGTTATTTCATCAATGAATCCGTTCTTGGTGAATCATACCTCTGGAGTTTCGGGGACGGATCAGAGATGACTCTGAAAGATCCTTCACATACTTATTTCAACTTTACTCCTGATGTGGCAAGTTACTATGTAACACTGACCTCAACATCGAGCTATGGTTGCATTGATTCAAAAACTGATACTATTAATGTTTACCCGCAGCCGGTGGCAGAATTTATTGCCCAGCCCAGTCACCAGGTATTTCCTGCATCTACAGTAAGTATAACAAATACAACCAGTCCTGGTAACTGGACTTACCTGTGGGAAATGGGCGATGGTTCTTCTTCAAATCTGGCAGCACCTCTTCCTCATACATATTCATCATGGGGTGAATATGAAATAAAGCTCTATGTATCATCAGAACAGTGCCGAGACTCCGTATCACACAAGATCCGTATCTTCCCGGGACCGCCGGTTGCAGACTTTGATACTGTTTACCCGGCATGTGAACCATACACTGTTAAGTTCAGTAATAATTCGCTTTACGGAGATTCATACCTCTGGGAGTTTGACGATGGTACAAGCTCGACCGAGTTTGAACCGACACATACTTTTACCGGGGATGGAATCTACAATGTAAAACTGACGGTAAACGGTGAAGGTGGTCGTGATTATGCATACAGGCAGGTCGAAGTTTATCCAAAACCTCTTGTAAATTTCAGACTCTCACCTGAACTGGTGATGCTGCCTGATCAGAAAATGCAATTATTCAACTTATCGGAAAACGGGACAACCTACTTGTGGAATTTTGGCGATGGAAATACATCAACAGAAATGAATCCGGAGTATTTATATTCGGACCCGGGAGTCTATGATGTTTCACTTGATGTCTGGACGGATCACGGCTGTACTGACCGGCTTGTAAAACCCAAAGCTGTAACTGTTCTGGGCAAAGGCTTTATTAAGTTCCCGAATGCCTTTGAACCCAACCTGAATGGTCCGAATAACGGTTATTATAACCTTAATGAACCGGAACTGAATACAGTTTTTCATCCTTACTGGGAAGGAGTGGAAGAATACCGGCTGGAGATCTATAACAGATGGGGAGTGCTTTTATATGTCAGCCTTGATGTCATGAAAGGCTGGGATGGATACTACCAGGATAAAGTATCGCCACAGGGAGTATATGTTTACAAATGTACAGGTACTTTTTCCAACGGAATGATGTTTAATCTTGTCGGGGATGTAACACTCTTACATCATATCAGATAATTTAAAATGGAATAATAAGCTGCAGACGATGAAGAACAGCAGGCAAACGGTATATCTGATCTTATCATTCCTGTTCCTTTTGCAGATGTGCGAAATTAATGATCTAAAGGTTGAAACAGGCGAGGTTTCGGATATTTTGCCCACAACAGCAAGGATAACCGGATATATAGTCAGTGCGGGAGACGGGATAAAAAAATACGGGCATTGTTATTCAAAGAACCCTGATCCCGGGGTGTCGGGTACAAGAACCGAATACAAAATGGCTATAGGGTCAGGACGATATACCAGTTTTTTGCAGAATCTGGAACCCGGAACAAAATATTATGTAAGATCATATATAAGCCGGGACAGTATTACTGAATACGGATCGGAAATTAATTTCACAACTTTATCAGCTGATAAACCGGTTCTGACAACAACTGCGGTATCCGATATATCCCAAAGCGGCGCAGTCAGCGGAGGCACCATTACAAGTGACGGCGGCATACCGGTCAAAGAAAGAGGGATCTGCTGGAATACTTCCTCAGATCCTGTAATTTCAGACAGCAGGACAATTGACGGATCAGGGCCGGGAACATTCACCGGCATACTTACCGGGCTGACTCCAAACACGACTTACCATGTAAGGGCATATGCAACTAATGGTGCCGGGACAGCATATGGTAATGAACTGATATTTATTACTGCTCAATAGTTGGAGAGAGAAAATTCCTTAACTACTATTCATGCCTGATAGCTTCGACAGGCTTCATGTCGGCTGCCCTTTTTGCAGGAAGGTAACCAAAAGTGATACCGACGATAACCGAGAAACTGAAAGCTATAAATATCGAATAAAGCGTTATGAAGGTTTTGACTTCAGTCAGAAAGCCTATTCCCAGGGACAGTAAAATTCCAAGAACAACACCTGTCAGGCCTCCTGTAATACTTAAAGCCATTGCTTCGGTTACAAACTGACCCATAATATCAGATCTCCGGCCTCCGACTGCCCTTCTGATACCGATCTCCTGAGTCCGTTCCATAACAGATGCAAGCATTATATTCATAATGCCTATTCCCCCGACAATAAGAGATATTGCTGCAATAGATGCCAGCAGAAGATTGTAGATACGGCTTTCGCGCTTCTCCTGTTCCATCAGTTCGTAAGGTATAATAATACTGAAATCATCATTATTGAAATGACGTCTTGAAAGAATACTCCTGATTATGTCTGCAGACTCCAGTAAGCTCCCGGAGCTTTCAAGCCTGACTGCAACCTGTTTCAGCTCACTTGAAAGTATATTTGATTTTGGTATCCTCTTCCCGAAAGTGGAAAGTGGAATATACACATCATTATTAAGATCGCGGGCTGCAAGCTCACCGATTGTTTCGGTAAAGAGCGCCCTGGTACTGAGAACGCCCGTAACCTCAAACCACTGGTCTCCCAGTTTGATATACCTGCCAACCGGATCTTCATAGTTGAATAGCTCCCATGCAATATTAGCACCCAGCACACAAACCTTCAGCTGCCTTTCATAATGATCCGAATCAATAAAGGTTCCCTTATCTGTCCTGAAATTCAGTATACCTGTTATTTCAGGGGTAATGCCTATTACATTAGCCTTCGACGACTTGTCCTCATACATGGCATCTAGCTTTGCTTCTGCCTGGGGAGCAATCCCTTTAACTCCTGGCAGAATTTCACTTATTGCTTTTGTATCTCCCAGTGATAATCCCCGGGAAAATTTTGTTCTGACCTGTTCAAGTTCTGTATCCGTAAAGTCCTTATCACGAATAATTATATTGCTGACCCCCAGATCCTGGTATTTTGCCATAGCCTGTTTTTTTGCACCTTCACCAATCGATATCATGGCTATTACAGAAGCGGTTCCGAAAATAATTCCCAGCATCGTCAGAAATGATCTGAACTTATGATCACGCAATCCATAGAACGCGATCCTTATACTTTCTTCGATCTGCATATTAATACTTATTACCTTTTTAAAATATTTTCAGGCAGAACAAGATCCTGTCCCGGTCTCAGATCACCCGATACAATCGTATACATGTTGTTTGAAGGACCTGTTTTAATTTCAGTTTTTCTTATTTTCCCTCTTTTCGCGATAAACAGATAGAAATGTTTGTTTTCCTCAAGGATGCATCGGGCGGGGACATACATTTCATCCTCTCCTTCATAGGTTATGTATTCACAGCGTACAGTCATTCCGGGTTTAAGCCTAAGATCAGAGCCGGAAATGATCACTTCAGTCAGAAATACTTTCTTCGAATCCTGTTCAACGCACACTCTGCTTAACTTGTCAATAACCCCCTGAAAGGGAACAGAGGGCAGTGCATCCAGCCTGACAATGACCTTTAATCCCGGCCTGATCCTGCTAATATCATTTTCGGGAATGAAACCTTTTACTTTCATGGTCCTTATATCCGGTATTCTTGCAACTATGTTCGACAGATATACTTCATCGCCAACCTTTATTATCTGACCGGTTCTGTTGTTATTTGCCACGACAAAAACTCCATCGAGCGGACTAAGTACAATCAGTTGATTCAGGGTTCTCTCTGCAGCCAGCAGTTCATTTTCTTTCTGGATCACCTTTATTTTTTGAATCCGGTAATCGAGACTGTCGAGTTTAGGCCTCAGCAAAAGGTTTCTCTGTATTTTGGCAAGCTTTATTTCTGCCTGCCGGAATTCAAGCTCAATAACTTTTCTTACTGCTTCCGATTCGAAAGCAGACTTATCGAGCTGCAACTTTTTTATTTCATATGAAGCCTGCTCATTCCTCAACTGTGCCCTTAGATCCTGGATATTATTTAAGATCTGTGCTTTAAGTTTATTAGCAGAAGCAATTTCGTTTTCAAGGCTTTCTCTTTTTTCAATTATATATTTTTGGACAGATGAAGGATCAACCCTGAATACCGGATCACCTTTGCGAACCTGTTTGCCATGTTCTGCGAGTTCGATTATCTTAAAATTATAACCATAAATTGAATTGATCCTCGGCATAGTTAAAGTAGAAGCATTTACAGCCTGGAGCTCTCCGGTTTCAACTATAGATTGTGTGAACGGTCCTCTCCGGACTACATAGACATTCTTATTCTCTGTGCTGCAGGAAACAGTCACAGTGAGCAGTGCCAATAAAATAAGATTGCGTATCATATTATAATATTGGTCAGTCTGTAAATTGATTTTTCCCATTTCCTCTTTTCCCCTGTTTTTTAACCTGGTCCTGCTGTACTTCCCGATTCATCTGACTTCTTTTCCCGGATCTCCTCCTTATTAAGGAAAGGATCGGAAAGCGCTATGACATCATTTTCTTCAAGTCCTTCCCTGACAATGACATAATCAGCATTGACTGAACCTGTCTTAATATTATGACGTTTAAAGCCTGATCCGGATCGTATATAAACATAATCTGTTCCCTGCTCATTGAAAAGTGCCTCAAGAGGGATGAAGAGTACTTCGGGAATTTCGCTGACAATGATCTTACAGCTTACAGTCAGCCCCGGAAGCAGAGTTTTGCTCTGTCCTTCTATCCGGATCTGTACAGGAAAGATCTTTATCTTTGATTTGTAATCAAGATTCTGGGCAAGATTTGCAACTTGTTCAACTTTACCGGTGTAGGAGGAGTCAGAGTAAGCGTCAGGCCGGATCTCCACTCTCTGGTCCGGCAGTACTTTTGAAATATCAACTTCGTTTATTTTAACTTCTGCTCTCATCTGATCAAGATCAGGTAATTCAATCAATTTAGAACCGGAATAAGGCTGATCACCGACACCCCATTTTTGCTGTGTGCTCCAGTTTTGTTCCTTAATTGCTATGCCATTTGCGGGACTGACGACATACAGGCTTTTCATTGAGTTGTTTGCATCAGCCAGAGTGGTCGTAAGCTGGTTAATCGTCAGGGATTTCTGGAGGAGATCTTCCTTGTGAATGATTTTCTTGTTCTCTATCTGTTCCTTTGCCCTGTCAAGAGCAATCGTGGCAGATTCCAGGCGAAGTTTAATCTCCTTCCTTGTTGCTTCAGGCTCATAGGTAGCTGTTTCGAAGTTGATTCTGGCTATTTCCTGAGAGATCACAGTCAGTTCAAGATCGGCTTCAAGATCCTCTATTTCTGACTGTTGGGAGGATTTTAGCTTTTCATACTCTGCTTTCGCGATATCCAGCTGTTGTTCAGCCTGAATGATTGCTCTTTTAATTTCGGAGGGATCAAAAATCATGAGAGTATCACCTTTTCTGACCTCTTCACCGTCATCAACGATCCTTGCAATCTTAAGGGACCCGTAACGGTAGGAGATAACAGGTGCCGTGATTGAGATTGAATTTACAGCCTGAACACTTCCCTGCTCTGTAAGCTCTTCAAGAAAAGTTCCCCGCTTAACGGTAGTTACTTCTGTATCGGCTATATTTTTACCCTTGCAGGCTGCCAGTAGAATTAATAAAAGAATCATTACTCTTCTTGTCATCAGAATCCATGTTTATTTATTTTTAAATCTGTTGGTTGTATCTTTAACTGATATCATTTTACCGGGAGGTTCTCTCAGAGCAATGTCCTCATCACCCGACAGACCTGCTGTTATTATTGTAAAAGAACTTCCGGAAGTACCGGTCTCAATCCGGACAGGAACAAATCCCTTTTTCTGTTTTACATAGACCAGCTTTGAGCTGTCTTTTTCGAAAATGGCCAGAGTAGGGACAAAAAGCGTGTCTTTTATTTCATTTAATATGATCTCGCAACTGGCGCTGAGTCCCGGTTTCATTTTTGAGTGACAGCTGTCGACATCAATAATTACCTCAAACGATTTCACTTTTGATCCTGAATACCTTTGAGCCATGCTGCCTGAAAGGCTCTTCCGGTTTATTTTACCCGTTGTCATAAGCTTCTCAACCGTATTCACTGTTATATAAACCTTCTGGCCTTTCTCAATATTTCTGAAATCGGCTTCAGCCACATCGGCTGATATCTGCATTCTGCTGAGGTCCGGGAACTGAAGTATCGGTGTACTGCTTAAGAAAATAACACTTCCTTCCCTGACCGGACCTCCGAATGATCCGGTTCCGGTCGGACTGCTGATCATAAATCTGGGTGACTGAGTCCTCGTTACAATCCCGTCTCTCTGTGCAATCAGAGTCATTGAAGCTATCTGATCAGCATAGTTCTGTGCTTTCATCTTCTCCTGGATGATCCTTGCTTTCTTTTGTCTGATGTCATTTTCACCAATCAACCGTGTAGCTGCCAGCTTTCTCTCTGTCTTCTGCTTTTCAATATGAGACTTTTTTATCTCCAGTTCCAAAAGTTCAGATTGTACTCCTGATGCAAACTTCATCTGCAGGGAATCGAGAGAGGAGATCATCATCTGGGCTTTACTGGTTTCAAGCTGGGCTTCAAGAAGAGCAATGTTCATATTATTGTCAGCTTCTGACTTTTTCAGTTCCGCTTCAAGAGTTTCTATTGATATAAGAATTTCTTTGTACCTGGACGATAATTCAGGAACAGTAAGAACACACAGGGTGTCTCCTTTTTTCACCAGGGAGCCATCCGGGGCAAGTTTTACAATTGTCATCTGGCCGAAAGTGCTTGCAGGTGACATGACAGGTGTGCTTACCACTGCCTGAACAGTTCCTGTTACATTTATTTTATCGGAATAATCAGATCTTTTAAGCCGGTAGGTGAGTATATTATTATCAATTTTACCGTTGCAGGCAACGAGGCAAACCAGGAACAGCGTGGAAATATACATGAAAACTCTCATTCCGGGGGTATCTGAAAATCATTATCAGCTTTAATAAACCTTAATAAACTATTATATTATAAGGATTTAAGCAAGCTAAATCTGGGTCTGAATTCTGAAATACATTATAAAGTTAAACAAATTTAACTAAAAAGGTAGTTTAAGAAATAAATTCTTTTATTATTTCAGTATGGTATCTGTATGAAGTTAATTAAATTTTGAGTATCTTTGTGGGCTTTTAATAAAACGATGGAAAGGACAAAAAACCTTAAGTCCGCCGTCAAAATGAAATACGTGCGGATAGATCATAAAACAGTAATTGAGATTCCTGCTGATGTGCCGGACAATGTTGCCCGTGAACATTATCTGAAGAACAGGGGATTGAATAATCCGAATACCAAGAAATCTCTGGTCATAAACTGATCGGAGTTCATCCGGAAACTTTTTATCCGGCCGTAAATCAAAGCTTTGCGGCAATTCTCATATGACAGTGGCCTCAGACCACTGCTGATACCGTATTGCATGGATCTGAGATCCGTGCAAACGGATAGCCGTATTCTGTACCTTATTGAATACCTGCAATGAAATCCTTACTGTCTTCCGCCTTCGGAAGCTTCAGGAGGAATTTCTGTCGGGCTACTTCATCAGGTACATCGGACCTTTTTTCAATCCAGGTGTAGTTATTAATCTGAATGAGTTTTTTGACCCTGGATGATTCTACGGGTTTTTCTTTCTTCATAAACAAAAATTTATGAGACAATTTAGCTTCACATCTGACTATAGAATTGTACTGCAGTACGACCAAAAATAATAAAGATTACTAAATAAATGCCGGAACATTTATTAACATACTGAGCGCCTTTTTAAACAAAATGAACCCGGGAAAGGATCAGTTTATCCTCCTGTGGGTGATTGGATCTTTTATTATCAGATAGTATTTTGACCTGGGATCCGGGCGATGCTTTATCACAAATGATTTTTCATAAGGTGAAGGCATCATACGGTGCTTAGAGTAAAATCTGTCAGCCCCCGGGTAGAACTCTCTCTCTTCTGCTATTGTGAAATCGCGGAATGACCTGATCTCCGGAGGGCAATTAAAGATGCTGTCTTTTCCTGATTCGCAGGCTGGTGGATATATCGAATCATTTAAAGCTTCGGGATTGATGATGTTATTGTCCATATCAATTGACGGGATCCCCCCGGGAACTATTTCTATCTTTTTCGATTCTTTGTATCCGGGGCAATTTTGTCCGTTTTGTCCGGTTAAGGGGAAGGAAAATATAAAAAGAACAACCGGAATGAGATGATACATTTTCATGGCAGGAAAGTTATAACCTCTTTTGTTCTGCTTATTTTACCACAAAAATCATTCCGGATCAATAAATTACAGCATTAATTATGTTAATTAACATTTCTTATTATGGTTTTTACAACGACACGGAAGGGCATAGCCGTCAACTTAACGGAGTTTTGTGGGCAAAAGTTTCCCCTCCTTTTTTTAAGGAGGGGTGGCCAGACTACAAGACCATCTAATAGGCAGAAATATAGATGTTCTGGCCGGGGTGGTTAATTTTAATTCTGAGAAAGAAGTCCACTTTTGGTAAGTCCACATTAACCACCCCGGCCGGGAAAAGGACAATTGTGAACATTTCAATAATAGTAATCCCGGCCACCCCTCCTTTAAAAGGAGGGGAAACTTATTTAGTTAAATACCTGATAATTACAACAATTTTTATGATTAGTATTTTCCTTAAGTTTACGGCTATGCCCTTAAGGGAGAAAGCTGAAAGACAGTCCTGTCGTTAAAATCTGTATAAAATTTTTCAGTAAACATTAAAATAAATTTGACTTCGGCATTTTTATGAAGTAAATTTATAAAGGAATTAATTTGCAATTTATTAAGTTTAGACCAGCCAGCCCACCCATTTCGATACGAATTCTAAATCAGGTTAGGAGTAGTTACATAGAGTTACAGGGCTGGCTCTCTTTTTTCACTCAATTTCAAATGCGATAACCTGGTTCTCATTCCTCCTTATACCATAAATTATCTTTTTATCCTTTTCGGAATGATCAAAAGCTATACCCTGTCCCGGAACCGGCGTTTCGATTGTTGTAATATGCTTCAGGGTAAAACCTGTACCGGGTATTTCCATAACATAAATTTCAGGTCTGTCGTGCCCTGTACAATATAATCTCCCGTCCCTTCCAAATGCAGCTCCCGAATTGCTTCTTGGGATGAACAATTTAATAATTTCCTCAGGAAATATCCACGATCCGACCCTCTGCCATTTTTTGTCGAATTTCACAACTGATGTCCAGCGCGTGTCTTTTCCTTCACTTGATCCGGCGCCTGTATAATGTGCAAAACCTGCAAACCAGTATCCTTCACGCCAGTCTATCCATGTAAGGGATCCGGTATAAATACCAAAACTATGATTTCCGATATGTTCAAGGGTGGATGTATCAAATATCTCCACAGATCCTGCCATGGGAGAATCAGGATAATTTGAAGAAGCACAATAAAGTCGCCCTTTAATAACAATGCCGCTGTTTAGATGAGATATACCTTCACCGGTACCATCCCACTTTACCAGAAGTTTTCCATCCTTCTTATCGTGCTTCGTTATTGTGCTGTTATTTATAGCGTAGAAATAATTCCTGTCAACTGCTATAGCCTGTTTCACTTCCGGGACATCATATATTTTAACTACAGCGGCTTTTTGACCCGATGACGAAGAAAATATAACAAGAACAGTAATTAAGGTAAAGAGCATTCTAATCATAGTGGATGGGATTTGAACAATTTGACAAAATACAAATATAGTTTTATTAATGGCTGATTAAATTTGACGATACCATCATTTTAATTGACAAAAATCTGATTAGTAATAAGTTGAAATTTACAGGAATGCCTATTTTTATAGTTTGCTTTTTAATAAAGGAGGTATTGACCATCCTTTCTGTGATAGCTTAAGCAGTAACTAATTGATCTTATAACAATTAGGTACAAATATCATCTGGTTTCTGCAAAATGACAACACTAAAAAATAATATACCAAAACAGAAACTCCTCCGGGGTCTGATTATATTATTTATTTTTATTTCCGGTACTCTTTTACACGCGCAAAGTCAGAGTTTTAATCTTACTGTTCAGAATATTATTCAGACCGGGGGCAGGACTCTCGAGTTTGATGTATTTCTTCAAAATACCGATCCTTCCCAGAGTTTCGAGTTAGCCAGCTGCCAGCTTGGATTCCTTATGAATTCACTTATTTACACCGGAGGAAACCTTTCAGCTAAAATTGATAATTCAGGATCCGGACTGAATGAAAACCAGCAGTTTACGGTGAAGCCTGTTGTTGAAAACAGCCTTTCAGGATATCCCGACCGTACACTTGTCAGGCTGGGTACAACTCCCAAGGTACCAAACCAGGGAACAATTATATCTTCGGTCGCACCGGGGACATTGCTGACCCGTTTTATTCTTACCAGCTCTGTTGATTTTAAAGTTAATTCCACACCGGATATTACCTTTACTTCGAGTACTGCTTCATCACCGCTCTCTCCGACCAAAGTGGAGGTATTTATAATTATCTGGGGTGGAAAATACAAAAAACAATTAACTGTAACTCCCGGGGTTAATGCCCTGGTAAATGAAAACCCGGTTCTTAATCCGATGAGTCTCCCTGAGGTATTTGAAGTTACCGGCACCGGCGCATATTGCAGCGGAACGGAAGGCCTTCCAGTCGGTTTGAACGGATCACAATCAGGTGTAAAATATACATTGTTTAAAAATAATGTCCCCCTGGAACCGTCGATTGAAGGTACGGGCAGGGAGATCACTTTCGGCAATCAGCTTAGTGGTACATATACTGTTACTGGTGCCAATGAAGCAGGACTGACTGAAATGAAAGGGAGCGCCGTCATAAGTGAAAATCCTTCACCATCAGCTCCTGTACCGGGTATTATAACCGATCCTCTATGTGATATGGCCACAGGCAGCGTGATCATCAATGGTTTACCTGAGGATGGGCCATGGACATTACTGCGTGATCCCGGAAATGTCAGTATTCCGGGAAATGGCAGCAGTACGATTGTATCTGAACTGTCTCCCGGAACATACACTTTTAAAGTCATTAATTCACTCGGATGCATTTCAGTCCGGTCGGTAGATGTTACAATAAAAGATCCTCCGCCATTACCCGCAATTCCCGAAGTTTCTGTCAACTGCTCGGCAGGATACGGGAAGGCTGTGGTGACTGTAAACTCTCCGGTTGGAGATGGTTTTGAGTACAGGCTTGATAACGGAGTTTTTCAGGCTACCCCGGTTTTTAACCTTGTTGCCAATGGAAACCATACAGTTACCGTCAGGAATTCTTTCGGATGTACTACGACAGGGCCATCATTTGAAATAGCATGCGGATGTGCAAATCCGCCGGTCATCATACCCGGAAGCCTCACGGGAATTACCTGCGGGACAGCAATGATAACTGTTACAAACAACAGGTTCGGGGGAAGTGCAACAAGTGTTACAATTACAGAAAATGGCGGCGGGACAGTTATTCCGGTTTCCACAAATACTACTCCTTTCGATTTCGTATATGTCCCGGTGGAATCAGATATCGGTAAAACGATACTTATTACAATAACAACAAATAATCCTGATGGCTTTCCCTGCGAGCCTGCAACAGATGTTTATACTTTAACAGTCAGTCCTGTTCCAACACCTCCTGTCCCCAGTACTATAACTCAGCCAACATGTGCAATTCCGACAGGAAGTGTAATTCTCTCGGGACTTCCTGCTTCCGGCACCTGGGAATTGACAAGGAACCCGGGTAATGTGATAATAACCGGTACGGGAACCAGTACAACAATAGCAGGACTCACTTCCGGAACTTACACATTTATAGTTAAGAATTCAACGGGATGCTCATCAGAGTCTTCATCTGATGTTATCATTCAGTCTCAGCCTCAGACTCCTGCTGCTCCTGTTGTGGCAACAATAACCCAGCCGACATGCACCGATCCTTCAGGAAGCGTTATGCTTAGCGGATTACCTCAGCCCGGTTCATGGACAGTTACTGTTTCCCCGGGAGGAATTACAAAAAGGGGAGAGGGGCCCACTACAACGATAACAGGCCTTACTGCAAATAGTTATACATTCATTGTAGCAAATGCCAACGGATGTGTTTCCCAGCCCTCAGCAAATGTCGTCATACAGGCACAACCGGAAACTCCAACCCCACCTGTCCCGGGAACAATGACTCCACCAACATGTTCGGTGGCAACAGGGAGTATTTTACTTACCGGATTACCTGCACAGGGCAGCTGGACTATCACACGTTATCCGGGTGCTGTAAAAATAAATGGTTCGGGAATAAGCCGGACTGTTTCAGGACTTCAGCCGGGGACGTATTATTTCACGGTAACATCAGCATCCGGCTGTACATCAGCCCAGTCTGGATATGTTATAATTCCCGTTCAGCCAATAACACCTCAGGCTCCTGTTATCGGACAGATAATTCAGCCCACGNNTCAGGCTCCTGTTATCGGACAGATAATTCAACCTACGCATTCTGTTGCCACAGGAAGCGTAATTCTTACAGGTCTGCCGGCATCATATGAATGGAAGCTTACAAGATACCCGGGGGGAATAATCACACCCGGCACCGGTACTTCGGTAACTGTAAGCGGTCTGCAACCGGGTACATATACTTTTACGGTTACAAGTCCGGAAAATTGTACTTCACCGCCATCAGCCGCCGTCGTAATAAATGAACAACCCGGACCAGTCAGTTTTGTGATCAATGACCCTCCGACAATATGTTCAACAATCACGGTCGATCTGACTAATCCGGCAATTACTGCCGGCTCGGATGAGAGACTAACATTTTCTTACTGGATCGACAAGGATGCCACAAAAGCTTTGCATAACCCTACAGAAGTATCCGAAGGCACATTCTATATTAAAGGAACCCTGACCATTGGTGATAATACCGATTATTTCGAAGTAAAACCTGTAAATGTGACCGCTGACCAGATGCCAGTTGCCGATGCGGGTCCTGACCAGGTCCTGATAAATACATTTGAAGCAACTATGGACGCACTGCAGCCGGAATATGGTACCGGGATATGGTCGGTACTATCCGGAAGCGGGAATTTTTCGGATAACAGCGATCCGAAAACCGGAGTGACAAATCTTATATACGGCAGGAATGATTTTCTGTGGACGGTTTCAAATGGTGTTTGTCCCAAAGCTACTGATGAACTAATAATTATCGTGGAAGACCTTCTGATACCATCCCTGATCACCCCTGATATGGACGGTAAGAATGATTATTTAGTATTAAGGGGGCTCACATCTCTTGGCAAAACAGAGATTGTTATATTCGACAGGAGGGGGGCGAAGGTTTATTGGAACAGTAACTATGATAATACCTGGAACGGTATTGATCATAAAGGCAATCTATTACCTGACGATACCTATTTCTATATTATCAGGACAGAGAGCGGCAAATCCATGAGCGGATTTATAGTGGTCAGAAGATAAAAAAACGTATTAAAAAACGTATTAAAAAACGTATTTTAATACGTTGAAGCGAGTTTAGTACCCGGAGCCGGGATCGAACCGGCACAGCATTGCTGCCACTGGTGTTTGAGACCAGCGCGTCTACCTATTCCGCCATCCGGGCAGGTTTAGTCGTGCAGTCGTGCGGTCATGCAGTCGTGCAGTCATGCAGTCGTGCAGTCGTGCAGTCTTGAATGGCTGTGCAAATTTAAAACAAATATTGAATTTAGACCCTCTTCAGGGGATGGGGTTTCATTTTAATCTCAGCAGTTCCACTTTCCTGAATTCCACAGGGTGACTCTCAGCCTGTAAACAAATATATCCTTCCTTCAGAAGGGTACCATCCGGAACAGGATAATCAGCGGGTTTGTTGGTACCACCTACCTGGGGCTTCGAATATGTAAGAACCGTATCTCCCTCAACAATATGATGTATAATACTGTCGCCATAAACTACAAGTTCGGCAGTAACCCAGATATCTCCGTGATAGGTCTTCGAAGAAGAGTTATTGCAATGATTCGTAATTAGGGTATCATTCATTACTATATTTGTCCCGGGAGTACAGACATTCAAAGTAGACCGGGGATCAGTGCCGTTACCTCCGAGAAACTGGGCTTCAATTGAAACCGGGAAATCCTGGTCGACCAGCATTGATTCGGGCGATTGTGAATGCAACATTACTCCGCTGTTCCGGAATGCCCATCCCTGACCGCCGGGCACCTGATCGCCAACAAACCTGTACTCGATCCTGAGCTTATATTTCGAAAATGGTTCATTATAGAAAATATGCCCGTACTCGGCATTGAACTTTTCATATTCATCGTACCTCACCACCATGGCCCCGTTTTTAACCCTGAATGTATTTTTGTAATTGACATTGACGGGAGAACCTTTTATCTTAATTGTCCATCCTGTAAGATCTTTGCCGTTAAAAAGCTGGATCCATTCCTCTTTTTCAGCTTTATTGGTTCTGGTTCCGCAGGAAACTGCGATCATTAACAATGACAGTAAAATGATTGATTTTCTCATAAATGAAATTTATTTTATTATTTCTAATTTATAATTAACCACGGAGTTCACGGAGTTTATCACGGAGTTACACGGTTCAGACAGCCGCTGAGCCGTTGAACCGTTGAACCGTTGCACCTGTCATTTCTCTGATTGTATTTTCTATCCCCCGGGCATCATAACCACATTCCCTGTATAACTCTTCCTGTGTACCCTGTTCGACAAAATAGTCGGGTATGCCGAGCCGCCTTATTTCGGCAATATAATGATTATCGCACATGAATTCAATAATGGCGCTTCCGAACCCTCCTTTCAGAACACCATCTTCGACAGTAATTATTTTCCTGAATTTTTTAAATACAGAATGAAGTGCTTCGGTATCCAGGGGCGAAACAAAGCGCATATCCCAGTGGGTTACGGAAATTGATTCAACGGATAGTTTCTTAACCACTTCAGCGACATCATTCCCCGTATGACCAATTGATAATATGGCAATATCATCACCTTCGCTCATAAGCCGGGCTTTGCCTACAGGTATCTCAGTGAAGGGTTTTTGCCAGTCAGCAATAATTCCGGATCCTCTCGGATACCTGATGGAGAAAGGGCCTCCGGTTTTATCGAGCTGGGCTGTGTACATTAGATTCCTGAGTTCCACGGCATCCATCGGGGCTGAGACAATTATATTTGGGATCGACCGCATGAAGGCAATGTCAAAAAATCCATGATGTGTTGCTCCGTCAGATCCTACGAGTCCTCCCCGGTCGATGCAGAATACCACATGAAGGTTCTGCAGGGCAACATCATGAATAACCTGATCGTATGCTCTCTGGATAAATGACGAATAGATATTGCAGAACGGGATCAATCCCTGGGTGGCCAGTCCTGCAGAGAATGTCACTGCATGCTGTTCTGCAATGCCCACATCGAAGGTTCTTTCAGGCATCTCCTTCATCATTATGCACAGGGAGCATCCTGAAGGCATGGCAGGAGTAATACCGACGATTTTTTCATTCATCCTTGCCAGTTCGAGTATTGTTTTCCCGAAAACCTCCTGGAAAGGCGGAGGAGCATCTTTTTTTGTGGTATTTATTATCTCACCGGTCTGTTTGTTAAATTTCCCCGGAGCATGGAATTCTGTCTGCCTTTCTTCAGCCTGTTTGAATCCTTTTCCTTTTACTGTAAGACAATGGAGAAGTTTGGGTCCTTTGATCCTTTTCAGATCCTCAAGGACTTTTGTAAGGTGAAGGACATCGTGACCGTCGATCGGGCCGAAGTACCTGAAGTTCATTCCCTCGAAAAGGTTGCTCCTGTCGAGTATTGTACTTTTAAATCCTGCCTCAAGCTGGGCAGCCAGGGTTCTGGCATTGGGGCCAAGTTTTCCGGCACGGCCCAGGAAGTTCCAGATCTTATCCTTGAATTTATTATAGGTACCGCTTGTTGTTATATCGAGAAGATATTCCTTAAGGGCTCCGACATTGGGATCGATGGCCATATGGTTATCATTAAGGATAACAAGGAGGTTGGATTTTGCAATACCGGCATTATTGAGCCCTTCGAAGGCTTCTCCGGCGGTCATTGCGCCGTCGCCGATCACAGCAACAACGTGCCGGTTCTCTCCCTTGCGGTGTGCAGCCACTGCCATACCCAGTGCTGCTGAAATTGAAGTTGATGAATGCCCTGTCCCGAAGGCATCATATTCACTTTCCCTTATCTTCGGGAAGCCGCTGATTCCTTTGTATTTCCTGTTTGTCGGAAACCTGTCGCGCCGGCCTGTGAGGATCTTATGACCATAAGCCTGATGTCCGACATCCCAGATGATCTTATCGTAGGGTGTATTGAAAACATAATGAAGAGCAACGGTCAGCTCCACAACACCAAGACTCGCCCCGAAGTGGCCGGGGTTATTGCTTACTTCATCAATTATGAACTGCCTGAGTTCCGAGCTTACCTTTATGAGATCGGACGGCTCCAGCTTCCTGAGATCTTCTGGAGATGATATCTTGAATAGCAGGCTTTCACCCGGATTCATTTAAACAACAATTTAGGCAGCAAATATAACAATTATTATTCGGCAGTGTTTGCTCAGGCATAAACGGGATTTTCTTAATTTTGCCGTGTCTGTCCTTTTAAAGCGACAATATCAGATTGAAGAAAAGAGTTTTATTCATAAAATCATTTGAGATATGACCAGAAAACTTATCATTCCCCTGTTGATAATATATGTCATGTCAGCAACATCATGTGTTACCGGAAAGAAATACAGGACACTTCAGGATACGAGCAGGCAGTTCATGGATGAGAGAGATAATCTCAGGAGTGCAAATATTGCCCTTGAGATGACCAACCGGGAGCTTGAATCAAAAATGTCAATGACTGAGCAGGAGATCAATAAAATAAAGGAGGAGATAGTAAAAGCGAATAATGCGAAAGATAAGGCGGTGCAGGATTATAATACTATCTCAGGCAGGTATAATGATCTTCAGAATGCTCAGGAAGAGCTGATCAGGGGGAATGTCAGGGAGACACAGAAGCTGCTTACGGAGTTACAGGCGGCACAGGAGAACCTGAAGAACAAGGAAGACATGCTCAGACAGCTCGAGCAGACGCTTGATACCAAGAAAGCATCGCTTGACGAACTTACCTTTGAGCTTGAAAAACGCAATGCAAGGCTTGTTGAGCTTGAAAAGATACTGGATGCACAGAAGAGAATTGCACAGGATCTTAAGAACAAGGTCTCGGAAGCCCTGCTGGGATTTGAGAACAACGGTCTTACCGTTTCCCAGAAGAACGGGAAAGTATATGTTTCCCTTGATGAACAGCTCCTTTTCAGATCAGGAAGCTGGGAAATTGATGCCAACGGACGAAATGCACTGAGAAAGCTCTCTGCAGTTCTCGAAAGAAATCCCGGTATCCAGATAACCATTGAAGGCCATACCGATAATGTTCCGTATAATTCCGGAGGGAGCCTTCTGAGAGATAACTGGGATCTGAGCGTAAAAAGGGCCACAACAGTTGTAAGAGTTTTGCTTGAAGGTTCAAAGATCGATCCGGAGAGACTTACAGCTGCAGGACACGGTGAATTCATGCCTGTAGATCCGGGAAATACATCAGATGCCCGCCAGAAGAACAGAAGGACTGAGGTGGTCCTTACTCCCGATCTGACAGAGCTATACAGGTTGATCGACAAATACTGAAATTTGCTTTAGGGCATCTCTAAAAACTCATTGTTGATATATTTGTCTGATTGTTAATAAAATATGATTGATTTTGTTGACAATATTTTCTTTCTTAGTAAGAAAAGCACGA
>MTKZ01004454.1_pt1 | contig 30915 bp, 33 predicted proteins | sample 1042781 | NCBI WGS metagenome assembly MTKZ01 (sample SAMN06212207, study PRJNA360539) | anaerobic digester metagenome | biome: Wastewater treatment plant; material: sludge; isolation source: anaerobic digester fed with sludge from wastewater treatment plant | place: Denmark: WWTP Viborg ...
AAGAGAAAAAAAGGACGTAATTCCATTTGAATCTTATATTAAAGGCATGTTAGAATGAGGATGTTAAAATGAGTATATTAACATTATCTGAATATATTTTACTGGCTGCTTTAGCTATTTATGCTCTTGCGTCTGTGCGAATTGCCACCAGGAAAACCATTGGAATGGGTCTGGTTGGTTTGGCTGGATTAAGCATAGCAGTGGCTACGATTCTCATCTTGGTAAATAATCTCTATCAAATAGCCTTCTGCAAAGATATAGCATTGGCCCTGGTACTTCTAGGTCCAGTGGGAACAATAGCCTTTGCCCGAGTTTTAAGGGGGGATAATTAATGGATGATATATTTACCATTATAAAAGCGATTTTACTCCTGGCATCAGCTGTTTTGGTACTTTTAGCAGCTTTAGGAATTTTAAGATTTAAAGATGACCTTGAAAGGGTGTTATACGCCAGAATACATATATTGGGGGTGGCAGACGGGGCATGTATCTTGGCCCTTCTTGTTCTTGGAGAACCACTACTAGCTGGAGCGTACTTCATCCTGGTTCCTTTCGCATCTCACGCCATAGCCAACGGCTTCTACTATGGGGAGGATAAACAATGATTGTATATATATTGATGATTGTCACAATTTTAGGAGCAGTCCTAGCTCTTATGCAGAGAGATCTCCTAAAAGCAGCTATTCTAACTGGAGTCCCTGGAGCTTCCATAGCTTTCCTATACCAGTACCTTCTGGCTCCGGATGTGGCCCTTACACAGGCCATTGTTGGATCAGCTATTATTCCAGTTTTCTTTGCGTTGGCAGTCTATAAAACTCGCAGGGTGGAGGAATAAAGATGATAATCGATGTTCAATTAGCTTCACTGTTCACAGCTGTAGCACTGATTGTTATAGGAATTTTCGCTGCAGTTTTCCTTGATAATTTAATCAAAAAAGTGATCGGACTGGCTTTTATTGGGGACGGGGTCAACCTGTTTTTGATTTCAATGGGTTACAAAGCAGGAGGAATAGTCTACATATACTTGCCTGGAATGGCAGCAGACTGGTTTGCACAAAATGCTGCTTATCCTCTTCCTTTTGCCCTGGTATTAACCAGTATCGTTATTGGCGCCAGTACCATGGCAGTGATGCTGGGAATTATCATAGTACTTTATAAAAAACGCGGATCCATCAGTGCATCCAAAATTCTGGGAGAGTAGTCAAATGTTACCCCAAAATTCTAAACAGATTATAAACCTCCTTTCAGGATTGAAAATTCCAATCGGAGATTGTAATGATAATAAGGAGGTCATATTTTGAACCTCTTAATAGCATTAATGGTTGTTGTTCCAATATTATGTGCTTTGTTTTTAAACTTACTCCATAAAAGGGATAGGACCATTAAGGTCGTAACAGTTCTTTTGGCTTTAACCTTACCTGCCCTGCCTTTACTGGCTAATTATGGTTTACATTATTTCGGTGGTTATGCTCCATTGGTAGAAAATCCAACACTTTCTGGCAATTTACCTTCAATGATAACAGGGACTGCTTTAAACACCTTTCACCCAGCCATCACATACTCATTTCAGAGTGCACAGCAGTTATTTGTGTTTATTTTAGGGCTGGTTGCCCTCCTAGCGATATTCGTTTCATTGTTTGAAACTCGCCGTCCATCTGGAGTTTATGCATATATGATGTTCATGGGAGTTGCAGCAGTAACTGCCGTAATCTTAACTGACGACATATTCAACCTTTATGTTTTCTTCGAGATCGCAGCCCTGGCAACGGTGGGAATAGTTCTAGTATCAAATATCAAAGGCAATTATGAAACAGCGTTGAAATACATGATTATGGGGAGTATAGCAGCACCACTTCTACTTTTAGGCATAGCTTTACTTTTAGGAGTTTCCGGTAATGTTAACATTACTGATATTATTTATTCCCTTAAAAACGGCTTGATAGATCCGCAGAATCCTGTATTGCTCATGGCATGCGGTTTAATAATATTTGGATGGTTATATGGATCAGGATTACCACCATTCCACACCATTAAATCAGCAATCTACAGTAAAGCCCTACCCAGTGGAGCGGCTCTAATACAAACCTTTTCGGTTTTTATTTTCGTTGCTCTGGGAATTATTATCCTCAGAATATTTTCATACTTGCCCTTCTCACAATGGGTTATACTGGGAGTATCACTTCTGGCAATGATTTTGGGCATTACTATGGCCATAATTCAGACTGATCTTAAACGGATGATTGGTTTCTTGGCGGTGGGAGAACTGGGATACATTGGCATAGGTTTGGGTCTGAGCACTGCTTACGGGATAACAGCAGGATTATTCCAGGCAGTTAATGAAGCAATGATAACTGCACTTTTATTCATGGGATTTGGTGTAGTATTATACCAAACTGGAGTCAGTGACACCCGCAAACTGGGAGGAATGATGGTCAAAAATCCACTAGTAGCATTAATGGTGCTTTTAGCAGGATTCGCAATGGCTGGAGTTCCACCTTTAAACGCTTTCCAGAGCAAACTCATGCTTATTCAAGGATCCATAAAGGCGGGTCTTCCGGAATTAGGAGTAATAATGATCCTCCTGAGTATAGTGACTTTCATGACATTTATGAAGGCTTTCCATGCAGTATATCTGCGACCACAACCTGTTGATCTGGAAATAAAAAATGAAAAAATACCGAAAGCCACTCTTATAGCCATGTTGATATTACTGGGAGTTTGTCTAATATTCGGTCTCTTCCCGCAAATTGCAACCAGCTATCTGCAACCACTGGCAACTAGCTTAGCAGGAGGCATGCTATGAACCTCTACGATCTAATAGTTAAAAAGATAAAGGATATTCAGGGAGCTGGAGATGAAAGTCCAGTGACAAACATATCGACTTCATCCATGTTAACTGCAGAGATAACTTTAATTTCATCAATACTGGTGGCTCTGATCATGCTACGGATGGTGAGCAAGGTACTTATGATAGTTGCCGTACTGGTGGTCTTGTTTGCAGCTTTAACAGCAATGCCACTCATGCCCAAATTCAAAAGGGAGCAGAATGATTCACTGGCCTCTATGATGTTTTATGTTGTAATAGCACTAGCAATAGTAATTACCCTATTCTACTGGGGGAATTTAAATGTCTGAAGGAATAAGAAATATTATAATGGGGTTTGCAATGGTAATATTCACAGTTACCATATTCCAATCAACATATCAATTTAAACAACTCATCTACCCTGGTATAAGTTATCTGTATAATTATATAGGCACGAACATTGCCCCGAATATGGTGACAGTTGTAGTATTCGACTGGAGAGGTTACGACACCCTCGGAGAGGCTCTTATCTTAGTAACTGCAGTTATAGCAGTTTTACTGGTATTTGGACGTGGAAGAGCCCAACTAGGAGGTAAATAAAATGAGTACCATACTCAAAATATTTGTATTCCCCGCAGCCATGGTAGTAATGTGTCTTGGTATATTAACCATACTAGGCGGACACATAACTCCTGGAGGAGGATTCCAGGGTGGAGCAATGATCGCAGCAGGATTTATATTTTGTTTAATCGTATACGGCCTCAAGGAAAGCCCATTCAATCTTTCTCACGATTTCCTTTCGGCAATAGAAAGTATAGGGGCGTTAGGGTATGTTTTTCTGGGCCTAGCTGGTCTTTTATTTTCAGGATTCTACTTATACAACCTGGGAGTTGACCTTTACCATATTGTACCTTCATCAATACAGACCATCTTCAATTACTCTGACCCCACAAATGCAGGAATAGTACCCTACCTCAACTTCGTGGTTGGATTAAAGGTAATGGTAGGATTATCAGCAATAGTATATGCATTCCTGGCATTCAGAGAATATGGTGAGGAAGCTGTAGATGAACTAATAGAGGAGATCGAATAATGATAGTATACGCAGGACCCCTAATACTCGGATTCTTACTTGGATTCGTCCTGGGCACTAGAATTAGGATAAATTCCGAGAGTGGACTTAAATTTGACCCATCAGTTTATTTAATTTTCATTATAGTTGCCATTATTGTTGCTTACTTGCTGGGCCCATTCCCCTACTACAAGGATCTTCCACTGGCCAACGGTTTTATAGCTGCCGCAATTGGAATTATTATGGGCAAATTACTGTTCGGAAGGGATAGAATCTCTCAAAAAGTGGAGGATTAACTTAAAAATAAAATATAACCTGGTAAACGAATAATTAAAAAATATCATAAAATTATTTATTCAGATTTAGGTAACACAAAAAGTCAAGTTGGAAGGTAAAACTAATGTTTCTAACAACCAGAAAATGCAAAGGTAGCGGAGAATGCATTCAAGAATGCCCCACAGGGGCTATTCGCATGATAGAAGGCAAAGCATTCAGCTGCATAACTTGCGGTGCCTGCGCCGAAGCATGCCCCAATCGGGCCATCTCACGCAACAAATACGGAGGATATGTGGTTGACAGGGCAAAGTGCAATGCTTGTGGAGTTTGCGAACTTACCTGTCCTGTTAATAACATCACAATCGAAGATGGAATTGTGAAAGGAATATGTGCTCGATGTGGGATATGTGTCTCGGCATGCCCAGAAAAAGCCCGAGTAGATGCATATGACCTAATTGAGGATCGACAACTTAAATTCCTGGAATCACTAAACCTGACTATTCAACCCCCCATCCGCTCAAAGAAGGTGGATGAAACTGTAGAAAGAACCAGCCTAGTTACTAACGCGGATAAATGCACTCTCTGTAAGCGATGTGAATATTACTGCCCCACAGAGGCTATAATCGTTGATGTAGAACCTCCAGGTAAATGTACGGAATGTCGAGTCTGTGAGGATGTATGTCCTGCTGATGCCATAGAAAATTGCACAATAGACCGGGAAAAATGTACATTATGTCTTAAATGCCTGAAAGAATGTCCCAACCAGGCCATATATGTGGATGATTTCCAAGTGAAGATCAGAAAACTTGAGGTTTGGGAAAAAACAGAAGGAAAAATTGTATCGTGCCTTAACTGTGGTTTATGTGCTGATGCCTGTGAAGGAGGAGCACTTAAAATGATAGACGGGCATCTAAGGTATGATCCAACCTTATGTGAGGAATGTGAAACCACTGCATGCATTGATGCCTGTCCAGTGGGAACGTTGCGATTATCTGACGACCCAGAACGAAAGATCAAAGGATTCTGTGTTTCCTGTGGAAAATGTGTTAAGGCATGTGATGTTAACGAAGCGCGTAGCTTCAAGACTGTTAAGTGGGATGGATCAGTCTCTGAAGAATGCATCTCATGCGGAATATGTGCAGAAATATGTCCAAAAGATGCCATAACCCTTCACAGAGGCACCATAGAAGTTGATACTAAAAAGTGTGTCCTCTGCGAGAAATGCGCAATTCATTGTCCTACAAATGCTATACCCACCACAACAATGTATAAGAGGTCAATTAAGGAAGGATTTACCTTTGTGCAGGACAAATTATGTATGAACTGCAAACTTTGCACAAAGATATGTCCAGAAGAGGCCATTAAAGAAGATGATGATGGAAAGATAGTTGTAGATGATTCCAAATGTATATACTGTGGAGCTTGCATGAATGCTTGCCCAGCAAGAGCTATACTCTTTGAAAGGGAATTTGAGGTGGAACAATGAAAAACTTAGTCCTTATATTCCTGGAAGGTGCTTATACCAATCTAAAACGGATATTATTCGCCAGTGACCGGGTAACTGATATGGAAGTGCGCAACATGATCCTGGAAGGCCGTGTAACACCCACTGAAAAGGTTGCCAAGGTTTCCTGTATTGGATGTGGTGGATGTAGCAATGTATGCCCTACTGAAGCCATAGAAATGGTGGACCTGGATGAACCTGTAGAACTAATGGAAGGGCTTGTTAAAACCCAATTACCAGTACTTCACAGTGAAAGATGTGTCACCTGTTATTATTGCCATGATTTCTGTCCAATATATGCATTGTTTGGAGAGGCAGGAACCATACATCCTAATGATGTTGGTGAAATCGAATCCGACATATCAGAACTGATGGAAAAGCCGGTAAAGATATCTGAAGATAAGATAGCATACATATCCCAATTTTTAGCTGATAACACCGTTATAAGGAAAAGAAAAGAGTAGAAAAAATCTCTAAATTAACATTTAATTAAAAATATACAAAAATCTTTAAGAGGAATCATATGAGCCTAAAATCATATTCTCGGGGCCGAGCGATACACGTAATGTTGGTGTACACAGGAGGATGCAATGGTTGTGACATAGAGATAGTAAACTGCATACTCTCCCCCAAATTCGATGCCGAACAATATAAAGTCTTTCTAACCTGGAACCCCCGGGAAGCAGATGTACTGGTGGTCACCGGACCGGTTACCAAACACAATGAACAACCACTGCGCGAAATTTACAAAGCCATACCTGAACCTAAGGCAGTTGTAGCTGCCGGGGCATGCGCCCTTATGGGTGGGGTTTACAAGAATTGTCATGGTGATATACCTTCAGAAGAAATCTCAGGACCCGTAGATCAAGTTATTCCTGTGGATGCCAAGGTTCCGGGGTGTGCTGTTAGACCACAGGATGTGGTGGCAGGATTAGTATCTGCATTACCACTCTTATTGAATGCTGACTGAAATCAACGTTTAAAAAACAATATTATTAGTGAAAATTATAAAATTCATGAAGGTGTTATATGATGGACGATAAAAACGAGAACCGGACGGTTATAGAGGCAGAAGTTCCTATGGGGACTGTTCACCCCGCTGCCCTTGAACCATACCGGCTAAGGCTCTTTGTGGAAGATGAGATCGTCCGCGATGCGGAGATGACTGTGGGAGTAAACCACAGGGGAGTGGAGCGGATCATGGAAGGCTTACCTGTAGAAAAAGCCAACAGTCTCACTGAAAAAATATGCGGAATATGCTCCAATAGCCATATCTGGAACTCCTGCCGAACAGCAGAAATAGCTCTTGACATTGAAGTGCCTGAAAGAGCGATCTACATCAGAATCATAATGGAAGAACTGGAAAGATTACATAGTCACTTACTCTACCTGGCCCACGGAAGCGAAGTACTGGGACATGAAACTTTTTCCATGCGTCTTTTCTATATTAGAGAAACGGTAATGGATCTTCTTGGAATGATAGGAGGAAACCGTGTACAGTATGGATCAGCAGTACTGGGTGGGGTCAGACCCCGATGTGAACTCGATGAAATGCGCTTACAGAAGATCACTCACCTTATAGATATATTAGAGGAAAAAATTACTGCTTTCGCTGAAAGATTTGTATCAGACCCCATGGTCATGAGCAGAATCACAGGAGTGGGGGTAATGAGTTCAAAGGACGCCCAGCGCCTTGCAGTCACCGGGCCAACACTCCGCGCCACAGGTGTAGCCAAAGATCTCAGAACCGACATGTTTGAGTATGCACCTTTTGAGTTTGATGTAATCACACAGGATGATGGTGATGTCAAATCCCAGTTACTCATGAGAGTTCTGGAAATACCAGAATCCATCAAGATTATCCGCCAAGCAGTCAGAGACCTGCCTGATGGTCCCATAACTAACAGGAGTTGGGAGATGCAGGACACGCCAATTACTAAAAGTTATATAGAAGTTCCCAGAGGCACCTTGTACCATTCTTATGCCCTTGAGGATGGCAGGGTTAGAAATTGTGTAATTCGAACACCTTCAATGGCTAATATAGGGGCCATGCAGCATGCCTGTATAGGTCACCATATAACTGATGCCCAGCTTTCAATCGTGCAATGCGACCCCTGTTTCACATGCACCGACCGAGCAATTCAGATCATTAAATTATGAGGAGAATAAACCATGGACCTTACATATTCCCTAATAGCAGTTATAGGCACCCTGGCAGTGTCCTTCATAGTAAGCCTATTTTTACCAGGCATTGAAAGGAAATTCATTCACGCCCGTATTCAGCAGAGAGTAGGCCCGCCCATTACCAGCCCAGGGATCATGGCTCCCATCAAATTTTTCTTTAAGCAGACAATCAATCCCGAGTCTCCAATGCCTCGATTATACAATGCACTTCCTTTGATAAGTTTGATAATAATATTTATCCTTTTACTATTTTTAATTCCTCAAATGTACTTCATAGGGGCTTTGGCTAGTATAATAGCCATCATAGGTCTGTTAAAGGTTGAGGAAATAATGTACATGTTCATGGGCAGCTTATCTAAATCTGTACTCTCAGTACGGATGCCCTTTCCGGACAAGGCTAAAGGCGCTAAGCATCCAGATACGCCCCGAACATTTTTCGAAGAATTAAGTAGTTTACGTGCCTTTCGACTGATAGCCTTCGGATCATTCCCCATTTACATTGCATTGTTCGTGGCAGTGGCTATGACTGGAAGCATTTATCTTTCAGATATAATAGCCTACCAGCAGACAAATGGACCCATCCTTTTCACTGTGGCAGGAGTGCTGGGAGCAATTGTATTCTTTATTGGATATATGATCTTACTCAATGAATATCCGTTCTCCATCTTAAAAGGCAAACCTGATGTTGTCGAGGGCCCTTACCTTGAATATGCTGCAAACTCTAGAGCATATGTTTATATGACTCGTGGATTTCTGATGTTCACATTGGCAACGTTATTTGCCACTTTATTCTTGGGAATAGCACCCAACATCCTGAACCCAAGTTTCATAATTACATTGGTTGTAGCTCTCCTATTTCCAATGATAATGGCAGTGATGAGTGCATTTTCTCCAATATTTACCTACAAACAGTTCTACCCAACTGTAGCAGGTGTATCGATCATGGGAGTTGTGGCCATAGTTGCTGCTTTACTGTAGATCTAGTAAAGAAAAAAATTTAGGATGAAATCATGTACAAGAATTATTTAAACTCATGGTGATTAAATGAAAATTGTGATTAGACCCCTACATATAATGAGCCTAGGGGGGTATATTGTGGAAACAGAGTTTCCTTACAGGAATGTTATTGTGGTAAACCCCACAGAGGAACCCATAAAGTTAGAGGTGCCTGTGTTTTCCGAAGAATGGATTGAAGAACAAAGTAAGTTAGGTTTGGAACTCACCCCACTCACTGAGGAAGATAACTATCTAAGTCATTTTCGCAAGGCCAAGGCGAAGCTGGATAAATTAAAGGCAGAAATAGGTTAAGGCAGATACCTATCTAAATTTAATAACAAATTAATCCTGCTTAATCTCCTGAAAAGATGCATCTATAATGCATTCCTTTTTTCGGCTTCTTCTTTTAGGGCCCTATTCATCATTTCAAAACCAGTTTCAGTATTTCTTAACAGTCCGGATCCCAATGGAACTAACAATCCAGTGAAGACTTCTTTCTGGATAAACAAGGTTGTATTTTCATTTATTTCTTCTGTGGTCCAACTGTGTTCCCCATCAAAGAGCTTCCGTACCCCGAGCACCCCCAGCCATCTTAATTTTTCAGCTGGCTTGTACTCCAAGATTTTTGGTTTAATGGTCATTCCACTGGAATTTGGGGGTTTTATAAAGGCTTCGAGTTTTGCTCCCTCTTGGAGGGTCCCGGAAATTCTTTTCATAAAGGGATTCCACTGGGGGAACTTGTCAAAATCAGCCAATATATTCCACACTGCACTAGCCGGAGCGTTAATCTCAATTTCAGTGTAAATTTCTTTCATGTACTAATTTATCTATCTTTTATATTATTAAAATTCTATCTATCCCCGTTTTCCGGGGATATTCCTGACTACTTTCAAAGCCAATGCAGCAGAAAGTAAAATCGTGGGAAGCCCCTGGGACTGTGGAGCCAGTGAAAGATCAGCCACCCACAAACCCTCAGGAAGCCATGATGGTTTCATCTCAGGCACATCTTCCTTCTCAAGGGGCACAGTGCCGCCCAAATGACCTCCATTATGAACACCCTCAACAAAGGGGCCGGAAACCCCTGCACCTTCCATCACTTCCTGTGCCCGGCTAATGGCAACGTCTAGTTTTTCCTTATCGTGTTTCGTAAGTGGTTTATCAATTTTACCATCAGCATAAACAGCGCCTTCTTCGCTATCTGCCAATTTCACCATCACACCAACCCTGTCTTCAATTTTAACATTTCGCCATGGTTTGTGGAAGTAATGAGATAGGATATCCGGATAAGGTGAGAGAATGTAATCTTCATGTTGGGTGTACCATGCCATGGGTGGCTCTTCAATCTGTCGTGCACCAGGCAAAACTCCTCCCAGGGTTAAAACGATATCTGCCCATAGATGATCTTTGGCTTCCAATCCAGAGTTTTTTAATATCTGTGCAGTTCCAATACCTCCAGCAGAGAGAACAACCACATCGGCATCATATCGTATAGTTTTTCCACCTGATTTGGCAATAACACCAGTTGCCCTCCCATTTTCCAAAACAACTTTAATCACTGGAGATCTGCTTTTAAGAACTGCACCGTTCTTAGTTGCTTCTTTAATGAATTTTCTGGAATCCCAACGCGCTCCACGGTCACAACCCAACTCACAAAGACCACAATATTGGCAACGGTTAATTTCAACAGCTTTAAGGGTTGGTTTGGGGTTCAATCCTAAATCTTTAGCTGAATCATACATTTTTTGGGTTACAGGTCTCCAGCTTTCTTTGGGAATGGGTTCTGGTTTTATTTCACTCTCTAGTTCATCGTATTCTGGAGTTAAATCAAGACCGATCTCTTTCAACCCTCTGTCTGCCCTAACCAGATTACCGCAGGATAATACAGTGGAACCTCCGGTTGTAAGGCCACGCACAAGTATGAGTTCGGGAGAGGAGTGTTGCATGTTCATTGGGGGAAACAAATGTTTGAAGGCTTTTTCACCTCCGAGGAGTCCAAAACGGCGGAGTGGTTCAGCCCAGGATAAGTGTCGAGTGAAAGGTTTGAAAGGCGGTCCAGCTTCCAACATTATCACTTCGAAACCTTTTAATTGTAATTCTCGGGCTGCAGTAGCCCCCCCAGCACCACTACCTACTACTATTGCTTTCATTTATCCTCATCCTCTAATCGGAGGGTCGCCAGACAACAGGGTGCCCCTTCGGTTATACGTTCTGTGAAATTCATTTTAATCTGCGGATTTAAACCCTGCACCACTCCTTCATCAGCCGCACTTAAGATCCTGCAAGTATCACCCTGATAATATTTCGATAATAAGCAGCGGTTAACTACCATTATCATTTCAACATCATTCTGATGGTTGTTAATATCCTTAACAGTAAATTCTATTCCTAATATTTTATAAAGTATCTTGGCAGCAAGAATAAGGTCTTCGGTACTGGCACCAACCCCTAGCATATCTCTGAATTTGCGTCCTAGCGACAACCCCTCATTGAACATAGCTTTCCTTCCCAAATTCAGAGCTTTTTCGCGTCCAACGCTATTTATCATGATTTCAACTATTTCATTGTGGTTTATGGCCATTATTTTTCTATTTTCATTTAAATTCCCTTTTAAACTGATATTATGCAATTTAGAATTATCAAATTTGGGATCCTCTTTTATAAGGACTCTTTCCAGGCCGTTAACAGTTGAAAGGGCCAGTTCATTCAACCCTCTTTTCAGGAACCATTCCGGTGTCCACCAGGATAAAAACCGTAGTTTAAGCCCCATTATCCACCTCCAAATGTCCAAGATCTAAGATAAGGTTGTTGGGCTTTTTTAGGTAAAGCGAATCAATCACATCCTGATAACGTCGGGTGATGATTTCCCTTTTCAGTTTCATGTTTGCAGTAAGGTCCCCTCCATCAATGGAAAGATCATTGGAAAGAAGAGCCCATTTTTTCACCTGTTCTGGACGTGAAAGATGTCTGTTAAACTCTTTGATACTTTTAGATATTTCTTCAGGATTATAATCTTCATCCACCCATAAAAGACTGCTTAGATAAGGTTTCCCTTCACCCACCAGCATCACTTCACTTACCCCTGGAGTATCACGTAACAAAGCCTCAATACGGAGTGGATCTATGCTTTTACCGTATGAATTGATTATAAGTTCCTTCTTCCTACCAGTAATCACCAAGCTCCCTTCCGGGGTTAAAAATCCAAGATCACCAGTTTTCAACCATCCATTTTTCCGGGGCGGACTTGAATCTGTTTTAAAGTAACCCGGAGTTACTTGTGGACCTTTCACCAACACTTCCCCATATTTATCTATTTTTATCTTGGTATCAGGGAGTGGTTCGCCAACAGTACCTATCACGTTTTTTCCCCTGCGATTCAGGGTTACTAAGGGTGCTTCAGTCAATCCATATGCGTTGTGGATCTCTATTCCAAGGTTGTGGTAATCCTGGATCAGCTGTTGACTGGAGGTTGCCGAGCCCACAATAAGTTGAGCGCAACGGTTAAGTCCAGCTTTTTTTAGGAAAGAACGCTTAATTAATGGTTTTAAGATGTTTTTTAAGACTCCATCCTTCATGTGGATGTAATGACTGCCCCAAAATGAATTCTTCAACATTTGCCACAATTTTTCATAGAAACGAGGTACTGAGAAGAAAATAGTGGTCTTGATTTGGGGTAGAGATATTGCAAGATCATCGAAATTTTCCAAGAAAAAGATCCTCAGGGATGCCGGAGCATAATATGGTGAGAATGTACCTAAAATTCCTTCAACCACGTGGTTCATTGGTAAAAATGATAAATACCTTACTTCGCGATTTCTGTCCTTCCATGAGGGTAATGAACCCATGCTTTCAGCCATCCAGCGAAGATTTTCGTGGTTGAACGCAACGCCCTTTGGTTTTCCAGTGGTTCCAGAGGTGTAACGGATGGTGGCCAGGTCGCTGAATTCAACTGGAGATTGAATATTTCCTTGGATAAATTGGGGGCTTTTTCTACCCTTTTCAAGAAACTTTTGCCAGGAAATAACGTTTTCTGGAATCTTCTGATCTTCTCTGCAGAATGATATCAAATCTAGATCCACATCCAGTTCATCTAAACGTTTCATAAGGTGAGGGGTTCCAATAAACAATATTTTAGCCTGACTTGCTTTTAGGACATTTTTTATTTCAACAGGTGGACTGGTATAGTATAGGGGGACACTAACCGCTCCCAGAAGTCCAATTGCCACTTCCAGTGTAAGGTAGCGGCTGCTGTTTAAACCTACCAATGCTACACGATCCCCTTTTTCTATCCCTATTTCTTTAAGGGAGTTTAAAGCAGCAACAATGTCATCTCCAAGTTCTTTCGGCGATTTAAATGCGGCTTTACCTACAATCAAGTCATAATATTTTACAGGGTAGCTTCGGCTTTTCAGTCGGAATAAAACCTGTTCATGAACTGTACGTTCTGAACGGTGGAAAAATCCATGATAAACAGCGTATTCAAGTAGTTTTGGTAAATATCTTTCCCAGTTAAATTTATATGGATTGAAAAGGTTCTCAACATTTGTTCGATCGAACTGGTGTTTCTCATCAAGATAGGGAGAAAGAGTGAATAATAAATTTAAAATCCCTGATTTTTTATTCATTAGGGGGGGTGATATCTTCTGTATTAACGGTGCAACAGGAATGAAAACCGGATTGGGAAGTTTGATACCTAGTTCCCTTATTGCCCATTCCCTCACCTCATCCAAGAGTTGTTTGATGGTTGGTAATGAATCTGGAGGGGCGGTGAGGTGGAACGTTTTTCCCTCAGCCTGTAAATTAAAGGTCAAAGTGGCAACAGCATCGGCTACATAATCCACAGGTATCATATTCATTGCTAAAGAGGAACCGGTGGGAACAAACCTTAGTTTCCCATTCAAATAAAGTTTAAAAAGAGCATATACGGTGTTAAAAGTCTTTATTTCTCCTGTTTGCGAATCTCCGACCACCATCCCTGGCCGGAAAATCGAGTAAGGAATATCTGATTCGTGAACTGCTTTTTCTGCTAGATATTTGCTCTCTTCATAATTACTCCAGAAACCAGCCATGTCTTTATCCACTAATTCATCTTCCAGAATGGTTCCTGATTGTTTCCCCGCCACATATGCAGTTGAAATATGTGAAAAACGTTTAAAATTTCCCTTAAAACACGCTTGACGTGCTAATTTCAGGAGATTTTCTGTTCCCCTGACATTTGTTTTGTTGAGTTCTTCAAGGGGTGCGTGTAGGCGAAGATCGGCTACAGTGTGGATTATATGGGTTAAAGTGGATTTTAGGTTCTGGTAATTCTCCTCACTCAGTCCCAGATTTTCACAGGTCACATCACCGGATAGTACTTGTACTTTGTTATTTAATGAGTTTAAGAGTTCTGGCCAGTCGTACCAGGCTCTTTTCAAACGCTTCAATGCATGCTCTACGTTTTCAGCCCTTACCAAGGCTACAATTTTAAGTTCGGGTTGGGAGATTAACTGGCGAGTTATCTGGGTTCCTAAAAATCCATTAGCCCCAGTGATCAGTACTTTATTCTTCATATTTATCTCCCCTTATATTCCCTAACCTGCTCTTTTCTATGTTAATTATATTTTCAACATTCATTTTAGAATCATTCATTATTTTAGATCCCCATTTCTTGGTGAGGAACTCCTGAAGCAAGATCTGGTTCTTTTGACATAGCCTGACTTGTTCTTGCAATCCTTTTTCCAGAAGGTCTTTTTGTAAATCAGGATTAGCTATAAGTAAATCTACTTTCTCCTCAATAACTTCCCATAAATTAGGGGTTTTTTGGCTTAAAAAGTAGTCATCATACAAGTGCAGATCATGGTATATGGAGGAGAGTCGAGGATCATGTCCCACTGCTATCTGAGGAACTCTGGATCTAAGGGATAAAACTGCGGAATGATAACGGGAAGTAACCAGCAAATCCAGCTCTGAAAGCATCGATGTCATTTGTGATGCATTATAATCTCTAGAGGATATGACTCTGCATTTATCTTTATTTTTCATTTTTTGGAGGATATCTTCTGCAAGTGGCTGGTCTAACTCTTCCATACAGATAAGGGCCACATTTTTACCATGCTCTTCGATTATATGATCAGATATCTGGTTCCAGCCTTCAATTAGCCTTTCACGGGCTTTTAATCTATCTTTGGAACGAGAAAAATAATAAGGCCACTTATAAACATCCTCTTTGCGCCCCAATGGTCTTATGACAACTGGCCAGAGTGAAAAGTCCACTACTGCCAGACCCACAACTCCATCTGCAGATTCAGGCCAGATTCTTCCTAAAAAGTGCTGGTCTTCAGGTTCTTCCTGGAAGTTGAAGGCACAGTCTGCTGTTGATGTCATGGGTGCTGTTATTCCATTTTTTTTGAGCCTTTCTTCAGCGTATTTTGTTCTGGTGATTATTAAATCTGTTTTATTGGCTTCTCTTCTAACCAGCCATTTATTGAATCGAGATAGCTCTCCTGCATCCACTGCATACGCGACACATGGTTTATTTTGCCTATGAGCACTGCTAGTTGCCCACAGGAATGCCCAGAGGAGTGCAGACGTCCAAGTGTCCATGTAGCAGCTTCCTTCTACCAGCAGTACCAGATCGTGTTCTTTCACTAACCTATCAATGGAGAAGAGGAAGATAGATGGAATGGGGGCTATGTGTAAGTGTTCATCTTCAGCTAGGTAACGGCATAGATTTTCTTCGTTAAGGGTAGGAACGGTAATTTGAACTTCAGGACCTAGCAAACTCCGAATATCTTCTATTATTGCTAGAAGCCTAGCTTCGGATCCAGTGTTGTTGGCACCATTGTATCCCACCAGTAGCACTTTAAGGCGGTTGTTGTTAGTTTTTTTCATCCCTAATCACTATCTATTTTTTTCTTCATTGGGGCCCATGTCTCGCATCAAGAAAAAGACCAATTGTAACATTATTCCTGTTAATATTTTTGTGAAGATGCTTATTTTGGCAGGCTGGTAATATTCTTTGTTTTTATAAAACTGGTAGTCAGCAAGCATGTAATCTTTAACATTCTCGGATATGGTTTTAAAAATCATGAAACCCATATAATCTTTTAAACCAACTCTATTCATTGTAGATTTTTCTTTTTTGGCAGATTTTAAAGATTTATCAAAATTATGAGAAGATTTTTCAAGTGAACGGGAGTTTTCTTTTTCATACCTTCTTTCGGAGGCCATGGGGCTGTTGCTAGACCACATTTGCCAGTAACTTTGTATCCCCATGCATTGGTTACCATTTCCATATAATCCAGTGTTTCTTTCACTCCTGATCCTCCGCTAGTGCACAATACCATGGCCTTCTTACCATGATATTCTGGGCGGTGGCAGAGGTAGGCCAAACGGTCAATGAAGTTTTTCATAAGGGCAGACACAGTCATAACGTAAACTGGTGAAACCATGATCAAACCATCTGCTTCCATCATTTTTTCCTGAATCAGTTCAAAATCATCTTTTAACGGGCATAACTCAATTCCCTTGGAAACACAGTTGAAGCAACCTTTACAAGCTTCTAGATGGGCATCTTTAAGGAATAAATATTCAAATTCATAATCTCCCTTCTTTTTCATCTCATCTTCCAGTTTCCTGGCGGCCCGGTAACTGTTACCCTTTTTGCGGGGGCTTCCAATAATGGTTAAGATTTTCATTTCCACATCACTTTCCAACATTTTCTTTTTTAAATCAATACTAAGAGGGGCATAATCACGTGTAACACTATATCAGCAGAGAAATGTGCTATCATGGCAGATTCCAGTCCCTTTTTCCAGTAAAGCCATCCGAATATAATTCCCCCTACACTGTTGAGGATTATCACTCGGGTAATTAAAAGGGGTGTTAGAGTGGTGGTGGCGATTAATACCGGTAAATGGCCTATCCCAAATATTACAGCTGCTAAGATAACAGATAACCACATGCCAAAGTTTGTTGGCTTTCCATCTTCTGTTTTCTTGATTTTGAAGATTATCCAGGCAATAAGTGTCATTAAGAATAATCGGGTTATGATTTCTTCGTTTATACCACCGTAGAAAGATGCCAGGAATCCCTGCCATGCTGGTGGAGTCAATATATTGTTGGAAACCACGTTTAGTGTAACACCGGCTATAGCAAACAAATAATCCAGACCAACAATTAAAACACCGGCCAATATTCCCAGTCCAATGGATATTCCCATTATGGATTTGAGATAAGTTTTCACTTCTCTACCTTCAAGCCAGCTTTCCAGTACAGGGAGGCCCAGGCCAACTTTCTTCGCCAGGCGCAATCCGATAAAGATGGCCACTCCAAATATTACTGTATTCTGGATTATCTGGGCGATCAGGAGCACATAAAGTGGTACGGGGAGATTTTGGGGTAATCCTCCCTGAATTGTAAAAGTGTAGGGCAGCACTGCTATAACGCCAAAAATGCTTGCAATTACCAAAATTATGAATAATTTCCAGTTTGTTTTCATTTTCATCACATATAATTTCGTATATTTTTAGTTATTCTGTTTTTTCTTTATTTATTCAAAGTTTTACTGCTTCTAATATGAATTCAGTGTGGTTTTTTATCCGGTCCAGAGCCAGGTCCATGAATGAGTCAAAGTCATCATCGTATTTTAAGACGAAGTATTCAAAGAAGAGGAATATGATAAATGAGAAGTATTCATAGGCCAGTGTTCGGGGGTTTACAGGTTTTATCATCTTCTTATCAATCATGGTTTGGAAAGTGTTTTCCCAAATATCCAATGGCTCTTCTAACAGTTCTTTTTTGAAAAAATCCCTCATTTTATCGTTATGGTATGTTTCAATAGAGATTAAGCGCCATATTTTTTCCATTTCAGGAGTGTTGATGCGGTCAATATACACTTTAGCCCCTACATCGAAGAACACATCCGGACCTTTTTCTATTAAATCTTCCCCTTCTCCCTCTGGAATGCTGCTCTGGTTTAGTTCAGATTTGAAATGGTCAATTATGGCGTCCAGAATTGCTTCTTTGTTTTGGTAATGATTGTAAATGGAACTTTCCCTTATTCCCACTTCTCGTGCTATTTCACGGATTGATACCCGATCATATCCTTTTTGTGAGAATAAATCCAGTGAAACATCGAATATTCTTTCTTTGGTTGGTTTTGAAGGATTTTTGTCCTTTTGATTTTTCATGGTATCTTCCTATTTAACTAACGTTCGTTAGTCTAATGAAGATAACTTTAGTCTCCTACTATATAAAACTAACGTTCGTTCGTTAAATTGTTTATACAAAAACAAATAGGATCACTTACAGATAATATTCTCAGTTGGTTTATAATGGTTGATACTGTGAAAATTCTCCTAGTAGAAGATGAAAGCATAGAAGCCATGGATATTAAGCAAACCCTGGAATCTTTTGGGTACGAAGTTCCATATGTTGCATCCAGTGGCGAAGAAGCTATAGAAAAAGCCTTAGAAATTATGCCCGATCTTATTTTAATGGATATTATCCTTAAAGGCAGAACTGATGGTGTAGAAGTTGCATCTCAGATTAAAAACCTTGACATACCAATTATTTATCTTACTGCTCATTCTGAGGAATCTACCATAGAAAGGGCCAAGCTGACTGGACCTTATGGCTACATAATTAAACCTTACGATCTTACTGAGCTAAAATATGCAATTGAACTTGCTCTTTACAAACATAAAACCGAGATTAAATTAAAGGAAAGTGAAAAGCAGTACCGGAGCATTTTAGAAAATATTCAGGATGCATATATTCGTGTAAATAAAGATGGAAACATTATAATGGCAAGTCCTTCTGCAGCAAGCATGTATGGATTTGAGTCCCCTCAAGAAATGATAGATATTCCGGCTGTTTCACTTTACAAACAACCTGAACGCAGATTCGTAGTTCTGGAAGACCTAAAAAAAGAGGATCAGGTGGAAGATTTTGAAGGAGAAGCCTTAAGAAAGGATGGCACATCATTTTGGGTTTCTATCAATATCCAGTTTATATACGATGATGAAGGTCGAATTCAGGGTACAGAAGCCTTTATCCGGGACATCACCCAACGTAAAAAATCTGAAAATGAGATAAAAAAATCTGAAAACTATTACAGGGCCATTTTTGAGCATACTGGGGCTGCAACTGTTATTATTGAGGAAGATACAACTATTTCATTGGCTAATGCAGAATTTGAAAGACTTAGCGGTTATCATCGTGAAGAAATCCAAGGCAAACGAAGCTGGACCGAGTTTGTGGTGGAAGAAGATCTTGACAAAATGAAGGAATATCATCGCCTTCGCAGAATTAACAATGGAAAAGCACCAACAGTTTATGAATTCCGGTTCATCAACAAAAGTGGTGATGTGAAAAACATCCGTTTAGATATCGGTATGATCCCAGACACCAAAAAGAGTGTAGCATCTCTTCTTGACGTCACGGAGTCTAAAAAATCCGAATCAAGGCTTTTAAATAGTCAGAAACATTTGAAGAAACGTGATGAGGAATTTAGGAATTTTATTGATGGTGCTCCGGCGGCTATTGCAATGTTTGATAAGCAAATGAGGTATATTGCCGCTAGCCTGCGTTGGATTGAAGATTACAATCTTCAAGGGCAAAAAATTTACGGTAAATCTCATTACGATATATTTCCAGAGATTACTGATGAATTGAAAAATGTACATAAACGTGTTTTGGCCGGTTCTATTCTTCGAGGTGATGATGATGAGTTTGTTCGTTCTGATGGAAGTATTCAATACATTAGATGGGAAGCACATCCCTGGTATTTATCCGCAGGCGAAATTGGCGGTATAATAATCTTTAGCGAAGATGTGACAGAACGAAAAAGACTTGAGAAATCTCTAATGGAGAGAGAACAGAATTTCAGGAGCTTGGCTGAAAATGCAAATTATGGTATTTTAGTAGTTACTGGTGAGGGGTATCACTTATACGCCAATCAGGAAGCGTCTGAAATAACAGGCTACACCATCAAAGAGTTATTGAATACTCATATAAAAGATATGGTCCATCCCGATACATTAGATGAGATTAAGGCTAATATAAAGAGAAGAATTGATGGTGCTGATGCTCCTGCAACGTATGAAACTTTAGTTTTGAGTAAAGATAAGGAAGTTGTGCCCGTTGAGGTTTCAGCTTCAAAAACTACGTGGAAAGGTCAAGATGCAGATTTAGTCATACTTCGCGATATATCTGAGCGCAAAAAAGCAGAAAAATCACTTAAAAAAAGTTTAGAACGTTTCCGTGCTGTTGCTGAGTCTGCAGTTGATGCTATTGTAACGACAGATTCTGAAGGGAATATAATCTTTTTCAACAATAGCTTAACCACTATTTTTGGCTACACTAAAGACGAAATAACTGGAAAACCTATAGCTATCTTAATGCCGGAAAGACTTAAAAACAAATATTTCGAAGAGCTCAAAAGATTTAAAAATAGCGGTGAGCACAGATTGGTCGGGAAAACAGTTTCAACAACTGGATTAAAGAAAGATGGAACCGAATTCCCCTTTGAAATGTCACTTTCCGCCTGGAAATCCGGTGAAATAACTTACTTCACAGCAATTATCAGAGATATAACTAAGCAAAAAAACGCCGAAGAACAGATGCAGGATCATTTGAAAAAACTCACCATTATCAATAAAGTCACAAACACGGCCAACAATGCTTATAATATCCATGACTTGCTTAAAGATATTTTAAACTCAACATTGGATTTATTAGGATTTGAAAGTGGAGGCATATATTTATTGGATGAAAATACAGGATTTACTGAGTTGGCCCATTACGAAAACATTACTGAAGAATTCTTGGGAAAGGTAAAGAGGATAAAAGTCGATGATGAGCCCTATTCTACGGTATATTCCAAAGGAATGCCTATATTTAATTACATTCAGACTAAACCAGAAATTGAAGCCATACATGGGATTAAATCAGCGGCTGTGATACCTCTTTTTTCCACAGGGAGGGTAATCGGATCTCTAAACGTCCTTAGTAAAGAAAAGTCATCTATAAGTGGCCTTGAAAAGGATATATTAGTGTCTATTGGCATGCAAACCGGCACAGTGATTGCCAGAATGTATTCAGAAGCAGCAATCAAGAAATCTTTAAGGGAAAAAGAAGCATTACTCACTGAAATTCATCATCGTGTGAAAAATAATATGCAGATTATCTCCAGCTTACTTAATCTGCAATCTCAGTACGTTGAAGGGGATCAAGTGGCGACCGATGTTTTAAAGGAGAGTCAAAACAGGGTTAAGTCCATGGCCATGGTACATGAAAAATTATACCAATCTGATAATTTAACCGAAATTAAAATCGATGATTACATTAAAAGACTGGTTTCAGATTTATTTTATTCATATAACATCATGGAAGCCCAGATTAAGTCCATTATAGATGTAAACAAGATTAAGTTGAATATGGAGACTGCAATACCCTGTGGGCTTATAATCAGTGAACTGGTATCCAACAGTTTGAAGCACGCTTTTCCTGAGAGAAGGAAAGGAGTAATTCGTGTGTCACTTAAAGTCCGAGATAACGAATATGAATTAGTAGTGGGCGATGATGGGGTAGGATTTCCTGATGAATTAGATTTTAAGAACACCAATACTTTAGGATTGCAACTTGTCAACAGCTTAGTAGATCAAGTAGATGGTGAAATAGAACTAAAAAAAGACATTGGAACCCAATTTAAAATTACTTTTAAAGAGTTAGAATACAAAGAAAGGTTTTAGAATAATAACTATCATCGAATGAAATATTCCAATATTTCTTTTTACTAACGTTCATGCGATAGGTACACATAAAAACATAATTAATCACGACTACAATAGTCTATTAGTTGATTGGAATGGCTGATGTAAAAATTCTCCTAGTGGAAGATGAAAGCATAGAAGCCATGGATATTAAGCGGACAGTGGAATCTTTTGGCTACGAAGTTCCATGTGTTATTTCTCGTGGTGAAGATGCTATCAAGAAAGCTGTAAAGATCAAGCCAGATCTTATTCTAATGGATATTATCCTTAAAGATGAGACTAATGGCATCCAAGTAGCATCTCGGATTAAAGAGTTTGATATACCTGTTATTTTTCTAACTGCTCATTCTGAGGAGTCCACTTTTCAAAGGGCTCTGGAAACTGACCCCTATGGTTATGTGCTGAAGCCCTACGATCCCACTGAACTAAGGCACGCCATTGAAATGGCTCTTTATAAGAAAAAGATGGAAAACGAGTTAAAAGAAAGCCAGGATCAGTTTCGCCTGTTAACAGAGACTTTAGATGACATAATTTATGTGGTTGACCTCCAAAAGCAAAAAATCGTTTACATGTCTTCTTCTGTGGAGAAAATCACAGGTTGGAGTAAGGAATCATTCTACGAAAATTCAGACTTATGGATGGAAATGATGCTCCCTGAAGACCGATCAAAGGTCATATCCAACATTTCCAGGATAGGGGCTCATGATGAAGATAGAAAAATGGAATATAGGATTAAAACTCGGAATAATAATTTTAAATGGCTTTCGGAAACATTTAAAGTATTATCAGTAGAAAAAGGCAGGCCAAAGCAAATTATAGGTCATGCTACTGATATAACCCTAGAAAAAGAATCGGAGAAACATATTAAAGAATCTGAAAAGAAGTACCGCAATCTGGTTGATAATTCACTGGTGGGAATTTTCAGAAGCAATTTAAGGGGTGAAATTTTATTTGCCAATGACTCAATGGCACAAATATTTCATTACGATAGTATTGAAGATTTGAAATCCACCAACATCCAAAACTTATATAGAAATTCTGAAGAACGTCAATTAATAATCAGAAAATTGAAAAAAGAAGGTTTCATAACTAATTACGAAACAGATGCCCTTGGAAAAAACGGTGAGATGGTTAGAGTTCTTGTAAGTATTAATATTGACAGGGAAGTCTTATCAGGCATGTTTATGGACATTACGGAATTAAAACATGCCAAGGATAAGCTAGCTGGTACTGAAAGTAGATATAAGGCTATATTTGATAATAGTGGAACATTACTTTTGACTTTCGCCAATGATGGCACTATCCTCATGTTTAACTCGGAATGGCAAAGAGTCAGCGGTTATTCTGCAGAAGATGTTGAGGGTAAAAAATGGATGGAATTTGTTCATCCTGACTACTGCGATATGATGGTGGAATATCATCATAAGCGATTGGATGATCCTGAAAGTGTCCCCAGTAGATATGAAACAGTTTTTATCAATAAGGATGGGGAAGAAAGGGTGATGTATATTACAGTGAGTGAACTTCCGGGTACTGATAATTGGTTAGCATCTGCCGTAGACATCACTGATCTTAAAAACACACAGAAAAAACTGGAAAAAAGTGTTTTACGTTTCCGAGCTTTAGCTGAAAACGCTTTGGATGGAATAATAACCACGGGGGCGTATGGAAAAATATTATATTTCAACAAAAGTCTGGAAGAAATGTTCGGTTACTCCGAAGAGGAATTGAGAAACTCAGACCTCACCGTGTTAATGCCTGAAAGGTTCCGGGGAAATTTCATGAATGATCTTGTGAGATTTCGAAAAACAGGTGAACATAGATTAGCAGGCAGAACCATTGAAACCATAGGACTTAAAAAGGATGGGAAGGAATTTCCCTTTGAAATGTCACTTACTAAATGGGAAATAGAAAATCAAGTTTACTTCACATCCATTATAAGAGATATCACTGAAAGAAAGAAAGGCGAGGAAAGAAAGATAAAGGGTGAAAAAGCTCTTAAAGAGAGTGAAAAAAGGTATAGGACACTTTATTCCTCCATGAATGAAGGAGTGGCCATTCATGAAGTGATTTATAGAGATTCACACATCCCTATCGACTACAAAATAATCGATGTTAACAGGGCCTATGAAGAAATCATGGGGATTAATCGGAAAGAAGTTCTGGGTAAAAAAGCATCAGAAATCTATGGAACTGGGGAAGCACCATTCCTTGAGACTTATTCTGAAGTGGCTGAGACTGGAAATCCAACCAATTTTGAAACCTACTTTGAACCAATGGATAAACACTTTGAAATTTCGGTTTTTTCACCATTAAAAGGAAGATTTGCTACAGTATTCGAAGATATCACCGAAAGAAAAAGGGCATCAAATGCTCTCAGGGAAAGCGAAGAGAAATATCGGGCTATGATGGATTATTCTAGTGACGCGATATTTTTAGCCGATTTAGATGGCAAAATCATTGAATGTAACCAAAAGGCAGAGAAACTATTAGGTTATTCTCAAGATGAAATTCTTAAACTAAAATTCACAGACTTGCACCCACCTGAAGAACTCGAAAGGGTCCAAAGACATTTTGAAATGTTTTTAAAAGGAGTACCAGATTCTGTTGACACATTAGTTTTAACCAAGGAAGAAATGCAAATTCCTGTGGCAATAACTGGAAGTTTGATTGAGTATGGTGATAATAAAGTGGTACAAGGGATTTTCCGAGACATAACTCGGAGAAAAAAGGCTGAAGCAGCACTGCGTGCGAGTGAAGATAAATACAAAACTCTTTTTCAATCTAATCCTGATTACACTATACTAGTAGGTTTGGATGGTGTGTTGGCAGATGTTAATCCTGCTGCAGAGCAAATTACGGGGATTCCAAAAGAAAATTTGGTCGGAAAACGTTTCAATGAAGTGGGAATTTTCCCTGAAGAGGAATTGGGCTTGCACAATGAAATGTTTTCACATACAGTAAAGCATGGGATCATATCTCCTTATAAAGCTAGAATTATCGATAAAAAGGGTAAAACACGATGGGTTCTCAATCAATCCACCATTATAAAGAAGGAGGATGTAATCAGTCACGTGTTAGTGATAGGTAGAGATATCACTGAACATGAAAAAGCTGAGAAAGCCCGCAGGGAGAGTGAAGAGCATCTTCGATTTATAACGGATAACATGACTGATGTCATAGGCCAAATGGATGCTAAAGGAAATATAACCTATTTCAGCCCATCTTTAAAACAATTAACTGGGTTTGAACCCCAAGAGCTTGTGGGAAAGAGTAGTATTGATTTTGTTCATCCTGAAGATCGGGGAAGCGTTTTAAATTCAATTCAGGAAGGAATGATCAATAAAAAACCCTTGAGTGTTGAATATAGAATTAAAAAAAAAGATGGTAGTTATGTTTGGATAGAAACTACTGGTAAAGTAGTTCATGATGAAAATGGAGCTTTTAAATCTGCAGTAATTGTCGCCAGAGATGTTAGTGATCGTAAAAAAGCAGATAATGCTTTAAACGATTCTTTAAAAGAGAAAGAAGTTCTTTTACGAGAAATACATCACCGGGTTAAAAACAATATGCAGATCATCTCCAGCTTGTTGAATTTGCAGATACAATTTGAGGATCAGGATGAAACAGTGGGAGTTTTGAAGGAAAGCCAGGGTCGGGTGAAAAGCATGTCCATGGTCCATGAAAAACTCTATCAGTCTGATAGTTTCTCTAATATTAATTTTAAAGATTACGTTACAAATCTGGTTTCAGATATTTTCTATTCCTATGGGATTAAAATGGGATTGATAACATTGGAAATGGAAATAGAGGATGTTAATATTGGAATTGACACTGCCATTCCCCTGGGCCTGATAGTTAACGAGCTTATTACAAACAGTGTAAAATATGCCTTCCCTGAGGGTAGAAAGGGGGTAGTAAAGATAATATTTAGATCAAAAGGTTCTAAACGCTTTTTAACCATTTCAGATGATGGTGTAGGAATACCTGAAAATGTTAATCCTGAAAAAACAGAATCACTGGGCCTACAACTTGTAAACAATTTAACCAACCAAATAGAAGGCGAAATTGTATTAGACCGTAGTCATGGGACCAAATTTGAGATTACTTTTGAAGAGTTGGAGTATAAAGAAAGGTTTTAATCATTTTAGCATAATTTTATCTATTGAACTTTTATATCCATTAAAAAATCAATCTTATCTCAAAAAGGAAGAGACACCATGCGAAGAATTGATAAAGAGATCAAGGACCCGGAACTCATACTAGAAATATTAAAACAGGCCAAAGTATGCAGGATAGCTTTGTGTATTGATGGAAAGCCTTACATAGTGCCCATGAACTTTGGCTACAATGATAAAATTTTATACCTCCATTCAGCCACTGAAGGCCGTAAAATCGATATTCTAAGGAAAAATAGTAACATATGTTTTGAGGTTGACATTGAAACCCAACTGGTCACATCTGAAACCCCATGTAACTGGGGAATGAGATACTTGAGTGTAATTGGTTCAGGCAAGGCCCATTTCATTGACAATATCGAAGGTAAAAGGGAAGCACTGGACATAATCATGGCTAAATATTCATCAAAATCGGAAAATAGTTTTAAATATTCTAAAGATGCTTTAAACAGTGTTTTAATCATAAAAGTTGAAATAGAGAATATTACTGGTAAAAAATCAGGATATTGATCACATATTTGATATGGGGTGGGAGTAATGGCAGAGTTACCTGAATTGTTAATCCTCGCAGAACAAATGGATAAAGAACTGGAGTTGCGGCAATTCCAAGGTGGAGAACTTCGTCAGGAGAAATCCTTAAACCTACCAGTGGAAGAATTCCTCCAGGAAATTAGTGGTAAGAAAATATTAAAGGTTTACAATAAGGGTAAATGGATTTTTATCCAGTTATCTGATGATTATCATTTGCTGCTGAACTTAGGTATGGGTGCGGACATACTATACCATGAAATGGGCCAGGAATTACCCGACGAATACCAGTGCCTCTTCAACTTCACCGATGGGTCCTCCTTTACCTGTAAATTCTGGTGGATTGGACGGGCTGAACTCCTACCAGGCCCGGAACTAGCCGAGCACAAGGCTACCAAAGATCTGGCTATTTCACCCTTAGATGATGGTTTTACCAGGGAACACTTCCGGAAACTATGCCAGTCACGTTCCCAGATCAAAAACCTCATCCTGAACCAGAGGAAAATAGGAGGAATAGGAAATGTATACATTCATGACATATTGTTCCAGGCAAAAATACACCCACAAAAGCCAGTTAACACCATAATCACGCCAGAAGTGGATAAACTCCGTCATATAATTCGGGATAACCTTAAAAAAGCCATTAAATTAGGTGGGCTTGCCTATGAGAAGGATTTCTACGGTGAAAACAAAGGATTTGATGAAACGCATTTTCTAGTGGCCTATAAAGGGGGAGAACCATGTCTGGAGTGCGATGGCACCATTGAAAAGATTAAAACCGGAAGCACATCCTCCTATATTTGTCCCCAATGTCAGAAATTGTAGAATACTACTTAACTTAATATCGATAGTTTAATTTAGAATCAAGCCCAAGAAAAAAACTAGGATTAATAGGAAGATCAACTATGGGCCAAGTTGCCATAAATATCAAAGCCGTTAACCAGCCGGGAGTACTGCGGGACATCACTGAACTAACCGCTCAGTGTAAGATTAACATCACCTACACCCACATGTTCATTGAAGACAAATACCATGCATCATTGTACATGGAATTAGAGGCAGTTGAAAATGTGGAAAAGTTAATGGAGAACATATCAAGGGTTGAAGCGGTGAATAGTATTGAAGAATGCCCTACACTTCAGGATGTATTCGGTAAGAGGATCATAATCACTGGTGGCGGTGCACAAGTGGCTATGGTAGCTCAAGGAGCTATTACCGAGGCAGATCGCCATAACATCAGGGGTGAACATATAAGTGTGGATACAATCCCTCTTGTGGGTGAAGAAGATCTTAAAGAAGCCGTATCTGCTGTTGGAAGACTTCCCAGAGTGGGTGCCCTAGTTCTGGCTGGATCTCTAATGGGTGGTGAAATAACTGAAGCTATTAAAGAGATCAAAAAAGACCATGAAGTCATCATCATCAGCCTCAACATGCCAGGTAGCGTTACTAAAGAGGCAGATCTGGTGATCACTGACCCTATACAGGCAGGAGTAATGGCAGTAATGGCAGTGGCAGACACTGCCATATTTGATATTAAAAAATTAGGGAATAGAATATTTTAATTATTCAAACGACTATTAAATAAATTTTTAAAAGGAAAAAGTTAATTTTTTCCCTATTCTTATTTTTGGATGATTTTAACTCATTTCAATGGCTCTGATTAGTCGGCTTGCTTCATTTTTAAGGTCAACGTCGGTAATGTCTCCACTTTCCCGGACTTTAAGGGCTAGCTGCAACACTTGTGACACATCGCTGGGTTTTAGATTCTCTGCCATGTCCAGATAAGTCTGCCCTTCCTTATCCTCGATTACCACGTCTTTTTCGGCCATCATATTCAATAGACCTTTGCAAACACCCATAATGCTGGTGTCTTCAACAGTTTCACACTTTTTCAGGAGTTCCTCAGTTTTTTCATCCATGATATCACCAGTTATAATATGTTCATAAATTTATATTATATTATCTGTATCTGCAGGGCATTGATTTGCAGTATCGATTGAAATAATTTTAATACACATCGCCAACAAATAGTAACCTACACTTAATGGGCTAAAATTATTATAAATACATATAATGTAATTAATAATGGTTATATTAACAAAAAGATGTCAATGGTTTGTTGAATGGGATTTAATAAAATATTTTGGGAAATTTCCTAGTTTAGAATAAGATTCTGGGTTTATATCAAGAGGTGAAAAGCATGGCACTCCACTGTGATCGAATGGATGGATTGGTTGTCAAATCAGCTGAAGAGGCCCTGGAAATGGAAAATATTAATTATGTTCTTCCATTTATCAAGGAAAAATATGGGGATGAGTTGAAAGATGCCTTCGAGAGAACACTTGTGGTAAGGGAGCTATCTGGGGATGCTGCTGAACTTGCCGACTACTGGTTCTTTGAAACTGCGGTGAGATTACATCTTAAGGGTAGAGGAATATCTTACAGCGGACTCAAACCAGCTCATATAAATGGGGAACCCATTATAATCATGGCTGACCAGGCAGTCAAATCCGAAAATTTGAATGATCTAATGAATTTCATTTTAAGCTCCATTAGGGAAGATGTGGAAGCCCGGTATGACGATGTTATGTCCAAAAAAGATTATGACATCAATGACATTGATGATGCCCGGGACTATGCAGATGCAATGCTCAACTTCTTTAGTTATCTGCAAACATTAATTGAGTTCATGGAAGAAGGATGAAACTATAAAAGCTGAATATTCAGTAATAAATGAAGAGAATTATCAAAACAGAAGTTATGGTAAATTGAGGTGATATAAAATGTCTGATGAACTAAAATCAGTTGTTATAAATGTGGAAGATTTACTTGACTATCAGGATGGCGCAGTTGTCAGTAGGGAAATAATCCGTAAGGAAACTGGCACCGTAACCATATTTGCCTTTGATAAGGGAGAAGGATTAAGCGAACACACTGCTCCTTTTGATGCTATGGTTCAGGTAATTGATGGAAAGGCAGAAATAATCATTTCTGGTAAAAAGAATACTCTGGAAAGGGGTGACATGATCATAATGCCTGCTGATGAACCCCACGCTCTATATGCCCTCGAAAGGTATAAAATGATTCTAACCATGATCCGATCATGATTAAAATCACTTTTTTATAATAAAATATCTTTATTGTTTCTATTTTTAGAGTAGTCTGATAATCAGAGTTTCTTCTTTAACGAAATCTAGTTTATCAATAAGTTGAATGGCTTTTTTCATATTCTTTTCTAGGGAGCAATGGGTTACCATGAATATAGGAACAGCTTCCCCATGATCTGCTTTTTTCTGGCTCACAGATTCAATACTAATATCATTATCACTTAAAATGCCAGAGATGGAGTGAAGAACTCCTGTTTTGTCTAATGCAGTTATTCTCATGTAATATTTGGATTCCACATTGGACATGTCTTTGATATTTTTTACTCTTCCCTGGGAGGACCCATAGTCTACTGGTCTTCCCATATCCTGAATTATGTCTATACAGTCTGCCACAACGGCACTGGCAGTTGGCATCATTCCCGCACCCTGTCCATACATTAGCACGGGCCCTACAATATCACCCACCATGTAAACTGCATTAAAAACATCATTAACTGATGCTAATAGATGATTTTGAGGTACAAGGGTTGGATGCACCCTTATCTCAAGTTCACCTCCATCATCAACTTGGGCTATTGCTAAGAGTTTAACCACGGAGTTTAATTCTTCCCTGGCAAATTTTATGTCATCAGGGGTGATCTTGGTTATGCCTTCCACATGGAAATTGTCCTGTTCCACATAAATTCCGAAGCTCAGCATGCTCAGTATAATAAGTTTCTGGGCAGTATCATGACCTTCAATATCAAAAGTAGGGTCCTGTTCTGCGTAACCCATTAGCTGGGCCTCTTTCAGGACCACATCAAAGTCAAGTTCTGCATCAGCCATTTTAGTCAATATGTAATTGGCGACTCCATTGATAATCCCGTAAACCGTTTCTATGTTGTTGGCAGCCAAACCATCATTTAATGGTGCAAGTAAGGGGATTCCTCCCCCAACACTGGCCTCGAAACATACCCGAACCCTGTTTTCAGATGCGCATTCTATGATCTCCTGCCAGTGTTTTGCCAGCAGGGCTTTGTTGGCTGTTACCACGTGTTTACCATTTTCCATGGCTTTTAGAATGAAACTTAGTGCTGGTTGATAACCGCCTACTAGTTCGATGATGATGTCAATTTCATCATCTTCTAGGATATCATCGACATTGGTGGATAAAATCCCTGGATCTACTTCCACGCCACGATCAGTGGTTATATCCAGATCCACAATTCTTTTTAGTTTAACCTTTTTATGGACTTTTTCTTCAATAAGATTAGTGTTTTGGTTTAAAGTGGCCACAACTCCACTTCCAATGGTTCCAAAACCTATAAGTCCTATATTAATAGTTTTATTCATTTATATGTCCTCCCTAATATCTTTCAGATTGTCCCAGATTTATCAAAATTCTTTAATTATAAATTTAAATCTTTTAATTTAATGTATTCGCCTAGGGATTCTCTTGTAGTTCCCACAATCAAACGGTAATATGTTATTTTGCCCATTACTTTCTCCAGCTTTCCACGGGCAGTTATTTT
>MTKZ01001633.1_pt1 | contig 30911 bp, 24 predicted proteins | sample 1042781 | NCBI WGS metagenome assembly MTKZ01 (sample SAMN06212207, study PRJNA360539) | anaerobic digester metagenome | biome: Wastewater treatment plant; material: sludge; isolation source: anaerobic digester fed with sludge from wastewater treatment plant | place: Denmark: WWTP Viborg ...
CTTATAGAGATGCAGAGGCTAAAAGAATAAAACCAGAAAAAATGGACGATATGCGTTCTCAGTTTGCTGTAGATAGAGATAGGATATTGTATAGTGGTGCATATCGCAGGTATCATGGTAAAACGCAGGTCTTTTCCTTTACAAATTTAATTGATGAAGAGATGACCAATAGGAATCTGCACATAGCTTATGTTTCTCAGATTTCTCGCACTATAGGTAAATATTTAGGATTGAATACAGAATTAATTGAAGCAATAGCTCTGGGTCATGATTTAGGACATCCACCTTTTGGTCATGATGGTGAAATGGCATTATCGGATGCCTGTGTGAGACATAATATAGGTTATTTTCATCACAACATTGAATCCTTACATATAGTTGATCATATTTCCCGGAAAGGGAAAGGATTGAATTTGACTTTTCCTGTTAGAGATGGTATAATTTCTCATGATGGTGAAGTTCATAACACTATTTTATATCCTGAAAAAGACAAGGACGAGACAAGAATACAGGAATACATAAGGTTAAAAAAAGAAGGAGAGGAATTTGACTGGATGCCAGCAACTCTTGAAGGATGTGTAGTTAGAATAACAGATACGATTGCCTATATTGGTCAGGATATAGAAGATGCTATTCGTTTTAATCTTTTGAAAAGAGAAGACTTACCTAAAAAGGTTACGGATAAACTGGGTAATACCAACAGTCAGATTATAGACACATTGATTAGAAGTGTTATTATAAACAGTTATGGCCAGGATTGGATTGCTTTTGATGAAGAAACTTCCTATTATCTTCTGGAACTGAAGAAATTTAATTATGAAAATATCTACACCAATGAGAAAGTAAAAAAATCAAATAAAATCATCTATCGCACTATGGGAATTATGTTTGATAAATATCTGGAGGACATTGAGAAAAATAACCGGGATTCCAAGATATTTAAACATTTTTTAGACCATAAATCAGAAGAATACCGGCAAGGTTTTTCTTTTGCTGAACAGGTGCGTGATTTTATAGCTACTATGACTGACCGCTATTATAATGAAGAAATAAAGGACTATTTATTGCCCTGGAAATGGTGAAGCTAATAGTTAACTAATTAAGAGGATGTATCTTCATATTCTTCTATTTTCTTATATTGCCAGGAAAGGAGAATTCTATCTATTGATGCCACTATTCCAAACATAGCCAGACTAAGCAGGATAATGACTATTATAGCAGCAAAAACACTGGCAGTGCGGAAAGACTTGGTAGAGCGAGTAAGATAAATTCCCAGACCAGCATTTCCGCCTAACCATTCACCAATCACAGCAGCCATAACGCTATAAGTGGCAGCAAGTTTTAGACCCGTAAAGAAAGCAGGTAAAGAAGTAGGTATTTTCAAGTAGCGATAAATTTTCCAATCGCTTGCACCCATAGATTTTAAAAGTCTGATTTGTTCTTGAGAAACCTGTTTTAATCCATCATACAGACCCAGGGCTATGGGAAAGAAGCACATTAATACCACGACAAAGATTTTAGCCGGGATTCCATAGCCAAACCAGAGAACAATTAGAGGTGCAATAGCAATGATAGGAATAGTCTGGGAGACGACCAGATATGGATAGAATATCTGTTTAATAATTTTTGAACTATGCATAGCAAAAGCGGTTAACACTCCCAAGATAGTTGCCAGAAGGAGTCCAGAAACACTTTCAATGATAGTGGGTTTCATATGAGACCAGATTAGTTGAGGAAATTCCTTAAAGACCTGTATAACTTCTTTAGGCGAGGGCAAAATCCAGAATGCAACGACAGTTCTGGAGCTTAAGTATTGCCAGATTAGGATGATTATGATGAAAAATATGATAGGGAGATAATATTGAGAGGCTTTTTTTCTCATTCTTTACCCAGAAACCTGATTTCAGTTTCCAGTTTAACTCCAAATCTATTATAGACAGTTTCTTGCACATATTTAATTAAAGCTAAAACATCAGCAGCAGTAGCTCCACCCAGATTAACTATGAATCCACAATGTTTTTCAGAGATTGCTGCTTTACCTATTTGATAACCACGTAAACCGCATTCTTCAATTAATTTTCCAGTATAAAATCCTTCTGGTCTCTTGAATACAGAACCAGCACTGGGAAGTTCTAAGGGCTGTTTATCCTTTCTTTTTACTTCAAAGGAGCACATTCTTTCTGCTATGACGCTTGTATCTTCTGGTTGAAGTTGAAAGACGCTATTTATATGAATAAGCTTTTTTTCTTGAAAGATACTTTTTCGGTAGGCAAAATTATGTTCGTTAGCACTTAAATGCTTAATCGGATTTAATGAATTTAAGCTATCCAGATTAGGCTCAAGATAGTCACTGCTAAGAAGGATATCCTTTATTTCAGAGCCATAGGCACCAGCATTCATAAAAACTGCACCACCGACAGTTCCTGGGATCCCAGAAGCAAATTCCAATCCAGAAAGTCCTTCTTCCTTAGCAAAATAGCATAAGTCTTTTAAAGTAGTACCACAATATGCAGTTATAAAATTTCCTTTATGTTTTAGCTGATTCAGAGCAGTAGTCTGAATAACAATGCCATCAACACCTTTATCGCTTATCAATAAATTAGAACCATTACCGAGGATGAAGTAATTTATATTAAAACTAATGGCAACTTTTAATATATCAATCAGTTCCTTTATATTTTGCGGTTGGCAGAATACTTCTGCTAGACCTCCAATCTTAAAACTGGTATAGGGAGCTAAAGGGACACTGAAGTGGATAATTCCTTTCTCCATCAGTGCTGGCAATTGTGCTTTTATCAGTTCTTTTAACATCATTGTTTACTCACATTGAAAAAATGGATAACTTCATTGAGCAATTCCAATTCGCTTTTAATTTCCAGACATTTAGCTGGAAGCACTTCTTTAAAATATTTTCCATAATATTTATTAGAGACGCGTGAATCCATTATCAGAACGATACCGCGGTCTTCTTTACTACGAATGAGTCTTCCAAAACCTTGCCTAAGTTTAAGCAGGGCATTGGGAAGCATATAATGCATAAAAGAATCTTTTTTCTCTGTATTCAGTTTGTCAATCAGAGCTTCCACAATAGGTTCGGAAGGCACCTGAAAAGGCAATTTAAAGAGGATGAGCATAGAAAGTGAATCACCTTGAATATCAACACCTTCCCAGAAAGAATTTGTGCCTAACAGTACGGCATTTTTATAGCTTTTAAATTCTTCCAGCATAGAGGAGCGGCTATAAGTCTTTCCTTGAGCAAAAAGGGGTCTTTTGCGATGATACAAAGGCTCACTTAGATGATCATAAACACTATTCAAATCCTTATAATTGGTAAAGAGAATCATTGTGCCAACATCAACTGAGAGCACCAATTGTTCAACACATCCTAAGGCTTGATTGATAAAGAATCGGTCCTTAGGCTCAGGTAGAAAGCTACTTATCATCAATAGTGATTGTTTATCATAGTCAAAGGGAGAATCTACAATATATTCTTCCAGTTGTTCAGGAGGAACCAGGCACAATCCACTTTGAGTAAAATAGTATTTAAAAGAGCGACGTAAAGCAAGAGTGGCAGAAGTAAAAATAATGCTGGGAATATTCTCATAGAGCATTTCATTTAACTGAATAGATACATCAACAGGAGCATAGCAAAAAGTAGAGACCGGGGTTTTAGGATCGGTTCGTAAGTCATTTTCTATCCAGAGAGCGTCATTCATCAAATCTGGATTTTCCAGAATATCTAAACAAACCTGGACATCCATACATCGCTTTATTAAACCGTTTAAGGACTCATTTAGGGTATCATAATTGGGCACCTGTTTGCTATTTAGCATAGAAAAGATATCGGCTAGATTAACCAGTTGTTTCAGGAAAGAATGCCAGTAGTTATTTAGCTTTTCCAGTGATTCGTATAAGTGAGGAAAATCAGCTGGACTTTTAATTCTAAGTTTTGAATAAGAATCTGCTTGCTGACAAAGGTCTTGAGCTTCAGAGAAAAGTTCCAGCGAAATCTTACGCATACTGCTAAGTCCTTCACCCAAACTTTTTATAATCATCTGGATTTGTTCGTTGCTGGTTTCAGGAATAGCGCTTCTTTTAAGCATAAAATCAAGTTGATTAAGAAAACCCACATTTTTTCTTTTTGTAGCTGGGGCAAACTGATTAAACAGATTTAACAAATCTTGATATCCAACTTCAAATCCCAGATTTTTAGAGGCAGAGTCCATTAAATTATGAGCTTCATCTAAGATTAGATAATCATATTTCCCGAGGGTGGAATTTTCCATCCTTAAATCAGTTAGCAATAAGGAATGATTAGTGACTACAATGCTTGAATTTTCTATATGTTTTCTAAGATTAAGAACATAGCATTTGCCAGAGTAGGGACATTTTCTTCCCATACATTGATAGCGATCTGAGCAGATTCTTTTCCAGATAATATTAAAGCGTTTTCGGTCAAAGGATGAATTTTCTGATATATCACCAGATTTTGTGAGCTGTTTCCAGATATAAAGATTGAGCAATGCCTGAGCTTCATAAGCAGTTAGGGCTGTGGATTGTTCCATCAGCATATCATTCCATCTTCTTTCACAGACATAATTTTCTCTACCCTTAACCAGAGAAGCTTTAAAGGGCAGAGGAAGCATCTTTTTCAATTGAGGTAGGTCTTTATAAAAAAGCTGGTCTTGCAGATTTTTAGTATTAGTAGAGACCACTACCCTAGTTTTATTCTTATGGGCAAAAATCATAGCAGGAACGAGGTAGGCAAAAGATTTTCCTACTCCAGTTCCAGCTTCAATGACCAGATGTTTAGCCTTTTGAAAGGCTTCTTCCACTTTATTTGCCATTTCCAATTGACCGGAGCGGAATTCATAATGAGGGAACTTCTGAGAAAGTAGACCTTCGGAATTGAAAATTTCATCCACCGAAATATTATTGAATGAAGCATCATTTTCTATTACATTCGGTTTCGCATAATCTAGCGGTTGAGTATGTTCTCCTTTCAGGACATAGCTTCTTTGATATTCTACCAACAAATGAAGATAATCATAAAGAGAATTATCCAGTTGAGCCTGTTTACTGAGGTCCAGTAAGCGAGCATTAGTCATCATTGAATGGTGCTTAATAATGTGTTCGGTCATAGCTATCAAAAGTAAACCACTTGCTTCAGCATCAGCAGTAGCTCTATGAGCAGTTTCCGGTTTAATATGGAAAAATTTGAGCATAGTGCTTAGTTTATGGTCGCTTACAAAGGGGAAATAGACTCTTGATATTTCTTGCGTATCCCAGAACTTATTGGTAAGAATAGCACCTTTATTTAAAGCGGAATGATAATTTATGAATCCAATATCAAAAGGCACATTATGACCTACCAGAATGGAATTTCCAACAAAAGAGAAAAAGTCCTGTAAGGCACTTTTTGCTTCAGGAGCAGTGGATAAATCGTCCGAATTAATATGAGTGAGAAATTCTATATACTTTGGCATTCCCCGACGAAGTCTAACCAGAGTAGAGAATTGGTCTTGAATTTTTCCTGATTTGAAATGTGTGGCAGCTAATTCTATAATTTCGTCACGAGATGAGTCCAGACCTGTAGTCTCTATATCAATAGCAACAAAATCCAGATTATTCTTTAAACCAGCCAGTTCTTCTTGTCCCATAAGTGGAGAGTTTCCTATTCGCCCTCTTTGTAGAGATTATATCGTTTTAGCTTCTGAATTAAGCCTTGACGTGAGATTCCCAGTTCTTTTGCTGCTTGAGTTTGATTCCAGGCAAAAGCTTCCATTGCATCTTGAATCATTTTCCGTTCCAGTTCTTCCATTGCTTCTTTTAAAGTTTTTCGTCCAGAAAGGATACTTATAGTTTTCTGATTTTCTATATAGCGACGCACTTCATCGGAAAAATCGGTAGTTCTAATGAAAGAACCCTCATCAGCTAAGGTGACCGCTCGTTCTATCTCATTTTCCAGCTGTCTAACATTTCCTGGCCAATCGTATTGTTCCAATGTTTTCATTGCCTCATCAGTGAATCCTTGAACATTTTTTCCCATTCTTGTGTTATATTTATCCAGAAAATGAATCGCCAGCAGCGGAATATCCCCTGTCCGATTTTTTAAAGGTGGAACTTCTATGCGGATAACATTAAGTCTGTAATAAAGGTCTAGACGGAAAGTTCCAGATTTTACTCTTTCTTCTAAAGGAACATTCGTAGCGCATACAACGCGAACATCAACTTTTTCTGTTTTTGTGGAACCAACTCTTTTAATTTCACCTTCCTGAAGAAAACGAAGAAGTTTAGCCTGAGTGCTGGGAGTTATATCAGCTATTTCATCCAGAAAGAAAGTGCCTCCATCTGCTATTTCAAACAGTCCCTTCTTGTCATAAGCAGCACCAGTAAAAGAACCTTTAACATGACCAAAGAGCTCACTTTCCAGCAAAGTTTCAGGCAGTGCACCACAATATTGAGCTACAAATGCTTTATTCTTACGATTGCTTCTATAGTGCAAAGCACGAGCCAACAGTTCTTTACCAGTTCCACTGGGTCCTTCCAGAAGTACCGTGGTAGGTGTGTCTTTTACCTTTTCTATTATATCAAAAATCTTTAGCATCTCTGGACTTTGACCGATGATATCTGAATATACATTTCCCGTATTTAGTTGTTCTCTGATGCTACTATGCGTTTTTTCCAGACTGGCAGAACGAATATTTTCTATAGTGACTATAGCTTGGTTGGTAAGTGCACTAAGCAGATTGATGATACGTTCAGAGAAATAGTGGGAACCGCTTTGGGCAAATAGAAGCACTGTTCCCAGAACATTTTTTCTGATGAAAAGTGGAAGCACTATGATATGATTGTAAGAAGGAGCAAAATGCGGTTGCTTAAAGTCTTTTATGGTGTTCGTATTGTATGCCATATTACAGAGATTCATAAATATATCGTAATACTTATTCTCCGTGGAAAAATTATGGAATATCTTATATTCCCAGGAATCTGGAACAGTCTCACTTCTATGCAGACATAACATTCCACCATCTGCTTCCGATATATCAATTAATCCAGAGAGCGTTTGTTCTATTAACACATCCAGGTCTGAGATTGTATTTAGATTTTGAGTTATTTCATAGAACTGATTAAGCAGATTTTCTTCAAACTTAACATCTTTCAATTGTGAGGAATATTCTCGTGAAATCTTTTGCATTAAAATATCATTCTTTTCCAGAAGCTTGATAGAACCATATTGCTGAATGATTTTCTTGTTGGTCTTTAAAATTTCCAGTGCAGCTTCCCATTCTTTTAAGTCAAAAAGAACTTCTGCCAGTTCATAATTTGCCAGAGAAAGTTCATAATTATTGGATGTTTCCACGAAAAGTTCTATAGCTTGGTGCAGATGTTCTTTCGCTGATTCCAGATTTTTCCGTTCTAGCAAGGCTCTTAAATAGTGAATTTTACCTAATTCAAATAAACGATTTCCTTCGCTTGCCATATTCATCGCTTGAGTTAAATAATAATCTGCACTATCGTAATTTCTGGTTAAAATGAAGTAGTATGCTTGTTTTTGATATCCCTCTATGATTTTATCTCTTGCATTGATGGACTTGAAGAAATCCAGACTTTCTACCAGATAAGAATATGCCTCTTTAAATTTATGTAGCTTAGTTAATACACTTCCCAAATTACCATATAAATCAGCTTTAATGAAATCATCATTTACCGATGGAAGTAATTCTAATCCTTTAAAATATAAGTCATAAGCCAGAGTCAGTTCATCCTGTTTTTCGTAAACTTCACCTAAGTTATTGAAAGAACGAAGTAAACCTTCAGTAAAATTGTTCTCTTCACTTTTTTTAATTGCCTGTTCATAGAGTGTTATGGATTGTGCCCAGTCACCTTTTTTAAAATAGAGGGCTCCCAGATTATTTAATGATGCTATAATATTGCGATAAAATCCAAAGTCTGTAGCGGTCTGTAGTGAATTTTTTAAGGCTTCTTCAGCTTTATCATATTCATTATGGTCCATCCAGGTGATGCCAATATTATTATAAATATTGGTGATATTATAAGGTTCATTAAGCATTTTTTGCAGTTTAAGAGCTTCTTCCAGGTACATCAATGATTTTTGTCCATCACCTTTATCATCCATTAAGCCACCGAGGTTATTATAACAAATAGAAATTCCATTTAGATTGTAGTGTTCTTTTTCCAGAGCTAGACTTTTCAGGAAATATTGTTCACTTCTATCCCAATCTCCTTGAAACATATAAAGCACTGCCAGATTGTTATATACGGCAGCCAAGCCACTATGGTCATTGGCGAGGCTAAAGAATTTTTCTGCCTCTTTAAAATTCTCCTCAGATTGTTCCCATTCGTTTATATAGTAAAGGATTTTACCTTTAATCTTTCTGGATTCACCTTGCAGCAAAAATCGTTTTTCTTTATTGTTGATAGAGGTACTTTGATGGCTGATTTTTTCCAGTTCTTCCAGTGCGGAATCGTATTCCTCAGTTTCTCCAAGGATATCAGCTTTAAGAAGCAAAATCTTCAATTTCCAGTAAAGGTCTATGGTCTCGGGAGAATATTTATTAATGATTTCCAGGGCAAAGGCAGTAGAATTGACAGCATAAAGGTTACTAGCAAGTAAATAGACGATTTCTTCTGCGGGTAAAGAGTTTTCGGTGCAGATGTGCAAGCTCTGACGAAGATGTTCTATGGCTTCATCTTTTTTGTTGGAATTGGCATAAGCTAAGCCTATATTTTTGTGAATGAGCATTTGGGTAGCAGGCTTTTTGGTATGTTGCAGTTGATATTGATAAAGCTGAAGAATGTTTTCATTATCACATAGTTGTTCTAATTCTTTAATTACAGATTCAAATAAGGAATTTTCATATTTGTTCATCTGCATCATAATCTTTACCTTGATTTGTTCTTCACTTTTATCTTCAGCTAAATTATCCAGAATTTTTTGATTCAGTGGAGAAGACAGAGTTTCCGGATGCTGTTCCAGCCACGCCATCATAGAAACCTTTTTCTGGACTACCCAATCCAGATCAGGATGTTCTATTAATCCAGCGTTGTACAATTTTTCCAGGTCTTTCTTAATGGTTTTTCTGCCACTAATTTTTTTAATATTATCTTCATTGAATTTTTGGTCTAAAATAAACATACTTAGTAACAATTCTTTTTGGCTTTCAGGAAGATTTTCCACCGTCTCAAAATATATTTGTAAGGGGTCATAAGTTTTATCCAGAAAAGGAGTCAAATCAAATTCAGTTCCGTTTTTCTCCAATTGCATATCATTTAAAATATTTTCCAGAATGAGCATATTACCTTCAGCAATCTTCTGCAAAATCTCACTTTCTTTGCCGAAATTTTCCCCTGTATCTAAAAAAGCAAGTTGCATCATATGTTGCACATCTTCCACAGTTAAGGGAGGAACTATTTCCCAGTGAGCAAAAGGAAATAAGCGTTGTTGAGATAGAAGAACTATTTGAATTCCGCTGTCTTCCGCATATTGCACCAAATACTGTAAATAATCCCGGCTATATTTATCTAAAACATCTCCATCATCTATGATTATTGCACGAGGAGTCAATAAGTTATGTCTATTCAACTGCTCTGTGATATAGTAGAAAAAATCATATTTTCTACCGGTGTAAAATTTTTGATTATATTCCTGATAAAATTCTTGCAGTGCGTCATATTCAACATCACTTATTATGGGTAAAAGAATGGAAAATTGATTGAAATAAAGGGGATGAGGCGAGTAGAAATATACTTTTTCGTAAGTATTTTGAAGAGTTTCCATCAGAGGTTTTATCAGGTATGATTTTCCTGAGCCAGCTTTTCCCGTTATCTCTATCAGATGGCTGTGCGACTGGTCCAGTAAAAGGTTCAAGACCTTTGCCAGAGAAAAACGCTGGCTTATATAATTATGTAGCTTTTGTGTTAAACCTTCCATCATATTTTTACCTCTGTTTTTAAAACAAAGCATTTACATTTGAGTTGTAAAATTTATTTACACTATACTGTCAAGAAGAATTATCAATTATTTTTAATTTTGCCCCAAATTCCATCTGTTTTATTGATAAATAAGCCATCCTTATATGCGTTAGCATAAAAAATTCCCTGAAAGATCATTCTTTAATTTGTATATATTATAGATACCATATTATAACCAGCATAATCAATGAAAGATAATCCATTGTTAATGAAACTAAACAGTATTTTGATAGATTATTTTTCATACTATAATAAAATAGAATTTAGATTTATAATCCGATCCTTCTCTTTTCTTGATAATAGTATTTTAATCTTTTGACTCTCTCTTTCTATTACTTAATAATCAAACGCTTATCAAGCAATAATAAATTAAGACTTGATTAACGAGAGATTAACTCTTGATTTATAGAACTTTCTTAGTGATAATAAAATGATAGTACTGAATTAATTGTATGAAACTAATGGAAGATAAAAAAATAGAGGATTTTATGCTATACAGGACATAGCATTTCTAAAAGACAAAGTTTTTGCCCTTAATATAAACATATTATAAATTCCTTGTTCCTTTGGTAGAGAAAGCATTCACATCCAGAGAGGAAAACTGTTGGTGGAGAAATTTTGGAATAGCTGCTGCTCCAACCATTGCAGCATTATCCATACAAAGTGAGACAGAAGGGTAAAAGACCTGAATATTTAATCTGGAAGCTTTTTCATATAGCTGTGTTCTTAAAGCAGAATTAGCAGCAACTCCACCAGCGAGTAAGATGTTTTTTACATTTTTTTGTTTTGCCCAGGTAAGGGTTTTATTAATTAAGGGGTCAATTATAGCTTGTTGAATAGAAGCAGCTAAATCTGCTTTATGTTCATCAATATATTCTGGTTTATGACGACTGAAGTATTCCAGAACTGCAGTTTTGAGACCACTATAGCTGAAATTGAAATCATTTTTACGATTTAGAGCACGGGGGAAATGGAAAAATTCAGGATTTCCTTTTCTGGCTAAGGTATCAAGAGCAGGACCTCCAGGAAAACCCAATCCGAGGAGTTTGGCGGTTTTATCAAAAGTCTCTCCTGCTGCATCATCCAGAGTTTTTCCCACAATTTCAAAATCGGTTAAAGTGGAAAAATAGACCAGTTCCGTATGACCACCAGATACCACTAAAGCCAAAAAAGGTGGTTGGATAGATTTATGTTCTAAAAAATTAGCAAAGATATGAGCTAGCATATGATTAACCGTGATTAAAGGTTTATTCCAGCTCCAGGCAAGACTTTTAGCAAAAGAAAGTCCAACTATCAGTGAGCCTATTAACCCAGGATTGATAGATACGGCAATCGCAGAAATATCAGAAGGAGAGAGTTTACTTTGTTTAAATGCAGCTTCGGTTAAATAGATAATATTTTTTAGATGAAGACGGGATGCCAATTCAGGAAGAACTCCTCCAAACAAAGAATGGTCTAATTGAGTGGAAACTACATTAGCTAAGATATTATAACTGGTATCTACTATAGCTACTCCGGTGTCATCACAAGAGGACTCAAAGGCAAGGATGGCATTCATTTAATAACGCGTACTTTTTGAGGTGTTATATCCAGGATAGTTACATTTTCAGGAACTGAGGCAAAAACCGTATAATATCCTTCATTATCAGGAGTAGAAGAAATGGTTATGGATATTCCCTGGGGAAGATGTGTAAGTAAAGAAGCTTTTCCTTGAACCTTTAAAGTAGCTTTCGGGGGGAAAATATTCAGGTTCCGGGGTGCTGATATGGGTAAATCAGTTAAAATTCTTGTAGTTATTGGGTCCTGGCTATCTATAATATTTGTTTCTTTAGGAGTATTTTCTGGAGTGATTTTTCCTTTTTCATCTGGAGGAGATTCTTCACTTTCCTTGTTTGTTACTTTAGCCAAATCTTCAGCCTTTAAATTTTCATAGGGAGGAGGTGGGATAACATTAATAACATTAACTTTAATTTTCTCAGGAATATTCACGATACGGAAATTTTTATCATTTCCAGACCAATAATCAGCAGCACTCATTTCTACATAAGCATGTGAGAAATAAAGTTTTAAGATATCCAGACCCTTCCCCTGAACTTGACAGAGAATCTTTTTAGGTTGAGGTCTTAAAGTATCTGCAGTACTGGATTGAACAAGTCTGAGCTCAAGATTGACTTTGCTTTGATGTTCATCCATCAGGATAATCTGTAGCCAGATAATTAAGGCAATTGCCAGAGCGAGTATTTTCAGTCCAAGATTATGTTTCATAGTTCAATTTTCTCTTAATATATGGTTCAAGCCAAGGGCTTTAATCTTTTTATAGAGAGTAGTGCGTTCCAGTCCTATAGCTTTAGCAGTTTTACTAACACTATAATCATTCTCTTTCAAGAAATGCTGGATATAATCACGCTCAAATGCAGCAGTGCTATGCTTGAGGTTATGTATATAAAAATACTTTTCCATTCCGCTCATTGTTCCACTAATAGATTGAATCATCTTATTGTGTAGATGACGGAGAATAGCTTGATTGTTAATATCCCGTTCATTAATACAAATATATTTACAGAAGTTTTTCAATTCTCGCACATTTCCAGGCCATTTATATGAGAGTAGTTCATCCTTTATATCGTTTAATTCCAGCTGGTCACTTAGATGGTAATTGTTAGCATAGCTATTAATAAAATAATTCATTAATATTACAATATCATCATCTCGCTCTCTTAATGGAGGGATCTGGATTAAGTTTCCTTCAATGCGATAGAAGAAGTCTTTACGGAATAGAGTAGAATCCGAAAAAGTTCTTAAATCTGTATTTGAAGTGAAAATGAGACGTGTATTAACTTTTTTAACTGGACCTCCCACCACTTGAATTTCTTTATTTTCAATAGCACGTAAAATCTTAGCTTGAGCATTCAGAGATAGGTTAGTGATTTCGTCTAAAAAAAGGATGCCTTCTGAACATTTTTCAAAGAGTCCAATATAGGGTCTATCTAAGAGGCCGTTAATTCCTTTTTCCTGACCAAAGAGTTCTCTTTCAATGATGGATTCATTGAGAGCACTACAAAAAACGGTATGGAAAGGTTTGCCAAAACGACTGGAATTGATATAGAAATAATTTGCAGCTACTTCCTTTCCTGTTCCATTTTCTCCCAAGATAAGCACATCTTCATCTACTTCTGCAAATTTAATTAATTGATTGCGAACCTTATTGATAACAGCACTTTCACCGATAAAGGGGAAGGCTTGAGTGAATTGTCTTTTGAGATTTAGATATTCTATCTGGAGGTCTAAATTCTGTTCTTCTTGTCTTTTTAAAGCTATGGCATTATCAATGTGAAATAGAAGTTGGTCAATGCTGAAATTAGGACCCTTTTCCAGGAAATGATAAGCTCCCAGTTCTCTTATCTGACGGATTTGTTCAGTATTTACTTCTCCGGAAAATACTATCACTTTATAATTGAAATCCAGATTTTCTTTAATGTATTTTAGCACCTGTATTCCATTGAGACGACTTCCTACCAGAAACACATCTAATAAGATTACATCTGGTTTAAAAGTACGAAGCTGGGTAAAGAAGGTATCTGAATTGGAGGCTAATTGTACTTCATACTTGGAATCATTCAATACTCGTGAAATTTGTTCAGCAAGTATAGTATCATCCTCCAGTACCATTACCTTACCGTTCATTTTATCACCTTATTGAAGTCGTTCTTCTAAATCTGCCAGAGCATTCATATAATAGATGTATGCTTGATCAGGTGAATCGTAAGGAGAAAAATATTTATGCACATCTCCATCCTGGAAATATTTAGTGCACATATAATAGAAATGGTCTGAAGTGCTAAGTTTATGAGCAACTTCCATCAGCTTTTCATCACCCTTCTGGCGAATAAGATTTATGAGATTATACAGAGTTTCAATAGCATTGCGTTGCATATCATTAGAAAGCCAGGCAGACAGGTCTCGTTCTACATCAGCCCAGGAAACAGGTTCAGGGAATGAAAGAGCTTCCTGTTGGTAATTAGCAAGTTTATATGCTTCTTTGGGATTAGCAAAACCGAGATGCGGTCTCTTGAGAATTTCTTCCGGAAAGTGCTGCATAAAGTCAAAGATACCGGTTTCTGCCCATTGATGTTCACCAAAGGTCTCATAATCCATAAATAGATTTAGAAAGAGATTTCTATTTTCTTTTTCCGATAATGTTAGATGATCTATCCAGTTAACGAATTTATCAACTGTTAAAGGGTATTCGGGCCAATCACGATCAGAAAAACGAAAGGCAATATCATCTGCTAATTGATAATATTTAAGCAGTAAATTAATGGTCTTGGCGTAGTTTTTATAAGCATAAAGAGGAGAACGCCATTGTAGGATTCGGTCTACACCTTCCGTTAGAATGGTATGAAATCCTTCTATTTCATAGATAAGGTCAGAAAGAGAGTCCTGATAGATAAGCTCGGTATTACGAAAGGTTTCAGGGTAATAGCCAAACTCACTTTTCATCAAATCTCTATGCATAGCCACCTGATCCAGAAAATCATTGGTATCAAACAGAAAAGATAGAGAATGATAATAGGTTTCCCCTAAAAGTTCAACATTGCCAGTATCAACCAACTCTTTAAAAGAGTCCAGGGCTTCAGGACTATAAGCTTTCATTTGTTCAATGGCGGTTCCGGTTAGAGAAAAAGCTACCTTAAATCTTCCTTCGTATTTTTTGATTAAATCAAGTAAGATTTTATTGGTCGGAAGATAGCATTTTTCTGTTACTTTACGCATAATCTGGCTATTGAGATGCTCATCAAAATAATCTAAACCCTTACCAATATCTAAAACATTTAGATGACGCAAGCGGTAAGGTTGATGCACTTGAAAGTAAAATATTACATATAACATTTTATCACCTATCAGGGATTACTTTTTAAATATTCCGAAAGAGTGGAAGAATAGATTTGACGAATCTTTTCAGCCGAATCATTCCAGTGGATTTTATTAACTTCTTCCATACCTTCTAATCCAATTTTTTGACAGAGCTCAGGATTTTCAATCAGATGATTAACTGTTTCTGCCATTAAATCCACATCCCAGTAATCTATCTTGAATGCATGATTAACAACTTCTGAAACACCAGATTGTTTGGATATAATAGCGGTAACTCCAAAAGCCATAGCTTCCAGGGGTGAAATACCAAAAGGTTCGGAAACCGAAGGAAGCACAAAGATATCAGAAGCACGGAGAATATCTTCCACCTGTTTTCTATTCAAAAAACCGGTAAAGAGGAATTTGTTTCCCAGTTTCTTAGCCGCTGATTTATAGAGTAGTTCTCTTGCCATATCACCTGTTCCAGCCATAATAAAATGAGCTTCAGGATGCACCTTATGTACCTTACTTGCCATTTCCAGAAAATAATCTGGACCTTTTTGAAGAGTTATCCTTCCCAGAAAAAGAATAGTCGGTCCTTTGAAGATACGTTTTTTGGTTCTATGATATTCATCCGATAAAGAGAAAGCATTATGCACAATACTGATTTTGGCAGTATCTATTCTATAATGAGACATCACTCTTTGAGCAGTATATTGTGAGACCGCAATAACACGATCAGCATACATCATTCCAGCTCTTTCAATTCTATGCACTCTTGGATTTCCAGGACCACCAGCACGATCATATTCTGTAGCATGAATATGAACTACCAATGGTTTTCCAGATATGCTACGAGCAAGCATTCCAGCTGGATAGGTTAACCAATCATGAGCATGAATGAGGTCAAAATCCAGTTCGCGAGCAAATCTTTCTGCCCTGAGAGTAAATTCTTGTACTTTTTTGAATAGGTCTTCTTCTCCCATTAAATGAGCAGTAAGTTCTTCCCAGATCTCTCGCTCTTCCTGAGATATTAATTCTCTTTGGGATTCTTTTTTGATGGCTTTAACGAATTGTTCAAGTTCTCCCATTTGCAGATAAGTTTCAGGGCGAACAGTTACACCAATATAATCTAGACGTTCTTCTATATTTAAAAATTTGTGACTGATATATTCAGTATGTTTTTGTGGGTCCAAAAATACAGCGGGAAGTTTATCTACATCATCTGGTTCTCTTAAAGGGAAATAGACCAATTCCTTAGTAGGAAGCACGAGGTCAACTTTAATGCCAAGACCAAGAAGAGAACGAACCATTCCATAGCAAGCCATTCCCAGGCCTCCAGCAATCAAAGGGGGAAATTCCCAGGTGAACATTAAGACTTTCATTTTCTTTTCCTTTGCAATGTTTTCTTTTTGGTTACTGGTTTCTTTTGAAGAGGTTGCAAGATACCTTTTAAATAAGCGATAAAGGACTCTATATTATATAAAGCGGCAACGCTAATAGCTTTTGCAGGTGCACCTTTAGGGAAATGAGGATGATCTCCATCCCAGACTTCTGCTAGGGTAGCAATGTGACCACGCATAAAGCTATAACGAAAAGTGGAAATGAATTCTCCCAATTTTTCTGCTAATTCCAGGTCAGACATTGTGTCTCTATGGATTTTCATGTATAAACCACAAAAAGCGCCTAAAAGCCATGCCCAAACACTGCCATTATGAAAAGCAAGGTCTCGTTCTCTTTGCGTTCCATAATATTTCTTACGGAAACGGAAGTTCTTTGGATTTAAAGTGCGAAGTCCATAGGGAGTGTAAAGTTCATTGAATGCAACCTGCCATACTTGTTCCATCTTTTCTTTATCAACCAATTGCCAGGGAAGACTTAAGGCAATAATGGCATTTGGTCTAATTTCTTTTACTGGATCATCTCCTAATAATCTATCTGCCAGATAGCCATCTATCCAAAATTTTTGGAAAGAGTTATATACCAGGTCTTTAAGCTTCATTACATTATCCTGTGGAGGATAGGGAATTCCAGATAAATTAGTGTATTCTTCACACATTGAAGCATAACAGCAGATAGCATTATACCATAGAGCATTGATTTCTACGGGTGCTCCATTCCGAGGTGTTACTGCTATTCCATCAATACGAACATCCATCCAGGTGGCGTGAGCAAATTCTTCCTTTAGCTCTATCAATCCATCTTCTCTGATAAAGAAGGGATATTTAGTATTAGTTAAAATGGCATCCAGCACTTCTTCTATTACTTGAATACTATTTTTCCAGAAAACTATATCTTGCTTATATTTTCCAAGTTTCCAGAGCAGAATTACATACCAGAGCGTTGCATCTACTGTATCATAATTGGTTTCTCTACCTGATTCTTTTAGCATATTAGGAATTAACCCATTCTGCATTTGACTTCTATATTTTTTCAGGATTTTTTCTACTATATCAAGATAATTGGGCATATGTATCATAGTGTTTAGAACTATCATTGTATCCCTACCCCAGGGACCATAATAAGGATAGCCTGCAACAATGTCATTATTGGAGATAAAATCTCTTAGAGCAAATTCCAGAATCTTTAAATAATCCTCATAAGAGAAAAGGAAATTATCTTCAAAATCCAGTTTACTGATTAAGGTATCATCTTTATCTGGAACAGCAGGATAATCTTTAGGTTTAGGAAGAGGAGCATAACGCTTTTCAATAGAGAAAATTAGTTTTTCTGGATTTTTAATAGGCTGGTCAGAGAAAAGCAAGTACCGGCTTTCTCCTATGGCTAAGGGAAAGTTTAATTCAAATAGAGTCAATTGATCTCCAATGCCCTCATAACCACTCATCACTTCCCAGGGGTAAAAAACATTATAGTAAGTTAATCTGTTAAAATCAACCTCTCCTTTATCCATCCATCCAAAAACCCTTAGACCATTGCTGGGACGAACTACATTAAAAAAACATTTCTCCTCAATATTGTTAAATTCTGTATCAAAGACTTCACTATCCAGACTTCCTGGAGCATTAAGTTCATGATGTGGAGTCATTGTATATTTTGGAAGCAAAGTGAGATGCAATTTATGATGTCCCAGATTAGTGTATTTGACCAGAGTGGTATTGCTATTCTCATCCATCATAATTTCTTTGAGGATAAGTATATCATTTTGATGAGGTAAGGCGGAATAAAGGAATATAGGATAAGGACGCAGCCAGGGTTTGACCAGGCATAAAAAACCTTCTGGATAAATGCAATTGCTATAATTATTGCTGTCTAAATAAAGAGTGTGGCCTCTCCATTCAACTTTTTCTTCCATTCCTGCAACCAGATGATAGCGTTGAAAATCTTTATCACTGGCTATCAAAAGTCCATGATATTTACGCTGATTTATCAGATTTCCTGTTCCTAAAGCATAGCCACCGAGCTTATTAGTCAAAATCCATTCGTGGTGGTGGGTTTCCATAAAATAATTACTCACTTTACCTCCAGATGCTTTTTTAGTTTGTGGTTATTATGTGGAATTTTTTCCATAACCTTCTTTCCGTCAAGTGATTTATCAATTATCTTAATTTCAATTGTTTAGAATGTTTCTATAATATGTGCGGATGTTAAGTATTTCATCAGTAAAATCCTCGTATTGTCATAAGTTCAGTTCTAATTATATCATTTATCTTATATGGGATCATATGATATTGATATAAAAGTTCTTAACTATTTATTTAATCAAAAAAAAGATTATGTTTATCAAACATAAAATTGGACAAACATAATGATTTAAGAATAATACTTCAACCTTAATAGGAGTATTGGTTAGTTGAACTTATTTTTTAAAATATTAAAAGTAGATTTATAGAATAAGATTTTCTTTTCTAAAATCAAATTACAATATAATAACCATAAAATAACTTATCTAAATTTTCAATACAAATATCAAAATATATATCGTCTCATAATGCTTCTGGAACCGTAATTGTAAGTTAAAGAGAATGTTATTTATACAGAAGCAGATTTTGTTAGTCAAAACTGATTAAGTTTCAAGTGATAGCATTTATAGGATTTAGAATAAGGGCAGTATATACCTTTTAAAGAAATTTCTTGCCAGATAGACAAACTTAAATATTGTATCTACAAAAGACCTGAGATGAGGGATAAGTTCCGGCATCAAGGGTTGTAAGTAAAGAGCAAAACTCCTTTTACAATCCTCCTTCATCCCGGGCAAATGAATTTTAAAGGATTATTGTATGGATGAAAAGAGACACATTGTCACTATTGTTATAGAAGATAGGGATAAAGCGTTTAATCCTGTTTCTGAACTTATTCATCAATATGCTTCCTGCATTCTTTTGAGAGTGGGATATCCTATGCGAGATAGGAATGTATCTGTCATCTTTTTAATTATGGAAGCCAATCTGGATACCCTCGGTTCTTTTTCCGGGAAGTTGGGTCAGATTGAGTCCGTTAAAGTAAAGACAATGACTTTAAAAGTATAATAATAAGGAGTTAAAATGAATATAGACACCGAAGGACTGGAGTCCTTTATACCAACAAAAAAGATTGAGGAGCTGCTTCAAAGAGAACAAAATTCTCCGGAATCTCAGATTAGAGAGATTATCGCTAAAAGTTTAGAAAAGAACAGACTTGCCCCTGAAGAGACAGCAGCTCTGCTTAATGTAAGTGACCCGGCATTGAAACAATTAATTAGAGATGGAGCTCACGAGCTTAAAAAGACAATTTATGGAAATCGTATTGTGCTCTTTGCTCCGCTTTATGTGGGGAATGAATGTATTAACGATTGCGTTTATTGTGGTTTCAGGAGTTCCAATAAGGAATGTATTAGAGCCACCTTGAGCCACGAACAATTAGTCCAGGAAACGCAATCTCTGGAATCAAAAGGGCATAAGCGATTGATTATGGTTTATGGAGAACATCCTAAATACTCACCAGATTTTATCGCACAAACTGTTCAAACGGTATATGATACTAAATATGGCAAGGGTGAAATTCGCAGAGTAAATATTAATGCAGCACCTCTGGATATAGAAGGTTATCGCATTGTAAAATCTGTGGGAATCGGTACTTATCAGATTTTCCAGGAGACTTATCATCAAGAGACTTATAAAACATTGCATCCCAGAGGTCCTAAAAGCAATTTCCTCTGGCGTTTATATGGTCTGGATAGAGCTATGAAAGCAGGAATAGATGACCTTGGTATCGGCGCATTGATGGGATTATATAACTGGAAGTTTGAAGTGATGGGTCTTCTCTATCACACTATTCATCTGGAAGAAACCTTTGGAGTAGGACCACACACTATCTCTTTTCCTCGCATAGAACCTGCTGTCGGAACAGAATTCACTCAGAATCCGCCCTATAAGGTTTCCGATGAAGATTTCAAACAGTTAATAGCCATTATCCGATTGAGTGTTCCTTATACTGGTATGATTTTAACAGCTCGGGAACCTGCAGAGGTTCGTAATGAGGTCATTGGTTATGGAATATCCCAAATTGATGCTGGTTCCAGCATAGGAGTGGGGGATTACAGTGCTAAAGATGAGGAATCAAGAAAGAAAAGCCAGTTCGTCTTAGGTGACACACGCAGTCTGGATGATGTAATATATGAACTCGCTCAAGAAGGGTATATTCCTTCATTTTGCACCAGTTGCTATCGTGCGGGAAGAACAGGTGAACATTTTATGGAATTTGCTATTCCTGGATTTGTAAAAAGATTCTGCACTCCTAATGCTTTATTGACCTTTGCTGAATATCTTTATGATTATGCCTCAGAGCGGACAAAGCAGATTGGATTTGAACTGATAGACCGTGAACTGGAAAAGATAGAAGACTTAAATATGAAACAAGCTGTGAAAAGTAAACTGGAGCAGATGAAAGAAGGCAAACGAGATCTCTATTTCTAACAAATTGGGGAAGTCATTAGATAAGTTTACTTAAAGTAGAAGGATATTTAAGATAAGAAGTTTGGATAGTCCAAACTTCTTTTGTTGGTATGGAGATAGTTTTTGAAATTTGAGAATATCAAACAATTTCAAAGATTATATTTCTAGGCTAGCTCGCCCTTATCTCCCACTTATCAAAAGAGCAAAGAAAGAGACAGGAGAGAGCCAAGGGAGAAGCTGGAATTAGCTGAAAAATAAACAGATAGCAAAATGAAAGACAACCATCAAAGCTAATTGATTGTTATTTAAATGATTATCCTTTATTTATCTTGTCTTAATGATGATTGCTTATATATATGTAGGACGAGACCTCTTTGTCTCACTAAGCCCTCAGGTTTTTCTTTCTTTAAGGAATAATGAATATAAACTTTATCTTAATAATACCTTAATAATAACAGACTTCTTGAATAATTCTCAGCAAACAAAAAAACCCGTATCCAAAGATACGGGCTGATAAAATTAGAGTTTTTGAACCAGTAATTTTTAATCAGTAGCTTCCTGTTCTACTTCTACATTAATATTCATATCTTCCTCTTCAGTTAAAGGTTGGATATCAATATTAATTCTAGTTTTAGCCAGTTCGGGATAAAAATCATCAATATATTCACGAATAGTGGTTTCAATATCAGTGTATTTATCCAGGATTTCCTGTGGAAATTGGACTTTGATATTGGTAGAATTTATAGTGTTGATTCCACTATTAATGCTCACTTTAGGTTTTGTTCCATAGACATTATTCAAGAAATCACCCAGCGATTTTGAAAGCTTCACCACTCCATTTATACGTTTATAAGCTTTTACTCCAAAATGAGCTGCCAGTGCTACTCCTGCGACGATAAGTGTATTTTTAAAGAATTTTTTCATTTTTTATACTCCTAAGATTTTATTTATATAATGATTTGATAGAGCCCCAACTACGAGTCTGAATGTGAACAGGTTGTTGAATTTGAAGGTCATTAGAACTTATAGGATTGATGGTATACTCTCCATAAGAAAAAGTAACAATACCAGAAATGTGTAGAAACTGCGTACCCATAGCGGGTAAACTGGTTTTAGTTCCAAAATTTCCCAGTGACACACTACAGGGACCACTTCCATCATTAGCCATAAACTTTCCATTTTTACTTTTGATACTGGAGACCGATACATTGATAAGACGGACATATACTCCCTCATAAGCTTCAGCTTCAAGGGGATTAGTCAACTGACTTGTGCTGATGATTATGGGACTGGGTAAACTGCGTTGCTGGTCTAATATTCGGTATGAGTTCAGATTACTAATACAAGTCATACCAAAGTATTCCGTTACTTCTCCGGATATACGCAAATAATTTCCAGTTTTAGGTTTATGCTCGGTATCCCAGACATAAATTCCTCTCCAGGCTCCACTAACTGGTTCTGAAAGGAAATAACCATCACCAGTGAAATTAACAGCAGTTACAATTCCTTCCACTGTAACCTGTTTACCCAGATAAGTTGAGGGATAGCTATTATCTGCACCACGAATATTAGTATACTGAATATCATATATAGAAATAGCATCTGCCATTATGCAGATAACGATAAACCCCATCATTAACCAACCAGTTTTCTTCATTAATTACCTCATATTTCTCCATCTATCTTTAATGATATTATTGTCAAGAAAAATAATAATTTGTATTCTGGATAAAGCAACAAATACTTTTTAATAGGAGAGATTCTATATTCTGCAATCATTTTTATCGGCAATAACTTAAATACAGTATGATGAAAAAAATCGGGACTATATAAACCTATGATAAAAAATTATTTAATTAAGCTAAGAATGATATTTTTTTGCTTTCGGATTTCGCCAGGTTTAGGGATATAAATCGGATTTTCAGTCCAGTAATCTAAACCAGTATAATACATACAGGTGCTTAATGTCATAGGAGTAGGGGTAAATTCTTGCACCTGTTCCACTTTTAAATTATGCTTATTCAGCCACTCACATAATTCATAAGCATCCTTAATGGTAGAACCTGGATGTCCAACAATGAGATAAGGGACAATTTGTCTCTTAATATTTTCTTCTTTACAGGCGGAAAAGAAAATTTGAGAAAACTTATCAAAGGAAGAGGTATCAGGTTTTTGCATTAATCTCAATATTCTGGGAACGCAATGTTCAGGAGCAAGTTTTAATCTTCCACTGGTATATTTTACCGCTAAAGCCTTTATATATTGAGGAGAAAGAATAGCAAGATCGTGTCTGATACCAGAAGAAATAAAGACAGATTTAACTTCTGGTATTTTTTCAATCTGAGACAGTACTTTTAAATGTTTATCCTGAGCTGGAGTTAAATTTGGGCAGATTGAGGGAAAGATACAGGAAGAACGTAAGCAAGAAGATGGAAAATCCAGGGAACAAGAGGAAGCATACATATTAGCACTTGGTCCTCCAACATCGGTAATAGTCATCTTATGTTTTCTTTTCTCCGTAATATTCTTTATTTCCTGAAGCAGAGAATCAGGAGAACGAGAGCTTATTTTCCGTCCTTGATGAACTGCTATAGCACAAAAACTACATCCTCCATAACAACCTCTATGAGCAGTTAAAGAATCCTTTATCTGTTCATACGCTGGAATCCTATGTCCTTGATAAATAGAATGTGGAGCATATTCAAAGGGAAGTAAATAGAGTTCATCCATCTCTTTTTGAGTTAGAGATTCCGCCGGAGGGTTATGTTTTATCCAGCGATTGCCATTTATTTGATAGATAGTTCTGGTCAAATAATTTTCTTCAAAGCTATGGGTCATCTGATGAAAAGTTAATTTATCCTGACAGGCAATATTATCAGGCAGAGTAATATCTTCAGATGAGGGAGGTTCTTTACTAAAAACAACCGTTCCTGCAAGATCTTGAAGTTCAGAAATTTTTTTTCCTGATTGCAACGCTTGAGCAATGTTAATAATAGCTCTTTCAGCCATTCCATAAACTAAAATATCAGCCTTAGTATCAGCTAAAAGACTGGCACGGACTTTATCTTGCCAGAAATCGTAATGAGCTATCCGTCTTAAGGAAGCTTCTATTCCACCCAGAACGATGGGAGTGTTTTTGGCGATTCTTTTAAGTATATTAACATAGATTAAACTTGCCCGGTCCGGTCTCAATCCTGAAATTCCATCAGGACTATAGGCATCATTATTCCTTTTTTTTCTTTGAGCGGTGTAATTACTCACCATAGAATCCATATTGCCAGCGGTAACTCCAAAAAAGAGAGAAGGAATACCCAAAGCTAAAAAATCTTTGTCGTTTTTTGGATTGGGCTGTGGAATGATTCCTACCCTAAAACCTGCGTTTTCCAGGACTCTTCCAATTATAGATGCTCCAAAACTTGGATGGTCAATATAGGCATCACCAGTAACAATAATAATATCCAGCTTGTCCCATCCACGAGCTTTGGCTTCTTTTAGATTAATCGGCAAAAAAGACATAGGATAAAATTCAGGGGCAGAAGATGTATTCTTTTGCCCCTGCGAAGTATGCTAACAGAATTTTGGTTCAGGAATTAACACGAATGATATTAATAGCTTGAGTGCCTTTATCAGTTTCCATCAAATCAAAAGTAACTTCTTCATCTTGTTCCAGAACTTTCAGTTCTCGGGGTGAATTCGTTACTATAGATTTCCAGTGAACAAAGTATTCTTTATTATCATCCGTGATTATAAAACCATAACCTTTATTCTTGTTAAACCATTTAACTTTTCCTCTCATAAGGACCTCATACATTATAATATTTCCATAGATAATATAAGCCTATTTTGGTCAATACAAAAGATTAAATACATATATAAATAGTTTTTTTATTGACGATTAAAGCCAATTCCCTAAAATGATAAAATAGATTATATTATATTGAGTTTCATTATCTTATAGACTAAAATCAAGATAGAAAAAATGATTAATTCAGTCCGATTTTAGTACAGGAGTTTTATTCATTGAGACAAAATTTAATTAAAAATTGGTTGCCTTAGTGCTCGTTACATTATCTTCTCTTGATTTACAAGTATTAAATAAAGGATAATGCACTATGAGTAGGTCCCGATATGATATTATAGCTCGTTCTCCAAGCAAAGAAGGTCTTTCTTTTTGTCCAGTATGGATAAATCCAGATTTTATGTTAGCTGTACAAAATCTTCATAACTGTGAAGCAAAACAACTTGTCTGTTATAAAGGTGATGAGATAAAGGCAGTTATGCCAATCTATGAAAAGAAAAAATTGGGAATCAGTTATATTATCTGTCCAGTGAGCTCCTATTATCAAGGATTATGGTTTTACAATTTAGGAAATAGAGGAGAAAATCGTAGGCTATTGGATGAACTAAATATCAGCTCTGAAATAGCAATATGGTTGAATGCTCATTATAGAAAGATGCAATTCAAACTGATGCCAGAAAATTATGATGTGAGAGGATTCACCTGGAAAAATTTTAAAGCAATCCCTTTATATACCTTTACTTATGATTTTCAGGAACCGCTAAAAATCTTATATGATGAGAGGAAAAGATTAATTAAAGCTTCTGCTTATAATTATCAGTTAGACGAGCAATTATTTCCCGAAGAGTTTATCCATTTGCTCAAGATATTATACCAACGAATAAATAAAAATTTAGGTTTATCTTATAATGCGTTTCAAAATTGGATGGAGGATTTATATCGGCATAATTTACTTTCTCAGTTCAACCTTAGAAGAGAAGGGAAAGTGGTGAGTTCAAATATAGTTTTGGTTGGGAAAGAAGATAATAGAGCATATTCTATCTTACAAAGTACCCTTCCAGAAGAGATGAAAAATGGTGCCAGCATTGTTCATTATCTAAGTTTCATAGAAAGTCTTAGAGGAAGATTTGATAAGATAGATTTCTGTGGTGGCAATACTCCTGATGTAGCAAGATTTAAAGCGGCAATGGGATTTAAATTAGAGTTGTTTTTTATGATAAAAAAGTGAGAAATATTATGGATAAAATAGCAGTTTTAGAGGGTGGAATTTCTCCTGAAAGAGAAATCTCACTAAGAAGTGGTAAAGCAATTGCTAAAGGCTTGCGAGAAAAAGGATACGAGGTTATAGAGCTTGACCCAGCAGATTATTCTGATTTTTACTCATTAATCAGCAAACTTAGAACGGAGAAAATTTCTATTGTGTTTATTGGTCTTCATGGAGGAACTGGAGAAAATGGTGAATTACAAGCGGCTCTTTCTCTTGCTGGGATTAAATATACTGGTTCAGGTCCTAAAGCCTGCACTCTCACGATGGATAAATATGTTTCAAAGCTTATGGCTTTGGATGAAGGCATACCAGCTCCTGAATATATTCTTATGAGGGAAGATTTACTAAATGATTATCAAGATCCGACTGATTTTTCCGCAATAGAGGCAAAGCTCGGTCTCCCTATAATAGTTAAACCTAATGACAGTGGTTCTTCTGTTGGAATAAGTATAGTAGAAAAATTATATGATTTGAAGGATGCAGTAAAAGTTGCTTTAAACTATTCTGATAGTGCTCTCTTAGAAGAGTACATTCCCGGAAAAGAATTGACGGTAACAGTTCTAAATGGACAAGCCTTGCCCCTAATAGAAATCAAACCCTTAAATGGCTGGTATGACTTTAACAATAAATACAGCAAAGGGCATTCTGAATATCTTTGCCCAGCTCCAGTAGAAGAATCAGTTTCTCAACTCATTCAACTTTATGCTGAAAGATTATGGAAGGTTTTTGGATTAAAAGGATATGCCAGAATTGATTTTCGCTATGATGGAGAGAAACCTTATTTCTTGGAGGTTAATACTTTACCTGGAATGACAGATTTAAGTCTTACTCCTATGGCAGCAAAAGCAATGGGAATTAACTTTCCAGATTTAGTAGAAAAAATCGTTTCTCTAGCTAAAAATTAATAAAAATTATTCTCTTTCCCGTTTTCAATAATAAAATAAAACTTTTTTAATCCTGTTCAAATGGTATTCCTGCTTCTTTTAGAGCATTAATCAAATTATTTCTAACTGAAGTTAATTTCTTCATTTTTTCTGACCAATCCGCATAATGATAACGTTCGCTCACCTCTATTACCTTATGACCTCTAAGATGAATCTCAAAAGCTATCTTGCTGTATTCAATTGAGTCATTTTCTAAACCTAAATCACGTATTCGGGAGACTCTACGGACTTTCTCCAATTCTATGATTTTTCCATCGTGCAGAATAAATTCCATCAAAACCTCGTTGATTTTAAAACATATTAATGAAAGAAACGATAATGTCAATAAATTAATTGTTAATTTTTAGAATGAATTTTACAATATATAGAAAATTTTCCACAGTTCTATTTTGATTGGATAAGAAATTCTAAGATTAATAGGAAAATCTTCAATAATTCAAATACTATTTTATCCAAGCCTTATTAAGAATACAAAAATTTAAAATATATTGATATTCAATATGTAGTAGGAATAGAAAGATTTTATGATTGACAAAAATGAAGTATATAAAATAAGGAAATAAATTAGGATTTTATAAAGAGAAAGGGAAAAATAATGGTCTTATATACTGTATCTTTGGTCATTCATATAATTATCTGTGTTGCATTGGTATTTGTGATTTTAGCTCAAACTTCCAAAGGTGGTCTGGATGCTAACTTAGGTGGAGCAGCAATGAATGTTTTCGGAGGTAGTGGTGCTTCCAAATTTTTAAGGAAGTGGACTCAGATTTTAGGTGTTTTATTCGTGATTTCTTCGCTTTTTTTGGCGGTTCAAGTTACCAAGACAAACCAGGCAAAAGCTCCTAAGATTTTAGAAGAACAATTTGGCGAAACTTCCAAAGCTCCAGCTGGGGCAACATCAAAAACAACTACCCCAACTACTACAACACCTAATACCAAACAGACAGAGACCAAAACAAGTGAGAGTGCTTCTCCGTCTCAGAAAACAACAGAAGATTTAGGAAAATAAATTTTAAATATGCAGAAGTGGTGGAACTTGGCAGACACGCAAGACTAAGGATCTTGTGCCTGTAATGGGTGTGCGGGTTCGAGTCCCGCCTTCTGCACCATACTTAAAGCTCTCCAGATTTGGGGAGTTTTTTTTATTCTTAATTCCTTCCTAAAATAAAATTTCTGCTTTATGAAGTTGTTAAGGATTGACTACTGTTATGTTACTAATAGCACTGGCAAATACTATCTAATCAATAGACCATAGAGACAATATTGATTTTTAATAATGGTATATCTCAGCTTTTTTATTGACTGAATAGTAAATTTCAAAAATTGTATTATAAATTTAAAACTAAATATTGGAGGTTTGCCATGTTTGGCAAAATGAAAACTGATTTACAAAAGATGCTGGAAGAACTTAAGGAACAAGGTCTCTACAAGAATGAACGAATTTTGACCACACCTCAAGGTGCTTCCATTCGGGTCAGCACTGGTCAAACAGTATTGAATTTTTGTGCCAATAACTATCTTGGATTAGCGAATAATCCAGAAGTTATAAAGGCAGCTCAAGAAATTATGAATGATTGGGGTTATGGATTGGCATCAGTTCGTTTTATTTGTGGAACTCAGCAAATTCATAAGGATTTGGAGCGCAAAATATCTGAATTTTTAGGCACTGAAGATACTATTTTATACGCAGCTTGTTTTGATGCAAATGGTGGCCTTTTTGAACCGCTCCTGGATGAAGAATGTGCTATCATATCGGATGAGCTTAATCATGCTTCTATTATAGATGGTGTCCGTCTCTGCAAGGCTCAACGATTTCGTTATAAACATTCCAATATGGAAGAACTTGAGAACATCCTGAAACAAACTCAGAATTTGAAATATCGTTTAATTTGTTCTGATGGTGTGTTTTCTATGGATGGTGATATGGTAAAGTTACCTGAAATTTGTGATTTGGCAGATAAATATGATGCCTTAGTAATGATTGATGATTCACATGCCACTGGATATATTGGACCTAATGGACGTGGAACTCCTGAATATTATGGAGTTCAGAATCGGGTGGATATTTTAACCAGTACTCTGGGTAAAGCTATGGGTGGCGGTAATGGTGGTTTTACAACAGGTCGTAAAGAAATAATAGAAACTCTCCGTCAGAAGAGTCGTCCTTATCTTTTTTCTAACTCATTAGCTCCAGCTATTGTTGGTGCAAGTATGAAAGTGATAGATATGTTATCAACTTCCTCTCAACTGAGAGATCAACTCTGGGAAAATGCGAAATATTTTCGTGAAGAAATGACAAAAGCTGGTTTTGACATAGTAGAAGGGAATACGGCAATTGTCCCGGTAATGCTTTATGATGAGCCTTTATCAATGAAAATGGCAGATATGTTACTGGATGAAGGAATCTATGTTATAGGTTTTGTTTATCCTGTAGTTCCAAAAGGCAAAGCTCGCATTCGGGTTCAGCTTTCTGCCGCACATAATAGAGAAGATTTAGATAAAGCCATAACTGCGTTCAAAAAAGTTGGAAAAGAATTAAATCTCATTTAGGGAGAAGCTTTGCCAACGGGCAATCTCTATCTTGTTCCAGTTCCAATTGGGAATTTAAAAGATATAACCTTAAGGGCACTGGAAGTCCTGAAAAAGGTTGAAATTATAGCTGCAGAAGATACGCGAACTACGCGTTCACTGCTCTCACATTACCAGATAAAATCTGGCAGACTTATTAGTCTGCATAAATATAACGAAAAGAAGCGTATACCGGAGATTCTTGAACTTTTAGAACAAGGCAACGATATTGCCGTTGTTTCAGATGCTGGAAGTCCAGGAATCTCCGATCCAGCTTCTTTACTTGTTCAAGACGCTATTAGCCATCAAATAAATATTATTCCACTTCCTGGCGCTACTGCTATCATACCTGCCTTAACAGCATCTGGTTTTAATACTGAAAGTTTTCTTTTTCTGGGATTTTTACCACTAATTAACAAACACCGAAAAGAAATACTAAATCTCGTCAAAAACTCTACGCATACGGTTATACTATATGAGGCACCACACAGGATAAAAAAGACTTTAACGGAGCTCGCTGAATATATTGACAATAGAAGAATCTGCCTAGCACGAGAAATTACTAAAATATATGAAGAGTTTATTAGAGGTAGTATACAGGATATGATCACCCAATTTAATATAAAAGAAAAGGGTGAATTTGTGATTGTTGTTGAAGGCAAAAGGCGTTCTGAGGAAATAGATACAAGTGAAATAAATCAATATATAAAGGAACTTCTTGGTCAAAGCTTAAGTTCTAAAATAATAGCTCAGAAGGTTGCAGATAGATTTGGGATAAGCACAAATAGAGCATATAGTATGGTGCTAAAACTGAAAGGATGAAATTTATGGACCTGGCACTTATTTTTGATTTTGATGGAACTGTCGCTAATTCTATTGAAGCTATTTTGCAGTTAATAAATAAACTTGCTCCTAGTTATGGATTTGAGACACTTTCTCAGGAAACTTTCAATTCATTAAGGGACTTACCTATCCCCAAAGCCTGCCGAAAATTGCATTTTCCTCTTGCTAAACTACCTCAAGCTATAGCAACAGTTTTAAATGAATACAAACATATTATTTCAGACCTAACTCCCTGTCCTGGTATTGATTTAGTGATTAGAAAATTAAAAGAATGGGGAATTGTATTAGGATTGATTAGTTCAAACGATACAGAACATATTAATAACTTTTTGAAGCGTAATAACCTTGATTGTTTTGATTGGGTTGAAGGGACAAAAGGAATCCTGCGTAAACACAATAGTATCAGTGCTCAGATAAAAAAACATCAATTGAATCCAAAACATACTTTTTATATTGGAGATGAAGTTAGAGATATTAAAGCAGCTCATCGTAGCAAGGTTAAGGTTATTAGTGTAACCTGGGGGTTGCATTCAGAAGAAAATCTACTTCGTCATAATCCAGATTTCTTAATTAGAAAGCCAGAAGAGCTATTAGACCTAGTCCAGAGCTTAAAATCTAGTTTATTATAGAAAAAATTGCACTATAAACTTGACAGAAATATCTAAGTTCTGTATTTATGCAAAATATAATTTTGATTAATTCCCTAAAAGGAAGGAGATAACGATGAAACGCTTTCTTTCAATATTTTT
>MTKZ01026055.1_pt1 | contig 30878 bp, 29 predicted proteins | sample 1042781 | NCBI WGS metagenome assembly MTKZ01 (sample SAMN06212207, study PRJNA360539) | anaerobic digester metagenome | biome: Wastewater treatment plant; material: sludge; isolation source: anaerobic digester fed with sludge from wastewater treatment plant | place: Denmark: WWTP Viborg ...
ATCCAGAAAAGAGCGGATGGGGTGATAAGGGGAGAGGAAATAAGACAGAATGACCGTTATGAACACCAGAAAGGTCAGAAGATTAAAGATGACCTGGACAATGGAGATGAGGATGTTCATATGTTGTATTATAGCCTAAATGGTTAAAATGCAATGCCAATTATTGTAGTATTTGTCGTGTTACTGAGGCTTTACGGGTCGCGGTCCAACGATTGAGGTGCCGACCCGCACCAGGGTGGCGCCCTCTTCAACCGCAATCTCAAAGTCAGAACTGGTGCCCATTGAAATTTCACCCCATTTGTGGGTGGGGAACTGTTGATTTAAGTATGAAGCGAGGCGGCGCAAGCGGATGAAGAAGGGGCGAACATCTTCAGGACAATCAAAAATCGGCGGCATTGTCATCACCCCGTTAACTTGAAGCTGCTGACAGGCAAGAACAGCCGCAATATCTGGCAGCAACTCACTCCAATGAGATTCGTCCCAGGCAGAGAAACCAAACTTTGATTCTTCGCCGCTGACGTTGAATTCTAATAAGACAGGCAGGCGTCGTTGACTTTCTGCGAGAATACGATCTAGTTTTTGAGAGAGAGAAACACTATCCAGAGCCTGAAAACAATCAAAGTGTTCGCAAACCAAACGAGCTTTACGGCTTTGGAGGTGTCCAATCATGTGCCATTCAACACTCGAGCGATACATCTCAAGCGCGGGAAGCTTGGATATTGTCTCTTCGGGATAATTTTCACCCAGTATTTTTGCGCCAGCCTGGATGGCTGCTTCGACAACGGTAATGGGCTGTGCTTTGGTTACAACAACCAGTTTTACNNCCATGCTCACCGCGGTGAGAATACCAATCTTCCAAATGGCAGGCGGTACACTCCCCGGCAATACTCACAGTATTCACGCCAGATTCGTTCAGGACTATCTTGTTTGCCATCCAGAGGTTTAAGTGTGTACGGCTGTTAACTGAGATCAAGACTTCATCTGAACGCGCCCCAAAAGTCTGGCGGACTTGCTCAATCACATCTGGACCTACTTCGTAGTGATCGGGCCCAATTGAAGGGCCAATGCCAGCCCAGATATCGGCTGGAAGGCAGCCGTAATGCTTCTGCATGGCCAACACAGTAGCTGAGGCAATTTTCTTGACGGTGCCCTGCCAGCCAGCATGGGCAATACCGACTACCTGTTTCTTTGGATCATAAAACATCACCGGCACACAATCTGCAAAACGCATCATCAGAGTGATTTCCGGATTATTGGTAATGATTGCATCGGCTGGTTGATGTTGTTGATCCAATGGGCGCGGGGCATCTGTGACAACGACTGTTGCACTATGGACCTGCCACACATCAAATATAGATTCTACGGGACGACCAATTGCCGCAAAAACCCGCCGCCGGTTTTCGACCACATTGGTGCGAATATCGCCGACAGTGCCGCCATGATTGAGCGATTCCCAGGGCGCCGGGCTGACGCCCCCGCGCCGCGTGAAAAAACCATGTAAAACCGGGAGGGCCTCAAATTCATATGCACGCAGTTCGCCGTAATCCCGCCAGGTCATCAGGAAACAACCTCTCGGGTACGCTGGGCTTGCGCATATTTCCAGTCCACCATCTGGCGGGTTTCGCGCATGCTTTCTTCAATGACTGGGAATAAATACCAGGCTGTCATGATGCCAAACAGGGTACCAGTCAAAGTTCGCAAAAAGGGCGTGCTCTCACGAATCGGCAAAGAGAAAGGCAGCCAGCTCAACAGGCCCGGCAGTTGGGATCCGCCATCCAAGGCTATCGGGACGATACCAACAATCAACCACCATTTCCAGGAAAGCCCTTTCCAGCGACGGCCGGTTAATGCAAACAGAATGCCGAATAACGTCATACTGCCATAAATCGCCACATCACGCTGACACAGAGCCACTTTATATCCCATTCGTTCATCGCCCAGCATATCGCGCGCTTGAATAATAAACGCGTTTGAAGTGGATGGGTCCTCTGATAAACGGATGCCCTCTTTGCCAATCCAGGCTTCGTATGAAATGATGTTGTCCATTTCGGCCAGTTCGCTGGGGTAGAAGCTCTGTTCGCCAAACAAAAACCAGGAGCGGAAAGCAAATTGGTGGCATAAAGGTGCGTAGATTTTATATATAATTCGGGCAGGGGCAATCGCGCCGGTTTTCATTAAAGCGGGAGCCAGGAATGGCAGTCCTGTGTACACGGCCAGGGCCAGAATAATGACCCACATATAATGCTTGCTCAACCAGAGGCTCAGGCGGTCACCGTTTGTCACAGTGACGCCAGCAGATGCAGGGGCGCTGCCGTCAATCCGCTGGAGCGCGGATTCTCGATCTTGGGCTGCCCTAAGAGCAACCTCAATCTCCTGAGGTGTAAACTGGCCTTTCAGTTGATAAGGGCCAATTTGTAAAATTGGCAACTGGGCATTGGATTCAATGCCAACCGCAGGGGACTTCGTTCCATCCATCAAAACAAGTTGATGCGGCATACTGGTCTGTAAATCTGCAAGGGTTTGCTTGATTTCAACAGTTCGATCCTCATCGCCAGGTTTGTAATACAACGTTACAATAATGGTCATTAATACCTCTTATAAGCCAAAATCAACTCCGGGCGCTAGCAATGCCAATTGTTGAAAAATACCCAATATCATCATCACGCCCACCACAATTAATATAATCCCCATTGCGATTTCGATTAAGTGAAGCAGCTTTTGATATCTGCGCAGTGCAATTGTGACCCAGCCGACACTTAGCGCCGCAGCCATCNNGCCGACACTTATCGCCGCAGCTAAAAATGGGATAGCCAGGCCAAGGGAATAGGCCGTCAATAATAATGCGCCCAGCGGGAGGTTGGCCGTATTCATTGCCAGAGTTGCGATTGCGCCCAGGATTGGGCCAGTACACGGCGACCAACCCGCAGAGAATACAATGCCCATCAGGAAGGATGAGACAAAGCCACCCTGACGATCCAGACGGGATTGCGGGCGCAGATCGTATTCCAGAAAAGGCAGGCGCAGCAGACCGGTCAGATGCAGGCCAAACAGTAAAACAATGAGGCCACCCAACCGGGCCAACCAGTTACGGATATCATACAGCAACGCGCCAAGAGCAGAGGCTGCCAATCCGATCAGGATAAAGATCACGCTGAAGCCCAGCACAAAAGCAAAGCCATGCCAGAGCGTCAGCCAGCGGTCGGGTTGTGCATCGGCCTGATTGGAGCGAATGGCGCGTCCGCTGAGATAGCTGACATAGGCAGGAACAAGCGCAAGGACACAGGGGGAAAGGAAAGACGCCAGTCCGGCCAAGAATGCTAACCCGATGGTCACATCGGCGGCCATGGGCCTATTCCTCCCGCACAATTACGCGGGTTACATTTTCGTATCCAGACACTTCAATTTTGCCATCGTCATATGGTGATTGTGGCAAGGACCAGCGATAAACAAATCGGGCATCATCTGGGCGGACGTTCACGCAGCCGTGCGACATTGGTTCGCCATAATTGTTATGCCAGTAAGTAGAGTGGATGGCAACGCCACCTGTAGCAAAAATTGAAGTCCAGGATACGCCTAATAACTCATAGCCAGATGCGGCGCTGCCGCCGCCCATGTGCAGGGATGTGTACTTCCGATTAATCACATGGTTTTCGCCCAACGGCGTGGCCCAACGGTCCACCACATTTCCAGAGGCATCAAATTTCGCGCCAGAAGAAATCCGACAAAAATACACTTCGGAGCCGCCTTCAAAGCAGGCTAAAGTCTGGCGGGTCAGGTTGATCAATACATATTTGTCCGTTACTTCTGGACGGATAGGAGCGGTATCTTCAGGCGTGATGGGACGAAGTGCCTCAGCGGGCACCCAGAAAACATCGCCATAGCTGCCATGCTTCTCGCGAACCCGGTAAAGCACCATGCCCAGAGAGTTCGTCTGGATATCGTCCACCCAATAGACCTGGCTGTAATATAAACGGTAGCGGTCTGGGGCCAGTTCTTTTAGCAGGGGCGAGGCCGGGTTGGCGGCATCCAGATAAAACTGGGCATAGGGAACCGTGATTTCGGCCCACATGCCACGCCCGGCTGCGCTGGTGGGCAGTTCCGTCAGGGGCGCGTTGGGCTTGTTCCATACGGGCTGCACCAGCGGAGCTGGCAGATAGCCATCCGGGGTCTCTATCCAACGCCGATTGGTGGGGAACATGGGGAATGGTTCGCCCATCACCTCGCGCTGCCAGACAACCACGGCATCATCATACAATGTGCTCACTGTGGTGCTGTCGGGTGAGGGTTTAGCTTTTAAGTCCAAACGAGACAGGACGCGTCCCAAACGGGCAGACTCTGGAAAAGTCTGGAATTGTTCAACGGTCCAATGTCGCCAGGGACGCATGCCAAGAGCGGCGGCACCGAGCAGGCTGAGTTTTAGAAAATCTCGACGAGAGATAGGGTGATCATTCATGGGCGTTAAGATACCTGTTTCGCAGGGTTTTGTCAACCAAAACTGTCAGATTAGAGCGCTAATTGAAACGCGCGTGACCAGATGAGCTGTTTGACTTTCTCGATTTCGGGGCCCCACCAGGCATCGCCGGGTTGATATGGAACAGCTTGGCGCAATGTTTGATGAACCTGGGCGGTCCCCTGCCCCAAAACGGATCCCGGTCGCTGGCGCAACCGCAGGTCAAGCGCGCGGGCGGCGGTATACAGCTCAATAGCCAGTACATGGGCCGTATTATCCAAAATCTGTCGGGTATGTCGAGCAGCGGTCATTGCATTGGCATTGTGGTCCTCTTGCTCGCCAGAGGTTGGCAAGGAGTGAACCGAATCGGGGTGGGCAAGAGTCTGGTTTTCCAGCACCAGTGATGCGGCGGTGTACTGAGGCATCATCAAGCCAGAGTTCAATCCAGCGGCTTCAGGTGTATCCACTAACATGGGAGGAAGGCCGTCGTTGAGCTTGCCATCCGTCAGGCGGAACACTCGACGCTCGGCAATGGCGGCCAGTTCGGACAGGGCAATCCCAAGGTAATCCATCACCAGGCCCACTGGCTCACCGTGGAAATTGCCGCCAGAGATTGCATCGCCCGGGGCAAATAAAAGCGGATTATCAGTTGCAGCGTTAATTTCACGTTCGACAACCTGGCTGACAAACGCCAAAGTATCGCGCACGGGGCCGTGAACCTGAGGCGCGCAGCGGAGAGAATAGGCATCTTGAACGCGCCCGGCGGCATTCATCAGCGTACTTCCGGCAGTAAGCTGTTTAACATGGTCGGCAACAGCAATTTGTCCAGGGTGATTACGCGCCGCATGCAAGCGCGGGTCAAAAGCCGCAGTTGTTCCCAACATGGCCTCCAGGCTCATCGACAAGCCCATATCAGCCACTTCAACGAGGTAGGCAGCATCCCAAACCGACAGGGCGGCAAGCGCAGCCGAGAAGGTGGCGCCATTATTCACAGCCAAGCCTTCCTTAGGACCCAACACCAGTCGGGGAATGCCAGCTTCAGCCATGGCGGCCTTGCCAGTCATGACCACGCCGCCATATTCGGCCCAGCCCGAATCCTCTTCGCAATCCAGATGATCGGTGGTCCACACCAGCGCCATATGAGATAAGGGGCCAAGATCGCCCGAAGACCCCAGGGAGCCCTGCGATGGGACAACTGGCGTTACACCCCGATTCAGCATCTCCAAAAGAGTCTCGACAACCTCCAATCGAACACCCGAGCAGCCGCGCGCCAGCGTGTTTGCGCGCACCAACATGGCACCGCGCACAACTTCGGCGGGCAGGGCCGGGCCTGTTCCAATAGCGTGGCTTAAGATTAAATTGCGGCTCAGTTGAGCGCTCTCATCAGGTCGGATGCGGCGGTCAGCAAAAATGCCAAAGCCCGTATTGATGCCATAAACCGGGCGTCCGGTTTCCAGGATGGCATCCAGGCAGGCGCGCGATTCGAGAATAGCAGCACGCCCATTATCAGAAAGACGAACGGGTTCGCCTTCGCGGGCAATCCGCATAACCTGCTCCAGCGTCAAATGATGGCCATCAATTTCAATCATGGGTTCCTCGTTTTAGAAAAATAGATAGCCCAGCAGTACTGCCACAGCCGGGACGGTCAGATTATCAATATCACGGTAAGGGATTGACTCAACCAGTGTACAGACCAGGGCGATGATGGTTACTGGCCCCAGGTAAGACCAGTAGGGACCGGTAAAAGCATTTGCCAGAACATAAATCAATATGACCATTGCCGAAAATACCCACCCCCCAATCAGCATGGACAATGAACCTAGCCAGGATTTCGCTTTAGACCATGGCAGACGTCCACTTATAAAGCGTTTGCCGATGATATCAGCAAGGCCATCACCGCCGCACAGCATCATCAGCGCAATGATGCCGACGGGGTTGTCCTTCCAAAACAAAATGGTCAGAAGAACGAATACTATCCCATAATATAGGGGGCCACGTAAAATTTCGTGCCGGTCGCCATGCCGGCTCATAGCTGCAACGGCAGCCTGATCTTTGATGACCCCAATGCCCACAAGGAAAAATTGTGCGGTGATTGCCAGGGGAATCAGCGCGGCCAGCCAGCGCGCGGATGGAATATCTGGGAAAAGAAGCCAGCAGAGCACAAAAATTGGGCCAGTGCCCATATGGATTATTTTTCGACTGAGCGGGCCGCTGATCCAGCCACGATGGGCCAGCGCATCCATGACACGAAGCCAGCCCAAGGCAATAACAAACGTGACGATCAGGGCAATCCAAACGTTAGATATCAATTTTCTACTCTCGATCTACCCGACGTGAGCGAGCAGCTTCGCGTTCTTCATCCCGTTTAGCTATTTCGTGGCGCTTATCATACAGCTTTTTACCTTTGGCAATGGCTATTTCAAGTTTGGCGCGGCCGTTTTTAATGACCATTTGAACAGGGACGATGGTAACGCCCTTCTGGCGAACAGCGTTAAACAGCTCGCGGATTTCACGACGATGCAGGAGCAATCTGCGGGGGCGGAGAGGGTCATGGTTGAAGCGGTTGGCCGCTTCGTAGGGGGCCACGTGCGCATTCATCAGCCAGGCTTCATGTCCATCTACCTGAACATAGGCTTCGGACAGGCTCACCTGTCCTGCCCGGATGGATTTAATTTCACTGCCCTGAAGGGAGATCTNNCGATTGGTTGCTACAACTTTGACATCCATAGGTTGGATTTTACCTCAAAACTAACCCCACCGGGCGATACTGAAGCCAGTCAACATGCGAATGGCGCCTAAAACAATGAGCGCGCCCGATAATCCCAACCAGTTGCCTACCAATGGGCCAATGATTGAGGCAACTAAAATTGCCGCATTTGCGCCAATTGTGAACCAGGCCAGATGCGCCGGGCGATCTGCGGGCGGAACATTTTCAAGCAGATAATTATAGTAAGCGCCACCAGCCACCGACCAGGCAAACCCGCCAACCAATGACGTAATCAGGTAAAGCGTTGGGCCTGTGGAGATGCCCAATAAAACGGGATAGATACCCAACATTACCAGGCCAACCCCAGTCAAAATGCGGTTGCCCCAGCGTGCAGAGAGACGCGCAAACTGCAAAGAGCCGATAAAAACTGTAACATAAAAAAGGGCAGAGCCCAGACCGATGATCTGATCACTTAATTTAAGAACATTTACTGAAAAAGCCGGGAAAATGGGCGCCGGCAAATATTGCGCCAGATGAAAAGCAATCAACAGAAAAAGCACTCGTCCAAAAGGTCCGCGCAAGATATCTGTACGCAACTGCTGGCGCAGGCGGGAAAACCAATTTATGGAAATGCCATCAATTTCAGGTGGAATGTACTTTTCTGTTGTCGTGTGAACCCGAAACAGGTGGTAGGCGCTCATGGCAGCGCCCAAGAACCCGAGCCCAAAAACGACGACATAGCCCATTGGGAATGTTGTACTAACCAATACGCGGCCACATAATAGTGTGGCCAGGGTGGTGGTCACGGCAAACACGGCGTTGCGCACCCCAACCACGTATCCTCTCCATTCCAACGGAACAGCTTCGGCAAACAGGGCATTAAAGCCCATGGCAAGGGCAGTACCGGGAATACTCATGACCAGAGTTGCAAGAATGATGATTAGAACCTGGGTCTGGCCCCCAAAATTATCCAGTAAAAATGGCAAGGGAACATAAACCAGATAAACCATCCGGGAAAGGATGGCGGTCGTCACAACTGCCCCACGCGTCTGGCGGCGCCCCAGCCAATTGCCAGAGGGTAATGCAAAAATCAGGCTTATAATTGCAGGTGCGGCAGTAATGAGCCCCAACTGGCTGGTATTTGCTCCAATTCGGGCGGCATAGATGGATAGAAAGGCGATTGTGCTGCCGTTGAGGATGCCAAACCAGCCAATATCAAAAAAGAGATTACGAAAATTGGCCCGATCAGATTCGGGAACGGGCCTTGTGGGTTTTAGAAATGAGAAAAATCTACGAAACAATTCCGGCCTCCAAAAATAACTCACCCAGTGCGTTAAAGCGGCATTTTCTGTTAGACCCTACCGTTACTTTTTTGAACCATGGATCTTTTGGCGCCACGCCGAGACCTGTGATGAAGGCTTATCGGCGCTGGCAGAACGAGCTTGAGCGCCAGCCAGTGGCGTTTTTAGGGCGCCAGGCAACCGACCTGCTCCGGCAGGCCCGCTCCAATCTTGCTCAGTTTTTAGGGACATCAGCCAACAATCTGGTGTTTGTTACCAACGCCACTGTAGGACTCAATATTGTGGCTCGCAGCTTGAAACTGAGCGACCAGGATGAAGTACTGGCATCCGATCATGAATATGGGGCGCTGGATCGAACCTGGCACTTTCTGGCATTAAAACAACATTTCAAGTATATCAATCTTCCGGTATCCCTTCCAGTCACAAATCCGGCTGATTTTGTCGAAGACCTGTGGCGTGGTGTTAGCCGCCGGACGCGGGTTATTTTTCTCAGCCACATCACCTCCCCCACCGCATTGATATTTCCTGTTCGTGAAATTTGCCGGCGGGCACGCGAGGCAGGGATTTTGACTGTTATTGACGGTGCACATGCGCCCGGACAGATTCCGTTAATGCTGGACGAATTGGGCGCCGATTTTTACTCGNNTGGGGAATCTGCATAAATGGCTATGCGCACCCAAAGGGGCGGCTTTTCTCTACGCCCGCCCTGAAGTGCAGACGTTAATTGAGCCGCTGGTTGTGAGTTGGGGTTGGGAGAGCGAAACGCCATCTGACTGCCAATTTGTCGATTATCTGGAATGGATGGGAACGCGTGATCTGTCGCCGTTTTTGGCGGTCAAAGATGCTATCGAGTTCCAGGAGACCTATCGCTGGGATCAGGTCAGAGAGCGCTGCCACGCGCTGGCTGCTGCAACTCAAAAACAGATCGTGGAGCTTACAGGTATCCCACCATTGCAGAGCGGTCCAGATGTATGGTTTGCACAAATGATGACCGCCCCCCTTCCACCTCAGACAGATTTGGCGTGGTTAAAACAAGCCCTGTATGATACCTATCACATTGAAGTGCCCTTGATTCGCTGGAATGAGCAGGCGTTGATCCGGGTTTCTTTCCAGGGATATAACACTCAGAGCGATGCAGATCGATTGATTGCCGCTTTGAAGCGGCTTCTCTACGGCCAGTCAACTTGAGCGCCAGCGGCTGGCTTTGCGATCAATCTCACGGATAAACTGCTCTTTGCCGTCTGTATAGGCCACTGAGTCGTATGGGAATTGGGCGGCAAGTGCTGCTTTCAGGCGGCTGTAAGCTTCAGCTTCGGCAGGATGGGCGATCAAATAATCACGGAAGTTGATATGACGGACAATCTCCGGATTTCCAGTCAGAAACATGTGGACGTGGCAAAAATGCGTTTCGCCAGTAAATTTAACAAAATAGCGTCTGCCAGGGATGCCGTTTTCGCCACGCGGGGCATACCCCAAAGCTTCCATGCGTGGATTTAATTCATCAATTTCATCCAGGTTCAGCACTTCCGCCAGCAGATCAAGGGTGGGTTTTGCCATAATTCCTGGAATGGCTGTACTGCCGATATGATGAATTGCCAGGATAGACGCGCCTAGAGCGCGCATAATTTGAGCAGCCTCTTTGGTTGCCATATCTGCCCAGACTGGATCGTGGGGTACGATTTCAATTTTCCGCATGAGTGGAATCGCCTTCCGTCAAAACTGGGACAAGGATGTCGTCCATCAGATTCTGCAAATCCTGACCGTTCAAAAACGGCAACGAGGCTACCTTGCCATGAGCCATACCACGAAGCGGCCGCGACCAATGCAATACAGCGCGTGTATCTGCGGGATAGTGAGACTTACGGGCGCCGATATTCACCCAGCGAGTGCGGGATAAGGTTTGCTCCCAATCCTGCCAGGGGACCAAGTCGGGCGTCAGAGAGAAGGTGGAGAGGACAGAAAAGTACAACGTCAGGGCAGGATCAATTTTCGGCAGCATGGATTGGAGAAAATGGCGACTATCTTCCGTATTAAAAATGAGCCAGAGCGGCAGCAATCCCAGGCGTTCCACGGAGGTTACATCGTACTGCGAAAACATTTCTATTAATACGCCAGCCGGTTGACGGTCTGCTCGGCGCAGGCGTTGAGACATGGCATAGAACGCCAGTTTGGAAAAATCGTGAGGATGCGGCAGGGAAATACGGCGGAATTGATAGCCTGCTTGCCGACAAAACTGCTCCAGGGCTTCGGCTAAACCGGGCTCGCTGCCCCATTCAGATTCCGGGCCCAATTCCAGCGGGTAATCATCCAAACGCCAATTGGAGTGCTTGAGGCCAATACTGCGGCAGTATCGCTCCAGGCGTTCACTGCCTGACAAAAACTCTGCTGCAGAAATATCTCCCCAGCCGCCGACTTGAAAGACGCGCCGTTCTGCCAGACGGTAGCGTTGCCAGAGCGCCTGCCCCTCCAGATAAATTACTTCACCGCCGGGCAATAGTCTTTGGCGAATGAAATTGACGTAAGCTTCTGGTAAGCCCATCAACTTGAGGCGCAGATGATTGACACGGCGCGTTAACCAGCCATCATGGACGGGGTCATAATGTTGGATGGTCATAAGGCCAGGATTGGTATCTACGATCTGTTGGGCCAGGGCATTGGAACGATGCAGATATTCTTGAACATTACCATCCAGAGCCCCGCCGGCAAGCGTCAAGACAAAGGCTTGCGGCAGAAACGGTCCACCCAGAGAAACAGCCAGATGAGCAGCAGCGCCGCCAATCGGGACGCCGATTGTGATGGCCGGAAAGCGTCCTGGCAGGGCAACATAATCTGACAGGCGTTCCTTGATGAGGGTGTTCATCAAGGAAGCGTCAAGACTGGCAGGATTAAGCGCAATGGGGGCCTGGGCTCTTGGCATCACCCAGAGGGCCACCGAGCGCGGTAAGACTCCAAGGATATCCAGCGCGGCGCGCTGCCATCGAGCTAGAGAGTAAGCATCACAAAAATCATCCCGGAGGGCGGCGGCAACGGTGCGTGTGACCAGTGGCGATGAGCTTTCGGGGCTTTCTAGAGGAGACATTATGCAATCAGCCTGTATTTTCTGAATTGTAACCCGTATAATAGTGATTATACTCACAGATTGAGGTTGCCATGACAGAGATTTCATTAGCCTTAGGCGGCGGCGGTATTAAAGGGATTGCCCACATTGGAGTGCTGCGCGTATTGGAAAAGCATGGCTTTGAGGTCAAAGCTATTGCAGGAACAAGCGCTGGCGGTATCGTAGGGGCCACTTACGCTGCCGGCCTCACTCCCGATAAAATCGATCAAATCATTACTCAAGCAAATCAGAAAAAGCTCTTTGCCCGCGCCAAGCAGGAAGGGCCAGCGCTAATGGGCTTAAGCGGATTGTATGAGTTGTTGACAACGGCCCTGGGCGATATTACCTTTAACGAGTTAAAGATCTCCTTTGCTTGTACTTCGGTTGAGCTGGAAACCGGGCAGGAAATGATTTTGAATCAGGGGCGGGTTGTGGATGCGATTATGGCAACCATTGCTGTGCCAGGCATTTTTCCGGCAAAATGGATTAACGGTTTTCAACTGGTTGATGGCGGTATTATTGATCCCGTTCCTGTGGCGCTGGCACGGTGGCTGGCGCCTAATTTGCCCGTAGTTGCGGTTTGCCTTTCGCCAGAACAAAAAGAATGGGCGTATCTGCCACCTATTGACTTCACATCGGCACCGTTACCCAGGCCCATTGTGGAGCAAATTTCAAAGCTGCGCATCAGCCAGGCTTTTAGAATTTATCTGGAAGCAATGGAAATCACATCCCGGTCAGTAGCAGAACTACGTCTACAAATTGACACCCCTGAGGTGCTAATCCGCCCAGACGTAATCCGATTTGGTATTTTAGATGAAGTGGCGCCAGAAAAATTAATGGCGCTGGGTGAGCAGGCCGCTGAAGAAGCAATTCCAGAAATTCGAAAGGCGACAGCCTGGCCGCGCAAATTACCCCGATTATTCCGGCGGGCTAACGTGCCGGGGAAAATCTTGCCGGTCAATGAAGACGAGGACGAGCCAACACAATGAGTCGGGATTTACGTCGCTATCGACAGCAAACAACAACCCGATTAATATTTGGCGCTCTCCTGCTGCTATTTCTGGTTGGCGATGGCTTAATCTATCTGATATACGGCAAAGGGGCTGCCTTGATGGGATTATTATGTATTGGGGGTGCCTTCATACCCATCGGGGTCACCCTGTTGATTCTGCAGGGTATGGATTGGATTGTCAGGCGCGCCAACAAAGAGGACAAATAGATTCATGGGCACCGATATATTGCAGATCGGGAATTGGGTTGTGCGGTACAAAGCCACCGCGTCAAGTCAGAATGCCAATGTACTTGTTATGCTACATGGCTGGACCGGGGACGAGAACGCGATGTGGGTGTTTGCGCGCAACCTCCCCGATAATTTTTGGATTTTAGCCCCACGCGGGACCCAGACGGCAAATGAGACAGGCTATGGCTGGACCAGAATTAACGCAGGGTTCGTGGATTATCGGGCGGCGGCGGTCGATCTTATGCAGGGGATTAGCACCTGGTTTGAGGCTCTGCAAATCAAAGCGGGACCTTTTTCCGTATTTGGTTTCAGTCAGGGGGCGGCAATGGCCTTGTCTTTGGTGTTGTTATTCCCAGACCAAATCAAGTCAGCCATGAGCGTAGCGGGTTTCTTGCCAGCTGATGCCAACGACCTATCGATCAGAACGCCATTGAACGGCAAACCCATATATATCGCCCATGGCACACAGGATCTGATTGTTCCGGTTGAAAAAGCGCGTTCAGCAGCCAGGTTTTTGACGGACTGCGGCGCAGATGTGACTTACTGCGAGAATAACGGGGGCCACAAACTGAGCCTGGATTGTTTCAAGGGGCTGGAAGAATTTATTGTCCGGCACCATTAATCAACGGCGCTGGAGCAGCGCAAATAAACCTGTTACCACGCCGATAATCAACAAGATCAGAATAATCAGTCCCATGGGAACACCGGCTACCGTAGCGCTGCCGGCGTTTTCATTATAAGTTGGGATAATGAGCGGCGGTGGGGCTGTAAATGTCGGCAGGCGGGTCGGGGCGCTGGTGACAATAAACTGAGCCGCCATGGTAGGGTCAATAGTAGAAGTGACCTGCGGAGTCGGGGTGGCAGGGGGTTCAACAGCCGGAACTGTTCCGCCGGTAATGCCGACAAATGAAGCCCAGACCCATCCAGTACCTCCGGGGGCGCCAGGGTATTCGATCAGCACCCATTCATTGCCGGGTGTACGCCCCAGGGCGGGAACTTCCTGCCCCAGGACCAGCACGCCGACAATCGGCGCCAGAGTGCTGGGATAAGCGCGCACATTGGCGAAATTTTCGGTTTGGCCGGGCAAGACTGCCGCAACGGGGCCCTTTGGCGTGGAGGTAACGGTTGCTATCGATCCAGTAGGAAGCTGGTAAAGCCCAGAGGCCTGGGCGGTGAGCGGCAAAGCCAGTAGGAGCGTCATCCCGAGTAAGACAATTAGAAATAAGCCAAGAAAATGGTTGTTTTTCATCAATTCATCCATGCGATTGTTGTTTATTTTTTATCAATCCCGATTATAATCTGAAGTATGCAATCTCGCATTTTTCATGGTGATTTAAAACCTGCTGATCTTGCCCGAGCATTAATGGGCCATTTTCATCGCGGAAATTTACGCGTCCAACAAATTGGTGACCGAGAAAAAATCACGGTTCAAATTGCCACGACCAATATGCCCAGCGCTGGAGGGCAAACCGCGCTTGGCGTTGCCATTCAGAAAGTTGAAGATGGCATTATGGTCAGCGTGGGCAAACAAGCCTGGCTGGGTGTCGCTGCAAGCCTGGGGCGAACCGCGTTGCAGGCATTGCGCAATCCATTGAGTTTGCTTGGCAACCTGGACGATATTGCTCAAGATATTGAATATTTACGGCTCTCAGAAGAAGTTTGGGAAGCTATCGATTCCGCAGCCCGAGCAGCCGGGGTAAGCACTGAACTTTCAGAACGGCTGCGGCGGATGGTTTGTAATTACTGCAACACGGCCAACCCGGTTGGAGAACCCCGCTGTATTGCGTGCGGGGCCCCCCTGGGTGATGTTCAGCCCCGGACGTGCAAAAAGTGTGGATTTGTGGCTCGCAATGATGAGCGTTTTTGCACACAATGCGGACAACCCCTCTGAGGATTTTTTATGGAATTGCATAATGCCATTACCGACGTGCCAGGTATTCGTGTGGGGCACGCCCAAAATTTGGATGCGCTGACTGGATGCACGGTGGTTTTGTGCGAATCGGGGGCAGTTGGTGGGGTTGATCAACGCGGGGGGGCACCCGGAACTCGCGAGACCGATGCGCTCCGCCCGATGCACCTGGTAGATCAGGTTCATGGGGTGTTGCTGACTGGCGGGTCGGCTTTTGGGCTGGATGCTGCCAGCGGCGTTATGCGTTATTTGGAAGAGCGCGGGGTTGGCTTCAATACCGGCGTAGCCAAGGTGCCGATTGTGCCGGCGGCGGTCTTGTTTGATCTAGCAATCGGGCGAGCGGATATCCGCCCGGATGCGGCGATGGGATATGAAGCCTGCCAGAACGCGTCGAATGCGGTGCCAGCGCAGGGAAATGTTGGCGCCGGAACTGGCGCAACCGTTGGCAAAGTCCTGGGGCCCAAACAAGCGATGAAGTCGGGCATTGGGACAGCCAGTATGGATATTGGCGGCGGGATTATTGTTGGTGCGATTGTGGCGGTGAACGCATTTGGCGATGTGGTTGACCCCGAAAATCAACACATTATCGCTGGGGCACGATCGGTTTCAAGCGGACCGATCAAAATTGGTGCAACCGAATCGTTTGCGGATACATTGCAAACCATGAAAACCCTGGTGGGGCGCGTGGTGCTCGATTTTGCGGGGCGGCAAAACACAGTCATTGGTGTTGTGGCGACTAACGCGCGCTTGTCCAAAGAAGAAGTGAACAAAGTTGCGCAGATGGCCCATAACGGATTGGCGCTGTCTCTACGCCCAGCGCATACTATGATGGACGGGGATACCATTTTTGCATTGGCAACCGGTCAGCGGAAAGCCGATGTCAATATTGTTGGCGCATTTGCGGCGCAAGTGACCGCCCAGGCGATTATTCAGGCTGTTAAAGCAACTCAACCGGCTGGAGGTTTACCAGCTGCGAGTGCATAACAGGGCGTTTTATCTATAAATCTCATTCACAGGCAAAGGACCCATGCCCGAACATCCACTGCGAATTTTCTCCGGCTCCGCCCATCCCGAACTTGCTCAGGAAATTGCCAATCTACTTGGTGTTTTGGTTGGAAGATCAACAACCCGCCGATTGCCCGATTCTGAAATCCATGTGATGATCGATGAGGTTGTCCGCGATCAGGATGTCTTTTTGATTCAACCCTGCTGCGCGCCTGTGAATGATAACTTAATGGAACTGCTCCTCTACCTGGACGCGCTGCGGCGCGCCAGCGCTCATCAGGTTAATGTTGTCATTCCATATTTTCCATATGCCCGCCAAGATAGAATGGCAAAGGGCCGCGAAGCCATCAGCGCGCGCGTGGTTGCATCTCTGGTTGAGGCAATGGGGGCACGGCGGGTTCTGTTTGTAGATATTCATAACCTGGCTATTCAAGGCTTCTTCAATATTCCTGTTGACCCTGTCAGCGCGATCCCGGTGCTGGCGGATTATCTGCGAAAGCCTGAATACCATGACGCCGCCATCGTCAGTCCAGATGTTGGTCGGGCCACCATGGCGGGCAAATACGCCGAAATGCTCAATTTACCGCTGGTCGTAATGCATAAGCGCCGGGCTAATTTTGAAGAAACGAAAACAACCCATGTGGTCGGTGATATTAAGGGGCGGCGGCCAATTGTGATTGACGACATGATTGCTTCGGGCAGTGTGATGAAACAAATTGATGCGCTCTATGCGCAAGGCGCAAAAGGCAAAACCATTTTTGTCATCACCCACGGGGTTCTTCTGCCAACTGCGCTAGATATTTTGAATAAAGATGAACGCATCGAAAAGCTGGTGGTAACCAATACTATTCCCCTGCCAGTCGAAAAGCGCCACCCCAAGATTGAGGTGGTTTCAATTGCCCCGCTGCTAGCAGATATCATTCGGCGGGTACACCTCGGCATCAGTATTTCAGAGCGTCTGGTGCTGCGCTAAGAGATAATTCAGAAAGGATTATTCCATGATCAAAATTGTCGCTGATACCACTTCTTGCATTGCTCCAGAAAAAGCAGCAGAGCTAGGGATCGCCTATATTCCACAGATTATTATTTTTGGGGACGACTCGTACCGCGATGACAATGAGATGGACAGCGCTACATTTCTTAAGAGATTGCGCGCTTCATCCAGCCTGCCAAAAACAGCAGCACCGCCGCCGGTGCTTTACCAACCCATCTATCAGGAATTTGCGCAGCCCGGCAATACAATTTTTGTGATTTGCCCCTCGGCAGAAGTCAGTGGAACCGTGCGCAGTGCAACTGTTGCAGCGCAGGAGTTCCCCAAAGCTGACATCCGGATTATTGACACCCGCTCAATTGGGTCGGGCCTGGGCAGTGTGGTACTTCAGGCGGTTGAATGGGTGAAAGAAGGGGTAGATGCGGCAACTCTTGAATCAAATCTGCGCGATATGATCAGCCGTGAACATGTGTACTTTATGGTAGACACGCTTGAATATTTGTATAAAGGCGGCCGAATCGGCGGTGCCCAAATGCTATTTGGCAGTCTGTTGCAGGTTAAGCCAATTTTGACCGTCAAAGACGGACGCACTGAACCGGTTGAGAGCCAGCGGACCCATAAACGGGCGCTGGAGCGCGTGAAGCAGATGGTTTATTCAGACTGCCCGCATGGGCCACAAGCCCATATTACCATTATGCATGGGGATGCGATTGAAGAAGCCAGCAAACTGGCAGATGAATTGAAAGCCAACCTGGGGCTAACCGAGGTGCCGACCTATCAGCTTCCGCCAGCTATTATGGTGCATGCCGGACCGGGAACTTTGGCAATTAGTTATTTTGTAGAAAAAGCGAGCTGATCGCTGGAAGACTGGAATTTGTCGTTTCTTTTTGAAGATTCAACCCTGCTGGCAATCAACAAACCAGCAGGGTTGCGTTCTATTGCTGATGGATATGATGCCAGTCTGCCGAGTGTGAGGGCTCTTTTGAGTAAACGTTATGGGCCCGTCTGGATTATCCACCGACTGGATAAAGATACCAGTGGGGTCTTATTGCTGGCCCGGAATGCTGAAGCGCATCGGCAGATGAGTATTCAATTTGAAAATCGTCAGGTTCACAAAACCTATCATGCCGTTGTGCGGGGGATTCCTCCCTGGCGAGAGATAACCAGCAAGGAATCCTTGCGAGTCAACGGCGATCGAAAGCACAGAACCATCATTGACCCGGCTCTTGGCAGGGCAGCAAAAACAGATTTTGCGGTATTGGAACAATTTGGGGATTGCGCGTTGATAGCGGCAAGGCCGCGCACTGGCTATACGCATCAAATTAGAGCGCACCTCAGTGCGCTAGGCTACCCCATTTTGTCAGACGATTTGTACGGGATAAGAGGTGCCCCGCTGCCCGGGCCAGATGAACGCATATCACGATTGGCGCTTCACGCAGCCGGTATCGAATTCTCACACCCTCAAACAGGTCGGTTTATCTCAATTGAGGCGCCCTATCCGGCTGATTTTGCGCATCTGCTAATGACGCTAAAGCAATAATAAAAAACAGCGGGCGGCTTTATCAACCGCCCGCTGTTAATGTAAATCTTGTTACCTCGGGCTAAAGCGCCGGGGACGATTTCTTGCTTTGCAGAATAGCCCAAACAATCGCAGCGGTCAGCACCAGGGCGAGAGCCCAGCCACCCCAACCCAGGGTTTGGTGCTGAACAATGATCGGAGCCGCAAGCAGAGAGACCAGATTGACGACTTTAATCATCGGGTTCAATGCCGGGCCGGCTGTGTCTTTGAGTGGGTCGCCAACGGTGTCGCCCACAACGCCAGCCTTGTGGCGCTCGGAGCCTTTGCCAGTATTGGCAGCTAGGTCACGCGGCTCATCTTCAATAGCCTTTTTGGCATTGTCCCAGGCGCCGCCGGCATTGGCCATAAAGACAGCCAACAACTGACCGCTGAGGATAACGCCGGCAAGGAAGCCGCCGAGGGCCTCAACCTGGAGAACCAGGCCAACGACCAAGGGCAGTACAACCGAGATGATTGCCAGAGGAATCAGTTCCTTCTGGGCTGAGCGAGTGGAAATACCCACTACACGCGCATAATCAGGTTTTTTGGTACCTTCCCAAACAGCTTTATCGCGGAATTGTGCGCGGACTTCCTGGACAACCTGAGCAGCAGCACGAGTTACTGCCCGAATTGACAATGAAGAGAAGAGCCAGGGCAAAGCGCCACCGAGCAAGAAGCCGATAAAGACTTTTGTGCTGGAGATGTCGATTGCCGTCAGGGTTCCAGGGGCGACTTTGTTGATATCAGCCATGAAGGAAGCAAACAAACTGACGGCAGCGATGACGGCCGAGGCAATAGCAACACCCTTGGTAATGGCTTTGGTGGTATTGCCCACAGCGTCCAGGTCAGCCATAATCTGGCGCGCCTTGACTGTTTCAGGGTCGGTCATACCATGCCAGGCCATTTCGGCGATTCCATTGGCATTATCAGAGATGGGGCCATAAGAATCCATCGCAACGTTGTTGCCCGTGTGGCTGAGCATACCAATACCAATCATGGCAACGGCGTAAAGTACATAATTAGCGCCATCGGCTTCGTATAGGACCAGCGACAGTACAAAGGAGATCACAATCACAACCAACGCCCAAACCGAGGATTCCATACCAACCGACAGACCGGACAGAATGGTGGTGGCAGGGCCTGTATCAGTCGATTTGACAATATCCTGAACAGGAGCTTTCTTGGTCGCCGTGAAGTAGGAGGTCAGAGGATTGAAGGCAACCGCCAGACCCACGCCAATGGTGGTCAGCATGCCCATGCGCCAGTCACCGACATAAGTGATCGCAAGAATGAAGGCCCAGAGAATAGTATTGAACGAGGATACCTCGTAAGATCTGAACATCGCTTCTTCGGCATCGTGGGCTCGCAGGAACTTGATAGGGAACTTTTCCCAAATAGGAACTGTGAATGTTCCCAAAATTGAGCTCAGTACGCCAATTGCGCGAATAATCAACGGGTAAACAATCCAAACGATGCTACCTGTGCTTTCATAAAGCACCAGACCGAGGATCAGGGCAGAGACAATGGTAACTTCGTAGCTCTCAAAGATATCGGCAGCCATACCAGCGCAGTCGCCTACATTATCGCCAACCAGGTCAGCAACTACAGCAGCGTTACGCGGATCATCTTCGGGGATATCTTTTTCTACTTTACCCACCAGGTCTGCGCCAACATCTGCAGCCTTGGTATAAATACCGCCGCCAACGCGCATGAAAAGAGCAAGCAGGGTGCCGCCAAAGCCGAAACCAAGCAAGGCATCTGGAGCTGCGGTGCCGAAAATAATGAAGATGACCGTACCGCCAAACAGTCCCAGGCCNNCTTAATCGAGAGAGACTCATTGAAGTCGCGGCGAGCGGCAGAGGCAGAACGGACACTGGCCTGAATAGCCATGCGCATGCCGAGTTGACCCACCGTTAAGGAGAAGAAGGCGCCCATGAAGAACGCAATGGTGCGGCCGACAGAGACAGCGATAACAGCATTATCGCCGAAACGATCAACAGCCTCTTTAGTGGGTTCTACAACGTAGACACTCAGAAACAGTGCCACGCCGAGCAAGAGGATTGCCGGGAGGATTGTTTTCAACTGGCGGCTAAGGTAGCTATTTGCGCCAACTCGAATTGCGTCCCAGACTTCTTGCATCTTTGGTGTGCCCTTATCTTTCTTGAGCACGTTGCCCCGCAGCAGCCATGCATACAGCAGGCTGATAAAGGCCACAAGCAGCACACATAGAATAGCAATCTGCTCAAATGGTGTCTTGAGGCCGCGCTCTGCAAGACCAAATATGTCCATACTTCCTCCAAATTGATAGGGATTTAAAGAGACTAGATTATTTTACTTAAATGTGAATGATTGTCAATTGAAGATGGGCGAGAATTTATTCAGCCGAAAGATTAGTATTAGATTAGAATTTATCAACCTTATTGACTTTAGGGGGAGCGCAATTGTATAGTGTATTGCGGCAAACAATTGGCAGCAAGTGGTCTGACAATTGCTCCAAAGCAATATGGGCGGGCTGCTTTTTATAATAACCCCGATTCGGTAACTGAGGTGCGAAGGATCTGCTTGATCAGAGCCAATCGGAAACAGTTGAGAGATTGTCACTATTTGAGTCAGTGCCATTTTGTGCCAAATGGCCTACTTGATTTTTGCTTGAAAAACGTGTATTCTGGATAACAGGACTAAAACGGGGCACGGAAATCCATTCCAATAAGAGGAATTGCGCAAACTGTATGGAGAACCCTTTCATTAACGTAGTCGACGAAGAAGACGAAGAATATCCAGCGATAGCCCGCCTGATTGAACTGGGGCGGCAAAAAACTTTTGTAACAATAGACGATATTCTGCACTTCTTTCCAGACGCAGAGCAAGACGTTGAACAACTCGAAGAGGCTTTCGCCGCGCTGATGAGCGCCGGCATCCCTTATCTTGAGGATGAAGCGCCGCTGGCTGAGCCATCTGAAGATGAGTTGATCCTTGAAGAAGAGCCCAACGAACGAGCGCCCGAAGTTGCAATTGACGATCTTGAAAACATTGATACCGACGACACTATTGGGCTATATCTTAAAGAAGTCAGCCGTGTTCCGCTACTAACAGCGGAAGAAGAAGTGGAGCTTGCTCAACGGATTGAACGCGGGCGCATGGCCCGCGAAGAACTGGCGCGGGGTAACGTTAATACCCGCCGCCGGTTGGAACTGCGCAAGCTAATTGAAGACGGTTGGGCGGCGCGCGAGCACCTGATTACGGCTAACTCTCGGCTGGTGATCAGTGTGGCGAAGAAGTATATGGGGCGCGGTGTTCCTTTTCTGGATCTGATTCAGGAAGGAAATATCGGCCTGATTCGGGCAACCAAAAAATTTGATTACCGCCGCGGACACAAGTTTTCCACTTATGCCACCTGGTGGATCCGGCAGGCAGTGACCCGCGCGATTGCCGACCAGGGACGTACAATTCGGGTGCCGGTGCATATGGGCGACCAAATTAACAAGCTCCTGCGAGTGCAGCATCAATTGACCCAGCGCCTGGGGCGCGAACCAACTGTGGACGAACTAGCACACTCGCTGGATGTTCCCCCTAAAAAAGTGGAGAACATGATCCAGGTAGCACGGCGACCACTTTCACTGGAAACACCAACAGACGACGAAGAGGATTCTGTGCTGGGTGATTTCATTGAGGACGACGAGGCGCCGCCGCCCGATGACACCGTGACCTACAACCTGCTGCGGGAGCATCTAGAAGAAGTGTTGAACTCGCTGCCTCCGCGCGAGGTGAGAATTTTACAGTTGCGCTATGGGCTGCTGGACGGACAGGCATATACGCTGGAAGAAGTTGGGCGTAAGATGGGCGTCACCCGTGAGCGCGTCCGGCAGATTGAGGCACAAGCACTGAGCCGACTGCGCCATCCCACCATTCGGCGAAAATTGCGCGACTATTTGGGCGAATAAGTCAGACTCTTTTATAAAAACAACGGCAAGGAGCAGTTAAACAGCCTTGCCGTTTGTATTTTAAAACAGGGCAAGCAAAAATGCTTGCAATATTATTAAATCTGATGCATACTAAAACGTGGAGGACCTCTCTTCATGGCCAAAATATCTCTTCGCGCATACCAACGTGATATAGAAAACCTGATTGAGCGTGGTCAGACAGACGAAGCCATCGCCCATTGCAAATATATTCTTCGTTATTATCCCAAGCATATTGAGACGTATCGCCTGCTGGGAAAGGCCTACATTGAAAGCCAGCGCTATACCGAGGCGTCGGATATTTTGCAGCGCGTCCTGTCGGTTATTCCAGATGATCTGGTGGCGCAAATTGGGATGAGCATTATTCGAGAGGATGAAGGCAATTTAGACGCTTCCATCTATCACATGGAGCGCGCCTTTGAAATCCAGCCATCGAATGTTGCTGTGCAGGAAGAATTGAAGCGGCTTTATGGGCGCCGGGATGGCGTTGAACCGTCCAAGATTCGTTTGACCCGAGGGGCCTTGGTGCGGATGTATGCCCGTGGAGAGCTCCACCAACAGGCCATTGGGGAAATTCGCGCCGCGCTTGCTGAAGAGCCCAACCGGATCGATTTGGAAGTCATTTTAGCAAAAATGGCAGTTTTATCGGGGAAAAAAGTAGAAGCTGTAGAAATCTGTGGGCGGGTGCTGGCAAAATTACCATATTGCGCTGAAGCGAATCGCCTGCTGGCAGAAATATTGCCCGAAACCAGCCGGGCAGAAGATGCCAAAATTTATCAGCAGCGCCTGATTGACCTGGATCCATACCTGGGATATATTTCTCCAACAACGCCGACCACCAATGATGTCCCTGAAAATGCGGTTGCACTGGAACGGTTAGACTGGCAGCCCGGCGAGACCCAGCCCGACACGCGCCCGCAGTGGGCGCAGGCTGTGGGCGCCAGTTGGGATACGCGGGAAGAGGAAGCCCCTGCTGCGGATTGGCTATCTGCGGCTATGCCGCCGGCTGAGCAGCCCTCACCTGCTGCACAACCCAGTGCGCCAGATACCGGAATTCCGGATTTTCTGCAGGCAGCAGGCTGGAGCGTATCGGATGGCGACGCGACATCACGCCCAGAGACGCAAGTCTCGGGATTGGAGCAAGGCGAAGACCTTGGCGCCGGAGAACTGGCGGCGGCTGAAATGCCCGATTGGCTGCAATCCATTGCGCCGCCGCAAACGGGTGCGCCTGCAGAATCGGGCACCCTGGAAACCGAAGAAGACAGCGCACGCTGGCTGGATCAAATGATGGCAGCCCAACCGCCGGCAGAATCGGTGGAATCTATTGCGCCAATAGACGCGGCTGCTGTACCGCCTGTTGATTTATCTGCAATGGATATGCCCGATTGGCTTTCTGGACTGACCGGAGAAACCCCGGCTGAAAACGCGCCATCACCGGAGCCAGTTGTTGGAGAAGAACTAGCTGCTCCCGCTGACACAGTTCCGGATTGGCTGTCAGGTCTTACGGGTGAAACCCCAACAACCGAAGTACCCGAAGCAGAAGCCGAACTTTTCGCGATTGAAGCCGAGGCTCCTGCAGAACCGGCCGAAGCGCTGCCAGATTGGTTGTCAGGCCTTACGGGCGAGGCTCCGGCGTTTGAAGCGCCCGAGGTAGAAGCCGAGCTTCCCGCGATTGAAGCTGAAATCCCGGCAGAACCGGCTGAGGTGCTACCAGATTGGCTGTCAGGCCTTACGGGTGAAGCCCCGGCGGCTGAAGTGCCCGAAGTAGAAGCCGAGTTTCCCGCGATTGAAGCTGAAATCCCGGCAGAACCGGCCGAAGCGCTGCCAGATTGGCTGTCAAACATTGCGGGTGAAACCCCAATAATTGAGACCCCAGAGATCAAAGCCGAAACCGAGATCCCGGTTCTTGAGCCAGAAATGCCTGCAGAACGGGCAGAAACTTTACCGGATTGGTTATCTGTGCCCACCGACGAGTTGCCCGTAGAGGCAGAACCCGCTGCTCCGCAGACTGAGGCGACTCCTGAGTGGATGCCAGAAACAGCACTGCCCGAAGAAGAACTTGTTCGTTCGGAAACAGAGGGAGCCCCCACCATTGACCAGGCGCTGCCAGATTGGCTGGCTGGAATTGGCGAGCCAGTAGAAGAACAACCCGAACCCCAAGCGGCTGAACCCGTAGCAGAAGCGCCAACCGAAGATGCAGGCTTTGCCTGGTTAGAGGCACTGGCAGCCCGGCAAGGTGCCGAAGCAAATGAGCTTTTGGTGGCGGCCGAAGACCGCCGAGAGACACCCCCTGAGTGGGCAACCGAAGCCGAGAACGCAGAAACTGCCCAAGCTCCAATAGAAGAACTGGCAGAGCCTGTTGCTGAAGCGGCGACTGAATTGATCGAAACGCCAGTAGAGGAAATCGTCGAAACTACGGCAGTCATCAGCGAACTCCCGACAGAAGCAGCCCCCACAGCCGAAGAATCTACAACTGCTGCCAGTGAAGACGAGGCATTTGCCTGGTTGGAAGCGCTGGCGGCGCGGCAGGGTGCTGAAGCCGACGAACTGCTTGTGGCAGCTGAAGATCGGCGCGAGACTCCGCCCGATTGGGCTCTCGAAGCTGAAAAGCCACAAACAGAGGCGGTAGAAATTCCCGAACCCGAAGCCGTGGCTGCAGAGCCCGTAATTGAAACAGCGGCGGACCTGGTGGTCGAAGCAGTTGAACCCGAAGCTAAAATTGGCACTGAACCGGCAGCCGAGCTGCCCGCGGAGGCTGCTGCGCCGCAGACTACCTCTACCTCGGCAGAGGATGAGGCTTTTGCATGGCTGGAGGCTCTGGCGGCGCGCCAGGGCGCCGAAGCTGAAGAACTACTTGTTGCTGAAGCCGATCGGCGCGAGACGCCGCCCGATTGGGCGCTGCAAGCAGAGGAGCCGGTCGGTACGACAGCTTCATCAGAAGAACCTGAATCCGCTACAGTAGAAGATACCCGCCCAACCCGGATTAGACCGGAAGCTGAAGTTTCACCCACGGAGATTGTTCCAGAGGTCACTATGCCCGTGACAGAAGCACATGCGGAAGTGATCGAAGAACAGCCTGTGGTCGGCGAGGTGCCGGCAGAACCCGTATCCACAGCGGCAGCGACTCCCAGCGAAGACGAGGCATTTGCCTGGTTAGAAGCNNAGGCAGCGAAGACGAGGCATTTGCCTGGTTAGAAGCGCTGGCAGCGCGCCAGGGCGCTGAAGCCGAAGAACTGCTTGTGGCTGAAGCCGATCGGAGCGAAACCCCGCCCGAATGGGTGCAGGAAGCTGAAGCGAGTGCGCCTGAAGCGCTGGTGGAAACGCCGAGCGAAGAGATTATTGAACCCGTGCAACAGCTAGAAGAAGCGCCGGAGCCACTTGGTGGAATTGAACCCTCTGAGGAAATGGTTGCTAAGGCGCCCGAGCAGCCCGTGGCAGAGATGCCCGCCTGGATTGCGGCTGCTGTTGCAGAAGAAGCCAGCCAACCTGAGCCACCGCAACTTGAACCTGAGGCAGCCGAGCTGGAACCCGCAACTACCGAAGAGGCGATCCCGGACTGGCTGCAAGGATTGGCTCCGACCGAGGAGAAGCCGCAAGAATCGGTGCTGGAATGGCTGGGACGCGAGGAAGGCGGACAGCCCATCACGCCGCCCAGGTTTACCGAGCCGCAGGTTGTTGATCAAAGAGAATCACCTGTCGAAGAAGAACCGGTCAGCTTACCGGCAGAAGAAGTTAAAGACGCCGCAGAAGTTCATCGTCAGGCACAGGAAGCCCTGTGGAAAGGCGATCTCAAAACTGCAATGGCGCTTTATAACCGGCTGATTGAAAATGGGCTGATGCTAGAGGAAATTATTCACGATCTAAGAGACGCCCTGTATCGATACCCAGTTGATGTTGAGGTCTGGCAAACGCTGGGCGACGCCTATGCACGCAGCAACCTCTTACAGGAAGCTCTGGAGACATATACCAAAGCTGAAGAATTGATCCGCTAACATTACGGAGGCTATTTTGGAACGGACACTGGTTTTAATCAAGCCCGACGCAGTACAACGCGGCTTAATGGGCGATATTATTGTGCGCCTGGAGCGCCGGGGGTTGAAATGTGTGGCTGCCAAGTTTCTACAAGTGAGCAAAGAGCTTGCCGAACAGCATTATGCAGTGCACAAAGGCAAACCATTTTACGAAGGGCTGGTGCGATACATCACAGCCAGCCCGGTGATGGCAATGGTGTGGGAAGGGCCCAACGCAATTGCAGCCGTACGGCAGACGATGGGCTCCACCCGCCCCACCGAAGCTGCGCCAGGTACAGTTCGCCACGACTTTGCACTTGAAATGAGCCGCAATCTGACGCATGCCTCTGATGCACCAGAGACCGCAGCCCAGGAAATTGCTTTATGGTTCAAACCGGATGAAATTGCGCCCTGGGATCGGTGTACAGATCCCTGGCTGTTTGGTAAAAATTAGCCCTCTTTTACTAAGGAGAGACATTGGAAAGAACTGTTCCAACCACGGCATCCGGGGAGATTGATCTTTATCTCCGGACAATGTATTCATTGCTCCGGACCACGGCGGATGTGCAAATCCGGACTCTGGAAGAAGTGCATGCCGGCATCAATTCGCCGCTGCATGCTGGCGCCCGGATGGAAAGCCCGGATACTGCGGCGTTTACGTACAGTATGCTCAGATTGCCTTCCTGTATGCCACAGATTAGAACGGTTATTCTTGGACAAAGCGCGGAATTATTTGCGCGCTCTGGCTATCCCAATATTGAAAACTGGCAGCCGGTATCGGCACGGGCACGCCGGCGACGCTGCTATTTTAATCGCCAGGATATTCTGGCCTGTTTTATTGCCAGTCGATCTGATATTGATGATGTTGTGCCCGCGCTTACGGCTTACCAGATTGAATGGAATAAGCTGCATGACCTGCTGAAAGAATGCCCAGAAGGAACTATTGAAGATGCGGCGAAAGGCAATTCGGTAGCTTTTACCAACCTGGCGAAAGTCTTAAGAGTGACCCCAAATGATTTGCAGCGGCTATGGGTTGTCTGGGGGGCGCTTGAGACCGCTCAAAATGGCGAAACAAATGATGCCCGGGCCGCTCGATTTCTTCAGCGAATTGCCCAACAAAAATGTGCTCTGCGGCTGCGCTTACTGGGTGGGTCGCTGAGCGATTACTGGCGCGCCACTCGGGCCTGGTGGGATAATATTGAACATCAGCAGCCAGGTCTGCTGGATCGACCTGTATATTTTATATCCAGCAATACGCACAGCCTGTCTAATTTACTGTCTGGTTTTGGGTTGACGCTTCAATCAGCGCTAGAGGACTACTTGAGATTGCCTGAAAACCTCAAGCTGCAGGAAGAATGGCAGACCATTCAATCGGGGCAGTTGGGGTCAAGCCGTGAGAATTTCCTCTATTACATTCTCAAAAAATACCAACAATCAGAGTATGGACGCGAAGCTGGGCAGCAGCAAATAGACTGCGAGAAAAATGCAGGAATTTACCGAGTGCCCAGCGAACACTATTTTGATATTGACGCACAAGTTGTTGAGATCAATAAACTGGATATTACCAACTTGGACCCACGACTCAAGGAAAAAGGACCGGCTTACCCGGGCGATTTATCAATTTTACGAAATAGTAATGCGCTTATCTTGAATGTGGATTATCCGCTGGGACTGGCAGCATATAATATCTTGTCCAAAGTAGCCGAACACGCCAGCCCCGTACTGGGCATTTACATTATGGGCAAGGCTGCTAGCTTAAATGGTGTGGTTGGGGACGTGATGATCCCCAACGTTGTGCATGATGAGCATTCTCACAACACTTATCTGTATCAGAATGCGTTTACAGCGGCATCAGTATCGCCTTATCTGGTCTACGGCACTGTGCTGGATAATCAAAAAGCAGTCAGTGTACTGGGTACGTTTTTGCAGAATGCTGAAATTATGGATGTCTTTTATCGGGAAGGATACACCGACATTGAGATGGAGGCTGGACCGTATTTATCTGCCATCTACGAGATGTCACGCCCGAAGCGGCACCCGGTGAATGAGCTGGTAAATCTGTATGGTGTGCCTTTTGATATCGGCGTTTTGCATTATGTGTCAGACACGCCGCTCAGCAAAGGTCAAAACCTTGGGGCGGGAACCATGTCCTATTATGGTATGGACTCAACCTATGCGACATCTATTGCAATTTTGCGACGAATTTTCCAAATTGAGGCACTAAGGCTGAGCGCCGATTAGGTCTATGACTACAATTTCGGGCGGGCAGAGAAAGCGCGCCCGCGGGGCAAACCACCACCCTTCCATTCCAAGGCCACGCGAGACATACAGTGTGGTATCTTGGATCTGGTACTGTCCCATCTCAAACCGCTTGCCGTAACGAGAAAAAGTCACAACAGCGCCATAAAAAGGGAGCCGGATCTGCCCGCCATGGGTGTGACCCGCCAGAACCAGGTCCATCCCAATCTCGGCTGCTTCTGGGGTCAGATCAGGTGAATGATACAGCAAGATAGAGTAGGCGGATTCGGAAATATCTGGCGCTAATTGCATAAACTCCTGACGGTCCAGTGGATAATCTCGATTTGCGATGCCCAAAATGCGGACGGGGCTGCCGGGCCAGGGCAGATCGATCCATTCGTCATTCAAGACCCGGATTGAGCTGTCAGAGAATAATGCCTGCATCTGGAGTGGGCCATCAACCGAACCCTGAACTGCATAGACGCCGTATGGTGCAGATAGCTGCCCCAACAACTGGCGAGTATCGGTCATCACGCCATCGTGTTCAAGGAAAGATAAATTGAGATAATCTCCCGTCCAGAAGATGACATCGGGTGACAGAGCGGCAACACGGGCAACGATCTCGGGCTCACGACGAGTGAGGTGTTCGGTATGCAAATCACTGAGATGGACGATGCGTAAGGTTTCTCCGGGTTTCAGGTCTGGCGTCTCGATTTGTACACGGCTGACCGTGAGCCAGAAAGGTTCGATATAAAATCCGTAGAATATCACGATGGTGAGCAGAGCATCCACAATTATTAATGGGACCGTCATCCTGCGACTGCCAACGCCAGGACGGCGACGGTTCAACCAGGCGCCGTATAGGCCCCACGCCATGAAGAGGAACAAGCGAACAAAAACGAATATCAGCCAAGGGGCAAGCGGATCACCATAGGAGAGACCCAAACGGGGCAAAACAGCCAGAGTTGCGTAATCTAAAATAATACAAAAAACGGTAATACCGAATGCTTTCCAGATATTGCGACGCATTTCCCATCCTTTAAGGAATATCTAAGGAAGTCGTATTATAATGCAAATTCTGTGTCTTATTAAAAGCCCCCCGCACCGGGCTCATCTTACGTCCTGTTGTTCAATCATCATTACATTACAGCACCCCACAGGAGGTGCCCATTGAGCAGATCACCCAGAATTCCGGATTACGACCTGCAGAAGGTTGTAACTCCCAATCGTCTTCTTGGCCTTTGGCGAATGATGACCGGTTTCCGATTAAAGTACCTGGGAGCAACTTTAAGCCTCGGGGTATCGGCATTATCCAAAACGCTGACCTATATGCTACTGCGGTATTTCGTGGATCATTATCTGGTTGCACAAACCGGCAGCGTACCTTTGATTTTTATAGCCCTGGGCTTTTTAGGGCTGGCGACCATCGAAGGCAGCATGACATTCACAAGCGGGCGACTGGCGGCACAAACCGCCGAAGGGATTACCCGCCGCCTGCGCAATTATTTGTTTGACCATATTCAACAGCTCAGCTTTTCCTACCATGATCAGGCGCAAACTGGCGACCTGATTGAGCGGTGCACCTCTGATGTTGACGCCATGCGGCGATTCTTCAGCGATCAGGCGATTGGCATTGGGCGGATTATCCTGCTATTCACCATCAATTTTATTGCACTGATCAATATTAATCCAACGCTGGCGGTTGTCTCGATTGTCGTGCTGCCGCTCATTGTAGCTGCCTCGTTCTTCTTCTTCAAGCGCGTCTCAAAAGCCTATGCAGCTTACCAGGAACAGGAAGCAACACTTTCTACCACGCTGCAAGAGAACTTGACCGGGGTGCGGGTGGTTAAGGCGTTTGCCCGCCAGAAGTATGAAATGGACAAGTTTGAGCGTGATAACTGGGAGAAGTTCCTGCGCGGCAAGAAGCTAAACACCATGCACTCGCTGTTTTGGCCGGTTTCTGATGTGCTGTGCGGGTTTCAGATGCTGCTGGGGTACTTCACCGGCGCAGTGATGGCGATTAACGGCACAATCTCAGTGGGTGATTATCTGGCGTACACAGGCCTGATCACTTACATCATCTTCCCGATGCGCAATCTCGGACGCATTATTGTGCAGCTCTCCACTGGCATGGTGTCGTTTGGACGCGTGCGCGAGATTATCAAAGAGCGCCGAGAACCTCTGGATGAAGGTGATTATTTGCCGGAGAAAGCCGTGCGTGGGGAACTCCAATTCCTAAATATTGGCTTTGAATACGAATCGGGCAGCAGCGTGCTGAGCGAAATCAACTTTGAAGTTTTACCCGGACAGGCAATTGCCCTGTTGGGGGCAACTGGCTCGGGCAAAACAACCCTGGTAAACCTGCTGCCAAGGTTCTATGAATATACTCATGGCAAGATTGAGCTGGATGGGG
>MTKZ01044952.1_pt1 | contig 30858 bp, 25 predicted proteins | sample 1042781 | NCBI WGS metagenome assembly MTKZ01 (sample SAMN06212207, study PRJNA360539) | anaerobic digester metagenome | biome: Wastewater treatment plant; material: sludge; isolation source: anaerobic digester fed with sludge from wastewater treatment plant | place: Denmark: WWTP Viborg ...
GGAAACCGGAATCGGGCCAAAAATCGGGCCATCTTGGCCTGATACAGCGAGAAAGATCTATGTAGAGCCCCTATCTGGGCATCGGACCGGATATTGTGTCCGGATTAGCTCTTCGAGGCTGCGTATCGGTGGCGCACACTTAAGCCCACTCTTCCTGCCAAAATGGAAAATATCACAGCCATGAAAACCATCAAAGACATGCCTGAGCACAGTCGTCCGCGCGAGAAGCTGCGGGAACGGGGTGCATGCGCCCTGACGGACGAAGAACTCGTCGCTGCGATTCTGGGTATGGGCACGGCAGGCGTTGACGTGCGCACCATCGCCCGGCAGGTGGCCGGACTAATCCGTGAACACAAGACCGGCCTCACGCTTGACCATTTGCTTGCCGTCCCAGGAGTCGGGCTTGCCAAGGCCGGTCAAATCCTGTCCGCCTTTGAACTCGCCCGCCGGCACCTGATCAAAGACACCGTCACGATAACGACAGCCTCTGACGCGCTGCCTCTCTTGGCCGACATCGCCGGAAAGACGCAAGAGCATTTCATCTGCTTCTCCCTGAACGGCGCGAACGAAGTCATCGAAAAGCGAACCGTCACCATTGGCCTTCTTGACCGGAGTCAAGTACACCCGCGCGAGGTGTTTGCCGACGTAATCGCCGATCGCGCCGCCGCAGTCATTTTCGCCCACAATCACCCGTCCGGCGACCTGAATCCCAGCGACGCCGACTTCAAGATTCACGAACAACTTGCCCAAGCCGCCGCAATTCTCGGCATCCGTGTCCTCGACCACATCATCGTCACCAGGAATGGACACTACAGCTTTCAGGAAGCGGGATTGATCAAATGACAGCACATGTGACAGTCTGCATCACAGCCATTCCATAGATAGTTGGAACTGGGAATTCACGGCAAATCATAGACAGAATACGAGATAGCGAGCGTTATTTTCTTTACTAAAACCTAGGATTGAATCTATTTCGCAGTCTGTTCCTAATTTACCACTTCCACGCATATCTTCTTGTACGGGTAGATAGTTACCGGGCCCAGTAATCCTGACGGTGGCAGCGGTTCAAAACCAAGCAGGGCATCCGCCGCATGTGATGAAGTAATCATACCGGTTCCGAAAAAGGGACGCAGCGCTTCCGGCACTTCCGGAAAGGCCTCAAGTCCGGAAACGCGGTTGATGAGCGTGTTGGTCACATCAACTTCAAGGCGGTTTTCGCCGGACTTGATAACGCCATCCAGATCGAATGTTTGTCCGGTTCTCCACTGAACGCCCACGGGCTTCCCGTTGATTCGAATATCGGCGATGACGCCCACCTCTCCCAACGACAGCCTGAGTTGCACGTCTTTCTCACAGTAGGTTTCCGGCAAATTGAAATTAACGGCGTTTCGTGCGGTGCCGCTGAAATGACGCCAGTTTTCCTCCTCGGTCCATGATTTTAGAACAAGCCAGCGCACGGTTGGCATTCCGGGAAATTCCACGTCCCAGTCACCGCTAATCCCATAAACAGCGGGAAGGCCTTCCGCGTACACTTCCCCTGAAACCGTGGTTACGCTGTCATAAACGCGGTAGGTGTGGCGTCCATTATGGTTAATCAAGGCGTCAAATCCCTGCCGGTCCACATTAAGAACGTCAAAGAAATCGCTGTGAAGGACATGGGGTACTGCATCCTCTTTCACTTCTCTTTCCTCAAACACGAAGAACCTGGACTCAAAGGGCGCCAGGGATATCGGAAGCCAGGTGTACCCGTCGCTTCTTGAATAGTTTCCAACCGTCTGACGGTTTCCCGTATGGGAATCCCAGCAATAGGGTTGACCGTTGTTGACACGGAATCCAAGCGGTTTTTGGCTCGCAGTATGTTGCAGATTGGACACAAAATAAATATCCCTGTCTTCCGACTGCCGATGAATGAAAGCCATGCCTTCATCGTNNAGATACGCCAGTCCAGCGGGTCTTCCCGAGCCAGGACCTGTTTCAGGCAGAAGGTCTTTCCGGAGCCGTATACGTTCATCCCGTCATCCTCCGTCCCCAAGGGCAGCCGGAAAAGAGCCGTGCTGATTTGCCGCACCTCTTCATCATTTTCCTTGTTATTTTGGAGCCCCGTGGCAACCTCAGGAATACGCTCCAATGCGATGACGGTACCTCCGCCAAGGACATAGTTCTTTATCTGACGGAAGGTTTCCACCGGGATGAACTCAATACCGGGAAGAAGCAACACCCGATACGCCATCTCCCCCAGGTGCAATGCGCCTTTATTCAGGTCTGCCCGCTGTATTACGTCATCATTAACCAGGTCAAAGGCATACCCGTTAACGGCAAGCAGCTGCCCCAGGTCGCCAAAATCAAATTCCCGGGTCCATTTTCGGGCGTTCAGCACGTTCTTGGTCCATTGGTTGGCCAGGGGAGAATACACGGCCACGTCCGCGACGAACCGCCCGTGACGCAACAGGGCGCAGCATCGCGCGGTATAAGCGGCCAGGTGATGATAATAAGGCCACCAGATGTTTTCATGACTGATGCGAATCGCGGCAAAGAAACCGCGCGTCGGGACGATATCCCGTTCCGGCGAGGCAATATAACCATGGTTATAAAACTTGTTGGCCCCGGCGCACAGAAACCCGTCCGTGGCAATCTTCAGTTCTTCCAAGGTCGCCCGGNNAGGTAAATGCCTCCGTGCTGACGATAGTCCTTCCGTACAGGTGCGCGCCTGACGCGACGTACGCGCGCGGGCCGATACGCGTGTCATACCAGGGTAGCGCGTCCTTTTCGCCGGGAGTGATTTCCATTTCAGGAAAATGCGTTTTCCCGGCGCCTTCCATGATGTCCGTAACAAAGCCATAAGGCTGGATGCGCCCGCGCACGCCATGGCGCTCGCACCAGTCCAGAAATACCTGAAAGAAGGCCTCCATTCCCTGCTCATGAAGGAATTCATTGACATCGTATCGGATTCTGGAGGACAAATCATCCACCTCCCACCAGAGCGCGGGCAGCCAGAGAACAAGAGGATATCCCTTTTCTATTTCGAAGGTCTCGAAAAGGCCGTCAGTCCAATACAGGCCGTTACGGTAGATGGGGACTTCGAAACTGTCGCCGAAAAAAGACTCCACCGTTTTCCCGAAGTGGTCACCCACAGCCGCGACATACTGGGCGCCAAGGGTTTCACAATAGCGCATCATAGCCCCCCGGTTCAGAGGATCCACGGCATTGGCGTTGTCCCTCCGGGTCAGCCAGAACGCCATGATCCGCCATCGTCCTTCCGGTACGTTCCATTCGAGACTACGTCCCTGGGAGAACGACGACAGATCCGTCAGTGAATCCGCCCGCAGGCGATCTTCCTCCAAGCGCGCGGCGACCACCTTGAGCAACCGGTCTTCATCAGCGATAACCGGCATGGAACGGGGCACATCGTTCGGATTGATCACGGCCTCCTCCGGCAGGGCCCCGGAAAAAACGCGCGGGCCGTCCACTTCCACGGCGCTGGCGAGCATCACCTGGCTCTGGTCTTCTATCGGCACCCATTCTCCGCCCCAAATCCAGCCGGGCCCGCCGAAATTGATGGAAAAGGACATCCCGCGCCGTTCCGCTTCCTCCACGGCAAAACGAAGCAGTTCAAAGTATTCCGGCGACAGATAGTCGTGGTTGCCCTTGGTGTATACAGGCTCCATCGTAATCTGTTCCACCCCGCCGATGCCCTGCGCGAACATTTGTTCAAGTTGCCAGGCAATATCCTCCTTGCGCAGCGCATTTCCCATCCACCACCACCGGGTATGAGGTTTACAGTCATTCGGCGGCTGTGTGAAAGCCTGATGGAGTTGTTCCGTTCCTGGTTCCGCGCCGCCGGCGATGCTAAATGAGAGCGCCAGGAACATAACTACCACGGGCGCAACCGTGCTCACGATAAATCTCATAGTGACATCCTTTCATAAATTCCGGGAACGTCCCGGACGGTGTTTCCCCGCTTCCGGGATGTCAAGCCACAATCAGCTCACAAGGAAAATATCCTCGATAGAATAACACAGGTTCAATCCTCAGTCGGGGACTTATTACGCCTAGAAATCTTATGTACAATCTTGTCTCCCTGTTTACACTATTTCCGGATAAATGCTCCAAGGTCATGACGATGAAAATACTGCTGCCACCACGACATTCCTTTTTTTGACAATTTGACAATTCCCATGAGTAAAGAATAGCCTGTCCATAAGATTTACATCCCATCAAATAAGGAAACCGTTATGCGCTTAATCCATAGGTATTTTCGACGTGCGGTAAAGATGAACTTTTTCATATGGGTTGGTGTTGTTTGCATACTGACCGGAGCGCTGTCAGCCTGCGCGGATACTACACCCCTGATTCAGGACAAGACGTTCGTGGCCTGGGTGTACCTGGACAATCTGGAGCAACGCGGAGGCAGCGTTCTGACCTTGGATGATTTGCACGCACGGTTTGACGGTATTGTATTCGGTGAAATTGCGTCCGGGAAATGGATGGGCGGCAGTGACCAGTGGCATCGTACCCCGCAAAACCAATCGGTATTCCCGGAGGAAACAGCGGATAACAACACGCCTGTCCAGATTGCCCTCGTCTATGAAGGCAGGGAAGTGCGTATTTTCCGCAACGGAGAGGTATATACGCAGTACGACATGCAGACACCGTTGTTCTTCGGGCCGGAGAGTGTGGCGATACTGGGGTTGCGCCACCTGGAAGCGGGCGACCACGCCTGCCTGGAAGGTTCCATCGAGGACGCGCGCATCTATGATAGCCCCTTGACGCAGGAACAGGTTGCGCAATTNNAAGCCCGAAGCCGTTAGCGTGGTGGTCATTCCGCGACGGTCGCGTTTCGGACCGGATGGGCCGATTTCCCGAAACCCTGCTCGCCGGGAACGCCCGTATTGATAAGGGTCGGCTGATTCTGGACGGCCGGGAAAGTTACCTGGTAGCCATGCCCCGGGAGATCGCGGGCAAGGTATTATCCAAGACGGACAAGGGCGATGACCTGTCTTCGGCATCGCGGGGCCACCGCGCGCGCATGCTTGCGGACCCGCAGCGCCCGCGCTATCATTTCATCGCGCCGGAAGGTTCCTGCATGCCCTTCGACCCCAATGGCGCTATTTTTTGGCAAGGGAAATACCACTTATGCTACATCTTCCAAGATGAAGGCGGTCACTGTTGGGGCCACGCCTCCAGTAAGGACCTGGTCCACTGGCGATTTCATCCGCCCGCGTTGTACCCCGCGCCCGGCGATGTAGATAAGGGCATTTTCAGCGGCAACTGTTTCGTAAACCTGAACGGTGAGGCCACCATGCTCTATCACGGTGTGGACGCAGGGAACTGCATCGCCACCTGCGCCGAAAAAGAGCTCGAGCACTGGACAAAACTACCCTCAAATCCTATCATCCCCAACGTGAAAGAGGGGGATCCTGAATTCGGACAATACGCCTCCTGGGACCCGCACGGCTGGGCGGAAGAAGGCAAATACTACGCCATATTCGGCGGCAATCCCGGCAGCGGCACCCCGGCCACCCTGTTCCGGGGGAATGACTTGGAATCTTGGGAATATGTGGGTCCTTTCCTCGCCCATGATATGCCCGGCGTGCAGCCCGATGACGATATCTCCTGCCCGGATTTTTTCAAGATCGGCGACAAGCACATGCTGTTGTGTATCAGCCACAAGCGCGGCTGCCGGTATTACCTCGGCCGATGGGAAAAGGAACAGTTTTATCCCAAATCACACGCCTGGATGAATTTCCCCGGGGGCACCTATTTCGCGCCTGAAAGCCTGCTCGATGGCCAGGGGCGGCGTATTATGTGGGCCTGGGTGTTGGACTGGAGACCCGGACAGGAACCGCCGCCTGCGGGCTGGAGCGGCGTGATGAGCCTGCCCCGCCACCTTTGGGTGGAGGAAGACGGGACGCTGCGCATGGCCCCGGTAAAGGAACTGGAATCGCTGCGCATGAACCATCGCCGTGTTTCTGACACGCTCCTTGAAGACGGGAAAGAGGCTTCCTTTGAGGGAGTACAGGGCGACACCCTGGAACTGGCGCTGGAACTGGATCCGGGTTCCGCGCGGGAGACCGGACTATGCGTAAGGAAGTCCCCGGGCGGCGAGGAAGAAACACGCATTGTGTACAACCCGTCGGAACAAACCCTGCGCATTGAACTCGCCAAATCGTCGTCGGGCGGTTATTTGCAGCATCTCAAATTTATCATGGGAGATGGCAACGGTCCGGTGATGGAACAAAAGGCCCCTTTCTCCCTGGAGTCGGGCGAAACCCTGAGACTGCGTGTATTTCTGGACCGCTCCATCCTGGAAGTCTACGCCAATGAACGCCAGGCACTGGTGCAACGCATAGACCCGACGCGGGAGGACAGTCAGGGCATCACCCTGTTTGCCAACGGCGGCACGGCGAAACTCGTCATGCTGGACGCCTGGGACATGGCGCCTTCGAATCCCTGGTAATAAAGTATCTAAGAATGACGCTTGGTATTCTTTGGTATACAGGCGAGCGCGGTGACGGGTATAGGAGATTGCAATGCCGTTGTATCTTTCCTGTTGTTTTCTTGTTCTTGCACTCTTGGGGACAAGCATTCATCTCGTTCATTGGGGACTGGCGGAACTGGTGATGAAGACCCTTCCCGCGGCCTTTCTCACCGTGTGCGCGCTAGGCCTAACGCGCAGGCGATTCGGGCTTTGGGTGGTCCTTGGCGTAGGTTTTGGTGCTATGGGAGACTTTTGTCTCTGGATACACTACCAATATGCGGATCTAATCGGGGTGGCCGCTTTTCTTGTGGGGCACATTGCCTATTCGATAGCCTTTTTCAAAGACTTGCGCTGTACGCGAACCCGGGNNGTACGCGAACCCGGGGCGCAGTTATAGGTTTGATGGTCGTGTTTATGGTTATCGTCAGCGCATGGTCTGCTTTGGCGTCCGGCCGCGCGTTGTCATTCGTTGAAATGACGGCCTTATTCGTCTATGTGTCGGTTATGGGTGTCATGATGGCCATCGCCGTCCTGCACCAGAGTCCCACGTGGTTGATAGCGGCTGGGGCTATTTTCTTCGTCATATCCGACGCCCATATCGCCGTGCGACAAGGGATGCCACCTTCCATGCGGCTTCTGTTTGCCCTGTCGGGTTACGTGACCTATTATCTTGGCCAATATTTGCTGGTGGCGGGCGCCGCGCATGAATCCCATGCTCTGCAAGATGAAACGACTTAGTAACCGCCGGGTGTTAGTTCTTGGAGGAGCGACCCTCCACCGGCAACGAGACTCAAATCAAAGGCGTGAAGCCTTCTGAGCAACCCACCGGTGCAAGGATGCTCAGAACCATAACGATTCCTTTTCGATATATTCGGCCTGTATAATCTTTCCGATTAACTATGGGGTACAAATCGGCGCCGTCATCAACTAAGGATTTCAGAATGCCCCCCAACCTTTCCCTGTGCTATCTCGTGCTGGCCCTCATCGGAACGGGGTCCACTCTTATTTCCCTTGAGGTGGGTATTGGGATCATCAAGGCCCTTCCGACGCTGTTTCTTACCGCATGCGCCTGGGCGTATACGCGCCCTCGCTTCGGGCCTTGGGTCTTTATCGGGGTGGTGACGGGCGCCATGGGCGATTTCAGCCTGGCAAGCGCCGAACGTTCCTGGTTCATGGCCGGGGTCATTACCTTTCTTATCGGACACATCGCCTATTCAGTGGCTTTTGCCAAAGATTTAAAAAGCACACGGGGGCGCATACTCCTTATTCTCGCGACCTTGTTCACTATGAATGTACTCGTAGCCCTGGTTTCTTTACGTATGGTATTTGTGGGGGAACAAGGGCTGATTGTCCCCGTGTTCGTTTATGTGGCCGTCATGGGTGTCATGATGACGATTACCACGGTGCATCAGAGTCCCACGCGGTTGATCGCCGCGGGAGGACTTGTCTTCGTCCTGTCCGATGCGCATATTGCCGTAAATCACATGCTCCTGCTCGCGCCCCGGCTTGACATTGCCCTGTCGGGATATGCCACGTATTATCTTGCGCAATATTTGTTGGTGGCTGGCGCAGTTTACGAATCCCGCCTTTGGCAACGGGGAACATCTACATGATATCCGGCATACGGACACTGACATCCACCTGGCGCGAAGCGCTCCAAAAGCCCCGCTTCACCCTTGAGCTTATTTTGACGGCGGTCATATTCCTGGCCTCCCTGTACCTGTGCCGGGAAGTTATCCACTACGCCCATACGCGTCCCGGCGTGCAACTCAATGATCCCCTGCTGCATCTGGTCGGACCTGTCTCGTTACGTATGCCCATTTTTTTGGTGCTGTGGTCTTCACTTCTCCTGGGCGTATACACACTTGCCAAGAACCCGACCCGACTCGTTATATGGTTTCAGGCTGCGGCCGTACTGGCGTGCCTGCGCGCCATCGCGCTTTTCCTGGTTCCCCTGGAGCCGTTGGCGACCATCATCCCTCTTGCGGATCCTGTCGCGACCCTGCGAACAGACATGGGTACACTCATCATAAACGACCTCTTTTTCAGCGGCCATACCGCCACCCTGTTTCTGTTGTTCCTGGCGGTGGAATCCTGTCTGCTGAAACGGTTTCTGCTGGCCGGAATGATTTTCACGGCGACTGGCGTGCTCCTGCAACATGTACATTACAGTGGCGACGTATTTGCGGCCCCCTTTTTCGCTTTAGGCAGCTGGCGTCTGGCCCTGTTCCTTCGTAAGAAACTCGATATTGGGGATGTCACCATCCGGCCTGCGGTCCCCCAAAGTACACAACAAAATTTGGAGAACAAACCATGAAATCCAGTGTTTACGGAAATCTAATGTTGGTAACCTTCCTCCTTGTGACGTCAATACCTGCGATGGCAGCCTCGGAAAGAGTCGATACGGACTGGTTCCTCGAGGCGGGCTATGGCGTCTTTGTCCATTACCTGGAGGGCATACAAAACAACGCGGAGCAACTCCACAGTTTGGGCAAACAAAGCTCGTGGGACGAATGCGTGCGCGACTTCGACACGGAGCGTTTCGCCGCCGATGTGGAGGCCTCGGGCGCGGGGTACGCCATTTTTACCGTGATGCAGATATCACGTTTCATGATCGCGCCTAATGCCACCTTTGACCGGATTACAGGCTATCAACCCGGAGAAGCCTGTTCCACACGCGACCTGATTGAAGACCTCTACCAGTCCCTCAGTAAACGGAATATCAAATTGATGCTTTATTGGACGGGTGATGGTCCCCGGGCGGATGAGAAAGCCAGCCCTGCCTATGGCTGCGGTACTCCCGTGTCCGAAGATTTTGTGCAAAAGTGGGCGGATACCTTTCGTGAATACGGGGAACGATACGGCGACAAAATCGCCGGTATCTGGTGTGATGGTTGCTATTCGTTTATCGGCTATGACGATGTAAAACTGGGCATTCTGGCTGCGGGCCTGCGGGCCGGCAGCGACAAACGCATTATTGCGTTGAACCCGGGCGTGGATCCCGAAGTACGCGCCTACACTCCCCACGAAGACTATACCACCGGCGAACAGAATGTTTTCCATGAAGTACCCGTGGAGCGATACCTGAACGGCGAACAGTGGCACATTCTTTCCTTCCTGAGCAAAACATGGTGGGGAGAGCCCGGCGTGGGCTATAAAAAGAATCAATTCATTAACTATATACGCAACGTTAACCAGCGTGGCGGGGTGGTATCCGTGGATGTCATGGTGTTTCGGGACGGCGGCCTGGACCGTTCCCAAGTGGAACTGCTTAAATCTGTCCGGCAAGCAGTACAGGAAACCGCCGAACGGCCGCCTATACCGCCCGGCAATATAGCCTACGGCAAACCGACCCGGTTGCTAAGCCTGGACGGTTCTCATGATCTGCCGGTCAACAGTGAAACCCATTACCCGTGGCAGGGTGTAGACGGCAGATTGGAAACTGTTGCACAAGCCGCCGGCGAATGGCCCTGGACCTACGAGGTGGACCTTATCGACACTTGTACGATTCAACGGGTGAAGGTCACTTTCGGCTCCGGCTATGCCACTGTATTTGAAATTATGGTATCCCGGGACAAGACGAACTGGCAAAGGGTAGCGCATAAAACCGGACATGATGGAAATCCATATGAGTTTAACTTTGCCCCTACGCCTGCGCGTTACGTACAAATTCGTTCTCTTAAACCGGATGGGGATAACCAACCTGGCAGACAGATGGCCGTCTCAGAAGTTGAGGTATATCAATAAGTTAAATGCAAACTTCTTATGGGACTGCGCATATTTCCTGAAGAATCTTTGATACCTCATACGTTTTTCCCGGTGCTCGGAGCAGTAAAATGACGATGCTTGATGCAGCACGCGAAAAAATATTAAAAATTTAGCTTGACTTTTGTAAAATTTTATGGTATAAGCATGTTAAATTTTTACGTGCGAAGTGTATCCGTGTGTTTTGGACTCCCCCTTTAACCATGAAAAAGAAAGCGAGGTGAATACTATGCAGTGCGCATTGTGCAACGAATATATTGATGACAATGAATTCGTCTTTGACGAAGCCTTTGAAATAGACGGCGAGTATTGGCATGCCGAATGTTATGCCGAATACTTTGGCGAAGAGTTGGAAGAAGCAGTCTAATTCTCAAAAAAGGAACCAATTGCATCGAGTGCCTCGGTCGTTTTATTTGACCGGGGTTTTGTTTTTTGGGGGTGCGGGGATATGCACTCTTCGAATCAATGTTAATCCACTGTCTCTGCCGGTGGTCGTTGATTCTGTTCCATAACTTCGATGGACTTATTCCGCCTGTTTATGATATTATTTCTAGCGACAGTTGAAATACAAAGCCTGCTAAGCCTGCAGGTGGATTTTATCCCTGCCATGTTCGATATGGCCTAAAAACGCGTGGCCTTTCACAGTGAACTGGGAGTTCAATATTTGAGCAGCCTACGTCAAGCCTCCCTCGAGGGGAAGTCGGATGACTGCCGTGAGAACACCCCCCTGTTGAGGGAAAGGTTCACACCGTTTTCAACCGCCAGTCGGCATGTGCGGGGTTTTTTTATTTATGGAGACCATTTACCATTATAAACTCCCAATCGGCGGTTAAAGGTGGAAAGGCGGTTCGGACTCTCCCCATACATTGTCCGCTTCCACCGATGTGCAAGGCCAGATTCCCTCACTCACTCCGATTTGCTCATAAATTGCAGTGTGGCAATCAGGCAATCTAAACCTTACTCTGTGCGGATAGTGTCCCTAAAGGGTTCTCCTGCCCGCTCAGTTGTGAACGCGAGGATAACGCTTATAGAGGGTGTCTGATGATTCGTTTTGGTCTTTGCTGTATCTTCATTGAAGAACCGATAAAATTTCGCACCATTACCGCTAAAACACTTTCCACCCTACCCCGACAACAACAATTGGAACGGATTTCTGATATCTGCCTGAAAAACGCCGAGAATCTGGTTGAGTCTTTACATTCGGTTGCCCGCATGGGCATAGGCGCTTTTCGTATTCTTTCCTCCTTTTTCCCGCGATATACGCATCCGGAAGCGGGCTATGTGCTGGAAGACCTGCCTGATGCCAAGAGTATCCTGAAGATACTGAAACATGTAAATCGGTTGCGCGGTGGCAAAAATATACGGTTGAGTTTTCACCCAGACCAGTTCGTGGTATTGAATTCACCGAACGAGGAAGTGGTCCGCAAATCGATTGCTGAGATTGAATATCATGCTGCCCTGGCAACACTGGTGGGCGCCGAAGTGATTAATATTCATGCCGGCGGCGGCTATGGGGATAAGGCGGCAAGTTTAAAACGGTTCGAGCGTGGTTATGCGCTATTGTCCGCTGCGGCGCAACAGCGCCTCACCCTCGAAAATGATGACGTTCTGTACACCCCTTCGGATCTTTTACCTCTATGCCGTGACCTGCGAATACCGCTCGTCTATGACGTCCATCACCACCGTTGTAACCCGGATTCGCTTTCCGTAGAAGAAGCGACCGCCAAGGCGATGGAAACCTGGACACTGCGAAAACAGGAACCCTATTTCCATGTATCCTCTCCAAAACAGGGATGGACCGGGCGTGACCCCAAGCCTCACGCGGATTATATTAACCCTGCCGACATTCCGGATTTCTGGCGGGACATCGGCCCCTTTACCCTGGATGTGGAGGCTAAACACAAGGAAAAGGCCGTAGTAAAATTGATGGACGAATGGCCCATAAGATAGGATTAAGGTTGTTGTCTCTCTGTTACAGAGATATCTTTCTGTTTCGAAGGCATTATTAGATTATTGGCTCGTGGCCGCAATAAAAACAAGAAATTGAATCGCCGTACGGAGGTTGTTTTGGAGTGCGCAAGCCATGCTTGCGCTTTCGATTTCTTGCTGGTTTGCAACAAAAAGCATTTTATTGATACTCCATTTCACAGGCAACGCGAAAGCGAAAGTAAAAGCGCAAGTATGGCTTGCGCACTCCAAAATATTCAAAATCCTGAGTTGCGAGTAACGCCCAAGTTGCTGGTCCTTAGAAGGCGTTTATGATAAATATGCGTTTACCATCTCGCTTACGCTACCATCGTTTACAATTAGTCGAGTATAAGCCATGAGTACACCTGAACCGAAAATAGTTCTTATCGCAGGGGCAACGGGATATGTGGGCGGTCGTTTACTACGCGTGCTGGAAGAAAAAGGGGTACCTGTCCGATGTCTTGCACGAAGGCCGGAGGTGCTCCAGACACGGGTCGGACCGCAGACGGAAGTTATCAAAGGCGATTTGGCATTCCCGGAGACCCTCCCTGCCGCCTTCGATGGCGTCAGTTGTGCGTATTATCTGGTTCATTCCCTGGGGAACCGGGACGATTTTGAGTCGGAAGAGGAACGCACCGCGCAGCACTTTGCAACGGCGGCACGAAACGCCGGGGTACGGCGGATACTCTATCTCGGTGGGCTTTGCGATGAAAACGCGCCTCCTTCCGCCCATATGCGCAGCCGCCTGCGTGTGGGCGAGATTTTGCGCGGTTCGGGCCTGGAAACGATTGAATTTCGCGCTTCGATTATCATCGGCAGCGGCAGCCTGTCCTTCGAGCTCATTCGCGCGCTCGTTCACCGCCTGCCCGTCATGGTGACGCCACGCTGGGTCAATGTAAAAGCGCAACCTATTGCTATCCAGGACGTCCTTGCCTATCTGACGGTCGCCCTCGATCTTGAACCGGGTCCCAATCGCATCTATGAAATTGGCGGCGCGGAACGGATGTCCTATCTTGACCTTATGCGTGAATATGGCCAAATAGCGGGCTTACGCCGCTTCTTCATCCCGGTTCCTGTCCTGACACCCTGGCTATCCAGCCTGTGGCTCGGCCTCGTGACGCCGGTATTTTCTTCCATTGGCCGCAAATTGATTGAAAGCATTACGACACCCAGCGTTGTTCATAATACAAAGGCCTTGAGCGATTTTCCCTTCAAGCCACAGGGGGTCAAGGATGCGATTATCCTGGCGCTTCGACAGGAAGACCGGCAGTTTGCTGAAACCCGATGGACAGACGCCTTGTCCTCCGTCAAAAACATACAGTGGGGCGGTGTTGTATTTGGCAACCGCATTGTGGATGCCCGCAGGATTCACGTGGATACCGCTCCTGAAAATACCTTTGCGGCGATTCAGCGTATCGGCGGCAAAAACGGATGGTATTATGGCAATTGGTTGTGGCGGTTGCGCGGCTTGCTGGACTGGGCGATCGGCGGCGTGGGTATGCATCGCGGGCGGCGTGATCCCGAACAGCTGCGTCTGGGCGATGTCATAGACTGCTGGCGGGTGGAGGAAATTGATGCTCCGCGCCTGTTGCGCTTGTTCGCGGAAATGCGCCTGCCCGGACGAGCCTGGTTGCAGTTTGAGGTAACCCCGGAAGAAACAGGTTCCCAGATAGTACAAACGGCCCTATATGATCCCGTGGGAGTGCTGGGACTGCTCTACTGGTATGCCCTGTACCCAATCCACCAATGTGTGTTTGCGGGCATGCTTAAAGGAGTTGCCAGAAAAGCGCGGGAAATTTCCGGATACTGAAACCAGTCGAAAATACTAAAGCGTTCGTGGGTGACTTGCGTCAGCAGAACGAAGGGAAAAGGAATATACCCGTGCCTCTGGCTTACCAGTAACAACGAAAGTTTTCATAGAAATATTTGTGGCAATACTCAAGTAGTGTAATCTCGACGGAATCAACAACCACAGGCAGAGCTGCTGGATTAACCTTGATTTCGCAAAGATGGTTTCCCGCTTTTCATCGTTATACCGAAGCGGGCATAACTTTATCACGTCAACTGGCTTGAGGATGTTGCTGCCATTGTCGGCCCTTGGAATTCTTCGCCGTTAAGGTACCGGTTTATGGAGGCTGCGGCGGTACGCGCCTGGCCCATGGCGCTAATGACGGTAGCGGCCCCGGAGACAATATCGCCTGCTGCGAACACGCCGGGAACACTGGTCGCCATGGTCTCCTCATCCACGATGATAGTACCCCACTTGGAGGTGGCCAGGTCGGGCATGGAACGCGGGATCAGGGGATTGGGGTTGTTGCCAATGGCGATGACCACCGTGTCCACGTCAATGACAAACTCGGAACCTTTTACAGGCACGGGACGGCGACGGCCGGAGTCATCCGGTTCGCCCAGTTCCATCTGAATGCACTCGATACCAGTGACGCGATGCCGTTCATCGCCCAGGATGCGCTTGGGATTGGTGAGCAGTTTCATTTTCACGCCTTCCTGTTCGGCGTGATGGACTTCTTCGATACGGGCGGGCATCTGTTCCTTGGCGCGACGGTATACAATATGCACGTCGCCACCCAGGCGAAGGGCGGTCCGGGCGGAGTCCATGGCGACATTACCACCGCCCACTACGGCGACCCGTTCGCGGCGGATGGGCGGGGTGTCGTTNNCGTTGGCGCTGTAGACACCGACCAAATTTTCACCTGGAATGCCCAGGAAGGCGGGCAACCCTGCGCCGGTGCCAATAAAGACGGCATTGTATCCTTCGTCCTCGAACAACTCACGAATGGTGGCGTTCCGGCCGACCACGAAATCCATTACAAATTCGACGCCCATCTGCTTGAGGAAATTCACTTCCGCTTTTACTATTTCTTTTGGTAGGCGAAATTCCGGGATGCCGTACACCAGCACGCCGCCGGTTTCCTGCAACGCCTCGAATACCGTAACCTCATGACCCATACGGATAAGATCACCCGCGGCGGTGAGACCCGCAGGGCCGGCACCGATGATGGCCACCTTCTTACCGGTCTTAGGCGGCAGAACGGGCGTGGCCACGGCACCGCTTTCCCGTTCATAATCGGCGACAAAACGTTCGAGTCGGCCGACAGCGACGGGCTCCCCTTTGAGGCCAAGGATGCATTTGCTCTCGCACTGTTCTTCCTGGGGACATACGCGGCCGCAAATGGCAGGCAGCGCGTNNCTGAGCGGCTTCAATAAAGTTTCCCTCCTGTATAAGGGCAATAAAACCGGGGATATCCACATGGACCGGGCAGCCATCCACGCATTTGGGCTTTTTGCAGTTGAGGCAACGGCTGGCCTCAAGCATAGCAAGTTCCGGTGTATACCCGTAGGGCACTTCATAGAAATTCCGCGCCCGGTCCTCTGGTGCCTGCTCGGGCATGGCCTGTCGCGGAGGACGTTCTTTCTTCGGCTTGGGTTCTAAAACGGGGTTATCGCTATTGGATATGTCTGCCATGTTGTCGCTCTTCCATTATCCGTGTGGGTTACGCCCGGCCGCATCCACAGCCGCGGCCGTGGGCATGATGGGTGTGTTCTACGGGTTCTGTCGTCAATAAGGAACCGATTTCCGCCTCGCTATAGGCGTTACGCCGGTCTTTCAATTCTTCCCAGTCAATCAGGTGCGCATCAAAGAACGGGCCATCCACGCAGGCGAACTTCGTCTTACCATCCACCGTAACACGGCAGGCGCCGCACATACCCGTGCCGTCCAGCATGATGGGATTCAGGGCCGCCCACACGGGGATGTCCAGGTTGCCCGTTTCCGCCGCCACCGTCTTCATCATGAAGGGACAGCCCACGACGATGACGCGGTCCGCTTTTAAACCCGCCTTTAGTTTGCGCAAAAGCACATCGATGGCGTGGCCCTTTACTCCGTTGGACCCGTCTATAGTTGAAGCGATGAATTCGTCCGCCACCGATGCCAATTCCTCTTGATAATAGTGCAGGTAGTGGCTGCGCGCCTCGACGATGAGAATGACCTGGTTTCCGGCGGCTCGCAGCGCCTTGGCATTGGCAATATGCGCACCGATACCGTAACAGCCGCCAAGAAGCACGACGGTGCCGAACGTATCAATCTCAAGGGGTGTGCCCAAAGGCCCGACGATATGGGCGGCGACATCGCCCGCCTGCATCAGGGACAGTTTTCGGCTGCTTTGGCCCTTTTCCTGGACGATTAGCCTAATGGAGCCTTCCCCGGTATCCCAGTCGCACAGGGTATAGGGCACACGCTCGGACGTCGCATCAGCCATGATGATGACGAATTGTCCTGCCTTGGCCTTTTTGGCGACGGCCGGGGCGTAAAACGTAATTTCATGGTTATTCGGTGATATTTCACGTTTCGTGAGTATCTGGAAAGGTATTTTTTCACCGGAAAGGTTTCTCGCGGCAGTATTGGCCGCTTCTGACGCGACCGTGGCATCGCCGTCAACGGGCAGGCTGCGAAGACCGCCCACCAGCGAAGCGAGATTATGACCCCGAAACCATGCACGGCGTTTTGAGGGATCAGATGCCGCGTCAGGCGTGGAGGCACGTTTGGTAAAAAGGGCGGGAGCGGGAAGACCGGCGGCACCCCCGATAGAAGCGATTTCCCTGTCCATTAATTTGGGAGCGCCAAGTTCCGCAGCCAAATCAAGGCATATGTCCCGGTCAGGCCGTGCTTGCCCGGGCGCGATAGTCAGGCGGACCAGAGGCCGCGTGACACCGTCATTATCCAGAACGGTCCCATCGGTTTCCGTGAAGATGGCGGCGGGAAATACAACATCGGCTTTGTCAAGCGAGGGAGAAGTATAGCAGTCCTGTAAAATCAGCACTTCAAGCGCATCGCGCTGTGCTTCGTTCAGGAAATTGCCGGCCACCAGCGCAGCCTTGACAGATTCAGGCAGCGTTGCTTTCCCCTTGCCGCGCTCGCCGGGGGGCAATTCATGGTAGTGCGGCGATGCCATGACTTCATTGGTAAACTTTTTAAGGACAAACCTGTCTTCAAGAGGAATTGAAGCATCACAAAGGAGGGCAAAGGCCTCGCCTTGATAACGCGTTAGTTTATCCGCAGCGGCCTTCAGTGCCTCGGCCCAGCTGACTTCACGAAGTACTTTACCAACCCGCACTTGGGGAACACGGAGTCTTTCCGTTCCGTTCATGAAAGGTGCCGTAGCGAAGCGGCCCAACACACACAACGGCCGGTCGGGATCAACGGCGCGCACAGAAACCGCCTTTCCGTTTTCTATCCCTACACTGATGCCGCACCCGGCATCACAAAACATGCAGGTGGTTTCCGCCCAGGAATCGGGCTCGCCGAACCATTTCGCGAAACGATCGGCAAGACTGCCTGTGGGGCATACATCCACACAGGACCCGCAAAAGCGGCAATCCGCATCCATCAGGGTGCGTCCGAAGGCCTCACCGATACGGGCGATGCTGCTTCGTCCGACGAAGTCGATGATGGAAGCATTATGCTGATGCTTGCAGACGCGTACGCAGCGCCCGCACAAGATGCAGAGGTTTAAGTCCCGGTCAATAAACGGTTCCGAACGGTCCAGTGGCCTGAAATGATACAAAGGCGGCACAGCCAGTTCGGTAAACCCCAGGTCCGCGGAAAGTTTTCTTACCTCGCAGACTTCTTTATTGTTACAGGTATGGCAACCCGTGGTACGCCCGACCTTTTCCGAACTGGGACGGAACTCGTCGCATTGCTCCCGGCGCGCGCATATCAGGCATGCGCTGGGATGTTCCAGCATCATCAGTCCCAAAATATTTCGTCGCAGTTCACGTAAGGCTTCCGTGTCGGCATGCACCACCATCCCCTCCGCCGCCGGCGTAGTGCATGCCGTGGGATACCCGCGCATGCCTTCTATTTCGACCATGCACATGCGGCATGCCCCAAAGGGGGGCAGACTCGGGTGGGTGCACAGGTGCGGTATTTCTATGCCATGTCTCAGGGCGCAAGTCAGGACGGTTTCGTTCGGCTCGGCCGTTACCCGTTGTTCATTAATGGTTAGTTCCATGTAAGGACTGTCCTATGTTATACCGCGCAAACACGGTGTCGATAAAAGCACTTATCGCTGATGTTCTTTGCAATAATCACAACGCAGGCATCGGCGCGCCTGCCCTACCGCGTCTTCATCCGTATAGGCGCTGAACGCATCGTCAAAACTGTCTTTTTGTTTTTCTATCCGTCCGCGATCGACCACGAGCCTGGCAATGGGAGCGGGTTCAGCGTCCGGGTCGCATGGCGTATCCACAAGCGGCTGGACTCTCCAGAACGCATGAGATTCCCCCGTGAGAAACCGGTCCAGTTCCACGGCGGCGCGCTCGCCGGACGCAATCGCATCTATGACCTCTCCCCCGCCTGAGGTCGCTTCTCCACAGGCGAAAATCCACGGCACGCTGCTTTGCTGCGTGTGCGGGTTCACACGGAGGAATCCGGCCGCATCCGTTTCAAGACCCGTCTCATCACAGCAACCGGCAATATTCGTGGTCCTTCCGATAGCGATAATCACCTGGTCCGTTTCCAGGTCAAACCAGCTGTTTTCCAGGGGTTGTGGTGCGGGTCGTCCACTGAGGTCAAAGTGACCGGGTTCCATCCGGACGCAGGTAATGCCCGTCACGCGTTTGTCCGCTGTTTTGATGGCGACCGGCCCCGCCAGCGCAACGAGATGGACCCCTTCGCGCTCCGCCTGGTCGATACAGTCCTCGTATGCGGTCATCTCACGTCGGGTGCGCCTGTATACCAGGGACACTTCCGTGGCGCCAAGACGCCGTGCCACTCTTGCCGCATCCACTGCGGCGTTGTTCCCGCCAATAACCACGACTTTCCTGCCTGTAGATGGAGACTGATTCGCATTAAAAGCCGCCAAATATGCACCGGCGTTCATAACGCCCGCCGCATCTTCTCCGGGGATATTCAAGGCCTTTGAAACAGCCGAGCCTGAACTGAGAATAACTCCTTCATAGCCTTCTGCGCGAAGCGAAGATAGCGTGATATCGGTTCCCAGTCGTTTGTTCAATTCCAGGTGAACCCCGAGCCCTAGAATCATTTCTATTTCCCGTTCAACCGCGTTGCGGGGGAGCCGGAATTCAGGAATGGTGCTGGTTAGCAGGCCCCCCGGCTTGTTCGCAGCGTCATATACCACGGGGCTGTACCCCAGCCGCGCCAAAAAATAAGCGGCGGTAAGACCCGCCGGACCGGCGCCGACAATGGCCACTTTGCGCGTTGCATTGGCGGCATTCGATTTTACCTGCGGCGGCGCAACAGCGTCTTCGTGTTCTATGATATATTGCGCTATCTCTTGAATCGAAACCGGCGCGTCCACCGTACCCCGCTGGCAGCGGTTTTCACAAGGATGGGAACAAATATAACCGCACACAGCGGCAAAAGGATTGCGCTCCCGATGAAGCCTGGCGGCTTCATCAAATCGTTTTTCGGCGGAAAGCGACACGAAACCGGGAATGTAAACGCCCGCAGGGCATCCGCTCATGCAGGGGGTGCGCATTAACGCCTCGCACACACCGGCAGGGCAGCGTTTTTCAACAATATGAGTTATGTATTCTTCCCGGAAATATTGCAGGGTGCACAGTACCGGGTTTGCCGCCGTCTGGCCAAGACCGCACAGAGAACCGTTTTTCACCGTGCGTGCGATACTTTCCAGCGTTGCGAGATCGTTCATATCCGCTTTACCGTCGGCAATCTTAGTGACCAGGGAAAGCATGGCACGGGTGCCCACGCGGCAGGGCGGGCATTTACCGCAGGATTCATTCTGGGTAAACGTCAAGAAATAACGGACCAGATCCACGATACAGGTCTGTTCATCCAGCACAATCATACCGCCGGAACCCATAATACTTCCGGCCTGTGCAAGCGCCTCATACTCCACGAGCAGGTCAAACTTGGAAGCGGGCAAACAGCCGCCGGAAGGCCCCCCCGTCTGCACCGCTTTTACCGTGCGTCCCATGGGCGCACCACCGCCGATCTTGTAAATGATGTCCAGAAGGGATATGCCCAGCGGAACCTCGATTAGGCCGGGGCGTTTGACACTGCCGGCCATGGAAAAGGAACGGGTGCCCTTGTTGTTTTCTGAACCGCACCGGGTATACCACGCTGCGCCGTTGCGCAAAATCAAGGGCAGGTTGCCCAGGGTCTCCACATTTTGGATATTTGTGGGATAGCCCCACAAGCCGCTCACCGCCGGGAATGGCGGACGGGGTCTCGGCATACCGCGGCGGCTCTCGATGGCGGCAATCAGCGCGGTTTCCTCGCCGCACACATAGGCGCCCGCACCGCGTTTTACCGTGATATCGAAAGAGAACCCCGAACCGGCAATGTTCTCGCCGAGCAGGCCGGCCTCGCGCATCTGTTTGATGGCGAGTTTCAGCCGCTTGAGCACCGTTCCATATTCCACGCCGACATAAATGTACGCCGCGGTGGCATTCATGGCATACCCGGCAATGAGCATGCCTTCCAGCACGGCATGGGGATCGCCCTCGATAAGCGTGCGGTTCATGAAGGAGCCGGGGTCGCCCTCGGAGCAATTGCAGATGAGGAAACGTTTCTCGCCCGGGCTGTTCCGGCAGAACTCCCACTTTTTGAACGTGGGAAATCCGGCGCCACCGCGACCGCGAAGANNACCTCCTCCAATGTTTTTTCCGAGCAAATATCCAAAGCGCGAAGAAAACCCCGATATCCGTCACGGGCAAGGTAATGATGAAAATTCTCCGGGTCAATAATACCGCAGTTACGAAAAATACGGCGCACCTGATGGCGCATGACCGCATGGTCACTCAACTTCGGGATACCATTGGCTGTTTCTGCATCCATGACGCCCAGCGCCCATTGTGAGCAAGGGTCGCTGCCGAGGACGTGCTGGTGAAGAATGGCCAGAATCTGATGGGGACCCACATTCCCGTAACAGATCCGGGGCGCTCCCGGCTTATGCACAATGACCAGCGGTTCGAGGTAGCAAGGGCCAAGACAGCCTACTTCAATGACCTTTGCCTTTATACCGAGTTTCGAGATTTCCGCGCGTAAAACCTCTAATACCTCCCCTGCGCCGGCGGCCCGTCCACAGGTGGCGGCGCCCACAAAGAAAACCGGGATATCACTCTGTTCCAAACAGTTCCATTCCGCTGTTGCATCTGTATACTGTTGTTCCAAGGAGTTCATGGTTGCATCCGTTTCCATAAAGTTCAGTCCTGATATTCGGCCAAAATTGCCGGAAGTTTGCGCGTCGTTACCCGGGTAAAGAACTTACCGTCAATGGCGATTACGGGTTCCAATGCGCAACAGCCCAGGCAGGCGATACGGTTTAGTTCAAACTTCCCGTCCGAGGTAACCTCCCCCACTTTAATACTCAGCAAGCGTTCCAATTCCCGCAGAATTTTTGCGCCGCCTCGCACATGGCACGCAGTACCCAGGCATACTTGTATTACATGACGGCCGGGAGGATTGAATTTATAAAAACTGTAAAAGGTGGCCACGCCGTAAATCTCGTTCACCGAAATACCCGTCAGACGTGCTGTTTCATCCAGCGCCTCCGGCGAAAGATACCCGTCCCGTTCCTGAATCTCCTGCAGAATGGCAATGATCCCCCCCTTTGTGGTCGGATACTTCGCAACGATATCCTTAATCTCTGTTACATCCGTTTCAACTGCGCTCATGTTATATACTTTCCGTTAGGTATACGACCCTGTAAACACATCACAACCCGGTGTTGACAGAGTTGAAATTGGGAAATAAACACGCGGGCAAAAGGCCTCATTTCTCTGAATAGAATAGCACCTGTAAAAGAACCTTTTCAACAAACCCCTCCCGGTCGAAATTTTGCACCGGTCATAGCCTCATTGTTAAAGAATAATAGAAAAGAAGCCTGAGCATTCTTTATACTTTTGTTGGTGAAATAAGGTTTCGGACGATGGAGTGACTGAAGGGTATTATTCTGGGTGTTCGATGCTATACCCATGGGGTGAAACATAAACTGTATGAAACTGGAAGATTTGCGACCGGATGCAACGCTGCGGGGCATGCTACCCGATATGCTGGTGACGGTTGTCAATGTGGAATGGCACGGTTCGGATGCTCTGACGCTGGTCTATCGTAGTTCCGATGGCCGTGTGGCGGACGAGATTTTGTATCGCCATGACTAGACGCGTCTCGATGTGGTGGAAAAGGGCCGGCCCTGGAGTTTCGACGGCGACGGCGCCCTGTTCCGCCTGGCGGCTGAAGCGCATCGCATTCGCCTGGCCCACCTGTTCGGTCCCCTGCTTGCCGTGCCTACCTCGCTGGTGGAACCGCTGCCCCATCAAATCACTGCCGTTTATGAGTCCATGCTGCCGCGTCAGCCCCTGCGTTTCCTGCTCGCCGACGAACCGCGCGCGGGCCATTGTCAGGGATATCGAAAAGCGCCTGGGCTACGAACCCGTGGACCGCGAATTCGAACGGCTCGGCTATGACATTGAGAGCCGCCTACCGGCGAAGGCAGGCTGCGCTTCATCGATGTAAAGGGCGCATCGCAGGTGCGGATACCGTGACGGTTACCAAGAACGAAATCCTTTACTCCCTCAACAAACCCGAGGATTTCATCCTCGCCCTGGTCGAATTTCTGGATGCGGATAGCCATCGCGTCAAGTACCTGCGCAGTCCTTTCCAGTGCGAACCCGACTTCGGGGTGACCGGTGTAAACTATGACTTCGGGGAACTAGTGGCGCGGGGGGAGGAACCGGGATGAAAGTGGGCAAAAAAAGGGACGCCCTTTTCAGGGCGTCGGGCCGAGGATACTATCCCCGGGGCAATTATATAATAATTATGCATAGAAACTACATATTTTTCAAGTAGGATAAACACAGAAGATATGGAGCGGGCAATTACATATATTGATGGATTTTTACATATATTGATGGATTTAATCTCTACTACGGCCTGGATCTACAGTTGATGTCTCAAAAGATTCTGAAACCCACCCAAAATCTTGTTGCGACAAAATATTTCACGGCCAGAATTTCTTACACTCCAAATAACCCCGATAAACATAAAAGGCAGGCAACATTTTTAGACGCAGCGGAATCACTTCCTGATACACATGTTTTTTATGGTCATTACCTTACGAAGGAGGTTCGATGCCATAGATGTGGTAACACATGGCTTTTACCTGAAGAAAAGATGACTGACGTCAACATAGCCATCGAAATGTTACAAGACGCCTTTGAGGATTCTTTTGATGTAGCGTTCCTGGTTTCAGGAGACAGTGACTTGGCTGCGCCTGTGAAAACCATTTTGCGACGCTATCCAAAGAAGCGGATTATAGTTGTATCACCTCTGAACCGGAAATCACAGAAATTGAAGTCCTTGGCAACCGGCTATATTAATCTTGGGGAAGACGTTCTGCGTAATAGTCTGCTTCCTGATGTCTATGTCAAACCGGACGGAACAGAGTTAAAGAGGCCGGGAAAATGGAAGTAGATTTCAAAGTGCTTTCCGCTCGTTACCAAATTCCATTTGGTAACGCACTTGTCCGCGAAGTTGTACTTCGCAACTGCGGGGAACTGCCCCAAGGCACAAGCGAGGTCGGTTGGAAAAGAATAGGAAATGCAATTTCAAGAGAGAGTGCGTTCCCAAATGCAATTTGGGAACGAGTAGGACTCCTCACTTCTCTCCCCTCACACTTCCTCCCCCTCTCACTCCTCACTTCTCTTCCCTCGCTCCTATTCCGGCGCTCAGGGCTTGGCGGAGGACGTGCGCCATTAAGGCCAGTGGATGCGGGATGAGGCGGAAAAAAGAATTGGGCATCTGTATCCGAAAATTCAAATTACCGCCGAGATGGCAAAGCATCGGCCGAACTGAAAAAATATGTGGGCGACAAACTCACGGTTATTGCCTGGCTCTGGGCGCGTACGGTGAAAAGCCCCAATCCCGCCTTCGCCCGTGTGGGTGCCGCTGGCGTCCACGTTTATGTTGTCCACCAAGACGGGCAAGGAAGCCTATGTCGAACCTGTCATTGAGGACGACGGCTATCGCTTTACCGTAAAGGTAGGAAAGCCGAAACATGCCGAGGCGGCGAAAGCAGGCACCAAACTCGCCCGTGCAAACTTTGGTTGTATCATGTCGGGGACGCCAATACCCAGCGATCACATATACAGTGAGGCCAATGCCGGGCGTATGGGCGCGAAACTTGTGGCCATTGTCGCCGAAGGGGAACGGGGTCGGGTCTACCTGTTGCCTACACCGGAACACGAATCCGTAGCACGAAAGGCGTCTCCGGAATGGAAACCGGAAAATCTGATGCCAGATAATCCACGTTGGTTTTCGCCGCCATTTTATGGACTTAAAGCATACGGCGACCTCTTCACGCCGCGGCAGTTGGTTTCGTTGACGACCTTTTCCGATCTGGTGCAGGAGGCGCGGGAACGGGTGATGGCAGATGAGGGGCCGCATGGAAGGGCAACAATGGACCCTTTACTGACGTCAATGAACCTTTGATTGACGCCAATAATACTGTTAAAACTAAAATACGCCATGCACCAGCCTCCTTGATTGTTTATCCAACCCCCTATAATAGGCCCAATAATGCAACCGGTTCTCTCGCCTCTCCCCTCACGGCTTCTGTTTACGCCCTGAACGAAGGCGGCGCCGGACTCGATGCCTACGCCGACGCCGTGGCTACGTATTTGGCCTTTGCGGTGGATAAGGGGGCAAACTATTGGTCATCGCTGAGTTCTTGGCATTCTGGGCGAGATACCGTTACCAGCACTTTTGGTCGTCAAACTCTGCCAATGGTCTGGGATTTCGCTGAGGCAAACCCATTAAGCAAATCATCAGGTAATTTTTTGGCGGGTATTTCCCAAGCAAATAGCCAATTGCTAACCGCGCCTGCGAATTCGAATAGTCTAGTCCCACAATCTGACGCCCAGACCCAAACCCTCAGCAAGGACAAGGTCGTCTCCATTGATCCGCCCTACTACGACAACATCGGCTACGCGGACCTGTCCGATTTCTTTTATGTCTGGTTGCGCCGTTCTCTGAAACCAATCCTGCCCGACCTGTTCGCCACGCTGGAGGTGCCCAAGGCGCAGGAACTGGCGGCGTTGAAGGTGGAGCCGCCTGTTCGTTCCGCTGAGAGACACGCAGGCCTTCAAGCAGCGGGAAGTGACGGCCCAGCTTTTGCGAACTGTATCAGGGGCAGCGGGCGGAGTTCCCCTCGGAATGCCGGAACGCCGGGTATGAGAAACGCATCCAGGCGGCCTATCCCATCCACCCGGAGATCTTCGACCAGTTATACGGCACCTGGTCCACCCTGGCCAAGTTTCAGCGTACCCGCGGCGTGCTGCGCCTCATGGCGGCGGTCATCCATAGCCTGTGGGAGAAAGGCGACCGGAGCCCGCTGATCCTGCCCTCGACCATACCCATTGACGACCCCCGGGTGCAGTTTGAACTGACCCGCTACCTGTCCGACAACTGGGGCCCATCATCGAAAAGGATGTGGACGGGCCGAGTTCGCTGCCGCTGCGGATTGACGCGGAACAGCCCAACTTGGGCAAACCCGCAGGCGGGGATACGCTGGGAGGCGCTGCGCCTGACCGGCACCGATGCGCTGGCCGTGCGGGCGAGCAAGAAACTGCGCAACGACGAATTGCTGGTCATGACGCTGGGCGCGACCATTCTGCGCAAGCACCTGGACGAAGTGCCTCTATGGTGCGGCGACCAGGTGCCGGTCCGGCAGCTGGTGGAGGATTTCGCCCGGTACCTGTACCTTCCCCGGCTTGCGGGGCCCGAGGTGCTGTTGCAGGCGATATGCAGCGGCATCGGAATGCTCATCTGGCACAGCGACGGTTTCGCCTATGCCGAGGGTTGCGATGAACGCAAGGGGCGCTATCGCGGCCTGACCGCCGGTCAAACAAAATCTCTGGCCATGGAAGACCCGGGATTACTGGTAAAGCCGGAGGTTGCCTGGAAACAACTGGAGGACGAAAAACGCTCCCAGCCGATTGCGACAGGACCTGGTGGACCCGGTGGTGGAATCGAAGCTGGCGGGGAAGGCGGTGGCGCACCGGCGACGGGGTCTGGACTCCGACCCGGGCCCATAGCGCCCAATCCCCCACTGCCCCGGCGGTTCCATGGCACGGTGAACCTGGACCCGAAACGGGTAGGTCGTGATGTCGGCAACATTGCCACAGAAGTCATCGCGCATCTCGTGGGCCAGGTCGGCGCCGACGTCACCGTCACCCTCGAAATCGAAGCCAGCCTCCCCGAGGGCGCTTCAGACCAGATCACCCGCATTGTTACCGAAAACAGCCGCTTCCTGAAATTCACCAGCCACGGGTTTGAGCGGGAATAGCGAATGCTCCTCAAACTCTATCCCTGGTCAATAAAAAGAAGCCCTGCAAACTGGCATAATAACCATAATTTACAGGGCCTTTAAAGGGATTAGTGCTGGTAGCGGTGCAGGGATTCGAACCCCGGACACGTGGATTATGATTCCACTGCTCTAACCAACTGAGCTACACCGCCATTTAGAACGGCTATAGTATATCAAAAGTTTGGCTGATTTTCAAAAGACTGTGTCATTCCTGAATCCGCACGTAAGGAATGGTGAGAGCGTATAAGCGGCATCCTGCCGCTTCCATCGTGACTGCGGCGCGCAGGCCGTCTTGACGCAAAGCGACAGGATGACGCTTCTACGTTTCTTGTCCTTATTGGCTTTAGGCCAACAACTCGGCTTCTTACGTGCCGATTTGGGTCATTCTGGATTCGGAATGAATTTCAACACTCGCAGTGAATCTTTGCAGGATTTAGGCCCCCGTAGTCGTTTTCCCGATTCTTCCTGACGCTACCCCTGAATTTAGAAGTCGAATTGCAGACGCCCTTGCAGGCTGCTTACCCGTCCGGAATACAGTCTATGGTCAATGGCCGAAGTAACGTAATTCAACATGAGCCGGACGTTTGAATTAAGATACCAGCTCAGCCCCAGCGTCCAGTTCTCGGCTTCGCCGCCTTGAATCGGGCCCCTGTTGAAATCCAGCCGGGAATGCCGCAACGCCACTTGCCAAGCCCCCTATCTGTGAGGGGAATCAAGGGAAATATTATATGGGTGCAAACGCACTCCCAATATCCATAAAGAATACATCTGAACAGATGAATGGATGACATATCATGAGATAATTTGGTACCATTGCGGAAGAAATGTATTATTCGTTCTTTGAAATCGGCTTTCTGGAGGCACAAGGATTACTTTATGCATGTTTCTGGTGTCTATGAAATTGAAAATCATGTCCGCGTATTGACAGCCACATCGCTTTTTGACGGTCATGATGTGGCAATTAATATCATGCGCAGGTTACTGCAGGATTCAGGGGCGGAAGTGATTCACCTCGGCCACAACCGTTCTGCTTCCGAGATCGTCCATGCCGCTATTCAGGAAGATGTGCAGGCGATTGCCGTGACCAGTTATCAGGGAGGTCATGTCGAGTTTTTTAAACTCATCATGGACCTGCTTCAGGAGCAAGGCTCACGTCATATCAAAGTGTTCGGCGGCGGAGGCGGGGTGATTGTGCCCGCAGAAATAACTCGAATAGAGGGATTTGGCGTATCCAAAATCTTTTCCCCGGAAGACGGGCGTCAAATGGGCCTGCAGGGGATGATTAATCACATCCTGAAAGCGTCTGATGTTCCACTCGAGACCGCGGGAATTGCAAAGAGAGCGCAGGAACTCTCCCCTTCCCAAAATTTTCTGATCGGCCGCTATATTACCGCCATTGAAGAAGCGAAGGTGTTGTCCGATAGCCATCTGCAGGCTCTTACCGAACCGTTGATGAAAAAGATCTCCCGTAATATTCCAATTTTGGGTATCACCGGAACCGGAGGCGCGGGAAAATCCTCCATGGCTGATGAACTGGTAACCCGTTTCTTACACGATTTCCCCGACCGTCATGTGGCCGTGGTCTCGGTGGACCCATCACGAAGGCGCACTGGAGGTGCGTTACTGGGTGATCGTATTCGGATGAACAGCCTTTCCCGCAATCGGGTTTATATGCGGTCCCTGGCTACGCGCACGGCGAGGATCGAAATCGCCGACGCCCTGGCTGAGGTACTCATTGTCCTGCGTGCGGCCAATTTCGACTTCATCATTGTGGAAACGGCAGGCATCGGTCAGGGTGACGCCGCCATTGTGCCTCACGTGGACGCCACGGTATACATTATGACCGCTGAATTCGGCGCCCCGTCCCAGTTGGAAAAAATAGACATGCTTGATTTTGCGGACTTGGTAGTCATCAACAAGTACGATCACAAGGGTGCGGAGGACGCATTACGCGATGTGCGCAAACAGTACCAGCGTAATCATCATCTCTTTAATACCGCCCCCGAAGATATTCCCGTATTCGGTACCATTGCGGCAAGATTCAACGATGACGGCGTGACGTCCCTGTATCAGGCCATTGTTAATACAATGAATGAACGCACTCATTGCGGATGGCAGTCCCCCCGTTCTAAAACAGACCAGAAGGTTTCTTCCTCTAAATCCATCATCATCCCCGGAAACCGTGTTCGCTATCTTGCCGAGATTGCGGATACAGTCCGCAGCTATCATGAAAAAGCCAGAGAACAAGCCCAAATTGTTGAAAGTATCTGGCGGCTGGAAGGCGCGATATCCCTGTTGGGTCATGGCGATGGTGAAACCCGCAACATACTGGAAGAAAAACGTTCGCAACTGGAACAGAACCTGTCCCCCGAGTGCAGGGGCGTACTGGAGCGCATCCCCATCGTACGCGACCAGTACATGCAAGATGAAATGGTGTATACCGTCCGGGGTAAGGAAATTCACACGGTATTGAATCACAAGAGCCTTTCCGGAACACCCATTCCTAGGGTTGCGCTGCCGCGGTTTGCGAACCCCGGGGACCTGTTGCGATGGATACACCGAGAAAATCTGCCGGGACGCTTTCCGTTTACCGCGGGCGTATTTCCTTTTAAGCGCTCTGATGAAGATCCCACGCGTATGTTCGCCGGCGAAGGCGCTCCCGAACGCACCAATCGTCGTTTTCATTTTTTGTCTCATAATCACCCGGCCAAACGGTTGTCAACGGCGTTTGACTCCGTGACCTTGTATGGATGTGATCCTGATGAACAGGCCGACATCTACGGAAAAATCGGCACCTCCGGGGTATCGATCTGCACATTGGATGACATGAAACTGCTTTATGACGGCTTCGACCTGTGCGCACCCAACACAAGTGTTTCCATGACCATCAACGGGCCCGCCCCCATCATGCTTGCATTGTTCTTCAATGCAGCCATCGACCAGCAGCTCGCGCGTATATCTTCCGAGTATGGAAGGCCTTTGTCGCCGGAAGAGACCGCGCGTTTCAGGGCCTGGACCCTGCAAACTGTCCGCGGCACGGTTCAAGCCGATATCCTCAAGGAAGACCAGGGCCAAAATACCTGTATTTTCGCGATCGATTTCGCCTTAAAGATGATGGGGGACGTCCAGGAATATTTTACGGCGCACGGCATTCGTAATTTTTATTCCGTCTCTATTTCGGGATACCACATTGCAGAGGCGGGCGCCAACCCCATTTCACAACTGGCATTCACCCTTGCCAACGGGTTTACCTATGTGGAGTATTACCTGTCTCGCGGCATGGATATCAACGATTTCGGACCCAATCTCTCCTTCTTTTTCTCCAATGGCATGGATCCTGAATATTCTGTGCTGAACCGGGTTGCACGGCGCATTTGGGCGATTACCATGCGCGATAAATATGGCGCTAACGAACGTTGCCAGAAATTAAAATCCCACATACAGACCAGTGGCCGCTCCTTGCATGCCCATGAAATTCAGTTCAACGACATCCGCACGACATTGCAGGCGCTTACAGCCTACTATGACCACTGCAATTCCCTGCATACCAATTCCTATGATGAGGGTATCACAACGCCTTCAGAAGAGTCCGTACGGCGTGCCCAGGCGATTCAACTTATCATCAACAAAGAATTCGGTCCCTGTATGAATGAAAATCCTCTGCAGGGTTCCTTTTTTATGGAACAACTGACCGACTTGGTGGAAGAGGCCGTTTTACAGGAGTTTTACCGCATTTCAGAACGGGACGGGGTGCTTGGCGCCATGGAAACGGGATACCAGCGTTCCCGGATTCAGGAAGAATCGCTTTACTACGAAGAGAAAAAAATGAGTGGAGAATTACCTATTATCGGCGTAAACACCTTTATCAATCCCCATGAGAATATGGATGAAGTGATAAGCAAGATTCATCTTGCCCGCGCAACGGAGGAGGAAAAACAGCTACAGATAACACGTCTTCGTGCGTTCCATAAAGAACACGAGGTGGAAGCGATCCCCGCCCTGGATCTTCTAAAAACAACCGCCCTCAATGGCGGGAATATATTTGAAGCGTTGATGGACACGGTTCGCTGTTGTTCCGTCGGCCAAATTACTAACGCACTTTTCGAGGTGGGAGGCCAATACCGCCGCAACATGTAATTTACTCGGTACGGCGAATAAACCATTGCGTTGGACTGGACACTGCCGGGGAAGGATGGCTATAATACACCCATGTTTGACCGGTTCCGGAGGGTTAGCATAATTGGTAATGCACCGGTCTTGAAAACCGGCGGCTTCGGC
>MTKZ01028720.1_pt2 | contig 30836 bp, 26 predicted proteins | sample 1042781 | NCBI WGS metagenome assembly MTKZ01 (sample SAMN06212207, study PRJNA360539) | anaerobic digester metagenome | biome: Wastewater treatment plant; material: sludge; isolation source: anaerobic digester fed with sludge from wastewater treatment plant | place: Denmark: WWTP Viborg ...
GAGGAAGAAATTGATGGTAAGAGGGTGATCACATGCTGGGGGATGGCGTCTGGCTTCAAGAATACAGGGCTGGGAACCGGAACATTTGACAGCAGTGGCGCGATTGTGCGGCTTTTACCGGCGGGCAGGCTGCAGGTTATGACAGCAGCGTCGGAGGTGGGGCAGGGGATGAACACCACCTTGCAGTTGATCGCCGCGGAAGTGCTGGGGATCACGCCGGAGAATATCAACATCTACCTGATGGATACAGCCTTAACGCCGGATGGAGGTCCAACCACTGCCAGCCGTCAAACCTACGTAACCGGCAACGCGGTCAAGAATGCCGCTAACGAATTGAAGAAACGCATTGAAAGCTTGCTGGTTGCGAAATTTGAATGTGAGCCTTGCCAGGTGAGATTTGATTCAGAAGCGGTTACTTTTGACGATCAGCAGATTGGATGGCAGGAAGTCTATGACCTGCTGGAAAAGACACCTGAGGGAACATCGGTGGAAGAACGTTACTCAGCCCCGAAAACCTATTCCCTTGAAGTCGGGGGAAAGATTCATGTGGCTTACGGTTTTGGAGCGCAGGCGGTAAAGGTCGCTCTCGACCTGGAGAGTGGAGATGTGAAAGTGTTGCAGGTGATTGCAGCCAGCGATGCTGGCAGGGTCATCAACCCGCTTGGCTTCCAGTCCCAGGTGGAGGGGGGCGTGGTGATGGGGGTGGGGCATGGAATCATGGAAGAATTTAAGGTAGAAGACGGGATCATCCTAAGCGACCGGATTGCGAGATACGAAATTCCACGCATGAAAGACAGCCCAACGGTGGAGTCACTGATCGTGGAAGATCCGACCTCAGAGGGACCTTATGGGGCAAAGGGCATCGGGGAACTGGTGTGCGTGCCCACCCCGCCAGCGATCGCGAACGCAGTCTATAACGCGATTGGTTTGCGGGTGGACAGCCTGCCGGTCACCAAGGAGAAGGTCAAAGCCTGGCTGGAAAAAACGAGCATGCGACAGGGATAATAGATCACAAGGCTGTTATCAGCCTCATTTGCCCCGGTGTCTTTTTATAACGGTTGCGAAGAGATCTCACCACTTGAGTCCCAAATCCGAGATTGCCACGACCCTTTGCCAGCCCAAATTGTCTGCGACCAGCAAAGGGAGTGGGCAAAGGGTCTCGCAATGACCGTCCCCGAACGTCATCGCGAGGAACGAAGCGATCTAAACTGTCATGCCCAAGGACTGCTGACCGTTAACGATACATGCCAAACTGAGTGTGATTTTGCTCATATCAGCGTTCCTTTTTCTGTCATCGCGAGGAACGAAGCGATCTAAACTTCCAATCTCAAGCATTATTCGTGATTCACAGTAATTGCAAAACTGAACATGATTCACTTTTTCCATCACACTTGCAATGACCAGATTTTAGATTGCTTCACAAAAGAGGTTCGCAATGACAAAATAGCTTATAGTGGCAACTCTTCAAGTCAAATAGATTCCGTTCTTTTTCCTACCGTCCTTCACCTATTCCCTAACACCAGCTGGCACTCATATTGCAACGGATGGGTTGACTATTCTCGTTTGAAGAGGAGGTTCACCCACAGCAGGAGGCAGTATGGGCAGAGCATTTGGAATCGACATCAGCAAATACCAATCCAGTAAGGATGGTAGCAAGAAAATGAATTTTGACGCAGTGAGGAATCACGCGGAGGAAGTCACATTTATTGCAGCACGGACAGGTATTTCGTGGGGATACACTGACCCGATGTTCAACCATTATTGGAATGAAATGGCGCGCATCAAAGTGATGCGCATAGCCTACCATGTTCTGTATTTTGGAGAAAGTGCCCTGGCACAAATGGATTCCCTCTTCAAAATGTTGGATGGCAGGGCGAACTTCGCGCATGACCGCATCGCACTCGACCTGGAGGTTGCTGGGATCAACCCAAGGAACAGGATTACCGCCACCACCCAGAAGTGCATCGACATATGCCGGGCAAGAACCGGATTCTTCCCAATTGTGTATTCACGGGCAAGTTGGGTAAACACCTATCTGTCTGTGGCTGATCTACCAACGCTGGACTGGTGGCTGGCGACCTATCGCAAACCACTGGTCTCGCCCTTGTATACCCCGGAACACGATGGTCCGCCCTACCTGCCAAAGGGTGTGAGCAGCTACCTGATCCAACAGACGGGTGATAAGGGCAAATCAATTGGCGGAGTCAGTCATTACATGGATTACAACCGCTGGAATGGCGGAAAAGCGGATGTATTACGCTACTTTGGCAACCCAACCGGGGGTGCTTTACCACAGGAAAACAAAGTTCTGTTCAAAGCGAAGTGCATTGTGAGCGCGCTTTACAAGCGTAGTGGTCCGGGAGCCACCTTCAAGGTAATCGGGAACCTGAGCCTGGGGGATGTGGTATCGGTCTATGAGGTTAATGATGGCTGGTATCGGATCGACCCAAGCGCGCAATTATGGTGTTCGGGCAAGAGTACGTACCTGCAGCGATTGGATGAGACTCCGTCAGCAGAAAAAGTCCTCTTCAAAGCCCAGTGTATTGTGAAAGCGTTGTTCAAAAGGGAAGGTCCGAGTACAAAAAAGAAGATCATTGGTAATCTGATTAAAGATGATGTGGTGTCTGTTTACGAAGTAAAGGATGATTGGTACCGTATTGCACCTGGAAAGAGCATCTGGTGTTCGGGTTCCAGTCAGTACATGCGCAAGATTTAACACCTTGGCAATTGCCTTTCCCTCTCCCGGATTTTTCTAAATCCATAATGTTTTGGATCGAGTTTACGTGACCGTTAATAAGCAGGGAAATCAAGGTTGGACGATTACCGCGACTTGCTAAAAATCGCCTATAATAAATAGTAATCTCTTGACAATCAGGATTATGGCGTTAAAATAGTTGATGAGTACACTAGGTTCTCAGGGCATTAGGGATGCAACAAACCAAATTTGAATTGTATAAGTCTTTAAAGTCGATTTTCCTTCACATCGACAACCATGAAAAGGCGTTTTTGGCACGCTTTGGTTTGAATATTCCTCGCTTTTTCGTACTGATGCATGTTGAGAACAATCCAGGAATTAATTACATCGTTCTGAGTGACCTGCTGCTTTGCACCAAGAGTAACACCACGCGTGTTGTACGGGGGATGCAGAAAGATGGTCTGATCAACCGTGAAGTGGACCACAACGATCGGCGCAGTTATCAGCTCACGCTAACAAAAGCAGGGCATGATTTGTTTACCCGCGTCTACCCCGACTACAAAATGCTAGTTGATGGGTTAATGTCCAAGCTTGATAAGGCCAAACTTGAGGGTTACCTTAAAGCAAGCTCTGAAATCGAAAACACCCTGACCCCCAACCGGGCGGAACCGATCTTAGGTTAGTATCGCCAGGCGGGAGATCAGGATGGAAAACAAAAACCATGGCAATAATGCCAAACCAGTTCTATCGTTTCAATTCAAAAGGAGAAAGAAATGAAGAAAAGTTATTTGTTGATTGCAATCGCTTTGGTTGCAACTCTGTTGCTCGGTGCCTGCGGCACTCCAACAGAAGCCCCCGTCGTTACGGAACCTCCAGTGGTTGAAGAACCCACCGAAGCTCCCGCTACCGAAGAACCCACCGAAGCCCCAACTGAGGCCCCCGTCGTGGAAGAACCAGTTGCCACCCTGCGTATTTGGGCTGACGAACAACGTGCTCCCGTTCTGAGTGAACTCGGCGCCGCGTTCCAGGCAGAATACAACGTGGCAGTGGTTGTTGAGAACATCTCTGGTATCCGCGATCAATTCCTCGTGGCTGCCCCCGCTGGCGAAGGTCCGGACATTATCGTGCTTGCTCACGACCAGCTGCCCGCCCTGACCGAATCCGGTCTGGTTGCCGAACTTGATCTTGGTGCCAAAGCTGCAGAATTCGATCCCGAATCCCTGAAAGCTTTCTCCTACGAAGGCAAGCTCTACGGTATGCCCTATGCCCGTGAGAACCTCGGCTTCTTCTACAATGCCGACCTGGTCACCGAAGTCCCCACCACCTGGCAGGGTGTCTATGATCTTTCCAAGACCCTCATCGAAGCCGGCGAAATCCAATACGGTATCGTGTTGGCTGGCACTTCCTACGATGCTTATCCCTGGATGACCTCTCAGGGTGGTTACGTTTTCGGCGTTGATGAAAACGGCGATTACAACCCCAACGATGTTGGTGTTGGTTCTGAGGGCATGATCAAATTCGGCGAAATGGCTCTGCAGTGGAAGAACGACGGTATCCTTTCCGATAACCTCGACAACACCACCGCCAAATCCATGTTCCTGAACGGCGATGTCGCCTTCTTCATGAATGGTCCCTGGGAAATCAAGAACCTCAAAGAATCTGGTCTGAACTTTGGCATTGCCAAATTCCCCGATGGTGGTTATCCCTTCCTCGGTGTCCAGGGCTTTGCGGTCAACTCAATGTCCGAAAACGTACTGCTCGCGCAGTCCTTCCTGACCGAATTCGTTGCAACCGAAGATGCCATGCTGGCCCTTTACGAAGCTGATCCCCGCGGTTCCGCTTATCTGCCTGCCGCAGCCAAGATTGACGATCCCTACCTGAATGGTATTGCAGCTGCCGGCGAGAACGCCGTCCCGATGCCCGCCATTCCCGAAATGGGTAAGGTCTGGGGTGACTGGGGCAATGCCCTCACCTTCATTTTCGACGGTTCCAAGACCCCCGCTGAGGCCTACACCTTCGCGCAGGAAGCCATCGTTGCCGCTATTGGCACCGATACCACCGGCATGATCAACCTGCCCGGTTCCTGGCAAAAAGCTGCCGGTTTTGCATGTGAATGGGACCCCAAGTGCCCTGACACTGCCATGACCCTTGGTGATGATGGTCTGTACACTGCCAAGTTCACCATCCCTGCTGGCGAATACGAAATCAAAGTAGCCCATGACGGCGGCTGGGACACCAACTATGGTGTCGACGGCGTCGCTGGTGGCGACAACATCAAGTTCACTGTTGCAGCCGATGGCGAAGTCACCTTCGTCTACGATCCCGAAACCCATCTTCTGGACATTCAACTGCCCTAAGATTTAGTCTGTCAGGAGGCTTGCATATGCAAGCCTCCTTTTTTCAACAGGGAAAGGAGAATTAGTGATGGATGCAAATCAGACGCCAATAAAAGGTGAATTTGCCAAAAAAACCATCCTGGGTGCTGGTAACTTACTCACCTCTCTGATCGTTCTCGTTGTTGATATTGCCCTGGGCTTTTTTGCGTTTAAACTCTTCAGTCTTGGCTATATCCCACTGGGAATTTGTTTTGTCCTTATCATCATCATGATCAGCGTAGCCTTCCTGATCCCAAAAGCCCATATGTTCAAATGGATGGCGATTGGACTTTCAGCCTGGCTGCTTTTTTCAATTTTTCCCATTGTCTACACGATTTATAACGCTTTCACTAACTATGGTGACGGGCATCTGATCTCTCAAACGCAGGCTATTGAACAGATCCAGGCACAGACCTATTTGCCCGAGACCGGCAAAGCCTATCAATGGATTGCCTATCGTTCCGAAGCCAACGAATATTTACTCTGGGTCAAAGACGCTGAAGGCAATACCATGCTTGTCACCCAGGTGGACGTGCCAGGCGACGCTGAGATCCCGCTTGTTGCTGGAGAAAATGGCATAGGTGAACTTGACGCGGATGGAGCCCCGGTCACTATCGAAGGCTACAAGCGCCTCAACCGCATCCTTGCTTCCACGGATAAGAATCTGACCAACATCAAGTTTGGCGATCCGGAAAACACCATCCAGGTGCGTTCCCCATCCGAAGCCGCGGAGTTATTACCTCTCTATGCCTATGACCCCGAAACCAACACGTTTACCCATGCAACCACGGGAACGCAATATTTTGACCAGGAAGGCACTTACACTGCGAAAAACGGAGAGCGCCTGATTCCTGGTTACACCGCCGTTGTGGGTGTGAAAAACTTCATCCAGTTTGTCAACAGTCCCGGTTTGCGCGGACCGTTGGTGACAATCGTGATCTGGAACTTCCTGTTTGCCACCTTCAGCCTCTTGCTCACCTTCTCTGTGGGTTTGCTGATCTCCATCATTTACGGCGATCCCAAGTTCAAGGGAAAGAAAATATTACGCTCGCTATTGTTGATCCCCTACACCATTCCCAGCCTGATCACGATCTTGATCTGGCGCGGCATGTTCAACCCCGACTTGGGCGTCATCAACCGCATTATTGAGAGTATTTTCAATGTCTCACCCCGCTGGTTCACCCAGCCCTGGCTGGCACGTATCGCCTTGCTGGTCGTGAACACTTGGCTTGGTTATCCCTATTGGATGCTCGTCACCAGTGGTGCACTGCAATCCATCCCTGGTGATATTTACGAGGCAGCTGAAATCGATGGCGCCAATGGTTGGCAGCGTTTCAGGAGCATCACTCTGCCACTGTTGCTCGTGAGTGTTGGACCGCTGATGATTTCCTCGTTCATCTTCAACTTCAATAACTTCAACTTGATTTACGCTTTCATCAACGGCGGGCCGCCAATCCCGACCGCGACAACCCAGGCAGGTTATACCGATATCATTATCAGCTATGTTTACAACCTGGCATTCGCCAGCGGACGCGGCGTGCAATATGGTTACGCTTCGGCCATTTCGCTGGTCCTGTTCCTGCTGATCGCGGTGATGTCACTGCTTCAATTCAAGTTTACAAATATGTGGGAGGAGGTTGGCGAAAATGTCTAAGCATCCATCATCCGTCAAACGCAGTCGAACTATTGGCTTGATCTGGCGCTGGGCTTTAGCCGCTGTCTTGATTTTCTTCAGTATCTTCCCGGTACTGTGGATTGTCTCAGCCGCAATCAATCCCGTCAATGACCTGGCGAATCAAAAATTGATCCCCGATAACTGGGGTTTCGACAACTTCCGCCAGTTGGTGACGAATCCGATTTTCCCCTTCTTCACCTGGCTGAAGAACTCGTTGATCATTTCAACGGTTTCTACCTTGTTGACTCTCTCGCTGACCACGCTGGCAGCTTTCGCCTTCTCAAGGTTTCGCTTTAGAGGGCGCCAGGGCATGCTCAAATCCATCCTGCTGATCCAGAGCTTCCCCAACTTGTTGGCGATTGTGGCTCTGTTTACCATCATCAAGCAAATTGGGGATATCTTCCCGCTGTTTGGGCTCAACACCCATGCTGGCTTGATCCTGGTGTACTCTGGCGGCGCGATGGGCATGAACATCTGGCTGATGAAGGGTTATATGGATACCATCCCACGGGATATCGATGAATCGGCCCATGTGGACGGAGCGACCGACTGGGAGGTCTTCTCCAAGTTGATCTTACCTCTGCTGCGTCCGATTCTGGTGGTTATCTCCATCCTGAGTTTTATCGGGACCTATGGTGAGTTTATTATCGCCCGCACCTTGCTCACGCAACGTGAGATGCAGACCGTCATGGTGGGTTTGCAGATCTTCACTGCCGGTCAATACACCAAGAACTGGGGCGTCTTCGCCGCCGGTGCCTTGATCGCGGCATTGCCGATCATGATCATCTACTTGATCCTGCAGGACCAGATCGTTGGCGGTCTGACCCAGGGCGCTGTCAAAGGCTAGGCACTACAATATTCAAAAAGAGAGGGTCAACGACCCTCTCTTTTTTATGCCCTTCGTAGGGCAGAATGCGCTTCATTTGCGCACTCCGACACTGTCATCCTGAGTAAAGCGAAGGATCTGTTTCTTAATTATCAGATTCTTCGCAAAAGAGGCTCAGAATGACATGAGTCGCCTACACGAGCTTCTTTTACCACATCAATTATTTGACAAACTGGTTTTACTCTGCCTGAATGGTTATGCCTGAACCGGGGGTGACAGAGCCGATCTGCCACATGGGGATCGCGCGAGCGTCGGCTTCTGCCTGGAAGTCCGCGGCTTTGGCTTCCGGGACGGCGATCAACAGCCCACCGCTGGTCTGGGGGTCGTAAAGCAGGGTCAGTAAACCAATTTTTCTACCAAGTTAATTAATGTCGGAGTGAGCCCGCGTGAGGTACGTGTTAACCAGAGGCTGCAAGGCGGTCTCATTCCGACCTACAAGTGATAATTAATTCTAAGCCCGCGTGAGGTGCGACTTAATCAGAGGCTGTAGGGCGGTCTCATTACACAGCTTCGCCGGTACTTCGTCCGAACTACTGTCTTTATTGTGATTTCAATTATGCGGGTAGGGTGGGTTAGCGTCACAAAGCATGTGCAGGAACACACCAGGTTATAGCCTACCCACCGCCGCATAAGCAAATTAATTCATCAATTTTGTTCGTAAGAAGGATTGCTGTTTATGGTGGGTTGGCTGTTTCGATGTTAAGACAGGGCAAGATACTGTGACGCCAACTCACCCTACAAGGGCGGATTGAGGGTCTTGGTAGGGCAGAATGCGCTTCATTTGCGCACTCCGACACTGTCATCCTGAGTAAAGCGAAGGATCTGTTTCTTAATTATCAGTTTCTTCGCAAAAGAGGCTCAGAATGACATGAGTCGCCTACACGGGCTTCTTTTACCACATCAATTAATTGACAAACTGGTTTTATTCAGCCAGGATGGTGATGCCAGAACCGGAGGTGACGGAGCCGATCTGCCACATGGGGATCGCGCGGGCATCGGCTTCTGCCTGGAACTGCGCGGCTTTTTCCTCCGGGACGGCGATCAGCAGCCCACCGCTGGTTTGAGGGTCGTAGAGCAGGGTAAGCAGGTTTTCGCTGAGTTCGCCCTGGACCGTGACATTCGGGCTGAAGTAGAGCTGGTTGTCGGCTGCTCCACCGGGGAAGGTGTAGGCATCAGCGAATTTCCGAGCCGCTTTCATGAGGGGAATTCTGGGGAAGTGGAAGCGCAGCGCTACGCCGCTTGCCTCAGCCATCTCGGTGGCGTGCCCCAGCAAACCGAAGCCAGTGATATCCGTAGCCGCATGAAGTCCAAAATCAACCGCCAGCAGGGCGGCGTCGCGATTGAGGCGTTTCATCCAGGTAACCGCATCTTCGAGTTCATCAGGGGAAGTGAAGCTGCGTTTGAGCGCGGTGGTGATGACGCCAGTGCCAAGGGGTTTGGAGAGGAAGAGGCGGTCGCCAGGGCGTGCGCCGGATTTGGTCAGCAGTTGGTGGTTCTGGACGATTCCAAGGGCGACGAGACCAAATTTGGGTTCTTCATCCTTGACGGAGTGCCCGCCGGCGATCACAACGCTCGCTTCGAGCGCTTTTTCGGCAGCACCGCGAACGATGGCTTGGGTGATTTCAAGCGGAAGTGTGGCGGGCAGGGCGGAAACATTGAGCGCGAAGAGGGGTTTGCCGCCCATCGAGTAAACGTCCGAAAGGGCATTGGCAGCAGCGATGGCGCCGTAGTCGTAGGGATCGTCGACGACAGGAGTGAAAAAGTCGATTGTGGCCACGAGCGAATGCTCCTCGTTGAGGCGCCAAACAGCAGCATCGTCGGCGGATTCAAGCCCGACGAGGAGATCAGGGTAGGAAGTATCCTGAAATGTTTCTTTGATTGGCAGCAGAACCTGCGCCAGCGTTTCCGCGTCGACTTTGGACGCTCAGCCCGCGCAAGCGGAGAGCGAAGTCAGGCGGATGAGTGGGGTGTTATTCATGCGTCAATCTTACCTGATTTTTGCGTTTTTTGAGGGTGAAATATGTGTAGAGGGTTTGTGGAAGGAAGGGGTTGAAGTGAGAATTGAAGTTAAATAGAATCAGGACACTTAGTAGAAAGGACTGAGATGAAAAAACAAATTTTCGCAATTCTTGCGGTAGGATTGGTGGCAATCCTGGTGCTTGGGGCGTGTTCAACCGGCATAGCGCCAACAGAGGTGCAGGAAGCACCAACCGAAGCAGTACAGGAAGCACCTGCAGAGGTGGAGGAAGCGCCAACCGAGGCAGTACAGGAGGCACCAACCGAGGCAGTGCAGGAAGCCCCTGCAGGAACCCTGACGGATGCTGAGATGGAAGCATTGATAGCTGACAAAATAAAGGATAATCACACTCTCGAGTTTATCCTCTCGCAGGAGAAGACTGCAGAAGAATGGTCAGAAACCCTGGATCGGATGATCGGCTATGGGGCAGAAATCAGCCCGGAAGAGAAGACAATGATCATTGAGTGGTTGGTAAACCGAAATCAGTAAGTTTGAAGTTACTGCGAACAAAAACCGGGATCAGAACATCCCGGTTTTTGTTGGGCATGCGTGGGTGCATCTTCATTTTTGAAATATGGGAGAATTCGATCCCATAAAAGGGCGGATGGGAGTAAACTTGTGCAGAATATTCGGATAAACGCATATAAGAAGGCTGATGGAAAAGAATTCTCTTGACGAAGAACTGTTGTTGTTACATGAAAGGTTTTGTCCGGCATTGGATCATCCTCTCAGGATGAAGATGCTTTACCTTCTGAAAGATCAGGTAATGAATGTGGGCGAACTGACCCAGGAAATGGGCATCCCGCAAAGTTCCGTATCGCGGCACTTACGCGTGCTGCGCGAGAGGGGGCTTGTTCGGGCGGAGCGGCAAGGGACAACGATCTGGTATGTGTTGGCAGAGCCGGAATTGGCTACTGTAATCGATATTTTACGCAGGATCCTGGGAAGGCAACTTGAGAGCCATTTGGATCAGGCACAAACAATTTTAGGATTAATGTCTGAGGAGGCATAAATGAAGGTAGTGATCATAGGCGGAGTGGCAGGCGGGGCAAGCACGGCGGCGCGATTGCGCCGGGTGGATGAGGAAGCGGAGATTGTGATGCTCGAAAAGGGACCGTATGTGTCATTCGCGAATTGCGGACTGCCATACTACCTGAGCCGCACCATTAACGAACGCGAAAAACTGATGGTGACAACACCCGAGAGCCTCAAAGAAATGCTCAACATCGACGCCCGCCCTAATAGCGAGGTAGTAGAGATCGACCGAGAAGGCAAGAGTGTGTTGGTAAGGGAACATCCCGGCGGCAGGGAGTACAGGGAAAACTACGATAAGTTGGTGTTAGCTCCAGGCGCAGAGCCGATCATCCCACCGCTGCCAGGCGTTGACCTGGAGGGGGTATTTATCCTCCACAACATCCCTGAATTGGACGCGATTGATGGATACATCAAGGCTAAGCAAGTGAAGCGGGCTGTTGTGATTGGTGGTGGGTTCATTGGGCTGGAAGTCGCGGAAAACCTGGCAGAAATTGGGATCAGCGTCAGCGTTGTGGAGATGCTTAACCAGGTGATGGCGCCGGTCGACTACGAAATGGCAGTGGAAGTACACGAGCACCTGGCGCTGCATGGCATCAAGCTCGTGTTGGGCGATGGACTGAAAGCTATCGAAAAGGCGGAAGGTAACGGAACGCTGAAGGTGCAGACTGGCAGCGGTAAGGAAATGGAGACCGACCTGGTGGTGCTGGCAATCGGGGTGCGCCCGAACACAAAGCTTGCGAAAGAAAGTGGGATCGAAGTGACCCCGCGCGGGCACATCGTCACGAACGAACGCATGCAGACCTCGGATCCCGATGTTTTTGCGGTGGGGGACGCGGTTCAGGTGAAGTCAGCCATTACCGGTCAGCCCACGTCGCTGGCATTGGCGGGTCCCGCAAGCCGGCAAGGGAGAGTGGCGGCAGACAACATCGCTGGCAGGGATATGACTTTCAAGGGCGTCAGGGGTACTTCCGTGGTGAAAGTTTTTGACCTGACTGTGGCATCGACGGGCATGAACAGCCGGCAATTACAGCAGGCAGGGATGGCATTCGACTCGGTGGCGACGCACAATAACAATCATGCCGGTTATTATCCCGGGGCGTGCCCGATCCATTTGAAATTGCTGTTTGGACCCGAGGGGCAAATCTACGGCGCGCAGGCAGTTGGAACGACGGGTGTTGAGAAGCGTATCGACGTGATTGCGACCGCCATGCATGGAAAACTAACTGTTTTTGACCTGGAAGATTTGGAACTGAGTTACGCGCCGCCCTTTGGCTCTTCGAGAGATCCAGTGAACAATATTGGTTTCGCAGCCGCGAACGTGCTCAGGGGAGATTGCCCTGTCAAGCACTGGGATGAGGTCTCAGGATTGAAGTCCGAAGAGTGGTTTCGCCTGGATGTACGGGAGCAGGAAGAGCAGGCTGTGGGAGCAATTGATGGCACTCACAACATCCCGCTGGGTGAACTGAGAAGCCGATTGGCTGAATTACCGAAGGATAAGAAGGTCCTGGTTAATTGCGCCAGCGGGCAGCGTTCGTATTTTGCGACACGACTGCTGCGCCAGAAGGGATTTGATGCTTACAACCTTTCTGGTGGATTTAAGACTTTTGAATTGGGTACTGCGGTACAGGCAGAACCCAGGCTGATTAAGTGTAAAACTGTGGTGAATATGGAAAAAGAAGAAGTCAAAATTGCGGAAGTTGGCAAGCACTATCAGGTGGATGCTTGTGGATTGCAGTGCCCGGGACCGATCCTGAAGCTTTACACGAAGGTTAAGGAAATGGAAAATGGCGACCAGGTGACGGTGAAAGCCACGGATTTAGGGTTTGCCCGGGATGTGGAAGCCTGGGCGAAGTCGACTGGGAACCGTCTGGTGTCACTTCAAACCAAGACCGGTGAGATCACGGCTGTGGTCCAGAAAGGTACTGCAGATGTGGTTTCAGTACCGGTCGGTGAGACTCAGGCACAAAAACACACCAAAGGTGAAGATCTGACCATGGTGGTATTCTCTGGCGAGTTGGATAAGGCGATTGCAGCGTTCATCATCGCCAATGGATTTGCGTCCATGGGGCAGCAGGCGACCTTGTTCTTTACCTTCTGGGGTCTCAATATTCTCAAGAAACCCAAAGCGCCTGCTCTGAAGAAGACCTTCATGGAGAAGATGTTTGGCTGGATGCTTCCGAGGGGAGCGGAGAAGTTGAAACTGTCACAGATGCACATGGGTGGAGCAGGCACTGCGATGATCAAGGCTATCATGGGCAAGAATAACGTCGATTCACTGCCTCAGATGATCAAAACCGCCCAGGAAAATGGTGTGAAATTGTTGGCATGCCAGATGTCCATGGACTTGATGGGCATTCGACCGGAAGAGCTGGTTGACGGCGTAGAACAGGTTGGGGTGGCGACCATGGCAGCCGCGGCGAGCAATTCGAACACTCATTTCTTCATTTAGAATTAGATTTGGAAAGCAATAAAAAGACCCCGATCCGGGGTCTTTTTATTGCTTTTGGTTACTGCTATTAGTAATCAGGGATTATCTGCGGGGGATGTCTTTAACTCGGGACATCAGCAGGGTGGCGATGGAGACGAAGATGGCTGATACGATAAACATGACGTTGTAGTCGAACTGAGCCACCAGCGAACCAGCCAGTACCGGAGCAAGCAGCAGGAAAGAACCAGTTAAGGTCCGGCCCATACCGAGGTAGGTGGGTCTGAGTGATTCCTCGCCCAATTCCATGATAAGCATACTATCGCCGACGCCAACGCCGGATTGATAGAGACCAAACAAGGAGAAAACCAGGTAGTAGAGCCAGATACTCTTGCTGAAAATTGCAAAGAGAAGCGCGACAAACCAGCAGGCAAAGGACAAAACCATGATTTTCTTTGGACCTATGCGGTCTCCAACAGCTCCCCAAAAGGCGTAACCTAAAACGCCACTCGCAAGGATAACGCCTGTGAAGACAGCGGCTTGCTCATCGGGAAGGTGGAAAGCTTTGATCGCGTAGACCGCAATGAAGGCCGTAGCCATATTGCCAATGAAAGAAATTGAACGGGCGATCAGGTAAAGACGGAAATTGGCATCTTTTTTCAGAATTCGCCCAAACATACTGAAGTCAATTGCAGGTATTTTGGGTTTTGACTGGTTGGGATCAAGAACAGGCAGGTTTGTTTGTTCGGGCTCGGGCTCACGGTTCTGGATGTAGCTGGCGAAAGAAAGCCATTGGATGAGGACAGCGATGGCAAAACCAAGGGCGTAATTACGGGGATAGGTCAGAGTGGCGAGAATGACGCCGCTAAGCACAGATCCGAGGATGCCAGCACCCTGACCGAAGACGCGCGAAAAGCCAAAGAAACGTGCCCGATGGCTGAGGGGAATAACGCGGGCCATAACCTCCTGCCAGGGCAGGGCGGACATTCCGCCCGCAACGCCACGCCAGGTCATCAGCAGGATAAGAAGGATAAGGGCGGTAGATTTGCCGATGAGGGGGATAGCCAGCGCAAGCAAGGGAAAGAGCAGGTAGGGTATCCTTTCAAAGACGCCCAAACGGACGGAAAGCGGCAGGATCCTGGGGGTGTGGCTAACTTTGGAGGCAATAAACATCTGGGGCAGGAACCAGCCGGCATTGACGATGGCGGGCATGAGGCCAATGATGAAGGGATTATCGGTTAGGGTGGCAGCGAAGACAGGCATGATGGTGTTGATATTCCAAAAGCTGTCAGCCATGAAGAAGAAACTGATATCCAACGTGTTGATAATGACATTATGCCGAAAATGCTGCGCGACAGATACGGGAACGTTATCCTCGGGGCGGATACGAAACAAATTCGAAATGAGATAGCGCAAGCGATTAGCCATAGGTTTTGTTGTACGCTAGATTATAAAGTGAAACAGGGAATCAGAATCCGATTCAGTATTGACATTCGGGCGAATATTTGTTATCCTTTTGTTAATCATTACTAACGCGCGTTAATAGTTGCGAAGGAAACCAATGAGCAGGAGAGTTACGAGTCAGGACGTGGCAGACCTGGCAGGAGTATCAAGAACTACTGTCTCTTTTGTCCTGAATAACGTCCATCGCTTTTCAATCCGCCCGGAGACGGTCGAAAAAGTCCGTCTGGCTGCCCAGCAACTGGGCTACTACCCCAACGCGTCCGCCAAAGCACTTGCATCCAATCAGACAAAAAACATTGGTCTTATCTTAACCCGCAGCCCCGAGTACATTGCCTCCGACACCTTCCTCCCGCAAATTTTGAGCGGCACACTGGATGTGGTTAAACAACATTCTCTCAGTTTGCTGGTGGAGTGGGTGGAACCAGGGCAGCAGCTGGAAACCTATTTGGAGTTAACCCGGGCGCATCATATCGACGGGATGATTTTAATGACACCCCGAACCGACGATACAGGCATCAAGGCATTAGAGGAAGCAGATATTCCCGTTGTTGTCATGGGCAATATCCCGGAATCTACACTGCATTCCGTGGACGTGGATAACCTGGGAGCAGCACGCGAAGCTGTGGAACACCTGATCAGCCTGGGACACCGCCAGATAGCGTGCATCACAAACGCTGCTTTACCCTACACCTCTGCTGTCCAGCGATTGAATGGTTATTGCCAGGCACTTGAGGCATCTGGCATACCATACGATTCGGACTTGGTGCGTGAAGGAGATTTTGAGACCCAAAGCGGCTATGAGCAGATGAAATCCTTGTTGGACTCAGGCAAAAAGTTCAGCGCGGTTTTTGTGGCAAGTGACGCCCTGGCTCTTGGAGCATATCATGCCATCAGGGAATCCGGGCTAACAATTCCTGAAGATATTTCCTTGGTTGGTTTTGATGATCTCCCGCTTTCATCTTTTATCTCACCAGCCCTAACTACGGTTCGCATGCCTGCACGCAAGATTGCACAGGACTCCTGCTACCTTTTAATGCGTCTGATGAAGCGGGATTTTCCGGAAAGTCGGATGATTTCTCTCCCTACCACGCTAATTATTCGGGATTCCACCCGTGAATTAGAAGAAAGTCGTTTGCTTTTATAACATGTCAAGAAAAGAGTTTTCAAAATGTTTCAAATTCGAGAGGAGAATCATATGAAACAAAACCGTATCCCCTGGACCATACTAGCAGTCTTGCTAGTGTCCGCCCTCGTCCTTGGCGCCTGTGGACAGCCAGCTGCCCCCACCCAGGAACCTGCAGCTCCGGTTGCTGGTGATATTGACTGCACCGGCGTCAAAGCTGGAGACACTCTCTCCATGCTCTATCAATGGTCTGGTGAAGAAGAAGCCAAACTGACCGCCATTTTGGCTCCGTGGATGGAAGCTTGCGGCGTCACCGTGACCCCCGAATCCTCCCGTGACCAGGCTCTGCTGGACACCCGTGTCCAGGCTGGCACTCCACCAGATATCACCTTCTGGAATGTGACCCAACTCTCTCAATACAAAGATAAACTGGTGGATATGACCACTCTTGGTGCGAATGCTGCTAACTATGCCGGTTATTGGGCTGAAATTGGCACTATCGATGGCCGTTGGCTTGGTTTGCCGGTAAAAGCTGACGTCAAGACCCTTGTTTGGTACAGCCCCGCTAACTTCCAGGCAGCTGGCTATACCGTCCCGACCACCTGGGAAGAACTTGATGCCCTGGTGGAAAAGATGGTTGCTGATGGTAAGGTGCCATGGTCGTTGGGTATGGAATCTGGCGATGCCACTGGCTGGACCGGTACCGACTTCATCCAGGACATTCTGCTCGTAACCCAGGGACCAGAATATGTCTCCAAGATCATCGCTGGCGAAATCCCCTACAACGATGCTGGGGTAAAAGCAGCTTATGAGATCTACGGCAAATGGGCCAAGGATCCCAAGTACACCGTTGCCGGCGCTGAAGGTACGCTTTCGACCGGCTTCAACGATGCCATCCTGAAAGTCTTCTCGGATGTTCCTGAAGCGTTCATGGTGAAGCAATCTGGTTTTGCGAGCGGCACCCTTTTGGGCACCTATCCCGACAAAGTTTACGGGGTCGATTATGACTTCTTCGGCGTCCCCGGCGCGAAAGGTCTGCAGGGCGGTTCTGACTGGCTGATGGCCTTCAATGACACCCCGGCAGTACGCTCGCTTGTCAAGTACCTGTCCTCCAATAAGGGCGGTGAAATGTGGGCACAGGTCGGTTTTGATCTGACACCGAACGCGACTGGAAATGCCGCTTATGCTTCTCCCGAAGCGATCAAGAAAGCTGGACTGCTTGCCGGCGCGACTGGCTTCACCCCTGATATCGGCGATTCCATCCCTGGCGGTTTTGGCAGCGCTGAATTCAGCGGAATTACGGACTTTGTAAATGGTGGTGATTTGACCGCCATCCTGGATACCATCGCAGCAGCCCAGGCTGACGCAATGGCTCAGTAGTTACAACTAAATTGGAGGCGCCAACATGGCGCCTCCTCTCTTAAAACCATGGGGAGGTAGCATGGCAAGAGCAACTGCATTACCCGTGATGAAGCAAAAAATGGGAGTTCCCTGGCTTTATTTGCTTCCCGCCTTGATCGTAATGACCATATTTATTGTCTACCCAATGGTTAACACCGTTGGGTTGAGTTTTCAAAACAATGACGGCACCGCCTCCGCCGCGACCACCTGCCGGGAAGGTCAACCCTGCTGGGGAGTAATGGAGAATTACCGTTACGCGTTAACCAACGAATTGAACACCGAATCAGCAAAGACCACGTGGGAAAGTTTCTGGACATCATCTTATGGCAATAATATCAAGTGGCTGCTGGTAATGGTCACAGGTACCGTTGGCATAGGTTTGGTTTTTGCGGTATTGGTTGACCGCATCAAGAGAGAAGCTCTGGCTAAAGCGATTATTTTTATGCCGATGGCGATCTCTTTTGTCGGCGCAGGTGTGATTTGGAAATTTGTCTACAACTATGGTACCTCACAGGTACAGACTGGTATTCTGAATGCCGTTATCACCGGTTTGGGTTTTGAACCGGTAGCCTGGCTTTCAAAAGTACCACTCAATACTTTTATGCTGATTGTTGTTGGCGTCTGGATGTGGACCGGGTTCTGTATGACCCTACTTTCATCGGCGATTAAATCCATTCCCGAGGAGATCATTGAAGCATCCAGAATTGACGGCGCGACCAACTTTGAAATTTTTTCAAAGATCCAGGTACCGATCATTGCGCCGACCATCATAGTAGTCATTACCACCATGGTGATCAACGTTTTGAAGCTCTTTGATATTGTTTACGTGATGACCGGTGGAAACTTCGGCACCAACGTCATTGCCACTCGTATGTACACTGAAATGTACACCAACGCGCAATACGGTCGTGGCACAGCCATCGCGGTGATTCTGATTTTGTTCATAATTCCCTTCATCGTTATGAACATTCGCCGCTTTACCAAACAGGAGGCGATGCGATGACCACCGCTACATTATCAAAACCGTTATCGAAGACGCGCAAGAATCGTGAACCCAGCAACCTGGGAACCGGCATTGGCATAGTGATCATTCTCATCATCTGGCTGATACCTACCATAGGTCTGTTGGTAACCTCATTCAGACCGCTCAGTCTGATTAACACCACCGGTTGGTGGACAGCACTGAATGTCAACAATGGTCCGGCGACGGCCCAACACCCAGATCCGAATGCGGGTTATGTCGAAAAATTGAGTACCCGCTTCACGATCGATAACTATGTGGACGCCCTGACTGGTTACAGAGGTACCAGTACCTACCTGGACGCCTGCGCCAGTGGGACCAAACCGTTGGGTATGAACTGTAACCTCAGCGACCTGGTCAACCCGCGCGGGATGGGACGTGCGTTCATAAACAGTCTGGTTGTTACTGTTCCTTCCACGATCCTTCCAATCCTTGTGGCTATGTTTGCAGCCTACGCCTTTTCATGGATGGACTTTAAAGGGCGTTATGCCATCTTCGCGATCCTGGTTGGGCTGCAGGTGGTCCCAATCCAAATGACCTTGGTACCAGTGCTGCGCATGTTTGCGGGAATGGGGATCAATGGAACCTTCCCGGCAGTCTGGCTCTTCCACACAGGATTTGGGCTGCCATATGCCATTTACATGCTGCGTAACTCAATGAGCACGCTGCCCAAGGACCTGTTCGAATCCGCCTATCTTGATGGTGCCAATCACTGGCAGGTATTCACCAAGATTGTGATGCCGCTGATCACCCCGGCGATTGCATCGTTGGCGATCTTCCAGTTCCTGTGGGTCTGGAACGACCTGCTGGTTTCTTTGGTCTTCCTGGGCGGCAGCAAGCCTGTGATGACCTATCAGATCAGCAATATGGTCACCTCACTTGGCGCTGGCTGGCATCTGCTGACCGCAGCCGCGTTCCTTTCCATGCTTCTACCAATGATCGTCTTCTTCGCGCTGCAGAAATACTTTGTACGCGGTATGATGGCTGGCGCTGTGAAGGGGTAACTTCTGGTAGCATATTGTTAGTTTTACCGTTCAAAAATGCATATTACTCACCCCCTCGCAGGAGGGGGTGGGGGGATTTTATGTGCAGAAGATTTGACGTGGACTAAAGAGGAGAGCAATGACACAAGAAGCCCTGTGGTTCAAGGATGCCATTTTCATGGAGCTCAACACCCGCGCCTTCAAGGACTCGAACGCTGACGGCTGGGGGGACCTGCCAGGGTTGACGTCCAAACTGGACTACATTAAAGCCCTGGGAGTGGACGCGATCTGGCTGCTGCCGATCATGCCTTCTCCGTTGCGTGATGATGGTTATGACGTGAGCGACTTTTGTGACATTTTTCCTGCTTATGGCAACCTGGACGATTTCAAAAGGCTGATCGAACAAGCGCACGAACGGGGTTTGAGGATCATCGTGGAGATCATCCCAAACCACACCTCCGACCAGCACCATTGGTTCCAGGCTTCACGCGACCCGCAGCATCCGGAGCACGCAAAGTATCGCGATTGGTACGTTTGGTCTGATACCGATCAGAAATACCAGGACGCAAGGATCATTTTCACTGACTCGGAGACTTCCAACTGGAGCTTTGACCCGTTGAGAGGGCAGTATTTCTGGCATAGGTTTTATTCAACCCAGCCTGACCTGAACTATGACAACGAGGAAGTCCAGCAGGCGATGCTGGATGTGGTCAGGTTTTGGATCGATTTGGGGGCAGACGGGCTGCGCGTAGACGCGCCGCCTTACCTGTTTGAACGCGAAGGTACGAACTGCGAGAATTTGCCCGAAACCCACGCTCATCTGAAGCGCATGCGCAAATTCGTTGATGATTACAGCCCTGACACGCTCCTGCTCAGCGAGGCCAACCAATGGCCAGAGGATGTGGTCGAATATTTTGGCGATGGCGATGAAATGCACATGAACTTCCACTTCCCACTAATGCCGCGGTTGTTCATGGCACTGGCGAAAGCGGACCGCACGCCGATCGAAGAGATCCTGGCTCGCACGCCTGTCTTACCGGATGGCTGCCAGTGGGGGAGCTTCTTGCGCTGCCATGACGAGCTGACGCTTGAGATGGTGACCCCGGAAGAACGGCAGTGGATGTGGGAGTTTTACGCGCCAGACCCGAAGCAGCGGATCAACATGGGCATTCGCCGCAGGCTGGCGCCACTCTTAGATAACGACCAGCGCAAAATCTTGTTGATGCATTCGATGTTGCTGACGATGGTGGGCTCGCCTTTCCTATACTATGGCGACGAAATTGGCATGGGAGATAACGTGGACCTGTTCGACCGGAACGGGGTGCGTACGCCGATGCAGTGGGATGGCTCGCTCAACGCTGGATTTTCCGACGCGGTTCCCGAAAAGCTGTACGCGCCGGTGATCAAGGATGAGGTCTACGGCTATCAATGGGTGAACGTTGCGGCACAGGAAGCTGATCCGGATTCTTTGCTCAATCGCTTGCGGCACATGATCAGCGTGCGGAAGGAACATGCCCTTTTTGGCAGAGGTGACTTTGCCTGGAAAGCCTTTAGTTTCGACTCGAAAGCGGTGGTCGTATACCAACGATCCTGGCAAGGGGAACGGGTGGTGATGCTGAACAACCTGAGCGGGGAGGAGGTAAGCGGCTGGGTCCCGGAGACAGCGCAGAGTTTCGAGGACCTGCTGACTGGTGAAACTGTGCTGCCTGGAGATTACACACTCAAACCTTATGGATACGTTTGGCTGAAACCGGTGAATGATAAAAAGGAAAACCTGCCGAGCGGTCCGAACGCAAAACAGCCGGGCTACCTGGGCTCAGACAAGCAGTAGAGCCTGGGAAAAGCACCAATGTAGGCTGGAATATTAGACCTCCATCGTGAAGGGAGGTGCGTGCTAACACGTCTTTTGCCCGGGTTGGAACAAGCGCTGACCGTCTCCATTAAAGAAGACCCACAAGCTTGGAAAACATTTGTCCGGCATCTTGAAACCCATTTTGACCACCTCTTCCAACTCCATCATCTCCTTTACGGCACCCGCTACGACATGCTCTATCACGTACAACTGATCTTAAAACTGTATATCATGTGCTGACCCCCACACAAATAGAAAACCAGCGTAATTGACTAAAATTGTTTGACGTGTTAATATGAAAGTGTTTTCATAAAAGGATAAACGATACCAATGAACAATGGAAAAAAGACTCCCACGATCATAGATGTTGCTAAACTTGCAGGTGTGAGCATCTCTACAGTTTCGCGGGTTATGAATAATCCTGAAAAAGTAAAATTGGATACCCGACAAAAGGTATATAAAGCTATCGACACTTTAGACTTTGTTCCCCAGGTTGAAGCACGTGCTCGAGCTTTACACGGCAAGGGGAGAATTGGGGTGATAACCCCGTTTTTTACTGCGCCTTCTTTCGTGCAACGGTTACGGGGTATTGCCGCTACTTTGTCAAAAGAAAACTTCGATTTGATCATCTACACAGTCGATTCAAACAATCGCTTACAAAGTTATCTCACGACTTTGCCACTAACAGGCAACCTAAACGGGCTGGTTATCGTTTCACTGCCAGTGGCTGATGCAGATGTAGATCGACTTCTTAAACACAATCTACCCACCATATTGATTGAATTTCCACATCCCCTTCTGAATAGCGTCGAAATCGATGATGAAAAAGGTGGAATGATGGTTGCTGAGTACTTGATTAAAAAAGGGCATAAAAGAATTGCGTTTCTTGGGGATACTGATTTACCCGAGTATGCAATACATCCAATTAGTTTACGATTAAAAGGATTCAGACGAGCCTTAAGCGCGGCGAAATTGGAGATCCCGAAGGAATTTGTCAGACTAGCGCCATACAATCAGGAGCAGGCACAGATTACTGCAAATGAACTTCTTACAGGGAATAACACACCCACCGCTATTTTCGCGGCCACTGATCTTCAGGCATTAGGAGTGATAAAAGCCGCGCGAAAATTGAACATAAAAATTCCTGATCAGTTAGCGGTAATCGGATTTGACGACCTGGATATGGCTGAGTACGCAGACCTAACTACAGTCAGACAGCACCTGGATGAGTCAGGTCGTATCGCAATTGAGATCTTGCTATCACACATCGCCGACCCTTCACGTCCCGTGCAACATATTACTTTACCTTTGAATTTGATTGAGCGATTAACGGCCTAACAGAGTATTGCGTTCTGAGAATGCCTATGCTATACTCATTTATGAAAGTGTTTTCATGTAAACTATTTACACTGCTCAGAAGTAATGTCTTTACGTATTTCGATTACACGAGGAGGTGAGTTTTAAAAGAATTTCGGCAGGTTTTGTCAAAGAATCCAACCATTTCATGAATACTCGAGGAGAAAATGAACAAAAATTTCTATCGCTTAATTGCCATAATGATGCTAGTGATGTTGATCACGGCATGTGTACCAACATCCACGAGCCCAACCCAAGCCCCAGAAGTTGTCCCGACCGAAGCTGAGGAAGTTCCAGTAGAGGCTGGTCCTCCAACCTGTGGAACGGAACCTGTTGTGTTGAATGCTTACTTCGAAACGGGCTTCGATATTCCCTTCAAATTAGCTGAAGAATTTACCAAACAATACCCTAATGTGACTTGGGATATCAAACAAGATCAGTTCGCCAATCTCATTACCACGACACCCCTACTGCTTTCGGGGGACAACGCCCCTGATTTACTTCGTCTCCCAACGATGGTTTCCTTCGCGAAAGACGGTCTGCTGATGAATCTCGATGGTTATGCGGCAGAATTTGGTTGGGATGAATGGCCAGTACCTCAACTTGATCAAAATCGTGTAGCGGAAGATGGTACACGTGGATCAGGCGAACTTTACGCAATGGGATTGAATTACAGCCTGACTGGTGTTTTCTACAACAAAGAGCAGGCGGCACAGATTGGAATGACTGAACCTCCCAAGACGTTAGCCGAACTTGACGCATTACTTGCCGCAGCTAAAGAAGCCGGCTTGCAGCCAATCATGATGTGGGGAAGCGCAAAGAGTGGTATGGGGCTCGCCTTCCCCTTGCAACAACTCATGGCAGCCTATGGCCCCGTTGGACCGATCAATGATTGGATTTTCAACAAGCCTGGTGCCACTATTGATACGCCAGAAAATTTGCTTGCTGCTCAACACCTCGAAAGATGGATAAAGGCAGGATACTTCCCCACTGATATTAATGCCATTGAATACACTGATGCAGCTGCTCGTTTTGGTGCTGGTGAAGGAGTATTCACATTCAACGGTGACTGGCAAAATACTGGTTACGATACAGCAATGCCAGGCAATGTTGGTTTCTTCTTGATGCCTCCATTGGAGGCTGGTGGCGCCCCTGCTGCCATGTCTGCCCCCTTAACTTATGGAATTGCGACCAAGGCCAAGAATGCAGATTGCGCCGCGTTCTTCTTCAATTGGGTAGCGACGAACGACGAAGCTCGCACTATTAATGTCGCTATTGGTGGTTCAAATCCAGGTGGCCCATTGGGCGCGATGATGCCCGCCGCTGCTGCTGGATCTGTCACCAATGAAACATTGGCTGCTGGACCAGTTGTTGGTGCAGCTGGAAATTCGATGGATTTCATCGCCAATGCTACCAGTGCCATATTTGCTCAAGGCTGGACACCAGAACTTCAGAAGATGGTTGGTGGTGAACAGGATGCAGCTGGATTATTGCAGGCTGTCCAAGCTGAATATTTGCGAGAACTGGCTCAATAAGTAACAAGGCCGCGGAACCAGCCCTGAAATGAAGAATTCGACAGACAAAACTTCTTCTGACTTGGAAAGTAAAGTCGCGGCTCAAAAGCTTCCTCGACGGATCTTCTCGCGAGACAAGGTCCGTCGGGAGGTGTTGATTAGCTGGGGGTTTATGTTGCCTGCATTGCTAATGTATGCAATCTTCGTCCTGCTTCCCCTCTTCTTAAGCATTTATTACTCTTTTTTTCGTTGGAATGGGGTTGGTCCAATGACTTGGGTGGGGCTCAAGAATTATCTGACCATCCTCCAATTTCCAAATTTGCTCGGTTCAATTATTAATGCCTTCAAGCTCATCTTATATTTCAGTTTTGTTCCGGTTGGTCTTGGCTTGATCGTTGCCAGCGTGATTAATAGAGTGGCATCTGGTCGGTTTGGCACAGTTGCCCGTACAGTTTTATTCTTGCCCCAGATCATCCCGCTTGTTGCTGCTGGAATTATCTGGGGATGGCTTTTAGCCTTCCCCGGACTCATTAATGAGATTTTGAGGGGGCTTGGATTGGAAGCTTTAACACGTGCCTGGCTTGGCGATTTCACCTGGGCTTTACCATCAGTTGGGGTGATAGGCATCTGGGTGCTGCTTGGCTTTTGCACTGTTCTGTTGTTGACTGGAATGTCAAAAATTGATCCAGCCCTTTATGAATCCGCCAGAATAGACGGAGCAAGTTGGTGGGCGGAGTTCACAAATATTACCGTGCCGCTCCTTAAGCAGGAAATTGGCGTGTGTCTGACCGTAACCGTAATTAATGCCCTTGCCGCATTTGACATCGTTTGGGTTTCGACCGCTGGTGGTCCGGGGAACTCTACTTCTGTTCCCGGAATCCAGATTTATCTGCTTGGTTTTTCTCAACGTTCCGTTGGCCTGGCGTCAGCCCTGGCAGTGATGCTTATGCTTCTGGTGTTGATTGTCATACTTCCCATACAGCGGCTGAGTCGGGAGACAAGATAAATGAAAGTTTCAAATAGCGAATTGTTCTCAGGGAGACTTTTCTTGCTCCTGCTGATGGCAATAACCATCATGCCATTCATAAGTATCTTCATGACAGCATTGCATCCTTCCAACACTGTGCCCAGCGGGCTCGAATGGCCTGCCGATCCACAGTGGGGTAATTTTGTTGAGGCCTTCAAGGTCGCTAATATGGCTGTCCTTTTGGGCTCGAGCACGTTCATCCTGTTGGCTGTCGTGCCAATTGCACTGATCATCTCCACAATGGCTGCTTTTGCCATCAGTGTCCTGAAAATGCCGGGTTCCCGTTTTCTTTTGGTCTTATTTATTTTTGGTTTGACCTTACCTTTCGGTGGGATCATCATCCCTCTCTATTTCCTCGAAAGGTCAATCGGCATTTACAATACCCGTTTCGCAATTGTGCTCCCCCTGATCGGCTTATATATGCCGTTTGCAGTCTATTGGATGCGTTCGCATTTTGTGAATGTACCACCTGAGCTTACCGAAGCCGCGCGAATTGACGGAGCTACTACATGGGATTTGTTTAGGCGCATCCACATTCCCCTTGCCTTGCCCCCTCTTGTGTCTTTAGGAATTCTCATGTCTGTGTGGACCTGGAACCAATTCTTGTTGGCACTTGTACTCGTGGAAGATCCATCTCAACGGACAATGGCAGGCGCATTAGGAGCTTTTCAGGGTCACTACGCCACCAATGTGCCACTCTTGTGTGCAGGAACTATCTTGATTCTTGTCCCGACACTCATTATTTTCATTCTTTTCCAACGTCAGATTATCACCGCTCTGATTCAAGGAGCAGTAAAAGGATGAGATTCTTAAAAACCATTATTTACAGCCCAGTAACGGATTGCTGTTGTCTCAAAACAATAGTGAGGTGCTTATGAAGGGTGATGTCATAATAATCAAAGAGGAACACATTCAATCGGCAAAAGCGATTGTTCCAAAAGTCATTGAAAAGATAATGAGCAAACCCTCAAGATATGTGATTACTGTTGCTGGGGAATCTGGCAGTGGAAAATCTGAAACAGCCCACGCAATTGCCAATGAATTGAAGAGTTTTGAAATTAATTCGATTGTCCTTGGTCAGGACGACTATTTCTATCTTCCTCCAAAATTGAACAGTGAGAAGCGGAAGGCAAACGTTGGCTGGCTTGGTCCTCACAAAGAAGTTAACTTCGCAGCCCTTGAACAAAACCTCTTCGACGCTGTTCGAGGTTCGTCTGAAATTGTAAAGCCGTTAGTTAATTATGACCTGGATACAGTCAGTTCAGAAACGATCAATCTGCAAGATGTTAAAGTTGTCATTGCCGAAGGCACTTATACCTCATTACTAAAACATGTGGATACCCGGGTTTTTATTGCCAGGGACTGGATAAAAACCCTGGAACATCGCAGAGAACGAAACAGAGGCAATGAAGTTAATGATGTCTTTACTGAAAATATCCTGGCAACGGAACACAAAATTATTGCAGGCCACAAGCAATTAGCTGATTTTGTAATCAACGACGATTACCAGGTGGTCGATATTGAGGCGGAACTCAATCGTGCCTATAAAGAATAAGGTTCAACTTATCACCTATCCAGATTCTTTAGGGGGGAACCTGGCAAATCTGCATCTCGTTCTGGAGAAACACTTCGCGGGCCTGTTTGAGGGTGGAATTCACATCCTGCCACCTTTCCCATCATCGGGTGATCGCGGATTCGCCCCACTCACTTATATGGAAATCGATCCCAGTTTTGGATCTTGGGATGAAATTAGACAGATTGGAAAAAAGTATCCGATTATGTTGGATTTGATGGTCAACCACCTTTCTGCCAAATCAACTTACTTTCAAGATTTCATCGAAAACGGAAGAGACTCAAGTTATTCTGACCTTTTTGTCACCCTGGAAAAAATTTGGCCTGATGGTCAACCAATTGCTGAAGAAATTGAAAAAATGTTCTTGCGTCGCAAAGAACCTTTTTCAGAATTTTTGATTAAGAAGACTGGAAAAACTGAGCGAGTTTGGACCACGTTTGGAAAAACGACTCCATCTGAGCAAATTGACCTGGATGTATTTTCCCCCAGAACAAAAGCATTATTCCTAAGTTTTCTTGAAAATTTCAGTCTTAACAATGTAAAAATCGTTCGTCTTGATGCCGTCGGATATGTCATTAAAAAGCGCGGAACAAGCTGTTTTTTTGTAAAACCAGAGATCTACACATTTTTGAACTGGATTTCTGGGATTGCCAAGTCGTTGGACATTGAATTGCTGCCCGAGATACACGCCGAGCATTCCATTCAATTTGATCTGGCAGAGCAGGGATACTGGATTTATGATTTTATCCTTCCATATACTATCCTCGATGCTTTTGTTAATAAGACCAGCGAAAGATTAAAAGATTACCTGAAGATTCGCCCACACAATCAATTCACAATGCTGGATTGCCATGATGGCATCCCGATCAAGCCCGATATGGATGGGCTTTATCAGTCTGAAGACGTAAAGAAGGTTGTGGATACTTGCCTTAGCCGCGGCGGAAATCTGAGCTTGATTGTGTCTCCAAAGCATAAGGACGCGGATGGTTTTGATGTCCACCAGGTTCGTGGGACGATTTATTCATTGATGGATTGCGATGATGATGCCTACTTGGCTGCCAGGGCAATCCAATTGTTTGTGCCCGGAATTCCTCAAATCTACTATGTTGGTTTGCTGGCCGGAAAAAACGATCAGGAAGCCATGGCTCTGACTGGGGAAGGACGAGAACTAAACCGTCACAACTATACAATGCAAGAAATTGATGAAGAAGCCAAGAGACCAATTGTTCAGAAGCTTCTCAGGCTGATACAGCTTAGAAATACTCATCCTGCATTCGAAGGCGAGTTTAGGATCAATAAAGGCAGCGATCATGAGATCTCCCTGACCTGGATCAATGGAGAAAATCAAGCTAATTTGAGTGTGGACTTGGTGAAGGGTGCTTCAACAATTAGTTTTTCCGAAGTAAATTCGGATCGTATAGTGGTTTTTGACTAAAAACATTTAGCCCCAGCCTATTTGCTGATATAGTAGATCAAATCTGAGTTGACTGAGAGAAATAAAATGCCTTTAACATTTGACCTGCCTTTTGACGAACTGATCAATTACCAGGGTATAAACCCAAAACCCGCAGATTTTGACGCTTATTGGGAGTCAGCATTGACAGAAATGCGCTCTCTCGACGCACAGGTTGAATTGGTCCCTGCTGAGTTTCAAGTGCATGGCTGTGAGTGTTTTCATCTCTATTTCACTGGGGTCCAGGGAGCACGCGTCCATGCCAAGTACTTGCGGCCGACCGGGGTGAAAACTCCACATCCTGCGATCCTCATGTTTCATGGTTACACCGGCAATTCGGGCAACTGGGAGGACAAACTCAGCTACGTCTCACAAGGTTTCTCGGTTGCCGCTCTCGACTGCCGTGGTCAGGGAGGTTTATCTGAGGATGTTGGTGGTGTTGAGGGTAATACCCATCATGGTCACATTATCCGTGGATTAAGCGAAGCGATGGCTGGCTTTCCTCAAAAACTATTATTCAGACAAATATTCCTGGACACTGCCCAATTAGCAAAAATTATTATGGAGATGTCAGAGGTTGATAGCGATCGGGTGGGTGTGATGGGAGGCAGTCAGGGAGGTGCGCTTACTGTGGCATGTGCTGCTTTGGAACCACGCGTTAAGCGAGCTGCACCAGTCTATCCTTTCCTGAGCGATTACAAACGAGTTTGGTCGATCGATCAAGCAAAGGACGCTTATAGTGAGTTAAGTGAATTCTTCCGGTTATTTGATCCACAGCATCACCTTGAAGAGCAGGTATTTGAAAACCTGGGTTACATTGATATTCAAAATTTAGCACCCCGAATTCAGGCAGATGTGCTTTGGGGGATTGGTTTGATGGATACAATTTGTCCTCCATCATCCCAATTTGCGGCTTATAACAAGATCGTTTCCCCGAAAAGGATGGAGGTCTTCCCCGACTTCGCTCACGAAAACCTGCCGGGGTTTAACGACAAGTGTTTCCAATTTATGCTTGGGTTGTAAAGCCAAAAGCTTGAATTTACCCACCTTACTTACATTATATTTGGGTAAGGGATGTTGGCTGTTTGTCCAGAGTGAGGACCGGTTTTAATTTCAACAAACCGATACTGGGCGACTAATTTTTGTATTACCATGCAGTCAAATTCTCTTGACCAAAGAGCGGGTAAATGCTAAGCTTGACAGCATGACTACCCTCTCCCTCACAACTGATTTTGGTAATTTAAACGGCTTTGTCGGCACGATGAAAGGGGTCATCTGGGGGATTGCCCCGGATGCCAATATCGCCGACATAAGCCATGAAATCCCCGCACAGGATATTCGGACGGGATCGATCGCACTCTGGCGATCTTCAGCCTATTTCCCCGCCGGTTCTGTGCATGTAGCGGTCATTGATCCCGGCGTGGGAACAAGACGCCGGGCTATCGCCGCGAAACTGGGCGAACAGTTTTTCGTGCTGCCGGATAACGGCTTGATCACACCCATGCTTGAGGATGCTGAAGCCGCAGGCTTGGAAGTTAGCATCGTTCACCTGGATAAACCTGAGTACTGGCTGCCGCAGGTCTACACCACCTTCCACGGACGCGATATTTTTGCGCCAGTCGGCGCTCATTTGGCTGCCGGCGTGCCGCTGGAGAAGCTTGGTACACCGATCACCGATCCCGTGCGTCTGCCCCTGCCAAAACCGGTCAGGACTGACGATGGGATTGAGGGCAGCATCGTTGTCATTGATGTGTTTGGCAACTGCTCTTCCAACATCCGCGTCTCAGAGGTGGCTAATCTCGAATACGCCACACTTTTTGTGGCAGGTCAGGTCATCCGCGGAGTGCTGCCTTCCTACGGGCACGCCAAAATTGGTGATCTTGTCGCTGTCACGGACAGCGAGGGCTTTATTGAGGTCGCAGTGGTGAACGGCAGTGCTGCAAAAACTTATGGCATCAGGTTGGACGATAAGGTAAGGATCAGCTTCGATGCCTGAGCCGCCAGCCCCACCCCTGGTTGTTCGGGACCTCGGTTTTCGCTATAACTCGCGGCGAACACCAGCGATTGAGGACGTCAATCTCAGGTTAGAACCAGGGCAGGTGGTGTTGCTGGCTGGGTCGTCCGGCTGCGGCAAAACGACCCTGATGCGCTGCGTGAACGGCCTGATCCCGCATACCTATCATGGGTTTATGCAGGGCGAGATCGAACTTTACGGGAAATCGGTCAAGGGCATGGGGCTCTCGGATATCTCAAGGCACGTGGGTACTTTGCTGCAGGACCCGGAACGGCAGATTCTGGGCACTTACGTCATCAATGAGGTCTGCTTTGGGTTGGAGTCGCTTGGTATGCCGCGCGAAGAAATGATCCCAAGAGCCGAAAAGGCATTGGAGCGGCTGCATATTTTGCACCTGAGGGATAAAGAAACCCACTACACGTCAGGCGGCGAGAAGCAAAAGGTCGCCCTGGCGGGCGTTTTGGCGATGGAGCCGAGCATCCTCCTGCTGGATGAGCCGCTTGCTTCGCTGGACCCGGCATCTGCCCGGGAAGCCTTGCTGGCATTCAGAGAACTGGCAGATGAAGGGCTCTCCATCCTGCTGGTGGAGCATCGGGTTGAGGATGTGCTGCAGATCAACCCTGAGAAGGTCATCTACATGGATAATGGGCGCATCACCTACGAAGGGGATGTGGCTGGGCTGTTGGAAACCGCTGACTATACCCGCATTAAGCTGCCTGCTCCGACTGTTATGAGGCGGGCAAAGGGCAAGCCGCGCAAGGATTGTCGCCTGGCTGTGCCGGATCTGGATCTGAATAGTGAGCCGCTGGTTTCCTTTCAGGACGTTAATTTTCGATATAAAGCCGACAGCCCCGAAGTGTTGCACGGCATCAACCTGGACGTGAGGGCTGGAGAGGTGATCGCGATCCTGGGGCATAACGGCTCCGGCAAGACCACGACTGTAAAAC
>MTKZ01012443.1_pt1 | contig 30792 bp, 24 predicted proteins | sample 1042781 | NCBI WGS metagenome assembly MTKZ01 (sample SAMN06212207, study PRJNA360539) | anaerobic digester metagenome | biome: Wastewater treatment plant; material: sludge; isolation source: anaerobic digester fed with sludge from wastewater treatment plant | place: Denmark: WWTP Viborg ...
GCTTGATCACTGGACCCCTGGCGAAGAAATCGTCTTAACAAAATTTGACGAATATTGGGGCGAGCCAGCCATCACCGGACGTGTTGTTCTGAAGATCGTACCTGAGTTTGGAACTCGTTTCGCGATGCTGCAGGCTGGAGAAGCCGACTTCATCGATGTTGGTGTTGAGCAGAGAATCCAGGTGGATGAGTTTGTTGGCGAGATTGCAATTTACAATCCCGAAACCAACGCTTACGACGCTCCAGTACCGGTGTGCTCGATTGACACTTCCAAGCTTGGTTTGGAGCGGTTTGAGATCTGCGATACCGAAAACGACCGACCTCTACGGCTCTATTATGGCCGACCTGGTTTGAGTCAGGATGTTTTGATCTACAACTTCAACGTGCAGTAGAAGTTTAATTTCCATTTCTGGTGCGGCAGTTTAGTCGCTGCCGCACCAGCACCATTGTGTAATTCACACCGTTCGTAAATGTTTTTTGCGGACGGTCTGAAAGACAAAATGGAATGAGAGGAACTACATGACTAATTACATCATTCGCCGTCTGCTCATGGTCCCTTTGTTGTTAATTGGCATTACCATGATCATTTTTGGGATGCTCCAACTTTTAGGTCCAGTGGAAAGATCCGCCCTGTATATTCGTGATTTCCCAAAAAACGAAAAACAGATTGAAGGCATTATTCGACAATATGGTTTGGATCAACCATTCCTAAATCAATACTGGCGCTGGTTAAATGGCGTCAAGGACCCTGTCACGGGTGAACGTAAAGGCGGCATTATCTACGGCGATTTTGGCTATTCAAGAACTGCTTCTCAAGATGTTGTGTCAATCATTGCGAATAGATTCCCAAATACAGTTGATTTGGCTCTCTGGACTGTATTTCCGATGCTTTCAGTAGGCATATGGATGGGGGTAAAAGCAGCGGTCAATCAGAACAAATTCTTTGATCAGGCTGCGCGAGTGTATAGTATTGTGGGTACTTCTTTTCCGACCTTCGTATTTGGTCTATTGTTGTTGATGCTGCTTTATGCAAAAACAAAATGGTTCCTGCCAGGAAAAATGTCAGATTGGGTAAGTCAACTGATCTTTTCAGGCGAAATTAAACAATACACCAAACTCCTATCGATTGATGCGCTTCTGAATGGTCGATTGGATATTTTTTGGGATGCCTTGCGGCACATGATAATGCCCATCATAACTCTTTCGTATATTAACTGGGCTACATTCGTACGGGTCACGCGCTCATCTATGCTGGAGACGCTGCGAATGGACTATGTCACAACCGCCAGGGCCAAGGGTTTACAAGAGAACGACGTGATTAACCATCATGCCAGACCGAATGCGATGCTGCCTATCGTGACGTTGATGGGTGGAAGTGTAGTTGGATTGTTAGGCGGAGTTGTGATCACAGAAACCGTTTTCAATTACCCGGGTATTGGAAAAGCGGCAGCAGATGCTGCGGCAAACCTGGATGTGGTCACAGTTTTAGGTATGGCAATTTTTTCCGGATTAATACTAATTGTAGCAAACCTGATTGTGGATGTGCTTTATGCGTTCATCGACCCGCGAGTGCGATTGGCTTAAGGAGCAACAAATGACTGATAATTCAACCATCCCCTCCGGTGATAATCGACTTCTGGATGAAGTCATCTCAGATCGAAAGATAACCCGACTTGAACGTGTTTTAGGCCCTGATAATTATCGCATCGTCAAGGGACTATTTAAGCCCCCTACCTCCATCATAGGTTTCATCCTGATCTTAATCTTCATATTAATCGCCATTTTTGCGCCAATAATTGCTCCACCAGTCGGCAATGACCCCTTGAGAATCCCTCGGGACGGGTTCAGCAGTCAACCAAAGGATCCGGGAGCCGAATGGAAGCGAAATGTTCCAGAAGTGACCGGTCTGTATAAACTGATTTCGGGTAAAACGGAATGGGTGCATTTGCTCGGTACTGCCCAGGGACAATATGATATTTTTTATGGCATCATTTGGGGCACTCGCACTGCTTTTAAAACTGGTTTGCTCGTGGTGATTTCGACGGTTCTAATTGGCGTGATCCTGGGATCTGTAGCAGCCTATTACGGCGGGTGGATCGACAACCTGATCATGAGGATCACGGATATTTTCTTAACGCTCCCTTATATCATGATGGCATTGATCTTTTCTGCGGTACTTACACCTATTTTGGGACGAAGTTTGTTACCGCCTTTAATTGCGATGATCAGTTTTTCGTGGATGGGTTACGCGCGCATTATTCGATCGGATATCCTTTCCATTAAAGAGCGCGACTTTGTCATGGCAGCCAAGGTTTCAGGAGTCAAGAACAGACGGATTCTCTTCAAACATGTTCTACCGAATGCCATCTTCCCGACCTTGGTATTGGCCTCATTAGGAATTGGCGATGTCGTTTTGGCTTTTGCGGCATTATCTTTCCTGGGGATAGGCACAGAAGTAGGTTATGCAGACTGGGGTCAGGTTTTGGCTTTTTCACGCAACTGGATTACCAGTCTGGATCGTTATTGGTACATTGTGGTGTTTCCAGGGTTAACCTTGACTCTGTTTGTGATGGGATGGAACCTCGTTGGGGATGCGATGCGCGATGTGCTCGACCCGCGGATGAGGGGCAAGTCGTAATTATTGGCAATCTGAAAAAACCGGCGACAATTCGCCGGTTTTTTTTATGAATATTTGAGGGATCAAACCAATATTTTGATTGTAGGGCGGGTTTGGAAGCACCAAAAATATTGATATCATACGCGCATTCCGTGCTTCCAATCCGCCAAAACATACAATTGGTAATTGTGTACGGCGGGTTGAGAACGTTCAAATGTGCTTTTACAAATCGGCCACATCCTCCTCAACCTCGCCCTACAACAGCGAATCGCGGTGGGTTGGCTATAGCGAGGTGGTTGTATTACTATTTCTTTGTGACGCCAACCCACCATACACTTGTTTCATTATCGGAGTGAGCAAAGACGGCTCATTCCGACCTACAATTACCAAATACGTAATATCTGCATTGGTGGGTTGGCTATAGCGAGGTGTTCGTAATGCAAACGTTTTTGACGCCAAGCCACTCTACACTTGTATCATTGTCGGAGTGAGCAAAGACGGCTCATTCCGACCTACAAATGCCAACCCAACAAATGCCTTGTAGCGTGTAGGGCGAGCTTGGAAGCACTGTAAACTTTTATCTATCTCGACTCTTGCGTGCTTCCAATCCACCGATTATAAAACTCATTGAGATCGCACATGGCGGATTGAGGGCACAATACTTCCGTCCATCAAATCGCCTATGGTGCCCTCAATCCCGCCCTACAGCTGAATTTTTCGATTAGTCAATGGATGTGTTTCACGAAAAGGATCTGATGCGAACATATTTACACATTAGCCATCAGGCGTTCGTGCCAGAGTTGGAGCTGGCAGCGGGCGTCGGTTTCGATGGAGACGTAGCGTTCAATCAGGTTACAGGGGAATTCAGCACATTCAGCGCAGGTTTGATGGACACGGCTAACAGCACACTTTCGCAGAGAACATTCCTGGCACATTTTGCTTTCAAGCCGCTGCTGGCTGTGGCAGCCCTGGCAAGTCATTTCTTTTGGAGAATACCAGTAGCTCTCGCTCGAATACTCAGCCGCCAGCCAGACCTGGTGCGCCTGATCCTGTTTTTGAGTGGCCTGGTAAACGGGGCACTCCTCACAATTCAACCCGCAAAAGGACCAATGAGCCATTGCGCCTCCTTACACTAAACGAACGGTTCAGCATGAATCGCAGCATGAATCATGCCAGTTGAGTGGCATGGGAGGAGATTTAGCTGAATGTTTTAGAGGTAAAGCCGCATTGGGGGATGTTTGGCTTGCAGCAGATTGAAACCCAGGCTTTCGTAGAGCGGCTGCCCTTCGGGGCTGGCGTCCAGGTCTATGTAAGCCAGGTCGAGGTCCCGGGCTTTTTGGATCAGAGCCCGCATAATATCCCGCGCCAGACCCTGGTGGCGAAACTCAGGCCAGGTGAGGATGTTGATGATCCGTCCGAATCTGCCTTCAGGTGCAGCGGGCTGCCACATTACCTGGATGACTTGTAAGAATCCAGCCGCAGCGAGTGTCTCACCCTCAAGGGCGATCCAGGCGAATAGATCGCGTTCAAGGTGTTCGGAGAGAAAAGCGACGAGTTGGTGATTTGCTTTTGTCAGGTCGTAGAGTAAAACAGGATAGTCTAGGGCACTCAAAAAATCCAGCCTGGCTTTGATCAGCAGCGGGACATCTTCAATCCTGGCTGGGCGAATGGCAGGAGCCATGTCAGATGTTATCCTCATTAAGCGACTTGTTGCGGTAGTTGAGATCGGGGCGGGTTTGCCAGCCCTGGCTTTCCCAAAAAGCGTTACCTTGCTGGTTGCCAGCAAAGACCAGCATGCCGACCCGATTGATCCCCTCTGCCTTGAGCGCGTCACAGGCAGCATCGGCGAGCTGCTTTCCGATACCCTTGCCCTGGTGTTCAGGCAGCACGATGGCGTGGTAGATATAGCCTCGCCTGCCATCATGGCCGGCAAGAATACCGCCGATGATCTCGCCGGCGATTTCTGCCACGAAGCAGGTAGTTGGATTACGCTTTAGAAATTTCCGAACGCCTTCTTCGCTATCGTCCAGGCTGCGCAGTCCCCGGTTAAACTCCGGTACGCTGTTCCACAAGGCGAACAAGGCTGGGTAATCTTCGGGAGTCATCAAACGCAGAAGTGCTGTTGGCATAATTTAGGTTCAAATCATTCCATACCGCGCCAAAGCGGTATTGAGGATCATGTTGATCAACTCGGTATGGCTGATACCATCGGCGTTGGCTTCGATAACGATGTCTGAGAGCTTGGGCATCAGACCCGGGAGCGGATTGATCTCGAGTATGTAGGGTTTGAAGTTGTCGTTTTTATCCAGACGGAAGTCGATCCGGGCGAAGTCGAGCGCGCCAGTAACACGAAAGACAGCTGCCGCGAGCCAGTTAAGTTCATCCACCATATCTTCATCCAGAGGGGCTGGACATAAATACTCAAGTTCAGCTGCCAGGGCAGTTTTTAGATAATTGTCGTAAACACCATCGGTTTCGAGATAAGGGTCAAGGTTTACTTCCATCGGGGGTAAATAGTGCAAGCCGGCGTGGATGCGATGAGCGTCTTCGTCCAGCGGAATACGGCGGGCAACCGGGCCGATCAGGTTGCCAACCAAGCCAACAGTGACCTCACGCCCTTCGATAAAACGTTCAACCAGCGCGGGTTGTTTGTAGCGTTTGAGAATGTAGCGCAGCTGAGTTCGAAGTTCCCGGTCGTTATGCAGGATGGATTGGTAAGTGATGCCCATACCTGTGCCTTCACGGCTGGGCTTAATAAACAGGGGAAAGTTCATGCCCTCATCCAGGGGTTCATCTTCGCGTTCAAAGGATTGAAATTCAGGAGTAGGCAAATTATGCCAGGCGAGGATGCGCTTGGTCATGGGTTTGTCGAGAGCAAGCGCAAGCGTCAGGACCTTTGAGCCCGTGTAAGGAATTTGAAGTTTTTCGAGTATGGCAGGGATTTGCGCTTCGCGGGAGTCGCCAAAGTGGCTCTCAGCGATATTGAAACAGATATCCGGTTTGTAAGCACGAACGGTATCAATGATAGATTCATCGGCTTCGAGGAATTCACAATCGTGACCACCGGCGCGGATGGCATTTACCAGGGAGAGGACGGTAGTCTCTGAGTCGAGATCATCCCATTGGTCTTCACTCATGCCTTCAAAAGCAGGTGCGTTCGCCTTTATGTTTGCCAAAACCGCAACGCGGAATTTCTTCATTTGTCAATTCTCCTGGAATTTTTTTCTCATCAGCAACAGAATTATAGTCACTTTGAACAGTATGTAAAGTGACAATCAAAGTATTGCCATAATGACAAAAATAGCCTCCCGCGGTACTATGGGAGGCTTGGTAGGATAGTAAACCTGGAACTCAGGTTCAATAAGCCACAACCATCAGTTCATCTTCCGCTTTCGCTTTACGCGCTCCGCGTTCGAGATCAACCTTCTGGAGCATCAGCATGCCAACCACGAAGAAAATCACCAGCGAAACAATGCCATAGCGAGGATTGCCAGTGAGTTTGGTGACCAGCGCCATAATTGCCGGACCGAGGACAGTGTTGAACTTTTCTGAAACGCTGAAGAAGCCGAAAAATTCCGCGCTCTTGCTCTTTGGCATGAGCTTGCCAATCAAGGAGCGGCTAAGAGCCTGGCTGCCACCTTGAACAGTTGCCACGCCAAAGCCAAGCAAGAACATGTGCCAGTCTTTGGTCATAAAGTAACCCACGATAGCAACGAGGGTGTAGATAAGCAGGCTGATAGTGATTGCTTTTTTGTTGCCGAGAGTGGCGGCAAGTTTTCCAAAAAGAAGGGCAAAAGGAGCGGCAACGAACTGGACCATCAGGAAGGTGCCAATCACTGTCATGGTGCTAAAACCGAGGTCTGTCGCAAAAGCGGCAGCCATGGTGATGATGGTGCCAATGCCATTGGAATAGACCAGAAAGGTCAGCAGGAACCAGAACAGGTCCTTGTAATCACGGATCTCGCGGAAGGTCTTACCAAGACGCCTGAGGCTGACGAGCACTCCGCTTTGCCCAAGTTCGCGCTGCTCCGCCATGGCTACTGGTTCCATAACATTGCGGAACAGTGGGATGGAGAAAACCGCCCACCAAACCGCCACACTTGCCAGGCTAAGCCGCATCATCAACTGTGTGGCTTCCGCCTCGGGCATGTTTTTCAACAAACCGGGGCCAAGGAAGATCATCACAATGTTGATGAGAAGCAGCAAGCCACCGCCAATGTAGCCCAGGGCATAACCGCGCGAAGAAACTTTGTCCATATCTTCAGGCTTTGCCACGTGCGGCAGAAGGGAGTCGTAGAAGACGAGCGAGCCTGCAAAACCGATGGTACCAAGTATGTAGAGCACAATACAAAGGGTTTGTTGCTCAGGGCTGGTGATGAAGAATAATAAGAACGTGCTGACGACGCCAAGGGCTGCAAAGAGCCCGAGAAAGAGCTTTTTGGAGGCTTTGAAGTCCGCAATGCCGCCCAGGATGGGGCTGAGCAGAGCCGCGATCAGGCTGCCGATGGCAACGGCATTACCCCAGATCGGAACGGAAGCTCCCTGGGCTATGTAAGTGGCAAAATATGTGGGCAGGATCGCCCCCATGATAGTGGTGGCGAACGCGGAGTTCGCCCAATCGTACATGGTCCAGGCGCGGATAACGCTCTTGTAGGTCTTTTCTTCAATAGACTGACTTAGGTTCATTGATTGGCTCCTCGTTTATCTGTTGTTTTATTTTACCCCTGGATGAAAACACATCCGGAGGAAATTACTCTATGACTGCCCCCAGTTTGGCAAAGGTATCAACTATCCTCGCTAATAGTTGATTGGCATCGCCGCATGTGAGCAGGGCTCGCATGGTTTCGCGAGGAAGTTCATAAGGGTCCAGGTAGGCTTTGAGATACTTGCGAAAGGGCATGATGGCGCTTTCAGGGTCAGTCGCGAGCATGTCCTTGAGCTGCCAGAGGGCGGTTTCGGCTACTTCCTGGACACTGACCTCATCCCGGCTGCGCCAGGAGAAGATCCAGGGATTGACCTTGGCAGCACGTCCGATCATGACCGCGTCACAGCCAGTTTCGTCCAGCATGCGGCGGGCGTCGGCAGGAGTGGCGATGTCGCCGTTGCCGATGACTGGCAGTTGGGGAAAGGCACGCTTTAGCTCAGCGATTGGCTGCCACTGGGCAGGCTTATGGTACGAGATCTTGCCGGTACGTCCGTGCAGTGCGAGGGCTTTCGCGCCATTTTCTGCTGCCAAATTTGCCAATTCGAGAAAATTTTGCGTGTTGCTATCCCAACCCAGCCGCATCTTGACGGTTACCGGAACTTTAACCGCACGGCCGACAAGCGTGACGGCATCTTTTACCAGCTGCGGATTGCGCATCATGCCCACGCCAGCTCCGCGACCTGCCACGCTTTTGGCGGCACAGCCCATGTTGATGTCGATCATGTCAGGATGGAATTCTTCCTCGATGCGGGCAGCGCACTCCGCCATACGGACAGCGTCGTTATCGAGCAGTTGCGCCACGAATGGGCGTTCTTCGTCACGAGCCAAGAGGCGTTTCTTTTCATAGGATTTTTGATGGGCGTAGTCGAGGGTGTTGATGAATTCGGAGACCGAATAGGCAGAACCCAACCTGCGTGTAAGCAGGCGAAAAGCCGCATCCGAAATGCCATCCATCGGCGCCAGGATCAGGCGACCATGGATGGGAATGTCTGCAATAAAGAAGTCAGGTTGTGTCAAGAAAAGGACCTCAGTCAGTGATCTTGAACAAGACGCTGATGACGCGTTTGGTTGGAACCTCAAGCTCAAGGCTGCCATCTGGCAGTTGCACCAGGTCGTGAATGAGGCTCTCGTCCAGGTTCACCAAATGGGCGCTTTTATTGATCATATTGGGTTTCAGCTGCAAGTGGATGGTTTCATCCCCGAGGTTGACCCCGCGAAGGATCCAGCCAGTTTCATCTTCGGCTTCTTTGATGGCTGTGACCATGAATTCGGCGTGTGAGACTTCCACCATGGAGCTCTCAGCTGGCAGGCTGCCCGTATGCAAATCGGATGTTCTGATATCCAAATCAGTCTGGAAGGATTGCGCCAATTTGACGGATTCGAAAAAATTCGAACCGTCGTGAGGGATAATGCAGAAATCGAATGTGTAAGGGCGCAACTCCTGGGCATCGGGGGTCATCAGCGCTGGACCGGCGTGACCAACCCGGTTCCAGAGGTCGTCCCGGCTGAGCCAGCCGACGGAACGAAGCAAGGTGAGGTCGATGATTGCTTCACCGTTCTCATCTCGAACCACAGCCACTTCGGGTAAACCGCGATTAGCGATCATTAAGCCGCCCTGATCATTGCTGACGTCCACGAAACTGCGCTGAGGCACTTCGGGGCGTGGCAGCTCACGCCAGGTGCTGTCGGTCTTGGGGAGGTCAATCGGGCGTGTAAGGATGTCATAATGACCGTCAAAACGGGCAGTGTCCACTTTCAGACCGGTTTTGAAGCGGACCCCGAGTCGGTGATCGAGCGCTTCATTCTCGAAGTAGATCTGAACATCCGCTTGCGGCACATCTTTTACCAGTGTAACCAGTACATCGAGGTTGTGGCTCAGGGTGCTTTCTTCGCGGCTGTCGCGGGATTCTGTCAACGAAACAGGCAGGTCCATCGTGAGACTAAGGATCAATGTCTCATACAGGTTGGTTTTGTAGGTGGTTGTGGAAACCAATGTGGGTGTGATTTCAGTATCATGCTCCGGGGGTGTGAAGTTATACTCATCTCCGCGGTCTCCCACATCCACAATCTGGCATAGACCTTCAAAAACCTGACCCGTTCGCAGGTCCTTCAGGTCGAGACTACCACTTGCATCTGCAGCACGTATTTCAAGGAATTGGTTCGATATAACATCGTCCAATTCCTCATCCTGATCGTCGCAAATTTCGTCAGGTTCGTCAGATCCGCAAATCCAATAAGTGCGATAGCCCATGGCAGGAAGATCTTCCACAAAAATATCCAAAGAGGCATAGGGCACGTTGGTATTGGACTCAGCACACTCCCGTTCGCCATAAAGACAATCCACTGAAGTCTGTTTGCCATCAGAATCGATGACGCGCAGCGATCTGAGATCCTGTGGCATATCGATGGATGTATTTATGATTGCACTGCGAGGGTAGGGCGAGGGATTGAAGACGGTCAGAGCGGCAAATTCGCCATTTTCGCCATTTCGGAAGGTGTTGATCTCAAAACTAAGAGCGTCCAGCGATTGGCTGGTGAGTTCTTCACAGATCTGGTCAACTTGATCAAAGCGACTGATCATATCGTTGTGGGTGGCATCCACGGAGCACCCGCAAATGGAATCGTGCGGGTGATTGCTAATGAGCAGCTTCCAGGCATGGTGCACAACCGAGCCAGGGTCGGCGATGCGGCTGGTTTTTTGATGTTCTACGGGTGGAGTAAAGGCGTCTTCGTGGCGGGTTTGCAACTCAGCCCAGGTGGAAAAAGGCTCCACCCAACGTTCAAGCAAGTTCTGAGAGTAATGATTACGCTGCTTGATCCACATCCGTGCGGATAATACTGCCGGTAGAATGTGGGCTTTGTGAGGGTCGCGCAGCTCCCCTCGCAGAGTTTGGAGGGTGAGATTTTGTTCTGAAATCTCGTTCGAAACGGCAGCCAGGTATGCTGGAAGGGTGGAGTGAAACGCATGACGTTCGGACTGGTTGTACTGGTTGAAGTAGCGCAAGTGCTCAGGCAGTTCCGGTCGTGGTTCAAGATGATCGCTGCCGCGCATCAGTAAGTAATGCGAACTTGGGTTATAGGGTCGGAGTATGTCTGCCTTGACATTAAGCTGTTCAAGCGACTGGTCCGGGTTAGAGGTTGGCCAATCAGCGATGTTGCCGTACCCATCGTAGAGGTGAGCAAGCAGCACACTGGATCCATCGGCAGCCTGCCAGCTTAGTAACGTAGGGGAGCCATCCGGCACGCCGCGCCATAGGCAGGCGGTGTCCATGTGGAAGCCGTTTAGGATTTGGGGCAACTGCGAAAGGTGACCGAAAGGATCAGGGATGTAGCCAACCATCATGCGCTGCCCAAACAACTGGCAGATTTTTTTCCCAATTAACAGATTGCGTATGATCGCTTCCGGGGAGACCAGAAATTCATCCGGCAGGATATACCAGGGACCGATGAGGATGCGCTTATCCTGGATATATTGCTGCAGACGGGGTAAGTTTGCCATGCGAACTTGCAGGTAATCCTCAAGCACGATCGTCTGCCCATCCAACATAAAATGCTCGTAATCCGGGTCCTGATCCAGGATAAGCAGGAGATTATCCACCAGATGGACGAGTTGCAGGCGGAACTGCTGGAAGGTTTTATACCATTCGCGATCCCAGTGCGTATGCGAAACAACATGCAAGGTTTGCATTAGCTCTCCTAAAGCTATGATTTTGATTAATTATGCCACAAAGGCAGGCTTTAGGCTATTTCAGTACTGGGAGAGCGCCCATTGGGCTGCTTCACGTACAACATCATCCGGTTCGTTGGTCGCACAATCCAACAAAGCAGTTCTGGCTTCTTCAAGGCGGGCATTACCAAGCGCGATCGCGACGTTGCGGCGGAAGCCCCGGTATTTTGCCCGCAGGACGGGAGTGTTGGCATAGCGGGTTTTGAATTCAGCTTCGGGCAATAAAAACGATTCGAGCAGGTCAGGATGTGAGTTGAGACGTTGGGCAGGAATGAACAAAGTTGTGGTGGTTTGCGGTTTTTGGTTGGAAGGGCAGATGGTCTGGCAGGTGTCGCAGCCGAAAACGCGCTGACCAAGCAGCGGGCGAAAGGCGTGCGGGATGGGTCCGCGATGTTCGATCGTGAGGTAAGAAAGGCAGCGTCGGGCGTCAATTGTGCGGTTAGGCAGGATGGCTTTGGTGGGGCAGGCCATCTGGCAGCGATGGCAATCGGCACAATCGGAGTTGGTGAGAGGATTATCTGACTTGAGGGGCAGGTCCACCAGGAGTTCGCAGAGGAACAGCCACGAACCATAGACCTGGGAAGTCAGGCAGGAGTTTCTGGCAATCCATCCCAAGCCGGCTTGCTGCGCGTAGTCTTTTTCAAGGATAGGGGCGGTATCGACACACACCAGGTGGTTTAGCGGTTTGTCAATTAGTTGGGCAATCCTTTGAGCGAGCAGTTCCGCCTGGTTTTTCAAAACCTGGTGGTAATCGGGTAAAAGGGCGTACGCAGCAATTTTGCCCTGAGTTGGTTGGAGTTTTTGGTCGCTCACAGGCACAGGATAGGGTGCCGCGAGGCTGATAACCGTCCGGCATCCAGGCAGTAAATAGGCAGGGTCATAGCGGGCTTCGATGGCGTTTGGGCGAGCCATGTATTCCATCCCAGCGTGATGTCCGGCTTCAATCCAATCCAGGTAAGCTTCGTAATGGGGTGGGGTGAACGCGCTGCTGAATCCGCATAATGCAAAGCCGAGACTAAGTGCCTCGGCTTTGATCAGTTTTTCAAGGGACATGCTGCCTGCTTTTAGTTGATGTTGTATTCGAACCAGAAGAGGGCGAATCCTACGTCATTGGGATTCACGATCATCCAATCGCTCTTGACCTTCCCAGTCTCGGTGGGAGCGGTGAACTCGATGGTGATCTGCACGCTCATGTTCGGCGGCACATCGTAGGGCATGTTGATCTCGGTGGCAGCGCCCATCGCGGGTCCGTCCGTGTGCATGATGTAATAGCTGGTGTTCCAGGTGGTTGTGCCAGTGTTCATCAGGGTTACAACCACGGAGAACTTACCGCCGGCTTTGATGTTGGCACCGTCCGCGGGTACACTGTACGTCCAGACACCGGCATCAACACCTGTTTGTACTGGCGGCGGCGTGGCAGTGGCTGGTCCGGCAACCGTGCTGGTCGGGAGACCGACTGCGGCAGTCGGAACGGAAACGGTGGCTGTTGGGGGAGCCAGCGTAGGGGTAGGAGCAAGCGTCGGAGTGGGAGTCTCACTGGGGCGCGCGATTTCTGTGCGAGTCATTTGAGCCGCGATCGTTTCGGCAACGAGCGTTTCCATCTGCTGTGGATCGGGCGTGCTGACACGCGGTCCGCAAGCGCTTAGCGCGAGAACGGCAACGCTGAGTCCAAGCAGTAAATTGGTTAGTTTCTGTCGTGTCATAATTCCTCCGGTCTGCAACGGACTGGGTTGTGCTTTTAAGTAATTGTCAAGGTTACTGCTCGTTTTGTCAAGTTCAGCGGCGTGCATCAAGGTGCGATGATGGGCGCAAGCAGGTGGACTACGTCGCCCTGGGGAGAGCCGTTTGCCTCGAGCTGGAGGATGATGCGCACACTTTTTCCTGAAAGCGCAGACAGGTCCTGATTGATGCTCAACAGCTTACCATCGTGTGTCTTTTTCCAGTTGGCAATCTCAACCAGTGGCTTGTCACCATCCTGGTAACTGAGCCGCAAAGTCACGTCGCAAGCTTCCTGGTCGGTTGCACAGCCTAAAACTGTCCTGAATTTTGCGTTTTGGGGTATCAGCATGACAGGTAATGTGCCGCGCAGTATGCCGTCCTGAATTGGTTGAACGCCGAGCCAGAGGGCTGGTTCGTTATCTTTGTTGCCATTTTCAAGCACTGGCGCGAAGTCGGTGTAGGCAAATCCGCGCGTGTCTGTGGGCAACCCCGGGCAGGGGAGCTCAGCAGAGGCGTTTGTCCACCGGATGCTGCAAGCCATAGCAACAAGATCGATTTTCCCGCTAATCACCTGGATTTCCACCCAGAAAGTCTGTGATGGATCCTTGAAACTAAAGAGTACGCCGTCGGCATTACGCAGCTTGAAATCCGCCCGGTAGCTGCCGCCTTCCAGCGGAGAAGTGAACGGGATCGTGATCGTTACACTGCTTCCTGGCGGAACCGATTCTTTGGCAAGCTGAAGGGCTTCAGGCGCATTCATTCGGGTACCACTGCTGAAAACCACATCGTAATCGGCATTCCAGGTGCAGCTGCCTGTGTTGCGTAAGGTCCAGGTTTTGGTGAACACGGTTCCGGGTGGGAATTGGCTGCCATCGGGGATGGTTTCATCCACAAAAGCTGCCTGATCGCAACTTCCGGAGGGCGTGAGCGTGGGAAGTACGGCAGCAGTCGGGACGGCTGGCTCTGTTGGCAGGCTGAGCGTGGGAATGGGATTTGGCTCGGGGGTTGGCGGTATCGGGGTAGGCACGATGGCAACAGCTGTTTGGGTTTGGGCAGCCTGGTCGGTTGCCACGATCTGGGTGGTGAGCACCTCAACGGTGCGGGCAACTTCGGTGCGAATGCTGTCCAGGGGGTCCGTGGGTGTGGCGGTGTTGGGTTGGGGCTGGCAAGCGCCGATAAGAAGTGCTGCCAATAATGTGAGTAGTAAAGATGTGTGTGCCTTCATAGGTTCCTCGTTAAGGGGAGGTGTTGCAAGTATGACGCCAAAAAAACAGCAGACCGATTGGTCTGCTGTTTTGGTAACAAAGGACTAAGCCCGGCGGTGACCGATGAATACCGTCCTGAAAAACAAGCCAATGTTCATCTTCTGACCGCTGAGCAAGTATTGAGAACTGAACAGGTTCGAAACACCTCGAATGACGATGATGACTGCCCCGATCAACAATGCGATGCTCGCAATGAGCTGCCAGGCAGGAACAGGACCAACGGAAAGCCGTGTGAGCATCACGACCGGTGAGGTAAAGGGGAAAAGCGTCAGGAAAGTAGTAAAGGTGGAGAAGGGTGTCTCAATCAACTGGTTGATTGACATGACCGTGAATATAAGCGGAAGACTCAAGACAAATGTGGACTGGTTTCCTTCCCTGAGGTTGGGCGCCACGGCACCCATGCCCGCCATCAGGCTACCGTACAGCAAAAAGCCGCCAATGAAGAAAGGCACGCTTGCCACGAGCACACTGGTCGGTATGCTGATGGTTTCCAGGAATGGCAGCGTGGTTTTGCCAACGCTTGCGATAACAACCAATGTACCAAACCAAACCACCATCTGCACCAGGCTGAGCGAACCAAACGCCAGGATCTTGCCAATAAAAAGGTCCAGGGGGTTGGTTGAAGAAAGCAGGATTTCGATTGTTTTGTTCTCTTTGTCTTTGGTGACGGCGTTTAGCATCAAACCGGAGCTGATCAGAATGATCATGTAGAAGAACATTGTGACCGCGTATGGCACCCAATAGGTGGCTGCGTCTGCTTGGTCGCGCGTGTCCGCGCTTTCGGGATTGAGGTATTCGAAGGTGAAATTGGCAGGGTTCATAAAGCGCAGGTAGCGCTCCTGGTCAGCCCCGAGGAGGTTGTAGTTCACCAGATCTTTGAGGATATCCTGCTGCAGAAGCTCTGTGATCATGCTTATTTGGGGCTTGATGAAGCGCATCCTTCCAGTTTCGAGATAGTCGGGCTCGATCACATAAAAGCCCTGAAGTTCACCCGCCGCGGTTTTCTGCCGCGCATCTTCCTCAGAAGCTAATGGCACCAGTCTGCCTTGTGTGAGCCACTCGGGATACTCCTTGATCACATTGCCCCGGTCCACTACCCCAATGGGGAGAGGATTACCGACTTCCTGGATGATCACTTCCTGAACGGAGGGGGATGCATCCCGGTTAATGAGTCTTAAGACTCCCAGTAGCAATGAAGGGATCAGAGGAACAAGGATTAGGCTGAGGATGAAAGACCTGCGCCGGAGAACCGTCAGAAACTCAAATTTGAAGACGTTTAATATGTCACGCATTGCGGACCTCCCTGGCGAAGATCTCTTTGAACGAGAGCTTCCTGCTGTATTGAAGCATGCCACGTTTGAAGACGATCCCTGCCAACCAGAACATCAGCAATGTAAAACTGATAATGACCACAAACACGCCGGCAATCTCCAGTGGCGAGACTGAGCTGAAAGCCATGCGAAGGGAGAGCGCCAGCGGGGCACTGAGCGGAATGAAGCTTAGAACTCTGGCGAGAATGCCATTGGGATTGCTCAGGAAAACGTTGAAGAAGTAGAAAGGAAACATCATTGGGATTACCATCAGCCCGATCACTCCCTGCGATTCCTCGGTGCTGGTCATGGCAGCGCCGATGGTTGCCATCAGGGCAGCAGTGAAGAGGAACGAAAGAACCATCAAGGCAACGCTAATAGCCAGGTAGGAACCTGAGAGATTGATGTCTGCCAGGAATCCGAGCTTGTCGCGGAAGAAAAATCCCGCAATCCCAAGCAAAAGGATCCAGGCGGCGATTTGGGTCAGACCGACGCCGAGGTTGCCTACAATCTTACCGGTCATGATCTCCCGCGAGGGGACTGAGGTGAGCATGATCTCAATCGTACGGTTTTCTTTTTCCTCGACCAGGGCTTTGAGCAGGTAACCGCCGCTGCTCATCACCACGATGAAGTTCAGCAGGCCGATTACCACCGGCACGATAATGCGATGCCAACCGGTGCCATCTGAGGTTTGGCTGCCATCGAGCGACTGCAGGCTGATGTGGCTGCCCTCGTTGATGCGTGCCAATGTGGCAGAATCGGTGTTCTCAGCAATCAGCAGATTCTTGCTGATGAAGTTGGTGATGACTGACTGCACATCGCTGCCAGGCTGCTTGTTCGTCCAGTAGGTTAACTGAAAGCGTGAGGGGTAATCTTCGGGTAGAACCGCAAAGCCCTGGATCTCATCCGCTGAAGCGGCGGCACGCGCGGTACTTTCATCGGGATAGACGTACAGGTTAATTTGTGTATCAAAAATGGTCGATTTCTGCGAATTGTCAGGCTCAAGCTGGATCAGATTGCCCTGATCAACAATCCCAACCGGGCGCGTATCAAACGACATAAACGATAGCAGCATTGAGACCACAAAGATCAGCAAAAAACCAAGCGGCACGCCGATCAGAGAAAGCCAAAAGCGTTTGTTGCCAACGTGGTGCAGGTACTCGTACCTGGCAACATTCATGGTTTTATTCATGGAAACCGTTGCCTTCCTTTACCACCCGGATGAAGATCTCATCCAGCGTCGGCACTGCCACTTCGAAGGAATTAAGTTTGATACCCTGTGCGACCAGTTCATTGAGCAGCTCGTGGGCAGAGAGACCTTCCTGTGGGGTCAGGCGATAAGCATCATTGAGTTGCTCGATCCGTAACACTCCATTGAGTTGCTCAGGCAGGGGATTGAGCGCGTCGATGATCACCTCGTTGGTGCGGAAGCGGTCGCGGACCTCAGAAAGTTCACCTTGCAAAAGCACCTGACCCTGGTCGATGAGCACCAGGCGGTCGCATAGCTGTTCGACCTGGTTCATTTGGTGGGTGCACATAACAATCGTTTTCCCAGCATTGCGCTGCTCGATCAGCAGGTCTTTGACCAACTGCGTGTTGACGGGGTCCAGCGCGGAGAAAGGCTCATCGATGATGATGATTTCGGGGTCGTGGATCAGTGCGGCGATCAGCTGACCCTTTTGCTGCATACCCTTGCTGAGTTCCTTGGCTTTCTTTTTAGCGTGATCGGTCAGATCGAACTTCGCCAGGTATTTGGGTAAGCGTTCCTTTATTTGCTCTTCAGAGAGCCCTTTGAGCGTGGCAAGGTAGGTCAGACAGCGGTCAAGAGGGACATCCTGATAGAGACCGCGTTCCTCAGGGATGTAACCGATATGGTTGAGTTTCTCGTTGGTCATGGGACCTTCGAGGATGGTCACACTGCCCGAATCCGGTTGGTAGATGTCCAGAATGACGCGAATGGAGGTGGTTTTACCGGATCCATTGGGACCAAGCAAACCAAAGATTTCGCCCGGGCGAACTTCGAAAGAAACGTCTTTGACTGCCTGGGTAGCGCCGAAACTCTTGGCGATTTTATCTACAATAATTGTTGACATAATACTCCGTTTCGAAAATCAAAAAGAATCTTTGCAACCTCCATCATAACAAATTTGCGGGAGTTGGACACAAAACTCACTAGATTATCTATTGGTTTGGCAGGGCGATTCCCGGGAAAAACCATTATTACCCCATAAAACTCCCTTCAACGATTCATGTTCATCCCCAAAATCGGCAGAGTACCTTAGAATTAGGGCACCATGAGTATGAGGGTGCCATTTTGATATCTGAACCAAAAGAAACGTCGAAAATTTCAAGTAGAACCTGGACCATAATGATTGCTCTGGCTGTCACCGGGCAAATCGCCTGGGCGGTGGAGAACACCTGGTTTAACACCTTCGTTTTCGACACCATCACCCCTGACCCCCGACCAGTTTCGTGGATGGTGGCTGCCAGCGCGATCATCGCGACCCTCACCACCATCTTCGTCGGCACTTTGAGCGACCGAACCCGCTCCAAGTGGGGTCGGCGTAAACCTTATATCCTCTTTGGTTATATTCTGTGGGGTGTGATGACGGCACTGTTCCCTGTGACAGCTCTAATCAAGAACATCTCTTTTGCGGTTTTGATGGTGGTGTTGATGGATTGCCTGATGACGTTCTTTGGTTCCACAGCTAATGACGCCGCGTTCAACGCCTGGACGGCGGATGTGGCTCCAGCGGAGCAGCGCGGCAGAGTGGAAGGCGTGCTAAGCCTGAGCCTGTTCATCGCCCAGTTGGTCGCAATCGTGGCGGCTGGCGCTTTGATCGATCGTGTGGGTTACTTCACATTCTTCTATGCGCTTGGTGGTATCGTGATGGTAGTGGGTCTGCTGGCCGGCAGAGCTTTGCCGGATGAGTCCAGTGACCATCTGCCAGGAAACGAAAAGGGTATTTGGCAGGAGATCCGGGAACTTTTTCGAGTGGCGACCCTGAGGGAAAATTCCAAGCTCTTTATTATTTTGATTTCAACCATGCTGCTCGGAATTGGGTTCCAGGTAGCTTTTCCGTATATGATCATCTACATCAACAACTTCATCGGCGTCAGCAAGACGGAATATGCCATCGTAGGCGGCGCGGTGATCATCGGCAGCGCCATCGCCGCCATCCCACTCGGGATCCTGGCTGATAAAACCAACAAGCGGCTGATGCTGGCGCTCTCCATCGTGATCACTTGTGTCGGTTGTTTCGCCTTCTCGTATGTCCGCAGCATCCCACTGCTTGCCATGGCTGGACTGGTCTGGCAGATGTTCAATATGTCTGCTTCGATTGCTGCCATGTCCTGGCTGAAGGACCTTTTGCCGGAGGAAAGTCGCGGACGCTTTTTGGGAATTCGCATGATCTTTTTGGTTTTGCTGCCAATGTTGATTGGACCGGGGATTGGTTCCATGCTCATTCGTCAGTACGGCATTCCAACGGTGCTAAACGGACAGGCTGGCTTCATCCCCGTGCCGCTGATCTTCCAGGTGGGTGCCTGCCTGGGCTTGCTGGCGTTGATCCCACTGACATTCTTACCATTTGATAAAATGGTAACTGTAGTTGAGGAACAAGATGCCTGAATTGATACATCACAATCTAACAACGCCCTGGAAGGTCGATCAACCGATTCCCCTGCCGGAGTACCCACGCCCGCAGTTGGTTCGTGGAAATTGGCAGAACCTCAACGGCTGGTGGGATTGCGCCATTCAGAACCTGGAAGCCCCTCAACCTGCATCATTCGAGGAAGAAATCCTGGTGCCATATGCCCCGGAATCCCGGCTTTCGGGTATTGAACACGTTTTGCAACCTGACGAGAAACTCTGGTACCGACGCAGTTTCACAGTGAGCCATGCTGATGATGAGGTGGTGCATTTGCACTTTGGGGCGGTGGACTTTGCCTGCGAGTTGTGGATCAATGGCAGCAGAGTGGGCGCGCACTGGGGCGGCTACTTGCCGTTTAGTTTTGACATTACGCGCTTCCTGGTTGAGGGTGAAAATGAATTAGTTTTATCCGTCACTGATGCCACTGAAGCTGATTTCCACCAAAAGGGCAAACAACGCCTCAAACCAGGCGGCATCTGGTACTCGGCTGTCTCAGGTATCTGGCAGACGGTTTGGTTGGAAGTCATACCCAGCCAACATATTTCAAACCTGAAGCTGACGCCCAACCTTGACGCAAACAACCTGTTGGTTGAGGTAACGTTATCCGAAGCGGTCGATCCATCGCAAGCCGAGATGGAAGCAATCGCAAGCTTTGAAGGCCAGGAAGTGGCTCGGGGCAATGTAATTTCCGCCAGCCAGATGCTGCTGCACATCCCGGATCCCAAATTGTGGCATCCCGACCACCCGTTTCTTTATGACCTGACGCTCAGGCTAAAAGTCGAAGGCAGAGTGGTGGACGAAGTGGGCAGCTACTTTGGCATGCGCAAGTTTGGCAAAATGCGCGACGGGAAGGGCTTTTGGCGCTTCACGCTCAACGATGAACCCATCTTCCAGTTCGGTCCGCTGGACCAGGGCTACTTCCCTGAAGGGCTCTATACCGCGCCATCCGAGGAAGCCATGCTGTTCGACGTCGAATACGCCAAAAAGATTGGCTGCAACATGATCCGCAAGCACGTCAAGGTCGAGCCGGCGCGCTGGTATTACGCCTGCGACCGTCTCGGCATGATCGTCTGGCAGGATATGCCCAATGGCGGGCGCACCACCAAGGATGCCATCGTTGCCTTCACCTTTACATCGGGTGTTCACCGCTCCGACATCCGCCGCCTGCACCGCTTTGGCAGGGAAGATCCTGATAACCGCGAGGAATATCGCCAGGAACTTAAACAGCTAATTGACAGCCTCTATCACTTCCCGTGTATCGCCGTGTGGGTGCCTTTCAACGAAAGTTGGGGGCAATTCCATGCCATCCTGACTTCCTACTGGGCGAAAGGCTATGACCCGACCCGACTGGTGGATCATGCTTCTGGCTGGTTTGACCAGGGAGGAGGTGACTTTCAGAGCCGGCATGTGTATGTGAAAGCTCTGAGCGCTTCGCAACCGGATGAACGAATTTTGGCTGTGACCGAGTTTGGCGGCTACACGATGCAGGTGGACGGGCACGTCTACACCGAGAAGAAACGCTTTGGCTATGGACACTACCAGGATTTTGCTTCACTAACAGCAGCCTACCTGCGCCTGCTGGAAGAGCAGGTGAAGCCCCTCATCCCGCTTGGGCTTTCCGTGGCAATTTACACCCAAACAACTGACATTGAGACCGAGATCAACGGCTACCTGACCTACGACCGCAAGATTGAGAAAATGGATCCCACCGTTCTGCGCCAGGCACACCTGGAACTCTACCAGACGATCAAAGAGTAAACAAATAGCCTGGAAGGGCTATTTGTTTCCAACCGCAGGTCAGGTTGCGCAGTTCAACCTGACGTAGGAAGTCTGGATTTTTGAAGGCCTGATTTCCCACCATTTGTAACGTCAGGTTCAACCCCATTCGCTCTGCTCAGGGGCAGGAAGAGGAACCTGACCTACACATTGGCAATGGAAACATAAGAAATAGCCCTTTGAAGGGCTATTTCATTATGACGAAACTCAAGTTACAAGGGAATTACTCTGGCGGCTGGAAGAGCAGCAGGGTGTTGCTGGTGGAATCAGATACCCAGACCTTGCCGTCAAGGGTGGTGGCGATGCCGCTGATGACTCCCATCAGGTAGCTGTTGTCGAACCCTCCCCATAGGACCTTGAAATTGCCTTCGCTGTCAAAGCCAATTACCCGTCCGCGGTCGGGATCCGTGATGAAGACGTTTCCGTCTTTATCCAGCGCCAGGAAGGGTTTGTTGTCCAGGGAGTCGGAGCTCCAGGCGTCCACTTCCCACAACCTTGCGGAGCGGAACTGCAGCCCGGAAGGATCCTGTTCAAAGACCTGTACGCGGTAGTTCCAGGTGTCGGCGATATAAATACTGCCATCCGGACCGATCTCAATGCCGACCGGTTCGTCCAGATTGCCGGCTTCCAGCCCCAGGCTGCCAAATTGGGTCAGGTAGGTGCCGTTAGAATCGAAGACCACCACGCGCTGCTTGCCGGTGTCGGTCACAAAGACGCGCCCGGTCTGGTCGATGGCGATCCCACGGGGACCCCAGAAGCCATCCGGCAGACCGTTGACCTCAAAACTGCTCCACATTCGCAGGAATTGCCCATCCGGCGTGAAGACTTGAATGCGATGGTTCCAGGTATCTGCCACGTAGACATTACCATCAGGTGCGACAGCGACGCCCCAGGGCTCGTTCATCAGCCCGCCGGGGATTTCTCCGTCCATGATGTTGCCGTAGCCACCAAAAGCATTTAGGAACAGCCCTTGGGAGTCGAGGTGCACAATGCGATGGTTGCGTGAGTCTGCCACAAACAGGCTACCATCGGCAGCCGTGGCGATATCACGGGGGGCATTGAAAGTTGTCTCACCTGCATAATTGATCACCCTCGAGGGTTCAAGGCTGACGGTGTTGCCAGCGTATGGGTCCATGCGCGGTTCTTCCGGTTCCGGGCTGACGCCGTACTCCCAGATCATCGCAACGATATCCTTCTTGATGTACATACGCGCGGTGTCGCTGGGGGACCAGGTGGCAAGAGTCAGCGAGGGATTGTTGAAGGCGGAAGCATACTGCGTGTAGTCGCGGTTGAACCAAAGCTGCCAAATGGCAGAGCGTTTGGCTGGATCTTTCCAATCCCGAAGGACGCTCGACAGGCTCCAATCACGATAAAGGGACTCGTTTGGCCACCACATCCGTTTGTATTCATAGCGGTAATAGTCATCGCGCACGACTGGTTCTATCTTGGAAAAATTCGAAGCGCCAACCACGATGACGGGGGATTCCTGCAAAGACTTGGTGATGTTCGTGTCAAAATCAACCTTGTTGGGGTAGTCGCGCATGTACCACCAATAGGGGTAGCGGACGTCGTTGTCGTAGGCGATTTTAATGGTTTTGTCACCATAGAGCCGTTTCGAGATGGTTTCGATTTGCTCGACGGTGTCCTTCATGTCGCGGGTGGCATGGGCGTAAACCAGCAGCTCCATGGCATTGTCATAATTGATGTAGGCCGCGCGATAGGCTGTGCGGGCGGTTTGCAGGCTGAGCAGACCAAAGAAAGCCAGCAGAGCCGCTCTCCAGAAGTTTGCCCCTCCCCAATTTTTCAGCAGGGCGAACAAACCGGCGCCAGCGCCCAGGGTGCCGATCAGTGCAAGCAGGAATTTACTCGTCGCCTGAAGCTGGAGTAATTCTTTACCCTGGAAGGGCGGTTCCTTGCCCAATAAACCGCCGAGCAGGCTGCCAACGGCAACCAGGAAAATGCCGCTCAAGAGCAAAACCAGCCAGCCGCGTTTTTCGCGGACTTCCTGCCAGTTGATTTTCTCGATCAGGTAGCCTAAAACCCAGCCTGTGGTCAGGATCATGGGCATGGTGATGTGTGTGGTCAGCCAGGGCATGCGTTCGCCGGCGAAGGAAAACGCCAGCAGACTCATCCCCGACCAGAAGAGCAGCAGGGCAAGGGTTGGCAGCTTTTCAGCGCGGTTTGTCTCCACTGGAGGTTCGGTAAAGAAACGCGTGAGTATTCCTGGGCGAACTGTTTCTTCCGGCTCGGCTTCTTCTCCGTACAGCTCATCCTCAAGTTGTAATTTCTCTGAGAGGGGTTGTGCTTCCAAGGGCAAGGCGATTTCGCTTTCCCGGTCAGAAGCGGGTTTTTGCTCCCCTTCAGCCTCCAACTCAGAAGCCAGGTCCTCTTCGGATTCGACTGGAACTGATTCCACGGGAGTGAAAGGTTCATCAACTTTGCCGAAGAAGAGTTTTCGCGAAAATCCGGTTATGAAAGCCACCAAAACCCCCAAAGCAGGCATATACTCGTAAACCGGGATCTGGACCAGGGCATAGTAGTAGATCGGCTGGGTGCCGCGTTCAACAGCTTGCTGCTGCATCCAGTAGCCGAGCGCGCCGACGATGCCCTTGAAAAAGCCTTCACCGTGGCTGAAAAAAGTGGTGTACAAGACGATAAAAATTCCCCAGAAAATTGCTGCACACCGCAAGAAAATTTTGCGGTTCCAGAGCAGCCCAAGTACGAGTGATAGCGACAACAGAAGTGTGAAGACAATCCCGGAACGGATAATGCCTGTTTGGGTGTAGTCTGTTGCGTCAAAACCCAGGAGGGAGAGCGGCAGGGCGACCAGCAAGGGAAGGATCAGGATCAGGGGCAAAACGATCAGGTCAAAAGTGCGGGAGGAACGGATTTGCTGCCAACCAAGACCCTGAATGAGGAATATGATCGCGGCAATGGCAGAAAGACCCGTCGCGGCTGCGGAAGCGATCAGGGGCAGTTTTGAGTTGATCAGGTGTTGAATGCCTGAAGCATCGGATGGCACAGCACTGGTTTGGATTGGGGCAGGGGTTTTGCCGAGGATGTAGACTCCGAGGGTGATAACGATCAGCGCCAGGGTGACGACCACGGCAATCAGGAAGCGGTTCTTCGCATTACCAGGCTTCCATCTGCGGTGCAAGACCTCATAAATAAACAATAACGCCAGGAAGATGGACGCTTCGGCGGTGAAGATATAGGATGTGGCTTTGTCGGCATAGTGCATGGCGGTGATGAAGGTCAGCCACAGAAGCCATTTTGACTGCCCGTCTTCCATGTAGCGCAGGAAGAGCCAAAGCATCACGAGCCCCCAGAAGACGATGAAGATCTCATTGCGCGTGTAGCGGCTGTAGAAGAGAATATAAGGTGAGATCATGAACAAGGTGGCGGCGCAAAGCGAACCTACGCGCCCCAAGTATCGGCGCCAGGCAAACAGCGTGAAGAGCACCACGCCAATGCCGAAAAGCGCAGCCGGCACGCGGGCAGAGAAATCTGAATCGCCCAGCAGGAAGTACGAAAGTGCCAGGGCGTGGAATTGGAATGGTCCGTGGGTGACGGGATCATAGACGTAGTTTTCGATGGTATATGCTGGAACAACGTGGTTGATCTCGTCGTGCGCCATGGTGCGGGCACCAAGGTCGTAGAAGCGGGTCAGGAAGGTGAGGATGATGATGAGTGCAATCAGGAGTTGTTCAAGGGTGAGGTTTGGCCACCAGGGAAAAAGGGCTTTATCGAGCCAGCGGTCGTTGCGGGTTTGGGCTGTTGATGCCAGGCTTTCAACGGACATAAATTTGTCTCCGGTATTGGTTCTTAGATAATTGTAAACTATACCTTGCCCACCCAAAATCGGCAAGTTGCGGAGGGGGTACAGGGAGGAAGGGATGACTGGTCGGCAGTGGTAGAGTGGGTTGGCGTCACAGAACACATACCAACCGTAGCCTTGAGAAAGCCTACCCACCACCAATTCTCATACCCGATCGGTGGGTTGGCTTTAAAACACCTTCCGAATTCCCATACTCCTGAACGCCAACCCACCCTACGAAAGGAAATCCCACTATTATTGCGATCATTTTTTCTATCTCGCTTTGCATTACAATTTATCCATGCGCCGCCGATTTGGTATTGTGTTACTCATGGTCATGGGGATGATTTCCGCCTGTGTGCCGCCGACGCCGACGCCGACCCCGGCTGAGCTTCCTCCTACCCCCAACATGGAGCAATTGATGCAGACCTCGGTCTTCGAGGTTACGCAAGCCTCCGTGCTCACGCAGGCTGCGCAACCTAGCGCGACCTCCACCCCGCTGCCCTCTGCCACCAATACCCCCATGCCGACGGTGATCGCGACCATCGCCCGGACCCCCACCGAAGTTGCCACCGCCACGTCCGAGGCTGCATGCAACCGTGCAGGCATGGGTACGCCATTCGACCTCACCATCCCTGATGGCATGCAGATTCCGGCAGGTGAGAGCTTCACCAAAACCTGGCGGCTGGTCAATTCCGGTTCCTGCAAGTGGACACGGCTGTATAAACTGGTGTTCTACTCCCAAAACCCCCTCGGTGCAACATACGAACACTTTCTGCCCGGAGAGGTTCTCCCAGGCTATGCCGTGGACTTGAGCGTGGAGTTTACTGCTCCCCTCCAGCTTGGCACTTACCGCAGCAACTGGATGCTGCAAGCGCCTGATGGAACGCTCTTTGGGCTGGGGATGAACGCGGACATACCCTTCTACGTCTCGATCGTGGCTGTTGAGAAGCCCACTGACACTCCAACTCCCAGCTCCACACCCTGATCAAACAGCAAAACCTCAGCCGATTGTTTTTTTAGGATAAGATTAGGTATCAAATCAAACGGAGTAACTGATGCCAGAAACCAACCCATTTGACCCACAGGACATGAATGCCGCAATCGAAGCCCTTGGCGCCGACCTTGAATCAGGTTGGCAGCTTGGGCTGCAGTCAATAGTTCTTGAAGTCGGATTAATAAAAAATGTGGTCATTTGCGGCGTGGGTGGCTCGGCAATCGGTGGGGATTTCGCCACGGCGTACCTTTTGGACAAACTGCCAATCCCGGTTGTGGCGCATCGCAATTATGGTCTGCCCGGCTGGGCGAGGGGTCCCCAAACGCTGGTGATCTGCTCCTCCCATTCTGGCAATACCGAGGAGACCCTCAGTTCCTTTAATGAAGCTTTAGGGCGAGGATGCAGCTTGATGAGCATCTGCACCGGCGGTAAACTGGCTGAGCTTTCCAAGGAAAATGGAAAAATCTGTTGGATATTCGATCATGTTGGGCAACCTCGTACTGCGATAGGTTGGGCGGTGGGTCTGCTTTTGGCGCTCTTTTTCCGTTTGGGCTTGATCGAAGACCAATCCCTGGCAGTTGAAGAGGCTGCGGCGGTTCTCGCGGAAGGGACTGCGAAACTGGGAAAGGACAGCCCTGTCTCGAGCAATCCCGCCAAACGCATGGCAGGGCAATTGCTGGGCAGGAATATCGTCATTTTTGGGGCAGGTGAGATGGAAGTGATTGCCAGGCGCTGGAAGTCTGAGGTCAATGAACTCGCCAAGGCCTGGGCAGCTTTTGAGGGCATCCCGGAGATGAACCACAACGCCCTGGCTGGGCTGCGCCACCCCGAAAGCCTCTACGAACACACCTCGGCGATTTTTTTGCGCTCTGACCACGATCACGAACGCAACCAGAAGCGCATTGAGCTCAGCCAGCAGTTCTTCCTGGAGGCGGGCGTAGCGGTGGACAGCATCCGGGGGCGTGGCGAGGGCAAGCTGGCGCAAATGTTCAGCCTGCTGCAGTTTGGCGACTATGTTTCGTACTACCTGGCGCTGGCTTATGGTGAGGATCCGACACCGATTGAAGTTCTCAATGAGTTGAAAAGGCTTTTGGCGGAGTAGCGAGTCATAAGTCAGCATCAAATGATGATAGAAACCGACCGACTGATATTGCGAAAATTCTCGGAAAAAGATCTCCCGGATCTTTTTGAGTATCTCTCTGACCCCGAGGTGGTGAGGTTTGAGCCTTACCGACCGATGACTTTGGAAGAAGTTCGCGAAGAACTCGATCGGCGAATTGTATCAGACGAGATGATCGCGGTTGAGCTGAAATCCAGCGGCAAACTGATCGGCAATGTCTATCTTGGGAAAAGAGACAACAACGCGCTTGAGATTGGCTTTGTGTTTAATAGGTACTATTGGAACCAGGGTTACGCCAGGGAAAGCTGTGAGGCAGTGATTAGCGATGCCTTTTCTAGTGGCATTAGAAGGGTCTTTGCCGAATGCGACCCCGAAAACCAGAGCTCCTGGAAATTGTTGGAAAGGTTGGGTTTCAGCCGGACTGCTTACTTTGAGAAGAACGTCTATTTTTGGACAGACGATCAGGGTCAGCCGATTTGGAAAGACACTTTTATCTATTCTTTGGAAAGCATTTAGCACGATCTTGTCCGCTTGACCGTGGAAAAAGATGCCGGACGCCCCACGGGATTCGCTAAGGTCCAAAAGGTAAGCTTGTGCCGCGCCGCCAATGACAGCGACTGATCGAATAAGCTGCAAGCCAGCCTCAGTGGCATCCTTCTGCCTTTGGAGAACCCGCTGACGTAGACGCTCTATTCTTAGGGGGTTTGTGTTAGGTCTTAAGGGTTTCCAAGCAGCTTGGCAATACCCACATTACTCATATCATGACATTTGAACGGGTCGGAAAACCTTGTGGTTATTTTGCAATAATTGGGAAGAATTGGCATTAATTCAGTTCTATAACTGCTATTCGAACCGAAAAATTGAATCGTCCAGACAAGCTCATACTAACGCAAAGGTTTGCTAATGTTTTCCAATTTTCCCAAACTGCACTGAACTTGGCCTTCCATATAATGAAATTGAGAAATTTACACCATTTGTAAGTTTTGAAAAGCACAAATGTAACCCGCAGTTCAGTGGAGGAGAAAGCTTTATGAAACGATGTAAAACCACCCGGAACACCATAAGATGAAAAGCTGCATCAAAGCACGCACCCGGCGATCATTAACATCAGTAGTTATAGCAATGGTGGCTCAGAAGGACTGAAATAGGTGCACAAAAACCTGGATCGACACCTTTGGCAATCTAGGTCAATAAAAAATTTTTGGATCAATAAGGAGAGAGTTCGTGAAACAAAGCAAGTTTTTATATATCTTATTGCTACTGGTAATCCTGTTTTCCATGATGGGAAGCAATACCAGTGAGGTTAGGGCAGAACTTTCCGTTCCATTGATTGGCACCAAGCCGGACGAACCCGTAAAAATAAACCAGGCTGATCGTGAAGCTACTGCTACTCTTGAGTCCGTGGCTAAGGCAGACATGAACATGGACGAAGCGCCAGGTGACTTCAGCCACCCAAACTACACCAACAACCTAATACCGGGCAATGTCGTCTCAGATTGGAACGCCATCGCCCAAGAAATACTGCAGCCTACTAGCATGATGATGGGTGGCATCTCCATGGCTACTGCCTTTGTTTACTTAGGGTATACACAGGCTGCCGTCTACGATGCCTTGTTGGCGATTGAGGGCGGATACAGGCCATATGCCTATAACCCTTCAGTGATAGAACCCACGGCATCGCGCGAAGCAGCCGTGGCTGCAGCAACCTACTCAGTCCTCAGCTATTACTTCACCCTGCATGGCTTTGCTCATGAGCTTATGATGCTTGAAGTAGAGTATGCTGTTAAGTTGGCTGCCATCCCAGAAAGTCCTGAGAAGGATGCCGGGATTGCCATTGGGCAGGCTGCTGCCAACGCGATCATCACTCTGCGAACTGGCGATGGCGTTCTGGACCTGACAGAGACATACACGGTTTTACCCTCCGGGCCTGGAATCTGGGAACCCACCAAGAAGCCTGACGGTACAATCGTCCCTCCAGTCGATCCCTGGATGGCTACCTTGAAGCCATTCCTGCGTACCAACCCAGATGATTACCGCCCTGGAACGCCGTATGGCTTCACCTATGACCCAGCCATGCCACCATATGATGCCAATGAACTTGCCGCGAGTGCCGCTTATCAGGCAGACTTTGCGGAGACCAGGGATTGGGGCGGAGCGATGAGCTCCTTACGTACACCTGACCAAACTGCGACAGCAAACTTCTGGACGACGAACATGGTCATCCAGGTAAATGACGCTTACCGGAAGGTTGCGGAAACTCACAGCCTGACTCTCCTGGAAACTGCCCGCCTGATGGCTATGGGTAATATGGTCGCCACTGACAGCCTGGTTTTGACCTTCGACTCAAAATATACATACAGTTTCTGGCGCCCGATCACTGCAATTCGTCATACCAACATGGACGGAACTTATTCTGAAACCGAACTAAATACCTGGATGCCAGCGGTGATGATGCCTAGCTTCCCCGAGTATGTGACTGGCCATAGCTCCTTTATGTCAGCTCAGGCTGAAGTATTCACCCAGTTCCTTGGCACAGACCAGATTGATATCGATCTCATCAGCACCTCAACAGGTACAACCCGGCACTACATCACTGCGCAGGATCTTCGAATTGAAGTCGGTAATGCCAGGATTTGGGGTGGTCTACACTTCCGCTCATCCAATGTGTTGGCAGAAGCGCTTGGGCAGCAATTTGTGATTGACGCGCTGGTTGTTAACGGACACTTTGCACCCAACCCCGTAATATTCTTGCCATTGATAATCGCTGGCGGATAATGGAGGTCAGATTGTTATTGATCCATGAGGTCTGATTGAACAAAAAGCAGTTGCACAGAGCAACTGCTTTTTCTGAATAAAATTTTTACTCGTCTTTTGGAGGTGTCCACTCCATCCAAACTTTACCAGCTAAGGCGGGTGAAGGTTTCAGGGTCTTGCCGCCTACAGTCCAACCTGATGGCATGACTTCCCCTGTTGCTTGATGGTGCTGATAGGCCAGGATTTGGCGATGAAGTTCGGCTGGGTTACGCCCAACTGGCGGGCTCAACACTTCCGCGGCTTGAATAACGCCTTCGGGGTCAATCAGGAATCGACCGCGAACGTTCGTGCCACCTTCTTCGTCGTAAACATCGTAGAGCCTGCCAATTTTTCCACCCTGGTCAGAGACCATCGGGAATGGCACATCATGCCCCACCATCTTGCTTAATTCAGTTTCGTTCCAAATNNAGAAAGTACTTCAACTCCCAAGGCTTGAAGTTTTCCATAGCCAACGGCTATGTGGGAAATTTCGGTCGGTCAGACAAAGGTAAAATCTCCCGGATAAAAACACAATACTACCCATTTACCGCGGTAATCGCTCAGCTTAACTTTCTGATAGGTTCCCTGGTAAAAGGCTGTCGCCGTGAAATCCGGCGCTTGCTTGGTAACTAACATATGCAATCCTCCTTTCTAAATACTGGTTAGTTTGGTATGAGTATTATACTAATTAAACGTAAAAAATGCTTGTTGGGTTAACAGCACAGCCGATGCCATGTGAAAGAAGAGTAATGATCTATTTGCCAATATCCCCAGACCATCAGGAACAAGTGAATACTTTCATCAGAGATCATTGGTTCACAACGGAAATGATCATCTGTGGAGAAATCGTAGACATGACCAAAGTCGAGGGCGTTGCGGCGATGGATGGCGATGAGATTGTGGGATTAATCACTTACCGCGTGATTGGAGATATCTGCGAGATCACCTCCCTGGATAGCATGCGTGAAGGGCAGGGGATTGGAACGACGTTGTTGGAGCAGGTGATCGCCATCGCGAGGGAGAAGAAATGCCACAAGGTCAGCCTGATCACTACGAATGACAACATTCATGCCATCCGGTTTTACCAAAAACGGGGGTTTGACCTGGTGAGATTGCATCATGACAGCATCAAACAGGCAAGGGTCCTGAAACCCGAAATCCCCCTGTTTGGACAAAACGGTATCCCGATTGAACATGAGCTTGAGTTTGAATTCTTGTTAGAGAATGGATAAACAAAGTGGAAAATCCATCTCACCAGGTCCAAAGGGGCTATACAAAATGGGCTTTTTTCTAT
>MTKZ01006815.1_pt3 | contig 30756 bp, 30 predicted proteins | sample 1042781 | NCBI WGS metagenome assembly MTKZ01 (sample SAMN06212207, study PRJNA360539) | anaerobic digester metagenome | biome: Wastewater treatment plant; material: sludge; isolation source: anaerobic digester fed with sludge from wastewater treatment plant | place: Denmark: WWTP Viborg ...
GGTGTAGACGCGTACCGTCAGCCGTACATTCCGTTTCACCTGACGACCCGGGAGTTCTTTCAGTCGGCGAGCGACCATCTGAACGACGATGGCGTGGTCGTGCTGAACGCCGGCCGCACGACGACCGACTTCCGCCTGGTCGATGTCATGGCCTCGACGATGGCGTCGGTCTTCCCGAACGTCTACATCATCGATGTCGCACGGTTCACCAACAGCATGGTAATCGCCACCAAGCAGCCGACCGACATCGCCAGCTTCGCAGCGAATATCGCGAATATTCCTGAAGGATCTCTGATTCGCCAGGTCGGCGATATCGCGATCGAGACGGGTAATATCCGCGAATGGACAGGTCATGACCGCGTCTTCACCGACGACCTGGCGCCGGTCGAGCTTGTCGTCGATCAGATCATCCTGCGCGCTGCGACGGAGGAGAGATGAGCTCCAACGGGCGCGTCGCCTTCCGGTTCACATCACTCGCCGAGCAACCGATTGCCCACGGCATGAGTGGCCGCCGTCGTGGTGACGGCCACGACGGCGATGTGGGCCATGGCCGGGGAACGACTGCCGAGATCATCGAGGCCAACCGGACTGCCTTTCTGAACGACGTATCGATCGAGCCCGCGTCGCTGACGATTGGCCGGCAAACGCACGGCTCACGAGTCGAAATCGTCGACCGTGATAGTCGTGGACGTGGCCGATATCCCGCGTTCGACGGCTTCCCGGCGACAGATGCTCTGGTCACGGCCGATCCCTCGGTCGCGCTAGGAGTCATCGTCGCCGATTGTGTCCCGCTCGTTCTCTACGACCCTGTCAGGCACGCGGTCGGCGTCGTCCATGCTGGCTGGCGCGGCACGGTGGCCGGCATTGCCCCGGCGGCAGTCGAGACTATGCGCGATGCGTTCGGATCCAGCCCAGCAGATCTTCTCGTCGGTATCGGTCCGTCGATCGGCCCGTGTTGCTACGAGGTTGGCGTGGAGGTAGCCGACGCCTGGCGCGCCAGTGGCCTGGACCCGAATGGCGAGGCCATCTCCTCCGGCGGAACGCACTTCGATCTCTGGGCCGCCAATATGCGGGCGCTCGCCTCGGTGGGTGTCGCTGAGGGCAATGTCGAAATCAGCGGCGTTTGTGTTCGCTGCCAGATCGACCGATTCTTCTCCTATCGCGCTGCGGCGCGTGGCGTGGCGATGGCTGGTCGTATGCTAATGGTGGCGAAGTTGTCCGAGAGGGGCCGACCGTGACATCAATCATCACCGACATCGCCGCGCGAATTGCTGCGGTCGAGGGGCGAATCACGCTCGCCGCCGAGCGGGCCGGCCGCGATCCCAGCGAGATTACGCTCGTCGGAGTGAGCAAGACCGTTGGCCGGGCGGACGTCGACGCGGCATACGCGGCCGGCATGCGTCATTTCGGCGAGAATCGTATCCAGGACGCCCTCGTCAAGTTCGAGGACTCGCCCGACGACCTGGTGCTTCATCTGATCGGCAGCTTGCAGACCAACAAGGTGCGTCACGCAGTTGGGCGATTCCAGCTCATCCACTCAGTCGACCGGCTCTCGCTGGTCGATGCTCTCCAGGCACGATGCGAGGCTGCTAGTGTGACCCAGCCGATCCTCCTGCAAGTGAATGTGGCCCGCGAGGAGCAGAAGCACGGATGCGACCCTGATGACGCGGCAGCCATGGTTGAGGCGGTGCTGGCCCGTAAGAACCTCGAGCTGCGTGGGTTGATGACGATGGCGCCTTTGACTGCGACACCGGAAGAAGCTCGCCCGGTGTTCGCCGAATTACGGCAGCTTCGCGACCGCCTGAAGCGTGACTTCCCGGGTTCCAACCTGGCGGACCTGTCGATGGGGATGACGAACGACTACGAGGTGGCCGTCGAGGAAGGCGCAACGATCGTGCGAGTCGGGCGAGCGATCTTCGCGCCGCCGCCGGGAGCATGATGCGACTCGTCTCGCTGGGCTCTGGCAGCAGCGGCAACGGCTTTCTTCTCGACACCGGTAACGCGGCGATGCTCATTGATTGCGGTGTCGGAGTCCGGACGATCCAGGCCGCGCTCCGCGACTTCGACGTTCACGACCGGCTCTCCGCAATCATCGTAAGTCACGAACATATCGACCATATCCGGTCGGTTGATTCGATTGCCCGACGCACCGGCAGCCCGATCGTCACGACGCGCGGCACATTCCAGGCGATTCGTTCGGAGCGACCCTTCAGCCCACGGTCGGCCGGCGAACGTTTCGCCGAAGCAGGGGTCGAGATCCGGTTCGTGTCCGTGTCCCACGATGCGGCTGAACCGTGTGGCTTCGTCATTGACGACGGCAAGACCCGAATCGCGATTTTCACCGATCTGGGCTACGTCGGGGAGTCGGTGGTCGACGCCATACGTGACGCCGATATCATCGTGCTTGAATCAAACTACGACCGCCGGATGCTTCGATCCGGCCCCTACCCTGCCCGATTGAAGCGACGTATCGAAAGCCCGACCGGTCACCTGAGCAATGATGATTGCGCCGCTGCCCTGGTTTCCCTCACAACTGCTCGCACGAGGGCGATCTGGCTGGCTCACCTGTCGGACAAGAACAACTCGGCCGCGATTGCTCTTGCCAGCGCTCGCGAGGCGATTGCGTTGGCAGGGTATGCGACGCCGGTCGGCGTGCTCGACCGATTCGAGCGCACCGACGTGACATCTCTTCCCGCTATTCAGCTATCACTGGGCATGGGGGTCTGAGTTTACCTTCGCGTCACTCTGTCGCGACCAGGTCGTCGCTAGTCGGCGGCGGCGGCCGTAGTACGGAACTGCATCGTATAGAGCTTGTGATAGGCGCCCTGTCGCTCAAGCAGTTCGTCATGAGAGCCGATTTCGATGACCCGTCCGTGATCGAGGACGACAACTCGACTGGCCTCACGGATCGTCGATAGCCGGTGAGCGATCATGAACGATGTCCGGTTGGCGAGTAGTGTGTGCAACGCGCCCTGAATAATGAGCTCGGTTTCCGTATCGACGCTGGATGTTGCCTCATCGAGAATGATGATCCGCGGATCGGAAATGAGCGCGCGGGCAAAGGAAAGTAGCTGACGTTGACCGACTGAGAGTGTTGCTCCTCGCTCGTGGACCTCGGCGTCGTATCCACCGGGAAGGTTGACGATGAAGTCGTGCGCGCCGACCGCCTTCGCTGTGGCAATCATCTCTTCTTCGGATGCGTCCGGGCGCGCGAACAGGATGTTGTCGCGAATGGTGCCGGCGAACAGGAAGGTGTCTTGCGGGACAACACCCAGCTGGGAGCGGAGTGACTCCTGCGTGACATCGCGGAGGTCGTGTCCGTCGATGCGGATTGCGCCGTCTCGCACGTCGTAGAAACGTGTCAGCAGGTTGATCATCGACGACTTGCCGGCGCCAGTCTCCCCAACGAATGCGATGGACTCGCCTGGCTGGACATCGAGGTTGATATCGTGCAGCACCTCGGCCTCTTCGTAGCCGAACCGGACGCTATCGAAGACAACGTGTCCTTCAATGCGCGGAAGCACGACCGCGTTTGGAGCGTCGGTGATCTCGCTCTCGGTATCGAGAATCGTGTAAATCCGCTCACCCGCAGCGGTTGCCGCCTGGAGCGTGTTGTAGGCCTGTGACAGCTGGTTAATCGGATCGTAGAAGCGCCCGACGTAGGCGACGAATGTGACGAGCTCCCCGACGGTGAAGGCGACGCCGCCGACCATCCGCCCACCGACATACAACACAAGCGCAATCGTCACGTATTCGATGAAGGTGACGAACGGAAAGAGGAATGCGGACAACCGCGCCGCATCGATGTTGGCGTCGAGGTTCTCGTCGTTGATGCCGGTGAACGTCTTCAGATTGCGCGGCTCACGGGTAAATGACTGGATCACTCGCATACCGGCGATATTCTCGGCAAGGAACGCGTTCACGCGGCCGATCGTGATTCGGGTCGTGCGGTACGTCAGGATAGCCTTCCGACGCCAGAACACCATCAGCACGACCATGACGGGCAGCAGCGCGAACGAGACCAGCGCCAGTTGCCAGTTCGTCATCCACATGAGGACGATGATCCCCACCAGCAGCGCCACCTGAGAGAGGATGTCGACGAGACCGTCGGAGAACAGCTGGTCGATGACGGAGACATCGTTCTGGATCCGCGACATGATCGACCCGACACCGCGGCGGTCGATATATCGAATACCGAGTCGTTGGATACGAGCAAACATCGACGAGCGCAGGTCGTACACAATGCGCTGACCGACCTTGCCCATGAGGAACATCTCGAAGTAGCTTGCAAGAAACCGAAGCACCAGCACGACGAGGAATGCTGCGCCGAGCAGATTCAGCCCAGTGGCACCCGTGTGGCCGAAAAACGTGCGCCCAGTCGTCCCACTAATCGCGTTGGTGACGATGTCGACCGCGAGCCCGAACATAAACGGGATCGACAGCTCCAGGAAGGTGACGATCAGGATCAGCGCCACTGCGATTACCGCAGGGCGTTTATACGGCCCGACCTGGGAGATGAGGCGTCGTGTTATGCGGCTGTCGTACGCTCTGCCGAGGAGATCGTCAGGATCTGTCGCTTGGTACATGGCTATCGCCCGCTCGGCCTAATCGGCCGCAGTGACGAACTCCTCCTGATCCTTGAGCTGCAGCTCGTACAGACGGGCATAGTGGCCATCCTGCGCGATGAGTCCCTGGTGTGTCCCGCGTTCGACGATGCTCCCATCGTCAAAGACGAGTATCTCGTCGGCTTCCTTCAGACTGGAGACACGCTGGGCGATGATGAACGTCGTGCGGCCGGCCATCGCACGCGCGAGAGCCTGCTGAAGCTCGTATTCAGTCTGAGTGTCGACACTGGATGTCGCGTCGTCGAAGACGAGGACGCGCGGATTAGCGCAGATTGCCCGTGCGATTGCGACGCGCTGTCGTTGGCCGCCGGAAAGTGACACACCGCGTTCGCCGAGCCGAGTGTCAAACCCGTCTGGCATCTCGCTAATGAACGCGTAGGCCTGCGCGATTCGAGCCGCCGTCTCAACCTCTGCGCGTGATGCGGTCGGGTTGCCGAACGCGATGTTGTCATGGATGGTCGAGGAGAACAGAAACGTCTCCTGAAGCACGAACCCGACGTTTCGCCGCAAGCTTCCGATCTCGATCGTGCGCACATCGATGCCATCGAAAGTCACCGTACCGTGCGACACCTCGTAGAACCTGGCCAGCAGGCTGGGGATCGTGCTCTTGCCGCTGCCGGTAGCGCCGATCAGGCCGACGACGACACCGGCCGACGCGGAGAGGCTGACGTCACGAACCGCGGGGCGTGAAGTGTTCGGATAGGCGAACGTCACGTCGTTGAACGCGACCTCTCCACGAGGAGCGTCCAGCGTCACGGCATCAGCCCGGTTGCGGATCGCGGGTCGCGTGTCGATGATCTCGAAGATACGATCTCCGGATGCAATCGCACGAGCAACGGAGTTCATGATCCAGCCGAGTTGACGGAGCGGCATCGCCAACAACGTCAGATACAGGTTGAACGCGACAAATGTGCCGATCGAGAGAGACCCGTTGAGCACCTGCCGGCCACCGTACCAGAGCACGATCACCAACGACGCGCCAGCAAGGAATTGCATGAATGGGAAGAAGAATGAATAGTAGCGAATCGCTTCGATCTGCCGACCATACAACTCGTCGAGTGAGTGATCGAACCGGCGGATTTCGGCATCCTCGCGCGCGAATACCCGGACAACCCGGGTTCCGGCAAGGTTCTCCTGCAGCACACTCGACATCTCGCCGAACTGCTGCTGCACCTTTGCGAACATCGGCCTGACGTGTGACGAGAAGTAAAGCGCCGTGAATGCCAGCACCGGCATCATCGCGAGCGAAAGTAGCCCGAGCTTCAGGTGTTCGCGCAGAAGCAGGATGCTGACGATGATGAACACTGTCACGCTGTAAATCACCATGCGCAACGAGAACATCAGGAAGCGCCGGATGGCGTTGACATCCTCTGTCGCGCGAGACATCAACTGGCCAGATTGAGCGACATCGAAAAACTGGAACGGCAGGGTGAGCAGGTGGCCGTAAAGCTGATGCCGAACGTCGGTCGAGACGCGTTCCGAGAGCGCTTGAAAGAGATATGAGCGGACATAGGTGAAGGCCGCCTGGACCGTCACGACGGCGATGATCAGCAGTGACCCTGTCAGGATCGCATGCTGATCATTCTGGACGATCCCATGGTCGATCACTCTCTGAACGAGCCGTGGCACCGCAAGCTGCGCGCCGGTGGCGACGAACAGGCACACATAGGCAACGACAAGGCTCAACGGATACGGTTTCAAATAGGTCAGGATGCGCCAGATGACGCGCATAGATCGCTCCTCGGCCGGGGCAACGATGTCCGGTCAGACGTTTCACTATAGCAGATGCCCGGTAAGATGCGCGCGCCTCTCCTGCGCCCGGTTGCGGATAATCCTCGCCTGCTGACTTTTCCCGCGTACAAACGATAGATTTTCGTCCTGTGGACGATTGACGGGATCGCGAGAGTGCAGATACAATGGGTACGTACAGGGAGGACATACACGTTGCGCCGCGCGAAAGGAGCAGGCGTGGAGGGGGAACGAACCGACTACCAGAACGTCATCGATGAGGCGTTGCGGATCGTCTACAGTCATCATCACCGTTTGGTGAGCCGGCTGTTCCCGGACGCAGAGCGTCCGCTGGATATGACGACACTGAGGCGTGGTCCGCTNNCCGCTGGGAACGGACCTACTTCGCCTCGCTCAGCTCGCCCGAGGCGAAATTCGCGAGCCGAAGGATCGGGTGCTCGAAGCAATCGATAGCGTCCTTCAGCTCCTGTTCTGGCCACCGATGGCAGAAGACTACATGGTGCCGCGGTCATTCTGGGAGACGCCGCTGGGCGGAATGCTTTCAATGGCCAAGTATCGTGCATACGAGCCATCGGAACTGGTCTCGATCGGCGCGGCAGCCCAACGCCTGGGCGTCACCCGGCCGACGATCTATCGCTGGATGGATGAACGCCATCTCGGATACGTTCGTGACGAGATGTCCGGCCGCACGTTTGTCGTCCAACGCGATGTCGAGTCTCTGCTCAGCGACGCGAGCGGCGTCGTCTAGCATCGATCACGAGAGTTGAGGCCGGCGCAACTGCGCCGGCCTTATTCATTGTCCTGCGCCGGGGTGTCGCACAACCAGTCTTCTCGGGCCACCGCGCGTCCATCGCGGACATAGATCCGAGGCACCCGCGCGGTAAGGCGGGTCGCAGCCTCGTAGTTGTTCGTCGAAGCCATCGGACCGATGTCCTCGAATGTCATCGCGCCCGTTGCTGCTGGCCCAACGACGACGACCTGGTCTCCCTCGGACACTCCGTCAGCATCGCCGACGATTGTCTGGTCCATGCAGACGCGTCCGCGGATTGGCCGTGGCGTTCCGCCAATCACGAACCAACCCTGATTCGCCAACGGACGCGGTATTCCATCTGCATACCCGATTGCAATGGTTGCAAGCGTCTCAGTGTTGGTCGTGCGATAGATCGCGTTGTAGGAAACAGCGACGCCGGCCGGAGCCTGGCTGACTCGGGTCACGACGCTACGAATCGACATCACCGGCCGAAACCGTGGATCGCACGGCACCTCGGGTGATGGCGATAGACCGTATGTCGCGGCGCCCGCACGGACGAGATTGGTCGGTCCGGTTCTCCCTGTGATGATCCCGGCGCTGTTGGACAGGTGGACCCAACGTGGGTTGATGCCCGCGTTCCGCGCTACCTCGACTGCGGCTGAGAACGTGGATACCTGCTCGCCAGTCGGTTCTGCCCCCGGTTCGTCTGCACTGGAGAAGTGGCTGAAGAATCCGTCGATATCCAGATCGTTCATGTTGGTCAGGCGTTCGAGAGCCGTCGGCAGCTCGTCGGGCATGAAACCGTACCGGCGCATGCCGATGTCGACCTTGACATGAACGCGCGCGGGCTGCCCTGCCTCGCGAGCTGCTGCGCAAAGCGCCTCGACCATCGACCAGCTTCCGGCGGCGAAGGTTACATCGGCCCGGATCGCTTCGGCGAGACGTGAGGATACGGGCGGGCCGAGGACGAGTGTCGGCGTCGTAATGCCGGCTGCTCGCAACCGCATCGCCTCGGTGACTCGCGCAACCGCCAACCACTCGCAACCCACCTCAGCGGCTGCGCGGGCGCAACCGATCAGCCCGTGGCCGTAGGCGTCCGCCTTGACGACGGCCATGAAGGCCGATCCGGCCGGCGCCATCGATCGCAATAGCGCGATATTATGTAGATAAGCATCGAGGTCGATCGTCGCATGCGTTTCGGGAACGCCGACGTCGCGATCGACGCTCCCCTGCTGACTATCTGTCACGCGGCTAGACGCTCCGATCGGCGATTTCGGATGCCTCGGCGACGAGGCGGACGATGTCGGAGCGAGAGATGATGCCCAGCAGTCGGCCATGGTCATCGACGACAGGTAGTGGATTCAGCTCCTGCTTGAACATCATGTTCGCCGCGTCACGGATCGGCGCGTCGGGCGAGATGGTCTTGACGTCACGCGTCATGAGCTCTCCCGCTGTCGAGGCGAGGACCCGGCGCAACTCTTCGTCGGACTTGTCCCACGGAAGCCGGAAGATGGCATCCAGGAATGTGCCGAAAGCAGGTGGATCCACATCGATTTCCCGGGAGACGACGTCGACCTCAGTCACAAGCCCGACGAGAATCCCATCATCGACGACAGGGATCCCCGAGACATCATGCTCGACCATCAGTCGCGCGAGCTCAGTCACGCTTGTCTCTGGTGTGACAGCAATCACATCCGTCGACATGATCGTCGCCACGCGTGCATCGGTATTCATCACGATCATTCACCTCCAGAATCAATACGTCACGTGCGCCAGACAGGCTCAGCAAGGTCACGGAGAACGCCCCCGATCTCGTCGATCACATCCCGTGCAACGGTGCCCATCGTGCCATGATGCCGGGCTGCGCGCCGGCCGGCCTCGGCGCCGGAATACACGGCAACTCGCGCCGCATCCCAGGGGGACAGACCCTGGGCGAGCAGCCCACCAATCAGGCCGGCGAGCACGTCGCCCGTGCCGGCCGTCGCCAGCTCGGGGGTCGCGCGCTGAGCGAGCCAGACATCCCCATTGGGATGTGCGACCGGCGAATATCCCGACTTCAGTACGACAACCTGCCCGAAATGCGCGGCAGTCTCACGCGCCCAGTGGACGGGATCGCCGAGGATCGATACAGGATCGGTATGCATCAGTCTCGCCAGCTCTCCCGGGTGGGGCGTCAGGACGGCGGACCCAGGCTCGAGTCCATCGGGTGGGCCGGCTAGCCCCGACATCCAGTTCAGCGCATCGGCGTCGACGACCTTTGTCAGGCGTCGAATCGGAGCCGGAGCGCGCTCGGATAGCAGACCGTCGAGGATAGACGCTGCCGCGGCGGATCGCCCCAGACCAGGCCCGACGACCAGCGCGTGGAGCGTCGATTCGCGCTCGGCAACGAGATCAAGAATTGCGCGCAACTGGTTCTCATCTGAAAGCGGCGCCAGCACCGTCTCTGGCGCCTGTGACGCGAGCACAGGCGCGATTTGCTGGGGAACAGCGGCCGCGACAAGCCCGGCGCCAGCGCGTAACGCTGCCTCCGCCGACAATCTCGGAGCTCCGTAGTAGGTCGGCGCGCCGCCAACGATCAGGACTGCGCCAGTTCCATGCTTGTGGGCGGTCGCCCGCCGGCGCGGAAGCATCGGGCTGACCGATGCTCTGTCCAGGAGCATTGCTCGACCATGAATCTCGGGCGGCCCGATGCCGATATCGATGACGATCAGCTCACCTGCCATCGACGCGGCCGGCTCACGCGTGATCCCCAACTTCGGCAATCCGAGACAGAGGGTGACGTCGGCGCGCAACGTGTCAACTGCCGCTTCGCCGACGCCAGCGTCGATGCCTGACGGCACGTCGATCGCGACGATGGGAACCGGTCGCGCGGCGCGGACCGCATTGATCCCGCGGAACAACACGGCGATATCTGGTGGCAGCGTCGGACGACTGCGATAACCGAACACGCCATCGAGAATGACATCGCAGTTGGCGAGATTGGGCGTCTCGGTGAAGACGACCCCAGCTCGTTCGATATCAGTCAATGGCAGATCGCCGGGCTCGTTGCGATGGACAGTGACGGCTTCACAGAGCCAGTTCGAACGGGAGAGAATGCCGAGCGCGACCAGGGCGTCACCGCCGTTATTGCCCGGGCCGACAAGCCCGGTTATCCGGCGAGCTGAGGCCCCATCTGTCATGACATGGCGGTCGATCCAGCTGGCAATTGCCTCAGCGGCGCGGCGCATCAGCGCATCCGCAGTCGTCCCCGCGTCGATCGTGCGCCGCTCGGCAGCGTACATCTCATCCGGCGTCACCAACACTGTCATTTCAGCTCGACCGGACCCTTGGACGCGATGACGATCGCCATAGCGTCGCCGCGGGAATGGGTGAGTGACACCGCGAAATGTGTGAAGCCCAGCAGTCGCGCGCGGCGAAGGGCGGTGTCGTGGAGCACGAGGATCGGCTTGCCTCGTCGGTTGGGTAGCACCTCGATGTCACGCCAGCGAACGCCACGGACGCCCGTCCCCAGCGCCTTCATCGTCGCTTCCTTCGCAGCGAAGCGCGCGGCGAGCTCCTGCACCCGTTTGCCGTAGCGTTCGCGTTCGCGAGGAGAGTACACGCGGGTCAGGAAACGATCGCCAAATCGCTCCAGCGTCTGCCCGATCCGCTCGATCTCGATGATGTCGATGCCGACCTCGACAGGACCGGCAGCCTCGCTGTCCCAGATCGGCTCGTACTCAGCGCCCGATGCCGACATATGTCAGTCCGTGTGCTTGAACGTCGCTGGGGTCATACAGATTGCGCCCGTCCAGCAGCAATGGCGTCCGCATCAGCTCGGCGACGCGTCCGAGGTTGGCCTGTTTGAACTCGTTCCATGGCGTGATGACACAAAGAGCATCGGCTCCGTCGATCGCATCGTAGGGGCTGGAGCAGATGGTAGTGTTAGGGAGGAGCGGGCGCGCGTTCTCAGCGGCAGCCGGATCGTAAGCGCGAACCGTCCCTCCGCGCTGCTCGATCATGCGGATGATATCGATCGCAGGTGACTCGCGCATGTCGTCGGTGTTCTGCTTGAACGCCAACCCCCATACGCCGATCTGTCGATCGGTCAGATCGCCGAGCTGCTCCTGTAGCTTCTGGACAAATCGCCGCCGCTGGTCATTGTTGATTTCAATAACGGCACGCAGCAGTTGGGGATGTGTGTTGGCCTCCTCGGCCATATATGCCAGTGCGCTGACATCCTTTGGAAAGCAGGAGCCACCATACCCGATGCCTGCCTCCAGGAAGAGAGGACCGATCCGAGCGTCGTGTCCCATGCCCTTCGCGACCACCGTCACATCTGCCCCGACGCGTTCGCAGATCCGCGCGATCTCATTGATGAACGAGATCTTTGTCGCCAGGAATGCGTTTGACGCGTACTTGATCATCTCCGCCGAGCGGAGATCGGTGATGACGATCGGCGTCTGGAGGACACGGTACAGATCGGCCACCTTTTCGGCGGCCTGCCGGTCATCAGATCCCAGAACGATGCGCTCGGGGTGCATGACATCGTGCACCGCGGAGCCCTCGCGAAGAAACTCGGGATTGCTGACGACGGAGAAATTCACCTCGTCGCACGTGTGTTCCTTGACGATCTTCGCAACGAGATCACCGGATCCGATCGGCATCGTACTCTTGTTCACGAGGATTGTCGCCCCGCGTAGATGCTGTGCGATGGTCGTTGCGGCGCGGCGTACCGCGCGCATGTCGGCCTCTCCGTTGAATGACTGGGGTGTGTCGACGCAGATGAAGACGAACTCGGAGTCGGGGACGGCATCGGCATAGGATGTTGTGAAGCGGAGCCGGCCGGCCTTCAGGTTGCGGGTCAGTAGCTCGGGCAAACCCGGCTCGTAGATCGGGCATTCGCCGCGACGCAGCGATGCGACCTTGTTCTCATCAATGTCGATACCAGTGACATCGTTGCCCAAGTCAGCGAACGCGGCCGCGGAAACAAGTCCGACGTAGCCACTGCCGATGATGCTGATCCGCGCCATGAATCGTCAATTCCTCTCGCCGACCCTGCGTCCACGCTCGTGGCTTGCGTCAATCCGGGCATGCCTCATCACCTGAGGAGCTCGCCGCTGGTGAGCGACACGTTGGTTACACGTGTCTGGTAACTCTGTCCCGAAGCGTACAACACGACCGCGGTTATCTGTCTCGGCAACGGCGTCAGATTGCTCAGGTCGTATGACACGCGGCTCCAGGCGTCGCGTTCGACGCGCGAACCACGAAATTCATCGATCGGTCGATCCGGGTCAGAGACGGCGTAGTAGGCATGCGACCAGGTCCGTTCCTTTCCCTCGACGTCGATATAGTCGAGCATGACGATCAACGGGAACTGGTTGAGATCATCGCCGCCGCCGGCCGGCTGCTGATCTGTGATCCGCACGTCGAACTGAAGTCGGAGTGATGTGATGACGCGCAGCGTCTTGCCGACACGTTGCCGCACACCCGCCTGTACGGTTCCGGCAGTTCCGTCAGACGGGCGAGAGATTGCAAGCGCGACGACGTCAGCCCCCTGGATCTGATCGCTCACGAGGTCAACAGATGCGTTGACAGGGACGATCCCGGCCTGCTGGGCATTTTGTTGGCGGAAGTCGACCCAGCCGGCCAGTCCGTTCTCGAACGAGCCGTTGACAAGAAGCTCTCGCACCGGCGCGGTAATCTTGCCGGCAACTCCTGTCGGATCGATGACCGTCTGCTGATTCTCGGTCAGTGTCAATTCGCGATCGGCGCGCGTCACCGTCGCTTGCCCACGAAGGACGGCCGCGCGAACACTGGCGTCTGCTGGCGCTGAGCCATCTCCCGGCGACACAATCTCGACCAGAAATGCGCCTTCTTGCTGCCTGGAGACTTCGGATGCCATGACCGCCCGGGCTCCGGCGGCCTCGATCACGAGCTCGCTATAGGAATAGTTTCCCGACGGAACCATGTTCGCGTAGACTGCGCCGCGTTCCAGCCGCAGCGTAACCAGCTTCGTCCGGTCAAAGAATCGTGACGAGCGCATTCGGTCGATCGTCACGACCGAATCCTCGGCGATCTCGACCGTGGTTCCGTCAAAGGCGGTCAGCGTGACAACGGTGCCGAGAGCAGTTGATACTCGATCGCCCTCGCTGACCATCTGGTCGGCGTCGATCAGACGCCAGTCCGCATCGGCCGGCGACCGGATCAACACCCCACTGCCACTGATGAACGTGATTCGCGCGTCGTGAGCCTCGGTCGCATGGCGACTCGCCCAGACGACGCCGGAAATCAGCGCAACCAACAGGATGAACGACCAGGCGCTGACGACGCCGAGCACGAGCCACGCTCTCTTGATTTGATTCTCCGGTGACTGCGGCCCGTCGAATTGTTGGGCCGGGCCTACGGGCTCTGGTCTTGGATCTCCAGCTTGCGAAGTCATTGCCTGCTCATAGCGATGCGCGATCGCTCAGCGTGTGCTGTGCGCACGCGCGATGCGGTGCTTCTCGCGTTGTTGCGCGGCGATCTGTTGGTCGGCGGGGCGGTACGTGCTGATGAACTCGCTTCGGTCCTCGGCAAACGTCCCCGCCTCGATCGCGGTCGCCATCCGTTCCGTTTGCCGATGAAGGAAGCGCACGTTGTGAATCGAGGCCAGCCGATAGGCGAGCAACTCTCGCGCGCGGAAGAGATGGTGCACGTAGGCGGCGCTGAACGTCTGACACGTATAGCAGTCGCATGACGCATCGATCGGCTCGTCGACAAGGCGAAATCGACTGGCAGCGATATCGACGCGTCCGGTCGGAGTGTACAGCGCGCCACGTCGCGCCACTCGCGTCGGAAGGACGCAATCGAACAGGTCGACGCCTGCCGCAACGCCATTCCAAAGGTCTTCTGGTGATCCGACCCCCATCAGGTATCGAGGACGGTCGGCCGGCAGCCCATCGATCGAAGCCGCGAGCATCTCGCCCATGACATCCTTCGGCTCGCCGACGCTGAGCCCACCGATCGCGCAGCCATCGACGCCACTCTCGGCGACGAACGCCGCCGACGCGACCCGACGCGAAAGATCGAATCCGCCCTGGCAGATGCCAAAAAGCAAGCCCCGCGTCGGGTCGTCGCCACTTTCGGCGCGAAAGGCGGCGATATTCCGCGGCAGCCACTCGTGGGTTAACCGCATAGCTGCGGCCTGCTCGGCGTCATCGGCGCCGAATCCGGCCAGAACGTCGAGGGCCATCGTGATATCCGACCCGAACTGAGACTGCAGCTTCATCGCGCGCTCCGGGGTCAACTCGTGTTGCGACCCGTCGCTATGCGAACGGAATATCACGCCGTTGGCTGTCAGCTTCCGGGTTCCTGCCAGGCTGAAGATCTGAAAGCCGCCCGAATCAGTGAGTAGTGGTCCATCCCATCGCATGAAGTGGCTGGCGCCGCCGAGGTGTTCCAGCGCATCGGCGCCCGGTCGAAGCATGAGATGATACGTGTTTGCCAGGATGATCTGGCTGCCGACGGCGCGAAGATCGGCCGGGTCGAGGGCCTTGACTGCCGCCTGCGTCCCGACTGGCATGAACGCAGGCGTGCGAACCACGCCACGCGGTAGGCGAAGCAATCCACGCCGCGCGAGTCCATCGGTAGCGGTTACGGTAAACGCATCGAGAGGCTGCATCAACATGCCGGGTAGTATGCCAGCCAGCCGTCGACCTGTAGTCGAGATCCGCCGCGCAGCACTGGGTTGGGGGTTTTCGCTCCTCTACGGGAGGCTCGCGTTTCTGCACGAACCCGCAGGTCGACTGCTGAACGGGCCGGCCTGGAATTGCCGCCGCATGATGGCGCTCGACCCACCGGTCTTTGCCACACTGCTCGATCTTGGTTGCGGCGAGGGTTACCTCGTTGCGCGGGCCGCTCGGGCAGGAGTCCTCGCGCTTGGCATTGACCGATCGATGTCCATGATTCACCGAGCGCAACGCCGGGGTGTGCCTGTCGTGTGTGCGAGTGCGAGCGCGCTCCCGGTGAGCGACGGGTCAATGGATGTTGTTACGTCAACATACCCGGGTGTCTGGATCTTCGATGCCGCCGTTTTCCGCGAGGTCGCCCGCGTTCTTCGGCCCGGCGGTGAGGTGCGGATCCTTCTCGGAGGATCGATCACCGCGGGCCGGTGGTCGCAGCCGAGAAGGATCCTCGCCCGGATCATTTATGGCAAGCAGGACAGTGCGTCGCCGGAAGCGCCAACCAATGATCTTCTTGTCGGCAGCATAGTCATCCGNNTGGTGGATGGGGCGGCGCCCCAACTATGATTGAGGATGCGCGACAGGCTGATCTCCGGCTTCGTCGAGCGCGGCGAGGTCAGCGAAGGGATCTTCTCGGGTTGCTGCCGACTTGGGCTGCGCCGAGCTCGGGGAAGCGGAACTGGCCGGACGGCTGCCGCCTTCGATCGCAGACGGAATCGACTGTGCGATCGCGACGGTCTCCTTCTGGACGTTGCTGACGGTTTCCTTGACATCGGTGACCGACGACTGGACATCGTTGATCGAGCCCTCGAACTCGTCGGTCATCTCTTTCGTGATCCGACGGAAATCGCGGACGGCTTTGCCGACCTGCGCGCCAATTTCCGGGAGCTTGCCCGGGCCGAAGATAATCAGGGCGACGATCATGATCACGAGGATTTCCGGGGTTCCCATGCCGAACACGTTCATGTCTGAGCTCCGAGGTGCGCCGCCGGGGCGGCGTGAGAAATTAGCGGTGCATCAAGCGCGGAGTATACCATCGGGGCTGCGGCGCTCTGGCTACGAGAACACTGATTGGTTCCGTTGGTTCCGCCGTCGGGCGAGGGGGGATGACCACGTGCGCCAGGAACGAAGTGATGTCTGGTTAATTGTCGGGCTAGGAAACCCGGGCCGGCGCTACGAAGGGACACGCCATAACGCCGGATTCATGGTGCTGAATCGCCTGCGGAGTCGACTGCCTGCGGGAACTACTCGCAGCCGCTTCCAATCGGAGATCTGCGAAACTCGGCTCGCCGACCAGCGACTCGTCCTCGCGATGCCGCAGACGTTTATGAACGAGAGTGGCGTTGCCGTCGCGGAGCTGGCGCGCTGGTACAAGGTTCCGCGCGATCGGTTGCTGGTAGTGTCGGATGACCTGGATCTCCCATTTGGAAGCATCCGGCTGCGCGGAGAGGGCAGTGATGGCGGTCACAATGGCGTCGCCTCGATCATCCACCATCTGCGTTCATCGAGCTTCCCGCGCCTTCGCGTTGGCATCTCGCGACCTGCGACCGGCCCGACTGTGCCATATGTTCTTTCGCCATTTTCGCCAGCCGAGCGGCAGCGCCTCGGAGATGTGCTCGATCTGGCAGCAGATGCCATCGTGGCCTGGTTGCAAGAGGGTCTCGTGCCGGCAATGAACCAATTCAATCGAAAGCCAACGATCGAGTTGACGGCGGACGTGCCACCCGGCAGCAGGTGATACAAATACCGGCGCCTACGGTATTGCCGGTCGAATGGCCGCTAACCGGGCGCGTGAGCGGAGGAGAACAGACGTGGAAATTACGCGGGTCGCGGTGGTCGGCGGCGGGACGATGGGTAATGGCATTGTGCAGGTGATGGCGCAGGCCGGCGTTCCGGTAACGATGGTGGACATCAGCCAGGAGAGCCTCGATCGTGGGCTGACGACGATTCGCGCGAACCTGCAGCGGGGGGTGGATCGCGAACGTATCTCCGCAGACACAATGGCTCTTGCGCTCGGCCTCATCGAATCAACCACATCCTTCGGTTCGTTGGCCGGCGTGGACCTGATGATCGAAGCGGTTCCAGAAGTCCTTGCCCTGAAACGTGAGGTCTTCGAGCGGGCCGACGAGATGGCTCCCGAACGCACGATTCTGGCGTCGAATACCTCATCGATTCCGATCACGATGCTCGGCGCGGCGACGCGCCGGCCCCAGCGGGTAATCGGAATGCATTTCTTCAACCCCGTCCCGGTGATGCAGCTGGTCGAGATTATCCGCGGCCTTGAGACCGATGATGAGACTGTCAGCGCGGTGACGGCTCTTGCGGTGAAGGTCGGCAAGACGCCAGTCGAGGTGAACGATTTCCCCGGCTTCATCTCCAACCGGGTGCTGATGCCGATGGTTAACGAAGCGATCTACTGCCTGATGGAAGGCGTCGCGACGCGGGACAATATCGATCAGGTGATGAAGTTGGGTATGAATCACCCGATGGGCCCACTCGCGCTCGCAGACCTGATCGGGCTTGACGTCTGCCTCGATATCCTCGAAGTGTTGCAACGTGACCTCGGTGACCCGAAGTACCGTCCTTGCCCCTTGCTCCGCAAGATGGTCGCTGGCGGCAAGCTTGGCCGCAAGAGCGGCGAAGGATTCTACGACTACCGAACACGATAGCGGCAGGACTCCGTCGGAACGGTCCAGTAACGCTGAACTCGCAACATCGGAGCCCGGAGCGCAAAAAGATCCTGTGACGCTACCCATGGCAGAGCGACTGCGGGTAGGATAGATTGAGAGCGCCATCAGATTCGGCTCGCTCACACCTCCAGTCGGCAACGACGCCGACCTCAGGCCACGTACTGAAGGAGGGTTCCATGGCCGGACCGTTTTCGCGCATGCCCGGTGACGAGCGCTATGCGGGATCACCCCCGGATGAGCGGGAGTTCACGACCATCTCTGGCGAAGCCGTCCAGTCGGTCTACGCACCCGCCGATCTGCGCCGTGTTGATTTCGACTATCAGCGTGATCTTGGTGATCCCGGCGCGTATCCCTTCACTCGCGGGATCCATAGCTCCATGTATCGCGGCAAGCTGTGGACGATTCGCATGTTCGCCGGCTTTGGCTCCGCTGAAGAGACCAACGCGCGATTCCGCTACCTCCTCGATCACGGTGAGACCGGGTTGTCGATCGCGTTTGACCTGCCCACCCTTTACGGCCGCGACACGGACGACCCGCTCGCTGCCGGAGAGTTCGGCAAGTGCGGCGTCGCCGTCTCCTCGCTGGCCGATATGGAGGCGCTGCTCGATGAGATCCCGCTCGACGTTGTGACAACGTCGATGACGATCAACGGGCCGGCTGCCGTCATCTGGGCGATGTATATCGCAACGGCCGAGAAGCGCGGGGTGCCCCGCGAGAATCTCCGCGGGACGTTGCAGAACGACATCCTCAAGGAATTCACCTCTCAGAACGAGTTCATCTTTCCGCCCTCGCCGTCGATGAAGCTTGTCACCGACACGATCGAGTTCGCCACCCGAGAGATGCCGTTGTGGAATTCGATCTCGATCTCCGGCTATCACATCCGCGAGGCCGGCGCGACGGCGACTGAGGAGCTTGCATTTACGCTGGCCGACGGCCTTGCGTACGTGGACGCCGCGCTAGAGCGCGGCCTCGATATCGACGAGTTCGCCCCACGCCTGTCGTTCTTCTTCAACTGTCACAACGACTTCTTCGAGGAGATCAGCAAGTTCCGCGCGGCTCGTCGTATCTGGGCTCGCTTGATGCGCGAGCGCTATGGCGCGAAGAACGAGCGGTCATTGTGGCTACGGTTCCACACCCAGACGGCCGGTTGCTCGCTCACCGCCCAGGAACCGGAGAACAACGTTATTCGGACAACGATCCAGGCCCTGGCTGCCGTTCTCGGCGGGACACAGAGCCTCCACACAAACTCGCTGGACGAAGCGATCGCGCTTCCCAGCGAGTGGGCCGCGCGAATTGCTGTTCGGACTCAGCAGATTCTTGCCAGCGAGAGCGGTATCGCGAACATCACGGATCCACTAGGCGGTTCGTATGCGGTCGAAACAATGACGACCGAGATGGAACAGCGTGTCCTCGCCATCTTCGATGAGATCGAATCCTATGGCGGCGTCGTGCCGGCTATCGAGGAGGGCTACTTCCTGCGAAGGATCGCCGACAGCTCGTATCGTTACCAACAGGCTCTGGCCGACCAACGCAAGATTATCGTTGGCGTCAACGCCTTTCGCTCTGACGAGGAACCCGGTATTCCATTGCTACAGATGGATCCTCATGGAGAGGGCCGCCAGATCGAACGCTTGCGACGCGTGCGCGATGAGCGGGACCCCGAGATCTGGAGGACATCGATCGAGCGGCTGGAGAATGCCGCGCGGGCCGGCGAGAACGTCATGCCGTGGCTAATCGATGCCGCCAACGCCTACGCAACGCTCGGCGAGATTACAAACAGCTTGCGTCGCGTCTACGGCGAGTATCGCCAGTTGCTGGTTGTCTAGCGAGGGGTGGAGGGAATGATGGTCTCTACAGCGCATCCGCGAACGACGCCGATTCGCGTCCTCGTCGCCAAGCCGGGGCTGGATGGACATGACCGTGGCGCAAAGGTCATGGTTCGCGCGCTTCGCGACGCGGGTATGGAAGTGATCTATACCGGACTGTTCCAGACTCCCGAGATGATCGCCCGGGCAGCGATCGACGAGGATGCGGACGTCATCGGGCTCTCGATCCTGTCCGGCGCGCATCTGGCCTTGTTCCCGAAGATCTTCGCTGAGCTGGAGAAGGCGGGCGTCACCGACGTTCTCGTTGTCGCGGGCGGCACCATCCCGAACGAGGACATTCCACATGTCAAGGAGCTCGGCGTCGCTGAGGTCTTTGGCCCTGGAACGCCGATGGAGGAGGCGGTTCGCTTTATCCGCGAGCACGCACCCGATCGGAGCGGTGAGTGATCGTGACCCGGCAAGAAGAGCTCGTTGCCCGATTCCGCACGGGCGACCGCGCCGCCCTCGCCCGGCTGATCTCGTGGGTCGAGAATGGGCAGCCGGCCGGGATGCGCGCGCTTTCCGAGGTCTATCAATTGACCGGCAACGCGTATGTTGTCGGTATCACCGGGCCACCGGGCGCCGGCAAGAGCACCCTCACCAACGCGTTGATTCGTGGCTATCGGGCGCGCGGGAAGACCGTCGCCGTTGTCGCGATCGATCCTTCGAGCGTGCTGACTGGTGGCGCTACGCTGGGCGACCGGATTCGGATGATCGAGAACTTTGACGATCCGGGCGTCTACATTCGCTCGATGGCGACTCGTGGCGAGATGGGTGGCTTGTCGTTGGCCGTTGGCGCCGTCGTCCATCTTCTCGACGCCTACGGGTTTGACATCATTCTGATCGAGACTGTCGGCGTTGGGCAGGACGAGGTTGATGTCGGCGAGTTGGCCGATACGACGCTCCTGCTCCAGGTGCCCGGGCTGGGCGACGCGATTCAGACGATCAAGGCCGGCGTGCTCGAGATTGCCGATGTCCTGGTCGTCAACAAGGCCGATCTCGCAGGCGCGAATGATCTCGTTCGTGATCTGCGGATGATGCTTCGGCTAGGCGATCATGGCGCCTGGGTTGCGCCGATCGTCGAGACGGTGGCAACCGAGCAACGCAACACCGACACGCTGATCGAGAAGATCGAGCAACATGCTGCATTCCTGGCTGAGACTGGCGAAGGCCGATCCCGACGCGACAGGCGAGATCGGAGAGAGATTGCCCGACTGGCCCGGCGCTGGTTGGCGGCACAAGTCGACAGTGTTCTTCTTGAGCCGGAAACGCAGGGTCTCCTCGCGTCGCTATTCGCGCGCAGCACGGACCCCCTCACCGTCGCGACCGCTGTTGCTCAGCGTTCTGCCGGCCGATATCAGCGCGAACCCTGATTGTGGCGTGCCGCGGCGTGGGCGATTCGCGCCGCGAAGACCCCGGCCCCGACGCCGTTGTCAATGTTGACGACCGCCAACCCCGGCGTGCACGACGATAGCATCGTGCCGAGCGCGGTGTTCCCTCCGCTGGCGACACCGTAGCCAACCGACGTCGGCAGCCCGATTACTGGCACGTCTACGAGCCCGGTCACGACTGTCGGTAGCGCCCCGTCCATCCCTGCGGCAACGATAATGACTGCGACATCGTCGGCTATGAGATCCCGGAGCGGTTGGACGAGGCGATGGAGCCCGGCGATGCCGACGTCAGCGACAACAGTGACCCGGCAGCCGAGCTCGAAGGCGACGGTCGCTGCCTCCCCCGCGGCGGAAAGGTCGGACGTCCCGGCAGTGATCACCGCAACGTGGCCAATGCTCCGCACGATCGGAGCATCTGGACGGGCGAGGATCACCGTTTCTCCCGGGTACGGCTGCTCGACCGTGACATCGCCCAGCGCGCTGGCAAGCTGCTCCATTCGTTCCCGGCCGACTCGTGAGACGATCACTCGCGGCTCGACGGCAAGTAACCGTTCGCAGGCACGGATGATCTGTTCGTCCGTCTTGTTCTGGCCGAAGACGATCTCCGGTGAGCCGGTCCGCCGCCGTCGGTCGAGGTCGATTCGAACCTCGGTCGCTATCGGTGTATCGCTATGTCCAGTGTTGTTCAGCGCGGCGACGATGGCAGCGAATGGATCCCTCACCAATCTCCCCTTTCGAACACCTCGTCGATATCCACATCGTTCGCTGTGTCTCGGCCGGCCGTCATCCAGATCAGGTATTCGATATTCCCGGCCGGCCCGGTGATGGGCGACGGAACCAATCCTCGGACAGCGAAATCAGTCTCCTGCGCTGCCTCGACAACCTGTCTCGCGACATGCTGGCGAACCTTCGGGTCGCGCACGACGCCACCCTTTCCGACGCTCTCTTTCCCGGCTTCGAATTGTGGCTTGATCAACGCGACGCAGACGCCGGATCTACCAAGCAGGCGACGGGCTACCGGCAGAATCAATCGGAGCGAGATGAACGACACGTCGATGCAGACGAAGTCGACCAGTTCAGGGAGCGCCTCGAGATACCGCGCGTTGACTCGTTCCATCACGATGACACGCGGATCGGACCGCAGACGGTAGTCGAGTTGACCATAGCCAACGTCGATCGCGTAGACCTTCGCAGCCCCACGTTGGAGCAGGCAGTCCGTGAAGCCGCCCGTAGACGCGCCAAGATCAGCCGCAATCATGCCGGTCGCATCGATCTCGAACTCGTTGAGTGCGTGGTCGAGCTTCAAGCCTCCACGGCTGACATATGGAAGCTTCGCGCGGACTTCGAGCTGGAGCGTCTCGTCGACCAACTCGGCCGGCTTGAGGATGGTGCGATCGCCGGAACGGATTTCCCCAGCCACTATCAGCGTCTTTGCGCGTGATCGCGACTCGGCTAACCCCTGCCGGAGAACCAGCTCATCGGCACGCACTTTTCGTGGTCTCGCGCTCACCGGACCCTGATTCCATACTGGCGAGTCATTCGACTGAAGTGCACGTGACAGATCGCCACGGCAAGGGCATCGGCGGCGTCGTCCGGCGTTGGGATCTCGTCCATCTCAAGCAGCACCTGAACCATCTGTTGGATCTGCTGCTTGTCGGCTTTACCGTAGCCAGAGATCGTTTGCTTCACCTCGGACGGTTTGTACTCGAATACAGGTATCCCGCTCTGNNGTCACGTTTCGGGCAAAAAAGAGCTGTTCGATCGCCAACTCGTCCGGTTCATACTCTTCGATGAGCTTCCGAACCGCGTCATAGACCTGCAACAGTCGCTGCTCCATCATCTCGGAACTCGTAGTGGAGACGACTCCGTAGGTGATGAGCGACGGTTCGGTTTCACCCCTGACCAGACCATAGCCTAGCAGAGCGGTGCCCGGGTCAACGCCGAGAGTGATCACGATCAGGCTCCTGAATCAGCCGATTCGGCATGGCAATTGTCAGCTCGCGCCTGCCAACGTATTGAAATGTGGGTAAACCTGCCGTATACTGCCGATCAGGCAAGCTACGGGCGACCCCACAACGAATGACAAGGATACTCGTGTTCGCCAATTGAGCCGGCATTCTGGGACCCCTTCGATCGTTCGCCGGCAACTCCCCGCGAATACGCCCGACTCGTTCGATACGCCACTGTAGCGACTGGAGACGTACGGGCGGGAGGGGCAATCGAGCATGGTATCGAGCCTTCTATCCAAGGGTAAGGATCAGGGATTCCTGCTTTCGGATGAGGTCATTGCCGCGTTTCCCAGGTTGGAAGAGGACATCGCAGCGATTGACGAACTCTGGTCTTCGTTGCTCGAGCATAACGTGGAAATCCTGGACGATCCACCAGCCGCTGATCTCAATCCACCGCGACTTCAACTGACTCGATCCCGGGCCATCGAGTCGTCCAACGGTGTCTCCGAGGTAGATCCGTTCGCCAGACCTTCGCGTGACGATGCCGAAGCCTACCTCGCTGGCGCAGCCACAGATTCTGTCCGCCTCTACCTTCAGGAGATCGGCGAAACCGATCTGCTCACGATGCAGGAAGAGGTCTGGCTGGCCAAACGGATGGAACGTGGGCTGCACGCTGCCGACCGTCTCGCCCGGTGTGATTACGCGGACGAGTCCGAGCGACGCGAGCTGGAAGCAGATCGCGACGACGGAGAGAAGGCTCGGTCGCACCTCATCCAGGCCAACCTTCGACTCGTCGTCTCAGTGGCGAAGAAGTACGTGGGGCGCGGGCTCTCGTTCCTGGATCTGATCCAGGAAGGCAATATCGGCTTGATGAAAGCCACCGACAAGTTCGACTACCGCCGGGGCTTCAAGTTCTCGACCTACGCGACCTGGTGGATACGCCAGGCGATCACGCGCGCCATTTCCGACCAGAGCCGCACGATCCGGCTGCCGGTTCACGTTGGCGAGACGATCAATCGGGTCAAGAAGACCGGCCACCGGCTCCAGCAGATCTTCGAGCGCGAGGCAACCCACGAGGAGATCGCCCGCGCGATGGACGTTCCAATCGCAAAGGTCCGCCAGGTACTCGATGTCTCACGTCTGCCGGTGTCGCTCGAAGCGCCCGTCGGGCAGGAGGGCGATGCCTTCCTGGGAGACTTCATCGAGGATGATTCGATGCCACCGCCGCTCGAGCTAGCCTCGCAGCAACTGCTACGAGGACAGATCGGCGACGCGCTGGACAAGCTGACGGAACGGGAGCGTCGGATTATCATCCTTCGCTTCGGTCTCGAGGACGGCAAGTTCCGCACGCTCGAGGAGGTTGGGCGGGAGTTCAGCATCACTCGCGAGCGCATCCGCCAGATCGAGGCAAAAGCGCTGCGTAAACTCCGTCACCCATCCTATAGCAGGACGCTTCGCGGATATCTCGACTGATCAGTGAATCCGACATGTGCGAGACCGGCGGTCGTAGTTGACCGCCGGTCTCGCTGTGCGTAACGCATTACTCCTCGTACGCGCTGAACACAAGTGAAACGTTATGTCCACCGAAACCGAGCGAGTTGCTGACGATGTGACGCAACTCCCCCGGTCGCGCGTCGTTTGGCACGTAGTCCAGGTCACATTCCGGGTCAGGGTGCTCGTAGTTGATTGTCGGCGGCATTGTCTGTGCCTGAAGGGCATGCACCGAGAAGACGGCTTCGACCGCCCCCGCCGCGCCGAGGAGGTGGCCGGTGGCGCCTTTGGTTGATGACGTCGGCGGCGTGATCGCGCCGAACACGGTGCGAATTGATCGTGTCTCGAATGCATCGTTGAGCCTCGTCGAAGTCCCGTGAGCGTTGATGTACGAGATATCGGCGGGGGTGAGGCCGGCACGCTCGATTGCCAGGCGCATGGAGCGCGCCGCGCCCTCACCTTCGGGACCCGGCTGCACGATGTGCGAGGCGTCCGCGGTCGCGGCATAACCAGAGACGACAGCGAGCACCGCTGCTCCCCGCGCGAGGGCTGACTCGAGTGACTCAAGAACAAGGATACCGGCCCCTTCGCCAAGCACGAACCCGTCGCGCTCGCGGTCGAACGGCCTGCTGGCGTGGGTTGGATCGTCATTACGGGTCGAGAGAGCGCCGGCGGCGGCAAATCCGGCTACGCCGGCCGGCGTGATCGCGGCTTCAGCGCCACCGGCAATTACGACATCAGCATCGCCACGGGCGATCATTGCCGCCGATTCCCCGATCGCGTGAGCTCCACTCGCGCAGGCGCTGACCGTGGCGAGGTTTGGCCCGCGCGCGCCGAGACGGATTGAGACGATGCCCGACGCCATGTCTGCGAGCATCATTGGCACAAAAAACGGGCTGACCCTGTTTGGCCCGCGGGTTGCCAACGTCGCGAAGCCGCTCTCCAGTGTCTCCATGCCACCCATGGCAGAGCCGATGACAACGCCGACTCGATCGCGATTCGCGGTCGTGATCTTCAGCCCTGACTGGTGAACTGCTTCGTCGGTGGCCGCCGCGGCAAGCTGAATATACCGATCAGTCCGCCGGACCTCCTTTGGTGGGAACCAGCGATCGCCACTGAAGCCCGGGACCTGCGCCGCGATCCGGACAGGAAAGCCGGATGTGTCAAATCGATCGATTGCGACCACACCACCCGCGCCGGCCACGACGCGATTCCACGAGTCGGCAGATCCGATACCGACCGGGGTAACACAGCCAACACCAGTGACGACGACAGGATTGGCGCCCGCGCGATCAGACATTCCTGAGAACCTCCGGATTCAGGCAATGTGGCGGCTCGACCCCTGTCAGCACTGCGACGACGTTCTGCGCTGCCAGCGATGACATGCGCATCCGGGTTGTCATCGTCGCGCTAGCGATGTGCGGAACGATCGTCACTCGGTCGAAGCTGTAGAGTGGGTGATCGGACGGCAGTGGCTCCGGGTCGGTGACATCGAGCCCGACTCCGAATAGCCGGCCTTCCTCCAATGCTGCGACCAGCGCGTCGGCGTCGATCACAGTCCCGCGGGAGGTATTGATCAGAATCGCGTCCGACTTCATCAGTGCCAATGCGTGGGCGTCGATCAGATGGTGAGTGGTGGGAGTAGCTGGGACGTGCAGAGACACGATATCGGCTGTCTCAAGGAGTTCGTCGATGTCGAGACGCTGGTAACGTTCGTCTGTTCTCCCGCTGCTATACACGACGCGCATCCCCAACCCTGTTGCCATCTGAGCGACGGAGGCGCCGATTCTCCCGAGCCCGACGATCCCGAGCGTCGCGCCGGCCAGGTCGCGGCCAAGAAATCGAAACGGGTACCATGTCTTCCAGTCGCCATCGCGCGCGGCGCGGGCGGCCGGGACAACCTGGCGAGCGACGGCCATCAGCAATGCGATAGTGAATTCAGCCGTCGTCTGGGTAAGCACATTCGGCGTCGTGCAGGCCGCAACTCGCCGTGCAGTGCAGGCAGCGACATCGATGTTGTCGAAACCAACGGCGAGGTTACTGACAACCCGAAGCGACGGACATCGGTCGAGGAGGCCGGCATCGACCCGGTCGGTGAGGAGCATCAACGCGCCATCAACGCCATCGAGGAGCTTCAGGAGCTCGTCTCGGTCGGGCGGAAGGTCGTTATCCCAATACCGTAACTGCCCGATACTGGCGAGAATTGCCAGTGCGTCATCGTCAATTCGCCTCGTCACCGCGACCTGCATCGTCACGTCCCTCCCTTGTGTGCTCGGCATTGTAGTCAGTGTCCGGTGAGCCCGCCAGCGGCGGGCGCGGCTGGGCTATACTTGGCCCTGGGTGAGACGATGACACCGGCCGGATGGTTACAGCGTTTCGGGCCAACATCACTAGTTTTCGGGCGTCGTTGGCCGGTTCCCAGGAACCGCTCCTCCGGACTCCCACCTGCGGATGCAGGCTTGAAAGCTAGCCCATCTGGTTCGGTTCGTCTCACCCACTCCTCATTCTCGACACCAGCGCGCCAGACCAGACGCCGCGGCCAAGGATCGGATCAGTGGTGAGCATCTTTCTCTATGGCGACGACGATCTTCGTATTGATGAGCGCGTGTTGTCACTTCGGCAATCGCTCGACCCCCAGGGGCTAAGTACCACGACGATCGATGTGCAATCGTCGACGATCTCCGAAATTGCTACAGCGTGCCAGTCTGCGCCATTCTTTGGCGGAGAGCGCGTTGTCGTTCTCAGCCAGCCGTTTGTCGTCGCCCGACGCTCCGCAGATAGCGACCCCGAAGAAGAGCCAGCTGGCCGTGTTCCATGGGCCGACCTGGTCGCCGTTTTACGGAGTTGCCCATCGACTACGGTAGTGCTGATGCGCCATGCGGGTTCGGTTGCGGCGAATCACCCCGCGCGCAAAGCGATCAAGCCGCTCGGGTGGGACGAGGAGTCGTATGTCATCCCACGTGGCGCGGATCTCGCAGCGTGGGTCGTCGAACGAGCGCGGTCTCGCAGCGCAGAGATGCATCCCACCGCAGCCACGACGTTGCTGGACCTGCTCTACCCAGGTGTCTGGCAGAGGGCTCCGACGAAGTTCACCACGGCGACTCCAGATACGCGCCTGATTGCCAGTGAAATCGACAAGCTTGTCAGCGCGTCGGATGGGACTATCGACGCGGATCTCGTTCGCCTCCTGGTCGTCGATCGAGGTGGGTATGTTGCGTTCGAGCTCAATAATGCGGTGTTTGCTGGGCAGACAAGCCGGGCGCTCATCGAGCTTGAGAAGATGCTCGACGCCGGTCAACCGGCAGAGCTGATCGTTGCTTCGCTCGCGTCCGAAGCCCCGATACTCGCCTCGCTGCGCTATGTCCGGGAATATGGCGCAGCGACTATTGCTGGCGCTGCCGGCGCTAGCGAACCTCGGATCAAAATGGCGTCGAGCCGGGGCGGCCGGATACCGGCGTCAGCGCATCGTCGAATTGCACTACTGTTGCAGGATACCGACGCGTCGATCAAAGCAGGACGCGAAACAGCCTCGACGGTCGTTGCTCCGCTTGTGGCGGAGATCGCCGAGGCTGTCAGGATGAGCGCTGGCCCGAGCCGTCGTTCGCCCTAGCTTGTCGCCATGGAGTTGTACTTGGCCATCAGTCGCGACTTGCGGCGCGCGGCATTGTTCGGATGGATGACGCCCTTCGAGGCGGCGCGATCGAGCATCGCCTGTGCGTTGAGAACCGCGCCACTTGCGGCTTCCTTTTCGGCGGCCCGAATCAGCTCCTCGGCCCGGCGCACCATCGTGCGAGACGCAGAGCGATAGGTTCGGTTACGGACACGGCGGCGCTCGGCCACCCTCGCGCGCTTTTCGGCTGACTTGTTGTTGGCCAAGCTCGACCCCCTCCGTCGTGCGGACAGATTGCTCATGAACACAGAAAGCACGCCCGACATCGTGGGCGAGCGAACCCCGGAATTGTACCGAACGACGCCGCAGGCTGCCACTGCAAGCCGCGCGCTCCCGGCCGGTATACTTGATTGTTGGCCTTCACGCGACTCGACGCCAGATGGCGAGAGGATCCTCACGGATTGATTGACGATCGACGACACATCCGTAACTTCGGCATCATCGCCCATATCGATCACGGCAAGTCAACGCTCGCCGACCGGTTGCTTGAGCAAACCGGCACGGTTACGCGGCGTGAGATGGTCGAGCAAATCCTCGACTCAATGGATCTGGAACGCGAGAAGGGCATCACAATCAAGGCTCGCGCTGTCCGGATGGAATATCAGGCGAGCGACGGTGAAACCTACGAGCTGAATCTGATCGACACTCCCGGGCACGTTGACTTCACGTACGAGGTAAGCAGAACCCTCGCCGCATGCGAAGGTGCGCTGCTCGTCGTCGATGCCGCACAGGGGATCGAGGCCCAGACACTCGCGAACGTGTACCTGGCTCTCGAGCATAATCTCGCCATCGTTGCCGTTATCAACAAGATCGACCTGCCGAACGCACAGCCCGAGCGAGTAGCTCAGGAGGTGGGTGATCTGATCGGCCTGCTGCCATCGGAGATTATCCCCGCATCAGCAAAGGCCGGCCTCGGAATCACAGCGATTCTCGAAGCTGTAGTCCAGCAGGTCCCGCCGCCGGGTGGCGACACCGACGCGCCCCTTCGAGCGCTGATCTTTGACTCGCACTATGACGCGTATAAGGGTGTCATTGCTTATGTCAAGGTGGTTGATGGTGGCCTGCCAGCCGACGCTCGTATCAGGCTCATGGCCACCGGCAAGCAGGCCGATATCCTCGAGACGGGCGTATTTCGTCCGAGCATGACACCGATCGACGGTCTGAAGACCGGTGAAGTTGGCTACGTCGCGACCGGGTTGAAAGATGTCAGCGATGTCCAGGTCGGGGACACGATCACGCTGGCCAGCCGACCAGCGACTGATCCGCTGGCCNNCGGCCGGCCAAGCCGATGGTGTTTGCGGGCTTCTACCCGGTCAACAACGAGGCCTACCCGGAGCTGCGGGACGCGTTGGAACGGCTCAAGCTCAACGACGCATCCCTCGTTTATCAGCCGGAATCATCGGACGCGCTGGGTTTCGGGTTCCGTTGTGGGTTTCTCGGCTTGCTCCACATGGAGATTGTCCAGGAACGGCTTGAGCGCGAATACAAGCTCGAGCTGCTGGCGACCGCTCCCAGTGTCGAATATGAGGTCGTCAAGGACAGCGGCGACGTGATCCTGGTCGATAACCCCTCTGATATGCCGAGTCCCGGTGAGATCGCGGAAATCCGCGAGCCGTGGATGGATCTGACGATCATCACGCCGTCGCGTTATATCGGCACGATCATGGAGCTGGTCACGACCCGCCACGGCGCGTTCGAGACGATGGATTACCTCGACGAAGATCGTGTGTCGATGAAGTTCGGGATGCCGCTCGGCGAGCTCATTGTCGATTTCTACGACCAGCTCAAGTCACGCACACAGGGATATGCCTCACTGGATTACCAGTTCAACAGCATGCGCGCAGCCGATCTTGTGAAGCTCGACGTGCTGGTGAACGGCGTGCCTGTCGACGCGCTCTCGCTCATCACACACCGTGAGGATGCCTTCACTCGCGGCCGGGCGCTGGTTGGTCAGCTCAAGCAGCTGATCCCGCGTCAGATGTTCGAGGTTCCGATTCAGGCGGCCATTGGCAGCCGGGTCATCTCCCGTGAGACGATCAAGGCGATGCGCAAGAACGTGCTCTCCAAGTGCTACGGCGGGGACATCACTCGCAAGCGCAAGCTTCTCGAGAAGCAGAAGGAGGGCAAAGCGCGGATGAAGATGGTCGGCAGTGTTGAGATCCCGCAGGAGGCATTCATGGCGGTGCTGAGCCTCGGCGATGAGCGCGGTTCGGAGCGCGGTGGATGACGATCACTATCGATGCCCGCGCTGTCACCCGCGGTGATGGCGTCGAGTGGTTGTCCCATATTCCCACCACGGCGCTGGTAGTCGCCCGAAGCATGCGTTTGATCCCTGCCGCGTTTCGCGATGAGCTTGAGATCATCCGCGACTACGATTCGCTGTTCGACGGCGAGACTGCTTTCGGTTTGTCTGGCCGCATCGCCGATGACATCGTCTCTCTGGCGACTGAGGTTGGCGCTCACGAGGTTGTGTATCTCCTTGGGGCAACGGGGGCGATTGGCGATGCGACGGTCCGCAGCCTCGCGGCGCGCGCAGCGGTGCTGACCTCCGGTGGTTCGCTGCCTGCCACCGGTGGTTCGCTGGTGGTTGTCGATGCGCTCGCGCTTGCTGAGGCGCGCGCAGCCGCCCCGTTCGACGCTGGCCTCGTCGCGCTGGATCCTTCGATGACGACAGTCATCACGAATTGGTACGGCGATGCTGTCACAGCAGCCGCCAGCCAGTATCTTCAGCGGCGATTGGGCCTGGCGAGCCTGCCTGCCCCCAACGACGATGGGTGCATCGTCATTCCCGCCGACGACTCGCCAGCAAAGAGCACGTCGGTCGCCAGTCTGCGGCAAATCTACGCACGACTTCGTCGTCCGGATGGCTGCC
>MTKZ01004546.1_pt1 | contig 30726 bp, 25 predicted proteins | sample 1042781 | NCBI WGS metagenome assembly MTKZ01 (sample SAMN06212207, study PRJNA360539) | anaerobic digester metagenome | biome: Wastewater treatment plant; material: sludge; isolation source: anaerobic digester fed with sludge from wastewater treatment plant | place: Denmark: WWTP Viborg ...
TCCAGGCGCCGCAGAAACTCGATGCGCATTCCGCCGGCGGAGACCGGCGGCGCGGGACGGACCGCGGCGCCGGGGCGCGGCGGCCGGAGAATGCGCCCCCGTTCGACATGCCACACCAGCACCCCCCCGGTCATCACCCCGGAGCCAAAGATGACCATGGTAAGCAGGATGACCCTCCAGTTGTTCATCAGTTCAAATCGCCGGGGAATTCCAGTTCCGCGGCCGCCAGCAAGGTTTGCTCCAGCGCCCGGGATAAATCGTCCGCCGGGGCGCCGCCGGGAAGCGTGAGACAAGTCCAGGCGTTCAGCAGCACTGCGACGCCCATGCACGCCGCGGCCGCCCACTCCCAGGCCCGCACCCACAACGCCCGGTCATCCGCCCCGGGCCGGCCGGCCAGCAACGCCATGACGCGCTTCTCAAACGCCCAGGGCACCCGCTCGTTCGGCGGGGCGGACCGGGCGGCGGCCATCAGTTTTCGTTCCAGTTCGTCCAGGTTCATAAAGGCTGCAAGGATTCAGACGCCCGCCGGCGGGGCGCGGTTACAAATACTTTTCTTTGGCAACGCGGGCAAGCTGGCGGCGCATCGCGGCGCGGGCCCGGAAGGCGCGGATTTTAACCACCGGCACCGTCCACCCGGTCAGTTGCGCGACTTCCTTCACCGACCGCTGCTCGAGTTCCAGCAGCGTGATGACCAGCCGGGCGGCGGGCGAAAGCCCCGCCAGCAGGCGCGCGACGAGTTGGCGCGCGGCTTCGGCGTCTTCCGGGGCGGAATCGGGCTGGCGGGCGAACTGCTCCAGCCAGTCCGCCTCCGGCTCGGTCAGATCGGCAAAGAGCGTTTCGCGGTGGCGCTGGTGGCGGCGCAGCGAGTCGTAGCACACGCGCACCGCCAGCCGCATCAGCCAGTGCTCGAAGGGCGCCTGGCCGCGAAAGCTGGGCAGGTTGGCAAACGCTTTGAGCCAGATATTCTGCACCAGGTCTTCGACCTCGCCCTCGCCGCGCGCGTAGCGGCGGGCCACGCCAAAGAGCCGCGCGGAGTATTTCCGGACCAAGGGCTCGAAGCTGGCGGCGTCGCCCTTGCGCACGGCCGCGATCAACTCCGCGTCAGTCCGTTCCATAGGCGGCAATATGCTCCCCTGGGGCGCCCAAGTCAAAAGCTGGCTTTCCGGCGGCGGACGCGGCCTTCGGGCGGGCGTTTTGGCGGCTGGCAAAATGGCCGGGACAAACCCGGCTTCGGGCTTGCCCCTGCGAGTTTGGGCCGTTAGAAGTGCCCCTGCGATATGATGAGTCCTTCCGGCAGCTTGCGCTCCACGGCCCACCGGGCCGGACTGTTGGCCGCGTTGCTGTTTTCCTGCGGGGCGGCTCCCATTGTCGCGGCTGACGCTGCGTGGCTTGCGCCTTCCACGCTGGCGGCCACGCCGGACGGGCGCACGCTCTTCGTGGGATGCGTCGCCGGCCGGCGCGTGTTATGGCTCGACCCGGCCGCGCGGCGCGTGACTGGTTCAACGCGGATGCCGGCGTCCGTGACCGGCCTGGCCGTCGCGGCCGATGGCCAAACCCTGTTCGTCACCTGCGCCGCGCCGGAAAGCCAGGTCTGCATCGTGGACATCCCCCGGGGCCGGATTACGGCTCGCTTGCCCGCCGGCCACAGCGCGTGCGCCCCGGTGCTTTCACCGGATGGGCGGACGCTGTTTGTCTGCAACCGCTTCAACCACAACGTGAGCGTATTCGACCTGGCGGAGAAGAAAGAGATTCGCCGCGTGGCCGTCCGGCGGGAGCCGGTGGCGGCCATCCTTACCCCGGATGGCCGGCGCTTGCTGGTGGCCAATCACCTGCACGCCGGGCGCGCGGATGTCGAGCACGCTGGCGCGGTGATCAGCGTCATAGACCCCGCGCGCGGCCAGGTCGTAGATGAGCTTTGGCTGCCCAGCGGCAGCGGCCTGCTCAACGACCTGAGCCTTTCGCCCGATGGCCGCCACGCGGTTGCGACGCATATCCTGGCGCGGTTCCACCTGCCGACCTTGCAACTGGAGCGCGGTTGGATGAACACCAACGCCAAGACTCTCATTGACCTTGAACGCCTGGAGGTGGTGAACACGGTGCTGCTTGATGCGGAGGACCGGGGCGCGGCCAATCCCTGGGGCGCGGCGTGGAGCGCCGACGGCCGGAAGCTGGTCGTGGCGCTGGCTGGCACGCATGAGCTTAGCGTGACGGACTTCCCGGCCCTGCGGGAAAAACTGGCCCGGCTCACGCCCGTCTTCCAACCAACCGTTAGCGGTGCCTACCCGACCATTGGCTCGCAGGCGCCCTCCGACGTGCCCAACGATTTATCTCTGCTTGCCGGTTTGCGCGAGCGGCGGCTCTTGCCGGACGGCGACCTGGGCCCGCGCGGGGTGCGGGTGATTGGCCAGACCGCCTACACGGCGAATTATTTCTCCGATACCCTCAGCGTGTTCGAACTGGACGGCCCGCAGCCGAAGGCTGCCACGATCGCGCTCGGCCCCCGGCCGATGCTGACCGCCGCGCAGCAGGGGGAGCTCTATTTCAACGATGCGCGCCTTTGCTTTCAGGGCTGGCAAAGCTGCGCCAGTTGTCATTCGGATGATGCGCGGACGGACGGCTTGAACTGGGACTTGCTCAACGACGGCCTCGGCAACGCCAAGAACACCAAAAGCCTGCTGGGCGCCTTCGCGACGCCCCCGGCCATGAGTCTCGGCGTGCGGGAAAACGCCGCCGCGGCCGTCCGCGCCGGTTTCACGCATATCCTGTTCGCCACCCCGCCGCCAACTGTCAGCGCGGCGGTGGATGCCTACATCCAGTCGCTCCGGCCCATTCCCAGCCCGCATGGGCACCCGGGCAAACTCGCGGCCGCCGCCCGGCGCGGGCGGCGGGTCTTTCGGCGCGCGGACACCGCCTGCGCGCATTGCCATTCCGGGCCGTGGTTCACCAATCGGAAGAGCTACAACGTCGGCACGCATGGGCCTTGCGATAAAGCCGACGACACCTTCGACACCCCGTCACTCATCGAGCTTTGGCGCACCGCGCCGTATCTCCACGACGGCTCGGCCCGGACGCTGCGCGACGTATTAACCACCGCCAACCCGGACGACCGGCACGGCAAGACCTCGCACCTGAGTGCGGATCAGCTTAACGACCTGTGCGAGTATTTATTGTCGCTCTGAATCTCGGGATTCGTTGGCCTGCCGATGGCACGGACTGGGAGGCGGGCGCCTCGTGCCGCCGTGCTTGCGCCCGGCCGAACATTTGCCTTTTGGCCGGCCAGGGCCCGGCGATACACTCCGGGCGATGATCGTCGAACTCATCAACACGGGCAGCGAACTGATGCTGGGACGGGTGCTCAACACCCATCAGCAATGGCTTTGCCGTCGCCTGACGGATCAAGGATACACCGTCAGCCGCCAGGTCGCGGTGCCGGATACCGGCCCCGACATCCGCCAGGCGGTTGGCGAAGCGCTGGCGCGCGCCGACCTTGTGATCACCACCGGCGGGCTGGGGCCGACTTCGGATGACCTGACGCGGGACTTGATCGCGCAGTTGCTGGGCAAAGCGCTGCACGAGGACGCGGCCGTCCTGGCGCACATCCGGCACTTTTTCGAATGCCGGCGGCGGGAAATGCCCGCGCGGAACCGGGTACAGGCGCTGGTTCCCGCGGGCGCAATCGTCCTGCCCAACCCGCACGGCACCGCGCCGGGGCTGGCGATGGAGGTTCGGCCCAATCCTTTTCGCGCCGGGGAGCGGGCGAGCTGGCTGGTTATGCTGCCGGGCCCGCCGGTTGAATTGCACCCGATGTTTGCCGAATCGGTGCTGCCCTTGCTGCGGCGCGTGCTGCCGCCGTCCGGCGAGTTTGTCTGCCGCATCCTCCGGACGACCGGCATAGGCGAGTCGGCGGTCCAGGAGCAGCTTGACGCCCCGCTGCGGCACCTGGTCGAGGCTGGCCTGGACCTGGGATATTGCGCCCGTCCCGGCCGGGTGGATGTGCGCCTCGCCGCGCGCGGAAGCGAGGCGGAACCCCGCGTGGCGGCGGCGGAAACCATCGTGCGAGAGCGGCTTGGCTCCCGAATCTATGGCGTCGAAGGCGAAGACCTGGAAACGGTCGTCGTCCGGCTGCTCGCGGAACGCAAGGCGACCCTCGCGCTCGCCGAATCCTGCACCGGGGGCTGCCTTGCGCACCGGGTGACGAACGTGCCCGGGGCTTCCGCCGTCTTTCTGGCGGGTCTCGTCACTTACAGCAACGCCGCCAAACAGAAATTCCTCGAGGTGCGCGCCGACACATTGGCCCGCCACGGCGCAGTCAGCGAGCCGGTGGCGCGGGAAATGGCCGACGGCGTCCGCCGCCACGCGCGCGCCGATTATGCCTTGTCGGTCACGGGCATCGCCGGACCGGGCGGCGGCACGCCGGAAAAGCCTGTCGGCACGGTATTCATCGGGCTGGCCACCCCCACCGGCGTTGCGGTCGAGCGCCGCTTCAATCCCGGCGAACGCGAGACCTTCAAGCAAGTCACCGCCGAACAGGCGCTGGACTGGTTGCGGCAAACGCTCCTTGCGACTGCCGTGGAACCGGCCCGCCGTCCGCCGGATTGCGCCCCGGACGTTTAACCTGGGCATTTTATACCGGCACGGCAGGCGCGCGGGCATCCTGTCCGCTTGCAAGTCCCTCGGAGCACAAACGCTTTGGAAGGGAGTAAAAACTCAAAAGCCCCATAAGCGGCGGCAGGCCGGACCTCCTCGTCTGACCGCCGGGCAAAACCGCCGGCAAGGCGGCAACAGCCCTGCTCCGGACAGCAGATTTTGGTGAATATTTGCCGAACTTTCGGCTTGTAATCTGGCTGAAAAATGTCATGATATAGCTATGCTTCGCCGTATATTTCGTAGTGCACTTTTCGTGAGTTGCGTGGTTGTTGGCTTGACTGCTTTCGCCGGCCTGGAAGACCGGCTGGTGGATGAGTCATTCCTTTCTCCGCTGCCGCCTTCGCCGGATTGGTCAAGCATAGATGTCCCGCCCAAGGGCGCGGAGGCAACCGCCCCCAGCAAGGGTTTTGGCCCCATTGCGCCGGCGGCGACGCAACCGGCCGGCGCGCTGAGCGGCAAGCTGGTTTTCATGAATGGCGGACATGGGTGGACGTATAAGTCCGGTTGGGTTTTGCTGCGCCCGGTGCTGCTCGATATGAATGAGGACTATGGGAACGTGGACCAGTTGAACATGTTTGCCACTTACTGTTTCAACGCGGGCGCGGTGGTGATTCCCTGCCGGCCGCTGGGATACCAGACCAATGAAGTGGTGTTGGACAACGATGATGCGGCGGTGAAGTTTGACGGCACCTGGTTCAACAGCACTGCCACCAGTTATTTCTATGGCACGGTTGGCGACGTGCCTTATCGCTATGCGAACCTGGATAACACGGAGACCGCAACGGCAACCTATACGCCGACCATTCCGGTGACGGGTTATTATCCGGTGTATTGCTGGGCGTCGCACGGGGCCAACCGGGGCGACCAGTTGTATCGGATCCGGCATACGGGCGGCGAATCGCAAGTGCGCATCCCGCATTACCGGGTGGGCAACGGCTGGGTTTACCTGGGCGAATACTACTTCAATGCCGGGTCCAATGCGGCGGTGGGTGCGGTCATTGTCAGCAACTTGCGGAACACGGCGAACGGCAGCGTGGTTATCGCCGACGCGATTCGTTTTGGGAACGGGATGGGCGACATTGATCGCGGGGGCGGGACTTCGGGCTACCCGCGGGAGGAGGAAAGCTGCCGCTACTGGGTGCAGGCGGGCCTGGGCGTGGGCATGCCAACGGAGATTTACGATTCCGGCGCCAACGATGAAAGCGATAGCTGGTCCACCCCGCCCCGGATATCGGCGGAAATGAACCGGGAGGCTTCCGGAAGCGTGCATGACCGCATCCATATCAGTTTTCACTCGAATGCGGGGGGCGGGCGTGGAACGGTGGCCCTCATTACCGGCAGTCCCACGACCAACCAGGCTGCGCTGGCACAGATCTGCGGGAAGGAGGTTAACGATGACCTGGTGGCGCTGGGATCGCCGCCGCTGGAATACCCGTGGTATAATCGGACCACCGTGACTTACACCGGCGGCTACTCGGAAATTGACGGCCGCCTGTTCAACTACGAGATGCCGGCCACCATCATCGAGGTGGCGTTTCACGATAGTGCGACGGATTCCGCGCTGCTGCGGGATCCGAAAGCGCGGGCCGCGGTCGGCAAGGCGGCGATGCATGCCGTGGTGAAATATATGAATACGTATGGCTCCGGGCCGCTGGCGTTCCTGCCGGAACCGCCGGTCAACCCGCGCGCGCTGGGGTGGGCCAATGGCAACATCACCTTGCAATGGGGCATCCCGCCCAGCGTGGGCGGCAGCCAGTCGCCCACCAACTACGTCATCTATAGCTCCACCAATGGCTATGGCTTCGGCAATCCCATCTCGGTCGGCAATGTCACCAGCTATACGGTGTCAGGGCTGGCCCCCGGCCAGGCTTATTACTTCCGCATCGCCGCCGCGAATGCCGGCGGTGAATCGCTGCCCTCGGAAGTCGTGGGGTGCCGCACGCCCGCGACGGCGGGAGCCCCGCGGGTGCTGGTGGTGAACGCGTTCGACCGGTTTGATCGCACCACCAACCCGCGCATGAATGTCGGGGCCAGGAACTATCGGCCTCCGGGCAACAGCGGATCCATCGAACGGGTCTGGCCGCGGCGAATCAACGCCTTTGATTACGTCGTGCCGCACGGCCAGGCGATCAGCGCCTACGGCATGGCGTTTGATTCCTGTCAAAACGAAGCCATCTCCGCCAGCCAGGTGCTTCTCTCGGATTATCCCATCGTCGTCTGGGCTTGTGGCAATGAGACCGAGAACAGCGAAACCTTCAGCAGTGTCGAGCAGTCCCGGGTTGCCACGTTCCTGGCGGGCAACGGCAGCTTGTTCGTCTCCGGGGCGGACGTGGCGTTCGATCTTGACCGCCCCTCCGGGCCGACGGCGGCGGACCGCGCGTTTCTCCGCCAACAGCTTCACGCCACGTTCAGCAGCGACAACTCGGCCAGCTATACCGCCAACGCCGCCCCCGGCGGCATCTTTGCGGGCCGTGCCAGCGTCACCGTGGATGATGGGACCAAAGGCATCTACTGGGTGCAGACACCGGACGTGATCACTCCGTATGGCACCGGGGCGGCCGTGGCCATGAATTATGCGGCGGGGGGCGCGGCGGCGGTTCAGTATGATGGCTCAGCGGGCGGCGGCCGCACGGTATTGTTCGGGTTCCCATTCGAGACGATCACCTCCGCCACGCGGCGCAATCAATACATGGCGGACGTGTTGAATTTCCTCAGTGCGCCGCCGGCGACGAATATGGCGCCGATTATCCTTACCCCGCCGGCGGGGCAGCTTGTCGTACAAGGCGCGGACGCAGTTTTGTCCGTCGCGGCGGCCGGCACGGCTCCCTTGGCTTACCAGTGGCGCTTTAACGGTGCCGACCTGGCGGGCGCCACCCAAAGCAGCCTCGCCCGCAACTCCGCGCAACCCGCCCATTCGGGCTATTACCAAGTGGTGGTGTCCAATGCGTTTGGCACGGTGACCAGTCCGGCGGCTTTGCTCGAAATCATGCTCCCGCCGCTGCAAACGCTTTTCCTCGACGACTTCGACTCCAACACCGCTGCTAACTGGGTGGTGAACCGTTCCTCCCCGGATTGCCGCGTCACGTTCAATTACAACTACGCGCCCTATGGCATCCCGTCGGCGCCGAACTCCGCCAACGGTTCGACCCGGGGGGTGAAATTCGAGGCCAACGTTTCGTTGGGCGTCGCCGCCGCAATCAACATCTCGCCTGTCGGCCAGAGTTTCAGCGGCGATTACCAACTGCGCTTTGATCTCTGGATGAACCAGAACGGTCCGTTCCCCGCCGGGGGCAACGGCTCGACCCAGCACGGCACGGCGGGCATTGGTACCGCCGGCAACCGGGTGCAATGGACCGGCGCCGGTTCGACGGCTGATGGCTACTGGTTCGCCGCCGACGGCGAGGGTCAGGCCTCCGATACCTCGACGACCGCCATTAACGACTTCGGCGCGTTCACCGGCACGACCCACCATAGCGCGGCCTCGGGCGTTTATGCCGCCGGCACGGCGAGCAATGCGCGCGGCAACGGAAACAGCTACTATGCCGCCACCTTCCCGGGCGGCCAGACCGCGCCCGCCGTGCAGGCGCAGAGCGGAGCGCTGGCTGTGGGCACCATTGGTTTTGCCTGGCGCGATGTAATCATCAGCAAGACCGGCACGACGGTGGACTGGTCTATTGATGGCTTGAAGATCGCGACGATCCCCGGGGCCAGCTTCACCTCCAGCAATATCTTCATCGGGCTGTGGGATTTCTTTGATTCGCTTTCCGACAGTACGAATCTGAGCTTTGCCATGTTCGATAATGTGCGCGTGGAACGCTTCGTGACCAACATCCCGCCGTATCTCACAGCGCAGCCGCAGGGCCTGACCGTGGTGCAGGGCGGCCAGGCCACGTTTGGCGTTGACGCCGGGGGCACCGCCCCGCTCGCGTATCAATGGCGCCAGAACGGGACCAACATCGCCGGCGCCACCGCCAGCAGCTATACGCGCATGAACCTCGCGCCGAGCGATGCGGGCAATTATTCCGTGCTCGTCACCAATGCGGTGGGCACTGTTACCAGCTTGAACGCGGTGCTGACGGTAACCCCGCTCACGCCGCCGCTGCTGACGCAACCGAACTGGCTGGCCGATGGCCGCTTCCAGCTCTTTTTAACGGGTGACCCGGGCGCTTATGCGCTTTATACCTCGACCAACCTGTTCGATTGGAGCTTTGCCCGCTTCGTGACGAACACGGGCGCCACGGTGGAAATCGTGGACGACGCGGCGACGAATTATCCGCAGCGCTTCTATCGTATCGCGCCGGCGCCCTAAACAAACCGCGCGGCGGAAAGGGCCGAACATGACCGCCTGCCAGATATTAAAAGCCGAACACGACCGCATCGCAGCGGTGGTGAACGCCCTCGAGGTCATCGCCGCGGGCGTGGACAACGGACAACTCCCCGCGCCCGGGACAATCGCCGGTGCGGTGGAATTCCTCCGGGGGTATGCGGACCAACTGCACCACGGCAAGGAGGAAGCCCTGTTCTTCCCCCGGCTCGTCGAGCGCGGCGTGCCGTCTCAGGGCTGTCCGATTGGCGGACTTACCCACGAACACGAGAAAGGCCGTGCCTTGGTCAGCGCGCTGGCGGAGTGGTCGCCCGCTCCCGGACAAGACCCACGCGACGCGCTGCCCGCGCTCCGCGAAATCCTACGCGGCCTGGTGGCACTCTATCGCGACCATCTCTGGAAGGAAGATGAAATGGTTTTCCCTATGGCCGACCGCTTTCTGACTCCCGCCGACCAGGCAGAGTTAAGCCGGCAATTTGCCGATCTAGATCAGTCCTTCGGCCCCGAGGCTGTCCGACGGCTGGAACAACTCGCGGAGGAACTAACCCTCACGGCCGGTTGACGCAAACCAATCCGGTTGAGGAGAGGATTCGGCCTCCCGGGCCTCGCGCCGTCGAAGGACAACGGCTAGGTTGTCCGCTAGGGTCAGCGCCGCCAGGGCGTTCTCCGTCAATCCGTAAAGCGCCTTCATCGGGCGCAGCAGCGGATGTTGTTTGGCGGCGGTGGTGCGCTGCAAAAGTTGGGCGCGCTCGCGAGGGGAGACGTCGCGCCCGCCGCCGCGCCAGTCCTGCCACACGATGATCGGATTGAAGTGAGTGGTGTGGAAGGTGATGACTGAGAAGCACGGCGCCACGAGTTTCATCAGTGTCGCCTTCGTGAAATAGTTCAAATGCTGCGGGTAGAGGTAGCGGTAGCGCGCGCCCAGCAGGCGGGCCGCGAGCGATTTCATATTGGGCACCAGCACGAAGCAAAGGCCATCCGGCTTGAGCAATGACGCGGCTTGCGCGAGGAACCGCGCCGGTTCGAGCAGGTGCTCCAGCACCGCCCAGAAGGTCACGGCATCAAACAATCGGCCACCAAAGTCCAGTTCCAGGAAGCTGCCGCGGCGGACCGCCACGCCGCGCTGCTCTGCGTAGTCCAGGGCCGGACCGCTTACGTCCGTTCCGAGGCCCTGGTAATCGCCCGGAAAGCGCCGCCCCAACTGGAACAGGAATGCGCCCGACGAGCAGCCGACGTCCAGCACCGCCCCGCCCCGACAATGCCGGCGGAACAGCCGCAGTTCGCGTTCATAACGCACCGGCGCGTAGTCGCTCTCCAGCTTGGCCGGCGAGAGATAGTAATCCGCGCCCGCCCGGTCGTAGTATTGGCCCGAGGCCAACGCCGTCGGCACGGGATTGGCATAGATCATCGCGCATCGGCGGCAGCGCACCAGACGGAGCGCATTTTTTTGCAGCCAGACCGTGGCATCATCCTGCCCACACACAGGGCAGGCGCGGGCGGCGGAGGCGGCGGTCATGGGGAGATTTGATTTGAGTTCCACACCCCGCAGTTATAGAAAGAGGCCGGGCTGCACGCAAAGCAATCCTGTTCCGGCTACCCATGAATCTACCGGCCCGCATCCGCGCCTGGTGGCGCGGGCATGAAAAGCCGCTGCACTTGCGCCATGGCGAGCGGGGCGAGCGCGCGGCGAAAAAACAACTGCGCCGCCAGGGCCTGAAGTTCCTCACCGCCAACTTCCGATCGCCGCGGGGCGAAATTGACCTGATCTTCCGCGACCGGGATTGCTTGGTCTTCATTGAGGTCAAGACCCGTTCTTCCGAGGAATGGGCGCGGCCGGCGGCGGCCGTGAACCGGGAACGGCGGGGACGGCTCACGCGCGCTGCGCTGGATTACCTGCGGCGGTTGAGGAATCCGCCGGTGAAGCTGCGCTTCGACATCGTGGAAGTGCTGCTGCGGGATGGCAAAGTGCGGGAAGTGCGGCACCTGCCAAACGCCTTCGCGATGGAGCGGCCGCACCGCTACGGATGACAAAACCGGAAAGCCGGGAGACTCACCGCTGCTCGCCAGCCATGAGATCCCCCGCCTTGAGCGCCAGCGGGAACGGCTCCAGCGGCATGGGCCGGTCGTGGTCCAGAAACTTGACGCACACATCAAAGAGGGCGGCGGTGGTCGTCACGCGGCGGGCCTGGTGCAGAAACTGGCCGGTCGGCTCCACGCCTACGCCAAGGTAATTGAGATACTTTTTCATCTTCTGCACCTGCGCAGACTCGCGCGTCGCAGGGGAGCAAACCGCCTGGTAAAGGGCGCGGACGTAGGCCAGCACGTCAGTCCCGCGGGGGATAAAGACCGTTTCGCCGCGCTGATGCTCACGGATTTGCCGGAACAGCCAGGGGTTGCGGATGACGCCGCGCCCGATCATCAGCCCGCGCGCGCCGGTAAGCTGCAATACCGTGGCGGCCTTCGGCGAGGAATACACGTTGCCATTGGCCAGCACGGGGCAAGGCAGCCCGGCCACCGCGCGCGCGATGAAATCGTAATGCACCTCCGTCCGATACATCTCCTTGACGGTTCGCGCATGCACGGTGACCAGATCGAGCGCATGCCGGGCGAAAATGGGCAACAGATCATCGAAGACCTCCGCCGCGTCGAAGCCAATGCGGGTCTTGACGGTGAACGGGACGCGCACCGCCTCGCGCAGCGCGCCGAGGATGGCATCCACGCGCTTCGGGTCGCGGAGCAGAGCGCCGCCGGCGCCCTTGCGGCACACCACCGGCGCCGGGCAGCCCAGGTTCAAATCCACCGCCGGGACCGGGTATTGCTGCAACTCGCGCGCGGTGCGCACGAGCGCCGGGATGTCACTGCCAATTATTTGTGGAATGACCGGCCTGCCCGTGGGGTTCTCGGTAATGGATTTGAGGATGTGCTTATTCAGCCGCGAAGTGGCATAGACTCGGAAATACTCGGTGAAATAGACATCCGCCCCGCCGTAGCCGGCGATAAGCCGCAGAAACGGCAGGTCCGTGATATCCTGCATCGGCGCGAGCGCGAGCAGGGGCGCCGGGCCTTGAAGGAGACGTTGGAACGACCGGGTTGTGTTCATCGGGGCGCGGAGACCGCCAGCAACAGGATGCGGCGGCTCTCGGAGAGAAAGGGTCGGGCGGCGTCAAATCATGTGGCAGAACATGGCATCGCGGAGCTTGGGCTCGAACCAGGTGCTCTTCGGCGGCATGATGCCTCCGGCGTCGGCTATCGTCATCAGGTCCTCGATGCTGGTCGGGAACAGCGAAAAGGCGCAGGCGTACTCACCACGGTTAACCAGTTTCTCCAGTTCTGCGGTGCCACGAATGCCGCCGACGAAATTAATGCGCTCACTGGTGCGTGGGTCGTGGATGTCGAAAATCGGCGCTAACACCTGCTTCTGCAGGAGCGTGACGTCGAGCCGCTCGATCGGGTCGGCGACAGCCGTGTACGGCGGCAGGAAGTGTAGTCCGTGCCACTCGCCCTCAAGGTAAAACCCCAGCGTATGCTTGCGCGCCGGGGTGGCAACTCCGGGGTGCTGGAAAGTGAACACGGAAGCGAGCTTTTCCCGCAACTGCGCGGGAGAAAGGCCGTTCAAATCCTTTAACACGCGGTTGTAGGGTAGAATCTGCATCTGGTTGTGCGGGAAGAGGACACTGAGGAAGCGGGCGCTCCCGCCCGCACCGTTGCGCGCCTGGCAGACCCGCGCGGCGGCAGCGCAGCGATGGTGGCCGTCGGCGATGTAAAGGCCGGGCATCCGGGCAAACTCAGCCTCAATGAACTGAATCGCCGCCGCCTCGGCGATGACCCAGGCGGTATGCCGCACGCCGTCGGGGGCCATGAAGTCCACATCAGGAGCCGCAGTGGTTTGCCGGGCGACAAGCGCGTCCAGACCGGGCGTCGCGCGATAGACCAGGAACACCGGACCCGTCTGGGATTCGAGCGCCTCGATGTGGCGCAGACGGTCGTCTTCCTTGTCGGGCCGGGTCAACTCATGCTTCTTAATGCGGCCTTCGCGATAATCTGCGCAACTTGCCGCGGCGACCAGTCCCGCCTGGCTATGGGCACCCATAACCTGGCGGTAAAGGTAAAAACACGGCTGGGTATCCTGCCGAAGCGCGCCCTGGGCGATCAAGCGCCGGAAATTTTTCCGGCCCTGGACATACACTTCCGGCGCGCAAGGATCGGTGGCAGGCGGTAAATCTATCTCCGGCTTGCTGATGTGCAGGAAACTCAGCGGATTGCCCGCGGCGATCTGGCGCGCCTCTTCCGAGGACATCACATCGTACGGCAGCTCGCAGATTCGCGGCGCCAGTTCCGGTTTCGGTCGTAAGGCGGCGAAGGGTTTAATGACAGCCATGCGTGGGAGAGAGTGTGCCCCCAAGCGCCTGGCAACGCACGTCGAAAATCTGCCCCGGAATCATCCTGTTATTGACGGGTCTGATGCGGAAGAGAATACTGCCAACGCTCCAGGGACCGACGAAGCGTTTCCCCGGACACGGAAACCAGAAAGCTGTATTTGAAGGAAAAGACTATGCGTAGATCAGGATTGAGTGTCGCAATCGGTTTGGCTGTGATGGCCTTGGCCATGGCGGGCGCTTTGCCGGGAACCACCCGGGCGGAAGTGCGCCTGCCGCATGTTTTCTCCAGCCACATGGTGCTGCAACAGGACCAGCCGGTGTTGATCTGGGGCTGGGCGCAGCCCGGTGAAACCGTCCGGGTCGCACTCGCAAACCTCCACCAGCAGGTTACAGCCAACGACCGCGGCGAATGGAAGGCGAAACTCCCGGCGCTGAAAGCCGGCGGCCCCCACGTTCTCCTCGTAAGCGGTTCCAGCTCGGTTCGCTGCGAGGATGTGATGATCGGCGAAGTGTGGCTATGCTCGGGGCAGTCGAATATGGAAATGGGCGTGGGGGTCTCCAAGGATGCTAAAGCGGAGATCGCCGCTGCTCATCATCCGGGCATCCGGCTGTTGAAAGTGGGCAAAAGCTGGAAGCCGGAGCCGCAGAACGATATCGAGGGGGCTTGGAAAGTATGCAGCCCGCAGACAATCGCCGAAGGCGGCTGGGGTGGATTCTCCGCCTGCGCCTATTATTTTGGGCGCGAGTTGCACCAAAAGCTCGGGGTAACCATCGGTTTAATTGACTCCAGTTGGGGCGGAACACGCATCGAATCGTGGACCCCGCCGGAGGGCTTTGCCGCGGTGCCGGCATTGCAGACGCAATACGAACAAGTTCAACTGGGCGATCCGCGCACCCAACTCCATCAGCAGCGGCTGGAGCAATTTCTGCAAGTCGTTGGGCGCTGGATGGCGTCCGCCCGGCAGGCACTGACCGATCGCCAGCTTGTCCCGGCCATGCCAGTCTACCCCGAGGAGCTGCTACCTCCGCGTGATTTGCAGCATCCGACCGCGTTATACAACGGCCAAATCCACCCGCTGCACCCATACCCATTGCGTGGGGCAATCTGGTACCAGGGTGAATCCAACGCCACCGAAGGCAAGTTGTATACGGAGCGGATGAAGGCGCTCATCCGCGGCTGGCGGCAGGTTTGGGGGCAGGGCGATTTCCCATTCTACTTTGTGCAAATCGCGCCGTTCACTTACAGCTTTGACCCGGAAACCCTCGGGGAGTTCTGGGAGGCGCAGACAGCGGCGCAGGCGGTGCCCTTCACCGGCATGGCCGTGATTAACGACATCAGCGACCTCAAGGACATTCATCCCACCAACAAGCAAGAGGTGGGGCGGCGGTTGGCGCTGTGGGCCTTGGCCCGGACCTACGGACAGGAAGCCGTGGCTTACTCCGGACCGACGTTTAAGTCCTTGGCCCTGGAAGGCGACGCCCTGCGCGTGACCTTCGACCATGTCGGTGGCGGGTTGGTCAGTCGCGATGGTCAGCCGCTGAACTGGTTCGAGGTGATTGATGCGGACCAAGGTGGCTTCGTTAAAGCCGATGCCCGCATAGACGGTGCTTCCGTGGTGTTGCGCGCCCCGGAGGTGAAACACCCCGTCGCCATGCGTTTTGCCTGGCACATGCTGGCTGAGCCGAACCTGATGAACGCCGCCGGCCTGCCCGCAGGCGCCTTCCGCGCCGGGCAAGCCCCCAAACGCGACTGGCTGGAGTTGAAGGTGCCCGAGGCCAAAGATTACCAGTTGGTGTATGACCTAGACCTGAACAAGCTGGGCCGGGACTTCGTCTATGAAGTGGATAACAGCAGCAAGATTCAGCGGCCCTTCGACCGGGTGGCTTACTTCCTGGAGTTGCAACCCGCCGACCGCCCCACCCAATACCTGTATGTCTCGATGGATGCCTTCACCGACGCGCCGGGCAAGCTTGGTGTTCCGCGAGGCCGAACGGGCGCAATTTCCAGCAAAACATTGCCAACCTGAACGTCTATTCCAACGTAAAGGGCATCGTGACCGGCACGGGTCTGGCCGGTGGCAACCTTGAGTTCTGGCCCAACAACTACGGCCCGGCCAACGCCGCCAACGTGCCGCACGCCTCCGCGCAAACCTGGGACTTCGGCGACGCCCCGTCAGCCGAAGTCGCGGGCTACGGCTCCATGCAGGTGCATAACCACGAAGCGCGCCAGACGCTCTTCGCCCTGAACCATTGGAACGAAGGCAGCCGCGCCGACCTCGGGATCGGCAACCAGCCCCAAGGCAACCCCGACTGGACCTTCGCCGCCAACGCAGGCACCTACAAAACCAAGCGGCTGCGCGTGCTGGTGCGCTGCAAATAGCCGACTATGAAACGCCAAGTATTGGTCATCCTGTCCAACCGCCTGAACCGGCTCCAAAAGCCGCGCTTCATCGAAATCACCTGCGACGAGCAAGGCAACATCCTGCGGCAAAGCACCCTGCGCCGCCCGCCACGCGAGGCTCGCTTTGACGAAGTCTGGGAGAACGACGACGGCAAAACCGACTTCGCCTCCTGCCACAGCTTCAAACGCCAATACGGCCACGCCCTGCAAAAACCCAAAAACCGCGCCCGCTAGCCCACCTCGCAAAGCTGGCACAGAATCAGTCCGTTTGCCAAAACCCCAAGTAGGCACCCTCGACAGGAGTATATCCTTCGGATGCTTGCATAACAGCAATAGAAGTTTATTATACAACAAGCTTATGAATAATACGTCTAAAAACCTTCGCACACTGGCGCTGCATGCCGGCCAGACCCCGGACCCGGTCACCGGCGCACGCGCGGTGCCGCTCTATCAGACCACCTCGTTTGTCTTTAAAGACTCGGACCACGCGGCCAACCTGTTTGCGCTCAAGGAGTTCGGCAATATTTACACGCGCATCATGAATCCCACCACGGATGTGTTCGAGCAGCGCGTTGCCGCCCTTGAAGGCGGCACGGGCGCGTTGGCGGTGGCTTCGGGGCAGACGGCCACGACGCTGACGCTGCTGAACCTCTCGCAGTTGGGCGACGAGATTGTGTCGGGCAGCAACCTGTATGGCGGCACCTACCAACTCTTTCACTACACACTGCCCAAGCTGGGCCGCACGGTTAAATTCGTGGACTCGCAGAAACCGGAGACGTTCCGGCAGGCGATCACCGAGAAAACCCGGGCGCTTTACGTCGAAACCATCGGTAATCCGCGGCTGGACGTGCCGGACTTCGCGGCGCTGGCCCAAATTGCCCATGACGCCGGTCTGCCGCTGGTGGTGGACAATACCGTCGGCGTGGGCCTGGTGCGGCCCCTGGATCATGGCGCCGACATCCTGGTGGCTTCGGCGACGAAGTATATCGGCGGGCACGGCACCTCGATTGGAGGAGTGATTGTGGATTCGGGCAAGTTCCAGTGGAATAACGGGAAGTTCCCGGAGTTCACCGAACCGGACCCGAGCTATCACGGCCTGAAAATCTGGGAGGCCTTCTCCAACGTGCCGGGCATGGGCAATGTGGCCTTCATCCTCAAGGCGCGGGTGCAACTGCTGCGAGACCTCGGGACCTGCCTGAGTCCCTTCAACGCCTTCCTGTTCCTGCAAGGCCTGGAGACGCTGCCGCTGCGCCAGCAGCAGCACTCGGCCAATGCGCTCGCCCTGGCGCGCTGGCTCCAGCAGCATCCCCTGGTAAGCTGGGTCATTTACCCAGGCCTGCCGGACAACCCCAACCACCCCATCGCCGCCCGTTACCTGAAACACGGTTTCGGCGGCATCCTGGGCTTTGGCATCAAGGGCGGCTTGGCCGCCGGCCGGAAGTTCATTAACGCCGTCAAGCTGCTCTCGCATCTGGCCAACATCGGCGACGCCAAAAGCCTGGTAATTCACCCGGCTTCCACTACGCATCAGCAGTTAACCCCGGCGGAACAAGCGGCGGCGGGCGTCACGCCCGACTACGTCCGCGTCTCGGTGGGTCTCGAGGACCTCGAGGACATCCAGGCCGATATTGACCAGGCACTCAGTGCCTCGCAGCAATAAACGGGAACTCCCACGCCCCGGTACCGCGGCATGGTGGCGCGCCTCCCCTGTTAGATCGGCAGGACAGGCGCTCATGTCTGCCCTGATTCGCGGTATTTGCAAGAGTGAGGGTAAGCCTGGAAAGCGTCTATGGAAGAGCGCTTCAAACGGATGGCTGCCGTTGTGCGGGGAGTTCCAAAACCGAGAGGGTCACAGCGTAATCGCCGTTTGAAGCATCGGAGCCTACGATAGCTCGGTTCCCCTCTTGAGTATGTTGCCCAAAACTGTGAGGTGCCGGCGGCGTGGCTCGACAAGCCGCGCCGCCTTTGGTAAGATGGCATCATGGCGGGAATAGCAACGCCGGAAATTCAGCCTGGCCTGGTCCAAACGACCGAGGATCGGCCAAAGTCCAGCCTGGACCCGGGCTACCTGGTCATTTGCTGGAATGACCCGGTCAATTATGTGGACTACGTCACGCATGTCTTTCAGAAGGTCTTCGGCTGGGCGCGCGCCAAGGCGGAGTTTCACATGCGGCAGGTGCATGAGCAGGGCAAGAGCGTGCTGGCACGCGAGAGTCTGGAGAAGGCGGAGCATTACGTGCATCAACTCCAAAAATACTCGCTGCACGCGACGATGGAGCGGGACGAATGAAGCTGGTCCCAACCCCCGGCGCACGGCTGCTGCATCACCTCGATCGGCAGGAGGCATTCCTGCTGCCGCAAATCCTGCAGTTGTATCCGCGCATTCCGCCCGCGCACCAGGCGCTCAGCCGGACTGGCCGGATTCCTCACCCGGAGGCGAATCAGCAATTGCTGAACGAAGCCCTCGCCGAACAGCGGGCAGAAAACCGGCAACAGGTACTGGCGCTGCTGGCGGATCGGCAGCGGTTTGCGCCAACAAAGACAGGAGGCCGCCTCTCACTGGCGCCAGCTGAAGTTGAATGGCTCCTGCAAGTGCTGAACGACATCCGAATCGGAAGCTGGATTCAACTCAACGAGCCGGAAGCGACGCCGCCCAAACTCGACGACGTTTCCGTCCGCGATCTCCTGTTCATGGAGATCGCTGGCTTCTTTGAGTTGCAATTGCTCGCGGCGCTGCATAAGGAAGAATGAAATCGGTGCCGATGCCGGCGGCGAGCGGGCCTGCCCCGCCCTTGCCGCGCGGCTGGCCACCGGCCAAAGAAACACACTCACGATGCGCTTCACCCTGCTCGATCACCAGTTGCACTTTCCCAACCCGCGCGGCGCGGACGCGGAAGGGCTGGTGGCGGTCGGCGGAGATTTGTCCGTGCCGCGCCTGCTGCTGGCTTACCGCAGCGGCATCTTCCCCTGGACCGTGGATCCGATTACGTGGTGGTCGCCCGACCCACGCGCCATATTGACGTGGGAAAGCTTTCACGTGCCCCGCAGCCTGGGCCGAATCTTGCGCCAGGGGACATATCAGATTACGCGGGACCAGGCATTTACGCGCGTCATGAAAGCATGCGCGGCTCCAGCGCCCGGGCGGCGCAGCACGTGGATCACCCCCGAATTCATCGCGGCTTACGCGCAGTTGCACGCGCAGGGTCACGCCCACAGCCTGGAATGCTGGCAGGGCCGCCGGCTCGTGGGCGGGATCTATGGGGTGACGATCGGGGGCTTGTTCGCGGGCGAATCCATGTTTCACCGGGTGAGCAACGCCTCGAAAGTGGCGCTCGCTCATCTCGTCGAACACTTGCGGCAGCGCGGATTCGAGCTGTTTGACCTCCAGATGCTCACGCCCGTCACCGCCCGACTGGGCGGCATCACCATCCCGCGCGCGGAGTATTTACAGCGCCTGGCGCGAGCGGTCTCCCAACCGGTTCGCTTTTAACCTTGGGCGCGGCCCCACCATTTTTTTGGGTAAAAATAGCAGTTGCGGCGGGGCGTGAAGTTGTTATGTTAGCCATTCCTCGCGGAAATGGCCGGGTGTAACGTGTCCTGCCGGACGGGGGGAATAAACGGCCTTAAATGCCTGTGCCGCTGGGCGCAGGGGGCCATAACGACATATAAATCAATCCCGTGTTCCGCGGGATGGCTGGCCCGCAAGGCCGGCTTTTAACCAAAGGAAACGAATGATCGCGATCGGAGTTAAAGAACTGTTGGACGCCGGGGTGCATTTTGGACACCAGACCAAACGGTGGAACCCCAAGATGAAGCCTTTCATCTTTGATGCCCGCAACGGAATCCACATCATTGATCTGGGCAAGACCATCAATCAACTGGAAGCCGCGTGTAATTTTCTGGGCGCCACGGTGCGCAAAGGCGGCAAAGTGCTGTTTGTGGGGACGAAAAAACAGGCCCAACAAGCCATTAAACAAACCGCCAAGGAAACCGGCCAGTTCTACGTAACCGAACGCTGGTTGGGCGGCACGCTGACCAACTTCGCGACGATCAAGCGCTCGATTGGGCGCCTTAAGGAAATCGAGAAGATGGAGGCCGACGGCTCGATTAATAATTTCGTCAAACAGGAGCAATCAGTCATCCGGCGCGAGGCAGCGCGGCTGAAGAAGTTCTTCGAGGGAATCCAGACGATGGACAAGTTGCCGGGCGCGCTGTTCGTGGTGGACATCAAGCGCGAACATAACGCTGTGGCGGAGGCGCGGCGGCTCAAGATTCCCGTGGTGGCAATCGTGGACACAAACTGCGATCCCGACCTGACGGATCTCCCCATCGCGGGCAACGACGACGCCATCCGGGCGGTGCGGCTCATCCTGGCGCAGGTGGGCCAAACCGTGATGCAGGCGCAAGCCGAGTACGAAACCAAACACGCGCGCCGCAAAGCAGACGAGGAAGCTGCGGCCACCATGCCCGAAGCCCAACCGGAACCTGCGCCGGCGGTCCCCGTGGAAGCAGCCCCTTCCGTCTCGGCAACTGATACAGCCGCCCCGGCGGCGGCCTGACCATTTTGGGAAGCGTGGCGCCCCCGCAATACGGCGCCCGCACCACCTAACAATTCATCCAAACAACGAACAACGTTCAATCTCTAAGGAAAGACTGTTAATATGGCTGAGATCACAGCGGCCCTGGTGGGCAAACTGCGCGGGATGACTGGCGCGGGAATGATGGAATGCAAAAAGGCGTTAACGGAAGCCAAAGGCGACTTGGACACCGCGGTGGATCTGCTGCGGAAAGCGGGCACGGTGACTGCCGGCAAGATCGCCGCGCGCGAAGCCCGCGAAGGCGTTATCGCCCGATATGTCGCACCCGACGGGCGCGTCGGCGTGCTGGTGGAAGTCAACTGCCAGACTGATTTCGTGGCGCGCAACGAGGAGTTTCGTTCTTTCGCCGATGAAGTGGCGCGGCGGCTGGCGGCGGACCCCCAGGCGAGCCTGGAAGCTGAACGCGAAGGGCTGGTGGCAAAGATTCGCGAAAACATCAAACTCGCGCGTCATGCGCGAATGGAGGTCGCTGGCAATGGCATGATCGCCGCCTACATTCACACCGGCGCCAAGGTCGGCGTGCTGGCAGAGGTGGGCGCAGGCCGGGAAGAAACGCTGGCCAAAGACGACTTCAAACAGTTGGTCAAGGACATTACGCTGCAGATTGCCGCCGGCAATCCGCTCACCGTATCGCGCGAACAAGTCCCGGCGGACGTGCTGGCCAAAGAAAGGGAAATCGCCGCCGAACAGTTCAAAAACAAGCCGCCGCAAGCGGTCGCCAAGATCGTCGAAGGCAAGCTGGAGAAGTTCTACCAAGGCTATTGCCTGGTGGACCAGGGCTTCGTAAAGCAGAACTCGGAAATCTCCGTGAAAGAGCACGTTGCCTCCGTCGCCAAACAGTTGGGGGACGAAGTGACTATTCGCCGCTTTGTGCGGTTTCAGATCGGCGAGGCGGCTGCCTGAGCCAATCGAACTGCCCCGGTGTCAAAGGCGTCCCCCTGGGACGCCTTTTTTGCAGCCCTCGGAAAAACCAGCGCCCGTCCCACTGGACCGGCCCGCGGGTTGGTTTTTCAGCGGCGTTGATCATAACCACGGCCCTTGCCTCTGCCCCAGCGCGTCTCTCCATCCACTCCGAGCCAACCTGCGGGCGAAGATGCGCGATTCCGCCCACCCGGATGCCGGGCGGACAGGCGGGGAAAACCGCAAAACCGGCGCTCAAAGCCGTGAGGCAAACTGGTAGCTGCCGGACCCAACCGCCAGCACCGCCCGGTTGCCTTCCATCCGCAGGAACCTCACCCCGGGGGATTGCTCCAGCAAGTGGCCGTTTTCCGTGACGCTCGCCGCCTCGCGCGCCGGCACATAAACCGTCGCGGTGGTGTTTGCCGGGAGAGCCAGTTCCAGGCGGAAACGCTCGCCCTCGACTTTCCACGCGCTGGCAATGCGCCCGTGGATGGAATCATAGTGTGCGCGCACCCAGTCAATCGGCGCCTGATCCGGGTTGCTGCCCGGCGACGGCGGCGTGGGCCGGATGATAATGCGCCGGTAACCCGGCCCGTCGCTCTGGATGCCGGCCAGTTGCGAGAACATCCATTCGCAGACCGCGCCGAACGAATAGTGCGCAAACGAATTCATCTCCGCATTCTGCGCACCGCCAAAGCCTTTGTCTTTGGTATAACTGTTCCAGCGCTCCCAGATGGTCGTCGCGCCCTGCTCGACCTCGTAGCCCCAGGATGGATATTTGCGGCTTTGCAGCAGGCGCGCCGCCAGGTCCGACTGACCGGTCGCCGACAGCGCAGGCAACAACGGCCGGGTGCCCAAAAAACCCGTGCTCATTCGGCCCTCGTTAGCCTCGATCTTCTTCGCCAACCGCGCCCCGGCCGCCGCGCGCAGGGACTCTGGCAACAGGTCCATATAAAGCGCCAGCGCATAGGCCGTTTGCGTATCCACCGACAGCGCGCCGTCTGCCTGCACATACTTCCGGTTAAAGGCGGCCTTGATCTTCCCCAGCAGCGCGCTGTAATCCGCCGCCGCCGCGGTCTTGCCGATGGCCTGCGCCATCTCCGCCATCAGCTTTGTCGAGTAAGCGAAGTAGGCGGTGTCAATATAGTCAATCGGCGTCTTCTCATTCACCGACAGCCAATCACCCCACTCGTTGCCGTGCGCCACCCCAAGAAACTCCCGGCTCGCGGCCTTGCGCCAGGCAATAAACCGCGTCATCGGTTCCCAGCACCGCTCGATGATTCGCGTGTCTCCATACGCCTGCCAGATCGTCCAGGGACAGATTACGCCCGCATCGCACCAGGCCGTGCCGAAATCCCATCCATGCTGAAACGGATACGGCGCATAGCCCGGAAACACCCCGCTCGGCCGCTGCGCTTCCATCAATTCCCGCAGCCACTTGCTGTAAAAGGCCGCCACGTCGGCGTTGTAAGCCGCCGCTGCGACATAAATCTGCGCGTCTCCCGTCCAGCCGAATCGCTCATCGCGCTGCGGGCAATCCGTCGGCAAATCGAGGAAATTGGCGCGTTGCGTCCAGACGATATTCTTAAACAGCCGGTTCACCACGGGATCGGAGCATTCGAACGCGCTGGCCAGCGGGGTATCCGATTGGAGCACAATGCCGGTGACCGCCTCGAGGCCCGGCTCGCCCGGGTAGCCCGTCAGTTCCACATATTGGAACCCGTGAAAAGTGAAGCGCGGCACATACGTCTCGCCTAGCGGGTCGCCGCGCAAGGTGTAGTAATCCGTCGCGCGGGCCTTGCGCAGGTTCTCGGTCATCAAACGGCCATCCGGGTGCAGCATCTCGCCGTAGCGCAGGCGAACCCGCGTGCCGGCCGGGCCTTTGACCTTGAGCCGCGCCACCCCGGCAAAGTTCTGCCCCAGGTTGAAAATATAAACGCCATTGGTGGGCGAAGTGATGCCCGTGGGGCGGATCTCCTCGACGGCCCGCACCGGCACCCCCGGGAACGCTTCCCGCTTCGGCGGCGGTTTGAAGGCCAGGTCCACCTCGCGCCCCTCAATCTTCGGGCCGCCGCCCCCCGTCGGGTTCCGATACTCATAGAACTTCGCCGGCGCGCTTCCGTTGGCCTCGGCGCGAATCGCCGCTTCCCAGCGCGAGTCATCAAACCCCGCCTCCGCCCAGCCGTGCATCTCCTGCCGGGCATCATAGCTTTCGCCCATCAGGAAATCGCCCTCCTGGATCGGCCCTGCCCCGGTCACTTTCCACGACGCGTCGGTCGCCACCACCTGCCGCGAGCCGTCGGCATACTCGATCTCGAGCTGCGCCTGCAGCGCCGGGGTCTTCCCGTAAGTATAACGCCCAATGGCCTCGGTCCCGATGCCCGTCAGCAGGCCAAACCCGATATAACCCGAATACCACCCATCCGCCACCCAGGCCCCCAGCGCATTGGCTCCGCGCTTTACCAGCGCGGTCACGTCATACGTGTTGTAATAGGCCCGCTGATGATAATCGCACCAGCCCGGCGCAAACCACTCGTCGCCCACGCGCTGGCCGTTCAGGTGCAACTCATAGATGCCCAGCGCGGTCGCATAAAGGGTCGCCCGCCGCACCGGGCGCGCCGCGGCAAATTCCTTCCGATACTGCCGGGCCGGGGGCAGGAACAGCGGTTCTTTGAACTTATGCACCGGGCTGGTGTCGCGGAAGCTGATATACTGCGCCTGCCAATCCTTGTCTTTCAGCAGCCCCATAGACCACTGGGCCGGCTGGCTCCAGTCGGATGCCCGGCCATCCTTGTCCCACACTTTCACTTTCCAAAAACAAAGCTGCCGCGAGCCGAGCGGCTTGCCGCTGTAAACCACCCCCGTCGTCTCGCCGCCGGCCACCTTGCCGCTGTCCCATAAATCTCCCCGGCCTTTGCGCAGGCGGGTTTCATCGCTGGCGACCAGAACCTGGTAAGCCGTTTGGCGCTGGCCTCGCTCGCCCGACTCGACCACCCAACTGAGCCGCGGCCGCAACTCATCAATGCCCAGCGGGTTCGTGCGATACTCGCAACGAAGCTGCGCAGGCGTCAAACCCGGGCCGGCCGCCGCGGCTCCCGCCACCCACATGCCTAACCCGGCCGCGCCAAGACGCCGGCCCCAATCAACCCACCAACTCATTCTGTGCATTGTTCGCATAAGCAAAAACTCGATTCCAATCCGACTCTCCAGTGCGCCCCGAAAGCTCCCGGCCCGTTGCGCGACGCTACGCACCCATATTATTTGCAGATTCGCCAATGTGCGCAAGCATTCCTCGCTCGCCCGCCAATCGCGCCCCAATCAACCCGGAAACCTGCCATTGCGTTCGTTTCCGTCCAACCCGGCCAGCCAATCGTCCCGCCGGCCTCACCAGCCCAAGTGCTTCAAAACCAGGGCTTGCCAGCGCAACGCCATTTCTGGTTTGCCTAATCAAGGGCGCTCCCCACAGCATAGGGCATGAATAGCCATCATCGCGCCCTTCGCGTCGCCGGGGCCTGCCTCGCCTTGTTAATCCTCCTGACGGGTTCCTTTTCGAGTCGCGGAGCGGATCGGCCTCCGAACATCGTTTTCATTCTCGCCGACGACCTTGGCTATACGGACGTGGGTTGTTATGGCAGCAAGTATTACGAAACGCCCAACATTGATCGGATGGCGGCAAGCGGCATCCGGTTTACCAGCGGCTATTCCTGCGGCCCAAACTGCGCCCCCACCCGCGCCGCGCTCATGAGCGGCCAATACGGCCCCCGCACCGGCGTCTATACCGTCGGCAGCATCGATCGGTTCAACTGGCGCAGCCGCCCGCTGCGGCCGGTGGACAACGTCATCCGGCTGCCTCTCGATAAAATCACCCTCGCCCAGTCCCTGAAGCGGGCCGGCTACGCGACGGGTATGTTCGGCAAGTGGCACCTCGGCGACGGAGAGCGTTACCACCCCCGCCAGCGCGGTTTTGATGAGGCGATTGTCAGCGCCGGCGTGCATTTTGAGTTCACCACGCAGCCGCCGGTTGAATACCCCAAGGGCGCTTACCTGGCCGATTTCCTGACGGATCGGGCGGTGGATTTCATTCGCCGGCATAAGGAGCAGCCTTTCTTCCTTTACCTGCCGCATTACGCCGTTCACCAACCTCTCCAGGCCAAGGACTCCCTGGTCGCGAAGTTCCAGGCCAAACCGACCGTCGGGGGGCACAATAACCCAACTTACGCCGCGATGATCGCCAGCGTGGATGAGAGCGTCGGACGGGTGCTGGCGCTGCTGGATGAACTGCGGCTCGCGCCAAACACCCTGGTGATCTTCTCCAGCGATAATGGCGGCGTCGGCGGCTACGTCCGCGAAGGCATCAAACCGACCGGCGACGTGACCGACAACGCGCCGTTGCGCGGCGGCAAAGGCATGCTTTACGAGGGCGGCATCCGGGTGCCCTATATCTTCCGCTGGCCGGGGCGCATCCCGGCGGGCACCGTCTGCGACCAGCCCATTAACAGCGTGGACCTGTATCCCACCTTGCTGGCGGTGGCGGGCGCCTCGCCGCCGCCCGATTATCCGCTCGACGGCGTGAACTATTTGCCCGCGTTGACCAGCGGCGGCAAGACCGGGCTGCGCCGCGAGGCGATCTTCTGGCACTTCCCGGGATACCTGGGCGCGGGCGCGGGCGCGTGGCGGACCACGCCGGCCGGTGCAATCCGGTCCGGCGACTGGAAGCTGCAAGAATACTTCGAGGACGGCCGCCTGGAACTGTATAACCTGCGCACCGACCTGGGCCAGACCAACAACCTCGCGGCCAAACTGCCGGACACGGCCCGGGAACTGCAGGCCCGGCTGGCCGCCTGGCGCAAGTCCATCCACGCCCCAATGCCCACCCGAAATTCCGGCTCTCCGCCGCCCGCCCCAGGCAAAAAAGGGAAAAAGAGCCGGCCGCTAAAGAATGCCGGACCGGATAAGTAGCGAATACGGCGGGCCGCGCGCCGGCCAGGTTTGGGTTGCCACCAACGCCGCGCTCTGCTAACTCATGGCCTTGCCGAAGTCAGTCGGACGCTTATGCGCGGAAATATCTTGAATCTCTTGCTGACTGGAATGGCGGCAATCCTGGCCGCCCTGCCCGCCTCAAGCCCCGCCGCCCAACTCCCCAACCTGATCATCATTCTGGCTGACGATTTGGGCTACGGCGACCTCGGCTGCTACGGGCATCCCAGCATTCGCACGCCCAACCTCGATCGCATGGCCGCCGAGGGAATGCGGTTCACTGATTTCTACGTCGGCGCCTGCGTTTGCACGCCCAGCCGCGCGGCGCTGCTCACAGGCCGGCTGCCCATCCGCAGCGGCATGTCCGGCGACCTGCAGCACCGGGTGCAAAGCCGCAAATCGCCCGGCGGCTTGCCCCCGGAAGAAATCACCATCGCCCACGCGCTGAAGGAGAAAGGATATGCGACGTTCTGCGTCGGCAAATGGCATCTCGGCCACTACCGGCAAAACCTCCCGCTCTGCCACGGCTTCGACGCCTTTTATGGCCTGCGCTGGTCCAATGACATGGAACCGGCGCGCGGCATCCCCAAGGGCGCTTCCAGCAGCCTCAACCCCAACCCCGAATGGTGGAGTTGCACCTTGATGCGCAACAACCAGCCCCTCGAGCAGCCGACCGACCTGAGCACGCTCACCCGGCGCTATACCGAAAAGGCCGTGCGCTTCATTCAGCAGAACCGGGAAAAGCCCTTCTTCCTCTACTTCGCGCACACCTACCCCCATATCCCGCTCTTTGCCTCCAAGGCATTTCAAAAGACCAGTCCGCGCGGCTTGTATGGGGATGTGGTCGAGGAACTGGACTGGAGCGTCGGCCGGGTGCTCGAAACATTGCGCCAGCAGAAGTTGGACCAGCAAACGTTCGTCTTTTTTACGAGCGACAACGGGCCGTGGCTGATCAAAGAACTCGTCGGCGGCTGCGCCGGCCACCTGCAAGGGGGCAAAGGCAGCACCTGGGAAGGCGGCATGCGCGAGCCGGCCATAGCCTGGTGGCCCGGCCGGATCAAGGCCGGCACCGTCAATCGCGAGCTGGCTTGCTCGATGGACCTCTTCAACACCTGCCTGGCCCTGGCCGGAGTGCCCCTTCCCGCCGACCGCATCATTGACGGCGTGGATATGACCCCGATGCTGTTGGGCCAAGGCCCCAGCCAGCGCAACCACGTCATCTATTACAACGGCGACGAAGTCTATGCCCTCCGCAAGGGGGCCTACAAAGCGCACTTCACCACCTATTCCGGCTATGGCGAGGATACCCCGGAGCGCCATGACCCGCCGCTGCTGTTTCATCTGCCCAACGACCCGGGGGAACGCTTTAACGTGGCCGCCGATCACCCCGAAATCATCGCCGATCTGCGGCAGGAACTCGAAAAGCACCGGGCCGGCCTGGTGCCCGGAAAACGGCAGTATTGAACCGCGCGGGCTCCCACCCGGCCCGGCGCGGGCGCGGTTTTATAATTGTGAGCTTGAATCGGCGCAAGACCGGTGGTAATTGATGCTAGCGCAGGCATGATACGTGATATTTTGCAATCGGACGTCGCGTTTGCCCGTCGGCTGCTGAACGAAAATCCGGCCGAAGCCGAAATCGTTCAAGCGCTGATCCGCCGCGGCCTGGACCCGGACAAGGCGGCCCAATTGGTCAGTGATCTGCGCGACGGCAGACCGGTTTCCTATGACGCCAACGCGTCACTGGAGTTTACGCCGCGGCGGCGGTCACGATCACGCAGCAATGCAGCCGGGACGGCAAATGGCCCCTCCGGGAGTTCCACGGAATCAGCGCCCCGGCGGAAACCGTCAGCCCCGCCGGCCGCGCGCCCCGGGCGTCGCCGGTTTCCCTGGAAGCTGTTTATCGCCCTGTTGGCCCTGGCCCTGCTGGCGACCGGCATTGCCTTCCTGGTCCGCCAACAGAAGAATCCCTTCTCCCCGCCGCGCTCCGAAACGGCCGCCGCAACTCCCCGGGACAACTCGCCGCGCCCCGGCCCGCCGGGAGAAGTCGGCGGCGCGGCACCGGCCAATACCGCGGCGCCCGTGCTGCTGGAGTTGCAGCCGGACGGCCTGTACCTCGGCGGCGAGCGGGTCTCGCGGGAAAATCTTTTGCCCGCTGTCGCCCGGCAGTTGGGCGCCCCCAGCCGCACCAACCGGGTGGCGCAAACCGGGGCAATTATTTACGTGTTCGACCGCCACGGGCTGCTGCTCTATGCCCAGCCGGACGGCGGGCCGACCAGCATCGTGCTGGATTGCGAAGGCACCGGCGGCAACGCCGGCGCCACCACGCCGTTTGCCGGCCGGCTCAAGGTGGAAAACACCGAAATCAGCCCGGACACGGATTCGCTCTCGCTCGCGGCCATTCAAAAGCTCCCGCTGACCCGCCGGGGCCGCACGAGCAACATCCTGACCGGGCATTACGGCAAGTTCGAGCTGATCTTCGGCTATGTGCGTTCCAATCAGCGCCTCAGCCTGGTTGAGATTAACCTGAAGTAGCCCGCGCCAAACCCCGCAAACCGCGCGCCGGGCTGGGCGCGCCCCCGCCGCGGCGAGCCGCGGGCGGCGTCAATAGCTCGCCCGGTCGAGCCGCACCTTGCCGCGGAAAATCCAGTAGATAAACGCGGTATAGGCCAGCACCAACGGCATCCCGATCGCCGCGATCGTGAGCATGATCCCCAGCGTCCGGGGCGAGGAAGCGGCGTTGTAAATGGTCAGATTGTGGGCCGGGTCCGGATGGCTCCACAACAGGTTGGGAAACATCCCCAGCGCGAACAGCCCCATCAGGGCCATGATCCCAATGCTCGAAGATAAAAACGCCCGCCCGTCCCGCCCCCGCTGGACTTCGCGCCGGATGTTGGCAATGGCCAGCAGGTTCACCAGCACCAGGCCGAACAGCCAGGGATTCGCCCGCGCCCGCGCCGCCAGGTGGGGGACGCAGAACAGCGTGGCCAGCGTGGCCGCCACGCTGCAAACGGCCAAAAGGATAAAGCACCGTTTGCTCCAGCGGCGCAGTTTGTCGTGGAGCGCCCCCTCGGTCTTCATCAGGGCGTAAAGCGCGCCGTGCGTCATGAAGACCGCCACCGCGGTCACGCCCAGCAGGAGCGCGTAGGGATGCAGCAGGCCCCAAAAAGTGCCGGCAAATTCGCCCCGGGCGTCAATCGGAATGCCCCAGGCAATATTGCCAATCGCCACTCCCAACAGCAGGCAGGCGGCCAGGCTCCCCGCGCTGAACCCGAAATCCCACATCTGCCGCCACCAGCGCATCGGCTGCTTGCTGCGGAACTCAATGGCCACCGCGCGGAAAATCAGCGCCAGCAACAGCAGCACCAGCGCCAGGTAGAACCCGGAAAAAACCGTCGCATACACGTTCGGAAACGCCGCGAACAGCGCCCCGCCGCCGGTCACCAGCCACACTTCGTTGCCGTCCCACACCGGCCCGATGGTGTTGATCATCACCCGCCGCTCCTCATCCGTCCGGGTGAATAAATGCAGCGCTCCCACCCCCAAATCGAACCCGTCAAGCACCGCGTAGCCCGTAAAAAGCACGCCGACCAGGGCGAACCAAACAACGTTAAGATCCAGTCCCGCGCCGCTCATACTTCGCGCCTGTCGGTGAAACTCATGAAATCAGTGTCGCTCATGCCCTTCTTTCAGTTCGCGCGCGGCGGCCGCGCCAGTTTTCCGGCCGGCGTCAAATCCGCCGCGTCCGGCCCGTGCTGAATCTTGGAGTGAAGCAGATAAACAAAGACCGCGAACAGCAGCAGGTAAACCGCGCTGAACAGGAGAATGGATGTCAGCACGGTGTTGGCCCTGACCACTGCCGACAGCCCGTCGGACGTCCGCAACAGTCCATAGACCAGCCACGGCTGCCGCCCGACTTCGGCGGCAAACCACCCGGTTTGATTGGCCAGCAGCGGGCCCAGCACCGACAGCGTCAGCAGCCAGAGCAACCAGCGCTGCCCGGGCAGGGACCCGCGCCAGAAATACCAGCACCCCAGCCCCGCCAGCGCGATCATCCCCACCCCCACGCCCACCATGATATGGTAGAACTGAAAGGACAGGTTCACCGGCGGACGGTCTTCCGGCTTGAACTCGCGCAAGCCCTGCACCGGATGGTGGATATCCCCGGNNTGGTGGATATCCCCGTAGCTCAGGATACTCAGCAGGCCCGGGATCGCCACCCCGCCCCGCACCACCTCCGCCCGCTCGTCCACCCAGCCGAACAGCGTCAACGGCGCGCGGGGCATGGTGTCATAAAGCCCCTCGAACGCCGCCAGCTTGGCCGGCTGGTTCCGGGCCACCCCCGCCGCGCTGCTATGGCCGGTGGCCAGTTGCAGCAGCGAAGCCGCCAGCCCCGTCAGCAGCCCGATCCGCAGCGAGGCCCGGGCAAACTCCGTGTGGCGTTTCTTAAGCAGATACCACGCGCTCACGCTGACCACCAGAAACGCCCCCGCCTGCCACGCT